>Ga0070714_100000003_pt1 | contig 329743 bp, 321 predicted proteins | sample LARL83metaG_FD_65450 | JGI IMG/M metagenome (GOLD analysis project Ga0070714, IMG submission 65450) | Corn, switchgrass and miscanthus rhizosphere microbial communities from Kellogg Biological Station, Michigan, USA - LAR L8-3 metaG | ecosystem: Host-associated > Plants > Roots > Rhizosphere... | reverse complement strand
GCGCCTCAGCCGGTCCGCTCCCTGTGTTTCTCCGGCGCCTGGTGGCGTTGGCACCGGGACATGTCGCGGCGAGGCGGCGGAGAAACCGGTACCGCGGACCGGCTTCGGCGGGAGGGCGCGGAGTAACTCGGAGCTGCGCTTCAGCGCTTCCGGGTTGGCCGCGCGGTGGGAATGCACCGGCAGCGCCTGGTCCCCATCCCGGCCACCCCTCGCCGTTGCGAGCGCGGCCTCGGGGCGCTACTTACGGCGCGAGCACCACCCACATGAGGCCGGGCGGCAGGGCGAGGACGGCGCCGGAGGCGTCGGTGAAGACGAGCGGGGTGCGGGGCCCGTTGCTGGCCGGGCTCCAGCCGCCGGTCTGCTCGGTGCCGTTGGCGTAGAACTCGGCGGCGCCGCCGGAGGCGAGGTCGTAGTCCATCAGGCAGCCGTGGCCGGGGGGGCACATGTTGGTGACCCACTGCTTGACGTGCATGACGACGACGGAGTGCGGGTGGAGCACGCCGTAGATCATGTCGGTCTCCTCGCTGCCGTCGGACACCACGTCATACGTGCCGCCGGCGTAGTTGAACGTCAGCCGGTCGGCGGGGATGTCGACCTGCGCCGCGGGGGTGGTGCCGGCCCACGTCGTCGAGCGAGCGAAGTCGTCGCTCTTCGGCGGCTGGTAGTGGCGGTTCGAGGCGTCGATCATCTGGGCCTGGGAGGTGTACAGGTTGTGGGGCGCGACACGGCCGCCCCACCGGAAGAAGTGCTTGCCGCCATCGAAGTCGTTGATGAACGCGCCGATGCCGCTGGCGGTGATCCGGTCGAGGACCGGGGCGGAGCCGCCGCTGCCCATCTGCACCGCGCCCATGCGCTGGTACAGGGCGACCGACGAGAAGCGCACGGAGCGCACCGGCCCGACGACGCCCGGCACGCGGTGGAAGAGCGCCGACATCCGGGTGATGCCGCCCTCGGTCAGGTACTGAAAGACCACGGCCGCCGCGCCGAGCCCGGCCTGGGGCCGCGCCGGGGCGGTGTTCTCGACCTGGATCAGGAGCGTCTCGGCCAGCGGGCCTGAGAGGGGCAGAGTCTGGCCCGGCAGCGGGCCCGCCTGCACGGGCGGCAGCGCCGGCTCGGGCACCGTCGGCGAGGGCGATGGGGAAGGCGACGGAGACGCCGAGGGAGACGGTTTCGGCGAGGGGCGCGTGGCCGTCTTCGGGTGCGTGGAGCCGCACGCGACGAGGCACGCGAGGAGGAAGAGGAGGGCGAGGGGGCGGAGGGTGGGGAGAGACGTGTTCATGGACGGGCCCTGAGGTTGGGCCAAGGTTAGCGACCCGGACTGGCGCTGTCCAGCGCCTGTTACAAAGCCGTTCCGCCGGCCGGGGCCGGGCTCAGATGCTGAGGCCGATCGCGCCGGCGCAGATCCTCGTCAGCGTCTCCACCGCGGTGTCTATCGAGTAGGCCTCACCGCCGATGAACATGCCGTAGGCGAAGCTTTCCACCATCCCGACCACGGCGCGCGCCGCCGTGCGGGCGTCGATCGGCGAGCCATCGATGCCGAACTGCTCATGGATGTGGGTGATGCTCCGCTGGACATGCTCGACGAGCGCCCCGAGGAAGTGTTCGTCGTAGTGGTGCCGGAAGTACGCGTCGGTGGCCGACGCCTCGCGGAGCAGCCTCATCAGCAGCTGGTTGCGCTGGTACGTCTCGAGGCTCTCGCGCACGAGCGCGGCGATCTCCTCCGCGCGAGTGACCTCGCGGGAGGCGATCTGGTCGAACTCCGCGAACGCCTGGGCCATGAGCTGCTGCAACACCTCGCTCTTGTCGGCGAAGTACAGGTAGAAGGTGCCGTGCGCCACGCCCGCGCGCTTCGTGATGTGGTCGATCGTGGTGTCCCGGTAACCGCGGCGGTCGAACAGCGCCTTGGCGGCCGTGAGGATGCGGCGACGAGTCCGCTCGCTCTTGCGCTGCGGCCGCCTCGCCCGCCGCGGGCCCGGCGCCGCCACCTCCAGCCGGAGCGCCTCGCTCAAGGCAGGCTGCGCGGCACGGCGCCGCCGGTGCGGCTGCGGCGCACCTCCTCCATGCGGGGTGATTGCCACAGCGACTCCAGGTCGTAAAAGGCGCGCTCCCCCGGCAGGAAGACATGGACGATGACCGACGAGTAGTCGAGCAGGATCCACGCGCCGTCCGCCTCGCCGGAGACGTGGAAGGGCTTGACCCGCCGGTCGGCCGCGGCATCGCGCACAGCGTCGGCGATCGCGCGGGTCTGGCGGTCCGTGTCGCCCTCGCAGATGACGAAGAAGTCGGCCATGGTGGTCCGGTCGCGGACGTCGATGACCGTGACGTCGCGGGCCTTCTTGGACAGGGCGGCCTCGCGCACCAATGAAGCGAGCTGGCGAGGCGTCATCCGCCGCGAATTATGACACGCGGGCCCCGCCCGGGCGCCGCTGCGTCAGGCCCCGTAGAGGTGCCGCTTTCGAATATAGGCTAGGACCCCCGGGGGGACCATGGAACTGACGTCGCCGCCCGTTGCGAGCCGCCGCCGGACGGCCGTCGCGGAGATGTCGGGCGACTCCACCGCGAGGAGCCGCGTGGCCGGCGGGAGGCCGGCGGCTTCGAGGTCGGCGGCGGCCGGTTGCGACTCCCCGGCGCGGTTGAACACGGCAAGCGCGCAGAGCTCGGCGATCGCCTGTGGCTCCTTCCACGTCGAGAACAGCCGCGCGGCGTCCCAGCCCAGGAGCAGCACCAGCGCCTCGCCGGGCCACCGGTCGCGCAGCTCGCGAAGGGTGTCCACCGTGTAGGAGACACCGCCCCGCCCCAGCTCGACGTCGAGGACGCCGATGCCCGCCTCGTCCGCGGTCGCGATCCTCGCCATCGCGAGGCGGTCGGCCGGCGGCGCGGCGGGGGCCCGGCGGTGCGGCGGGCGGTTCGAGGGCACGAGGTAGACGGAGCTGAGGGCCAGGGCGGCGGCCACCTGGCGCGCCACCGCGAGGTGCCCCAGGTGGACCGGGTCGAAGGTGCCCCCGAGGAGGCCGATGCCACCTGTGCCGGGCACGCCTAGAGCCCGGGGTCGAAGACGAACTCGAGGCCCGCCACGATGACCGTGTCGCCCCCCTCGGCCCCGGCCTTCAGCAGCGCCTGTCGCAGTCCGGCCGCCTCGAGCTGCGCGCGCATCCGGGCCAGGGCGGCCGGGTTGTCGAGGTCGGTGCGGCTGACGATCGTCTCGACGGCGCGCCCCTTCACCGCCCACGCATCGCCCTCGCGCTTGACCGTGATGGAGCGCGCGCGCCCGGCGGGGCGGTACACGCGCAGCTCCGGCTTCGGCACGGCCGGCTGTCCCGACGCGACGGCGGCGAACATCGCGTCGAGGAGCACGGCCACGCCCTCGCCGCCAAGGGCCGAGATCGCGAAGACCTGGCGTCCCCGCGGGCCCAGCGCCTCGGCCAGCTCGCGCGCCGTGTCCGCGGCGCCCGGCAGGTCCACCTTGTTGGCCGCCACTAGGCGGACGCGCTCCCCGAGGGCCGGGTCGTGGGCGGTCAGCTCGTGTTCCACGTCGCGCATCGCCTTGAGCACCTCGTCGAGTGTGCGCGAGGCGTCGACCACGTGCACCAGCGCCGAGGTCCGGGCGAGGTGGCGGAGGAACTCGGTGCCCAGGCCGGTGCCTTCGGAGGCGCCTTCGAGCAGGCCCGGGACGTCCGCGATGACGATGCGCTCGCCATCCTCGCGCTCGGCGACGCCGAGGTTGGGCTCGAGCGTCGTGAAGGGATAGTCCGCCACCTTCGGGCGCGCCGCGGTGAGGGCTCGGAGGAGCGTCGATTTGCCGGCGTTCGGGGCCCCGACGAGCCCGACGTCGGCGATGAGCCGCAGCTCGAGGAGCAGCTCCCGCTCGACGCCGGGCTCCCCCAGTTCCGCGAACTTCGGCGCGCGGGCGCGGCTGGTGGCGAAGTGCGCGTTGCCCCGGCCCCCGTGTCCTCCCCGCGCCACCACGAGCTCGGCGCCGTCCTCTCGCAGCTCACCGATCAGGTCGCCCGAAGCCGCCTCGTGGACGACGGTGCCGACGGGGACCATCGTCCGCACCGGCGCGGCGTCGGCGCCGTGGCGCAGTCCGGCCTCGCCGGGGAGGCCGTTGCCGGCCGCCAGGAGCCGCTTGCCCGCCAGGTGGGTGAGGCTGTTCAGGCCCTCGGTGGCCACGAGGACGACGTCACCACCGCGCCCGCCGTCCCCGCCGCTGGGACCGCCCCGCGGGACGTACTTCTCGCGACGGAAGGCGACGGCGCCGTGGCCGCCCCGGCCCGCGCGGGCGACCAGCCGGATCTCGTCGACGAAGCCCGGGGCGGGCACTAGCGAGTCACCCGGTCCGGCCTACCCCCCAGCTGACCTCCCCCCACCCGCGGGGGGAGCGCGTCACTCGGGTGCCGGCTCCCCGACGACCGAGACGCGCCGCTTGCCCTCGCCGAACTCCTCGAACTTGACGCGCCCGCCGACGAGGGCGAAGAGCGTGTGGTCGCGCCCGAGGCCGACGCCGTCGCCGGGGTGGATCCTCGTCCCCCGCTGGCGCACGATGATGGCGCCACCCCGCACCAGCTCGCCGCCGTAGCGCTTCACGCCGAGGCGCTGGGCGTTGCTGTCGCGGCCGTTGCGGGAGCTCCCGCCGCCTTTCTTGTGGGCCATCTAGGCCTTCTCCTCCGCCTCGGCCGGCTCGGCAGCCGGAGCGGCCTTGGCAGCGGCCTTGCGCGAACCGGGAGCGGCGATGCGCGTGATCTCGACGACGGTCTGCTCCTGGCGGTGCCCGTGGGTGCGGCGGTAGCGCTTCTTCGGCTTGTACTTGAAGACGAGCACCTTCGGACCGCGCGTGGCCGCGACCACGCGTGCCTCGACGGAGGCGCCCTCCACGAGCGGCGTCCCAATCGTCACCTTGCCGTCATCCGACAGCGACAGCACCCCGTCGAGGGTCACTGTCTCACCCACCGCCGCGTGGACGCGGTCGACCGTGAGTCGCTGACCTTCGGCGGCGCGGTACTGGCGCCCTCCGATCTTGACGATGGCCTCCATCGCAGCCGGGATTGTATCAGCCGGGTTCGCCCCGGGCCGCGTCAGTGGCCCTTGACCACGGTCACCGGAGCCTGGTCGGCGGCCGTCTGGGCGGTGGGAAGGCCGTTGTACGTGACCGTCACGCTGATCGGGTACTGCCCCGCCGGCTCGTCGGCAGCGACCTTGCAGGAGAACACGATCCGGAGCACGCCGGCCGAGCCGTCAGGCTGCGATGGCGGGATGGCCCACGTTCCCCAGCTCGGGAGCAGGCTGGCGGCCAGGGGATCGGTGACGGCGCCGCGGATCGAGTTGCCGGAGAGCTGGTCGGTGTTCGCGTACAGGAAGCCGGACGACAGCGAGGCGACGACAAACACGCTGTCGGCCGCCGCCAACCCCGTGTTGCGGAGCTCGATCGTGTACTGCGCCGTGCCCCCAGCCGCGACCGGCGAGCGCGAGCTGATCAACATGTCCACGATCGGCGTCGGCACCACCGTCAGCACGATCGGCGGCGCCGCGGTCGGGTCCGAGGCGTCGCTTGACACGTTGACGAAGTTCGGCGTGTTGGCGGGGGCCCGCCCCACCGCCACCTCGAACTGGAGGTCGAGCGTCGCCGGGTGCGTCGGCGATGACGCGGCGGGGAGGCTCCAGGTGCCCCAGCTGGGCGACGGGCTGCCGATGCCCGGCTCCAGCGTCTGCGTCCGGATGGCGTCGCCGCCGACCTTCGTCGTGCTGACAAAGGTGAACTGCGAGGGCAACCGGTCCTGCACCACGACACCCCGGGCCACGCTCGCGGAGAAGTTGCTGACCGTGACCTCGATCGTCTTGAAGTCGCGGGGAGAGGCGTGCGGCGAGAGGTCCTTCTGCACCGCGGTCAGCGTCACGGTCCCCCCGAGCACCGTACAGCTCGCGACGGAGGGCGCCGTGAGCAGGCACGTGAGCAGGACACCGAGACCTCGCAGCCCGTGGTTCACGTCAGAACCGCACGTCTTTGTGGTGGACCAGGACCGACTGCACGATGCCGATGGCCGCCAGGTTCGTCACCATCGAGCTGCCACCGTAGCTGATGAACGGCAGCGGGATGCCGACGACAGGCATCACCCCGAGGTTCATCCCGACGTTCACCGCGACCTGGAAGAACAGCATCGTCGCGATCCCGAACGCGAGCAGGGTCCCAAACGAATCGCGCGCGAGGTGCGCGGTGCGCAGGAGGCGCAACAGCACGACGGTCTCGAGGGTCAGCAGGACGAGCGCGCCCACGAAGCCCCACTCCTCGCTGAAGATCGCGAAGATGAAGTCCGTCGCGCGGATCGGGACGAACCCGAGCTGCCCCTGCGTCCCCGTGAGAAACCCCTTGCCCAGCATCCCTCCGGACCCAACCGCGATCTTCGCCTGCAGGATGTTGTAGCCGGCCCCCTGGGGGTCGGCGCCCGGGTTGAAGAAGATGACCAGGCGTTGCTTCTGGTACCCGTGGAGGTGGCTTATGAGAATCGGCATCATCACGGCCACGACAAGCACCGAGCCCACCAGGTAGCGCTTGGGCACCCCGGCCATGAACGCCATCCCGTAGAAGATCCCGAAGTACACGAGCGCCGTCCCGAGGTCGGGCTGGGCGAGGATCAGCACCGCGGGCGGGATGACGAGGGCCACCCCGACGGCGAACGTGGCCCAGGATTTGATGGCCGCCCGCCGGTCGCTTAGAAAGCGCGCCAGCACGATGATCACGAGGAGCTTCGACAGCTCGGACGGCTGCAGGTCGATGATGCCGAGGCTGATCGCGCGCTGCGCCCCCAACGCGGTGTGGCCGATGACCCGCACTGTCAGCAGCATGAGGAGCGTGGCCAGGTAGGTGAGCCCGTAGACCCGGCCCAGGGAGCGGTAGTCGATGAGGCTGAAATAGGCGAGCACGACGAGCCCGAACACCATGTAGATGACCTGGCGGTAGAACTCGCTTCGGGTCGCGCCGGAGGCGCTGAAGACGGCCGTCGCGCCGAGCACCATGACCATCAACAGGAAGGCGATGAGGACGTAGTCGTACTCGCGCCACAGGCTGAGCCCGTGGTCGGCCGGCTGGTCCATGGCGGTGGCTACGATGTCGAGCGGATCTGGTCGCGGTGGGTGAAGTAGTAGTCGAGGACCTGGTTCGCGACCGGGAGTGAGGCGAGCGAGCCCTCACCGCCGGCCTCGACGAACACGGTCACCGCCACCTCCGGGTTGGTCGACGGCCCGTACGCGCTGAACCACGCATGGATCGGCGTGTTGCCGTGCGCGTCGGGCAGCCCGAACTGCGCGCTGCCGGTCTTGCCCGAGAGCGGCACGCCGAGCTTCTGCTCGAGCGCGTGCAGCGGGTAGTACGCCGTGCCGCTCGGGATGTCGACCGCCTGGTGCAACCCGTCACGCACCACGGCGAGCCACTGCGGCGAGACGGACACCTGGTGGTCGACGGCGGGCTGGAACGGCCGCACCGGCGTCCTGCTGTCCGCGCTCGTCACCTGCCGCGTCAGCTGCGGCTTCAGGTAGCTGCCGCCGTTGGCCACGGTCGCCATCCATTCCAGGTCCTGGAGTGGCGTGACGAGCAGGTAGCTCTGCCCGATTCCGTACGTGAGCGTGTTGCCCTCGTACCACGTGCTGTCGAGCCAAGCCGCGTCATGCGTGGCCTGGTACGCGCTGGCGAAGTAGGCCTTCTTCCAGTTGCGGTCGGGCGCGATGCCGCGGGCCTCGGGGCCGAGGTCGATGCCGGTCTTACGTCCCACCCCGAAGTCCTTCGCGAACTTCGCCAGGCTGACGTCGCCGACGCGGTGCGCGACCTCGTAGAAGTAGATGTCGTCCGAGTGCGCGATCGCCTGCACCACGTTCTGGTTGCCGAAGCCGCCGCGGTTCCAGCCGTAGAAGATGAAGCCGCCGTAGTTGTAATGCCCCGGGTCGAAGATGGCGCTGGTCGGGCTTATCGCGCCGGTCTGCAGCCCGGCCGACGCGACGACCGGCTTGAACGTCGAGCCCGGCGGGTAGAGCCCGTCGATGGCGCGGTTCAGCAGGGGCCCGTTGGGGTCGTTCAGCAGGCCGGCGTAGGCGGCCTGGGAGATACCGCCCGAGAACAGGTTGGCGTCGTAGTCCGGGAGGCTGACCATCGCGTAGATCTCGCCTGTCTGCGGGTTCGAGACGATCGCCGCCCCGCCGTGGATGAGGTTCACGTCCGCGTTCGGCAGCTTCTTGGCCTTCTCGATGCCGGCGGCGAGGTCCTTCGCCACCTCCTGCTGGAGGTTCCAGTCGATCGACAGGTAGACGTTGTCGCCGGGCACCGGCGCGGTCGTCGAGAGGTGCTTCACCACGCGGCCCTCGGCGTCGGTCTCGACGACGTCCTTGCCCGGGGTGCCGCGAAGGTAGGTCTCGTCGACCGCCTCGAGGCCCGTCTTGCCGATGTTGTCGTCGAGCAGGTACCCCTGGGCGTGCAGGTCCTGGTACTCCTGGGGATCGATCTTGCCGACGTACCCGAGGAGGTGGGAGATGCCCGACCCCGTGACGTAGTGGCGCGTGCTGTCCGTCACGATCCGAGCCCCCGGCAGCTGTGGCAGGTTCTCACTGAAGTACTCGTACTGGTCGACGCTCAGGTCCTTCAGGAGCGTGAAGGGCTGGAACGGCTCGGAGCCATGGCCCTGCACCAGGCTGTCGATGTCGGCCGGCGCGATCCCGGTGCCGCGGCTGAGGCGCTGGAGCTCTGCCGAGCGGACGGAGCCCGGTTTGGCGAAGTCGACCGGGACCACCGCCAGGGCGAAGCTGTTGGTGTTGGTCACGAGCTGGTTCCCGTGACGATCGAAGATGATGCCGCGCGGCGGGAGCACCACCTCGGCCCGCACGCGGTTGCCCTGCGCGAGCGCGTCGAAGTGGCCGCCCTGCTGGATCTGGAGGCTGTACAGGTTGTAGACGAGCGCCGCGACGGCGAGGATCAGGAAGCCGCCGAACGCGAGCAGGCGCGGCTCCCAGGGCCGGCGCAGCTCGTGCTCCGACACCGAGCGGGGGCCGAAGGGGTCCTCCAGCAGCCGGCCGGCGTCAGGCAGGCGGGGACGGGGGGAGCGCGGGTCGACGATCTCGACCCGCTTGCGTCGCCTGGCCACCTAGCGCGGAGGGGTCGCGGCCCGCGTCACCACAGCTCCGGGGCGACGGGCACCGGGAACCTGCGGTCGAGGCCGCGCAGGATGAACAGCAGCGGGAACGCGAGGAGCAGGTTGTACACGGCCCCCGGGACGATCGTCGAGAGGAACAGCCCCGCGAGGTCGAGCCGCTGCGCGCCCGGCAAGAGCAGCAGCAGGATGCCGCCGTAGAGAAGGCTGCCCGTGAGGGTGGCGGCCGCGGCGAAGAGGACGGTGCTGCCACGCATCACGCGGTGGCCGAGGTCCGCGAGGAACGCGACCGCCGTCAGGGCCAGCAGGTGCGCGCCGAAGGGCTGCTGCGAGAGGAGGTCGAGCAGGAGGCCGGCGAACACCGCCCAGGGCAGCGCCTCGCCGCGCCCACGCACGACCGCCCAGCAGACGACCCAGGTGAGCACCAGCTGGGGGTGCGCCGGCCCGACGGCCAGCTCGGGCATCAGCGAGGTCTGCATGGCGACCAGCAGGAAGAGGACCGGGTACGCCAACCAGGCGCTCATCTAAGACCCCAGGTCGGGGACGAAGTCGAGGTCGATCTGCACGTACTCGAGCCGGTCCAGCGAGTCGAGTGGGGTGGCGTCGGCCTCCTGCACCGCGCCGTACGCCTGGTACTGGTAGCGCACGACCTCGGCCACCGGGATGTCCTTGGGGAAGTTGCCCCCGAGCCCCGACGTCACGAGCACGTCGCCGGGGTTGAGCTTCAGGTTGACGGGGGCGCTCGGCATCTCCAGCTTCATCGCCCCGCCGACGATCTGCAGCGTGCCGGGCAGATGGCTCGAGGCGAGCATCACGCTGACGGGGCTCTGGGCGTCGCTGATGAGCTGCACCTGGCAGATGGCGCCGTGGACGGCCACGACCCGGCCGACGAGCCCGTGCTGGCCCAGGACGGCCATGCCGACCTTGACCTGGGCGCCGCCGCCCGCGCGGACGGTGAGCCCCTGCGACAGCCCTTCCGGGTCCCGCGCGATCACCTCGGCGCCGACGGTCTGGGCGCCAATGGAGCTGCGCAGGTCGAGCATCGCCTTCAGCTGCTGGTTGGCCGAGAGGTCCGTGCGCGCGGCGATCAGCTGCTTCTGCAGGTCGGCCACCTGCTGCTTCAGCTGGGTGTTCTCGCGCTCGAGGCTGCCGATCGAGTTCAGGCCGTCGGCGAACCCGCGGAAGCCGTCGCCGACCGAGCTGAACGCGCCCTGGAAAGGCGCGAACACCGCGGCCGCGAACCCACGCGCGCCGGCCAGGCGCGTGGCCCCGCCCAGGCTCAGCAGCGCGAACGCCACGACCGCGGCGACGATCAGGAATGAGGTCGCTCGCACCTGCGAGCCCCGTCGCATCATCGGGACCACAAGGCTAGCAGCGGGCGGTTCACGGGAGATTAAGCCCCGCCCGGGCTAGGCGCGCGTCGCCATCCCAATGAGTCCGGGCCGCAGGATCGGGATCGGGACGCTCTTGTCCTCGCGCTCGACCACCCAGTCGATCGTGAAGCCGCTCTCGGAGATGGCGCGCTTGGTGTCGCGGTTGCAGTTGCAGCCGCCGGCAACGAGCCGCCAGGCCGGGGCGACACGGTCCTGCCAGGTGGCGAGGCCGGGGTCCTCGGAGCGCACGTGCTCGAGGAAGAGGAGCCGGCCGCCCGGGCGAAGGACACGGTGGGCTTCGCGGAGCGCCTCCGCCTGGTCAGGGATGGTGCAGAGGCAGAGGGTGAACACCACGGTGTCGAAGCTCTCGTCGCCGAACGGCAGCGGATACGCGCGGTGCTGTCTCAGGTCCACGGCGACGCCGAGCTGCTCCGCCTTCCGCCGCGCCCGCGCCAGCATCGCGGCATCCGGCTCGGTGACGACGAGCTCGATGCCGTCGGGGTAGCGGCCGAGGTTCGCGCCGGTGCCGGCGCCGACCTCCAGCACCCGCCCCGTCGCGATGCTGAGGAGGCCCTCGCGCGGCGCCGCCAGCCGCTTCTCCAGCGGGCGCTGCAGGAGGTCGTAGCCCGCCGCGGAGGCTTTCGCGAGGAGCCCGGTGCGGGCGGCCGCGACACCCAGCGCCGTCCCGGCGGCAGCAAGGACGAAGGGCCGCTTCCTCAGCGGAGGGCCTTCGCCTTCTGGCTCGTGATGACGACGCGCTTCAGCGTGCGCAGCTCTTCGAGCACCACGCCGGTGCCGCGGGCCACGGTGGTCAGCGGGTCCTCGGACACGTAGACCGGCATCATCGTCTCGTGGCTCAACAGCTCGTCGAGGCCGCGCAGCAGCGCGCCCCCGCCGGCCATGATGATGCCGCGGTCCATTATGTCCGTGATCAGCTCGGGAGGCGTCATCTCGAGCGTCTCCTTGACCGTGTCGACGATGAGCTGGACGGTCTCGGTAAGCGCCTCGCGCACCTGCACGGTGGTCATCTCGACGGTCTTCGGCAGGCCCGTCATCAGGTCCCGGCCGCGCACGTGGAACTTCTTGTCCTCGGCCAGCGGGTAGGCGGAACCCATCGCGATCTTGATGTCCTCGGCCGTGCGGTCGCCGATCAGGAGGTTGAAGTTGCGGCGGACGTACTGGACGATGGCCTGGTCCATCTCGTCGCCGCCGACGCGGACGGAGCGGCTGGCGACGATGCCGCCGAGCGAGATCACCGCCACCTCGCTCGTGCCACCGCCGATGTCCACGACCATCGAGCCGGTCGCCTCCTGGATCGGCATGCCGGCCCCGATCGCCGCCGCCATCGGCTCCTCGACCAGGTAGGCCTCGCGGCAGCCCGCGTGGATGGCGGCGTCGGTGACGGCGCGCTTCTCCACCTCAGTCACCCCGCTCGGCACGCCCAGCACCGCGCGGGGGCGGCTGACGTGCCAGCTGCGGTTGTGCACCTTGGCGATGAAGTACTTGATCATCTGCTCGGTGACGTCGAAGTCGGCGATGACGCCGTCCTTGAGCGGCCGCAGGGCGACGATGTCGGCGGGGGTGCGGCCCAGCATCTTGCGCGCGTCGTGCCCGACTGACAGCACGACGTTGCCGGGCTTCGACATCGCCACGACCGACGGCTCGTTGAGCACGATGCCCTGGCCGCGGACGTGGACCAGGGTGTTGGCCGTGCCGAGGTCGATCCCCATGTCGGAGGACCAGATGCCTAGTACTTGATCGATCACGCTCATAGCTCAGTGGGGATGGGCGCGGACTGGCACCGCTCGCAGGCTGGCGTGCGCGAGCTTGCCTTCCCTGACCGCGCGTCGCGGGAGCGAGACTACCAGAGGTAGGGGGTAGCCCAGCCGCCGCAGCGCCGCTGTGAGCCTGCGCAGCGAGAGGCCGACGACCGTGTCGAGGTCGCCTCGCCGGAGCTCCGTGAAGCGGGACGCGGCGCCCTGGATGGCATACGCCCCGGCCTTGTCGAACGGCTCGCCCGTGTGGATGTACTCCCGGATCTCCGCCTCCGTCAGGGTTGCGAATGAGACGCGCGAGACTGCCGTCGCGACCTCGCGCCTACCGTCCGGGGCGATGACGCACACGCTCGACACGACCGAGTGCACCCGCCCGGAGAGGCGGCGCAGCATCGCCGCCGCGTCGTCGAAATTCACCGGCTGGCCCAGCACGCTGCCATCGAGCGTCACCACCGTGTCCGCACCCACCACCCACCGCCCGCGATGCCGCCGGGCGACCGCCTCCGCCTTGCCCGCCGCGGCCGCCTCCGCCTGGCGCCGGGCGGGGTGATGCCGCAGGGCGTCCTCGTCGAAGCCGGAGTGGACGGCCTCGAACTCGAACCCGGCGGCGGCGAGCAGCTCGCGCCGCCGCGGGGAAGCCGAGGCGAGGAGCAGCCTGGGGTTCAGAACCGCCGGTACGCGAGCAGCGCGGCGACGAGGCCGATGGCCGTGCCGAGGGTCAGGTGGACCGTGAACCCGAACGTGAGGCTGAGGGGCGGCAGCGTGACGGTTGACGGGGACAGTCCCCCACCGGCGGCGGCCTTGAGGAAGGGGATCACGGGTGAGAACACCTGGTTCAGGATGCTGCCGATGAGCGCGCCCACTATGAGGAAGAGGATGAGGACGGCGGTGGGGTGGCGCTTGTTCACGGCGCCGAGAGCCTACCCGAGCCCGAAAAGGGCGGCGGCCTGCATCGGGGCGAGGCCCGCCGCGAGGGAGAGCAGCCCGAGCCCGGTGGCCGCGGCGGCGGCGACCAGGTCGCGCCCGCCGGGCGCCGGCCCGCCCGCGGCGCCGGGGCGGTCGGGCAGGAAGCCGCCCGGTCCAAGCGCCAGGCGCAGCGGGGCGGCGAGCTGCAGGAGGGTGCCCGCGACCACGGCGCCGGCCAGCACGGGGTTCACGCGGAAGGCGCCGAGCAGGACCAGGACCCGGGCGGCAAACCCGATCGTGGGGGGAAGGCCCGCGGCGCCCAGCGTCGCCAGCCACCCTGCGGCCAGGCGCAGGCCCGAGCGGGCCGGCGCGACGTCGAGGATCGCCAGGGCGAGGCGGGTGAGGACGAGGGAGATGAGCACGAGCGCCGCGGCCCGCGCGCCGCTCGGCGTCGCGAGGCCAACCAGCGCGAGCCCGACGTCGGCGACGGCGCCGCGCGCGGCCAGCGCCCGTAATCCCGGGGCGAGCAGGCACAGGCCCGACCCGGCGAGGAGGGTCACGACGCCGAAGACAGCGAAGGCCGTCTGGACCTCGCCCGCGGCGGGCGCCGGCTGCATGGTGGCGGCGAACTCGACCAGCAGGGCGAGAGCCGCCGCGCAGCCTGCGGCGAGGGTCGCCCGGGCGGGGGCGCGCGGGCCGTCCTCGACCCACTGAAGCAACCCCACCCCGAAGGGCAGGGCGCCAACCAGGACGAGCAGGCCGGCGGTCACGCCGAGCGCCGGGAGCCTGTCGACCGGCCGCCTCGAGACCGCGGCGACCCCACACAGCAGGACGCCGCCCACCACGAGCGCGGCGCGGTAGCGCCGCGCCGCGTCCGGGAGAACCAGGGCGACGGCCGCGAGCGCGGCGACGAGGGGCAGGGGCGAGGCGCCGAGAAGGACGATGGTGACCGCCGCCCAGGCGGCGACCGGGACCGCGGGCCCGCCGTCGACGGCCGCGAGCGCCGCGAGGCCGATCAGCGCGACCGCCAGGGCCCCGCGGCCGAAGGCAGAGAGGTGGAGCTCGGCCCCTGGCGCACCTAACACGGCGCCGGGTGGGACCAGGATGAGCAATACCCCGACAGTCGCCAGCGTCAGCCAGGCCACCGCCGGCCGGGGCGTGCGCCGCGCCGCCAGCGCGCCGGCCGCGGGACCGGCGAGGAGGAGGGCGAGGGCGGGCGAGCTCAGGTGGCCGGCTCCGCGGGCGTGAGCCGCCACAGGAGGGCCAGCACGGGGATCGCCGCCATGCACCCGGCGATGGCCGCGTCGGAGGCGCCGGCCACCGACGCCACCATGGCCACGACGACCTGCAGCGCGAGGGCGCGGTCGTCGGAGCGTGCCGTCGTGGCGGCCGCCCCCGTCGCGACCGCGATGGCAAAGGTGAGGGCGAACACGTCAGCCGTGCTCCAGGGCGATATCCGCAGGCGCGGCGCCAGGCCGAGCCCCGCCACCACGCCGGCGACCAGGAGCAGCCCGGCTCGCAGCAGCGTGGCGAAGTCGGCCGGGACGGGCCGGGGCCTCGCCGGCAGCATGATCGCCGCGCTCGCGAGCGTGGCCACGGCGATCGCCGCCCCCGGCAGGGGCCGGCCCGCCAGGAGGAGGGCGCCGGCCAGCAGGGCCCCGGCCGCGGACCAGGGCCAGCGCCGCCCCGGCCGCGCCACCGCCAGGACGACGGCCGCCGCGGCCGCCGCGAGCAGGGGGCTCAGCGGATGAACACCACGACCAGCGCCGCCGCCGCGCCGGCCCAGGCGGCGGTCAGGACCGGCGTCGCGGGAAGCGTCAGGCGCCGCCGCGCCCCGGCCAGCCACCCGGCCGCTGCATGGCCGGCCCGGAGGCGGGCCAGCCGGGGAGCGAAGGCGAGGCGCGGTGGCAGCAGCCCACGCGTCCGGGGCCAGAAGGGCCGCCCCGCGCGGGCGCGCCAGGCGGCCCATGCCGCCACGACGGCAACCATCGCAGCGGCTGCGAGGTCCATCGGGACGGTCCCGAGGAGGACTCGCCCGATGCCGCCCTGGAGCTGGGCCGCGGGCACCCCAGCCGTCTCCGCCAGCGCCGGCGCCAGCGCGGCGGCCAGGGCGGGCGCGGCGAACACCACGGCGACGGCCAGCGCGGTGGCGAGAGCAAGCCGGGCCCCAGCGACCCGGCCGCCCCGCGACCCGGCGGCGTGGAACCGCAGGCTGAGCAGCCCCGCCAGGGCCATCGCCGGGAAGGCGAGGAGGGCCGGCAGCGTTGCTGCGACGACACCCGGGCCGGCGTCGGCGGCGAGGCGGACCAGGGCCGCCCGCGTGTAGACGCCGAGGCCCACGGGAAGGCCGGCCGCGGCGGCGACGGCCAGGCAAGCGAGGCCGGCCAGCAGCGGCGTGCCAGGGAGCCGCCCGTCGCCGGCGTCGGCCGCACTCAGCAGGACGAAGGCGGCAACCGCCGACTCGACCAGCAGGGCAACCACCACCGCCGGCGCGAGGGCGCCGCCGATCCCGGCGGCCACGAGGCAGAGGCAGGCGCCGGCTTGGAGCACGCGGCCCGCGACGCCCCGGAGGTCCGCCGCCCACCACGCGCCGACGGCGTTGGCAAGGGCGCCCAACCCACCCCCGACGAGGAGCGCGTAGCGCACCGCGACCATGGGGAGCTCGCCGCCACCGGCATCGACCAGGCGCAGCAGCGCCCCGGCCCCCGCGGTCACCAGCACCGCCCAGGCGATCGCCGCCTCCGCCGGCGCCCGCGTGGCCCTGACCGCGAGGATGCCGTAGCCAAGGGCCTGCGCGGGCATCGCGGCCAGCAGGAACATTGCCCCGACCGAGATGGCATCAGGCGGCACGGCGGTGAAGCTCGTCGTCCCCGCCGCGGTCTGCACGGCGGCGGCGCCCGCCACGGCGAGCACGGCGGAGGTCGCGCCGGCGAGACCGAAGCGCCTAGCGGCACCGGCGGGGACGTGTTCGCGGCGGGTCAGGACGGTGGCCAGCGTCAGCGCCACCACGGTGCCCGCCCACGCCGCGGCCATCGTCGCCAGGCCCGACGCCATCACGGTGAAGACGACGCCGGCCTGCGCGACGAGAAGCCACGCGCGAGCCCGCGAGCTCGAATCGAGCGGCGCCAGCAGCTCAGCCAGGCCGGCGAGGGCGCCGATTGCCGCGGGGATGCCGGCGAGGACGACGCCGAGGACGTCGACGCGGAACTGGAGGGCCACGCCGGGGAGCAGGGTGTACAGGGTCACCACCAGCGGGGCCTGGGCCGCCGCCTCGCCGACCACCACGAGCGCGACCAGCGTCGCGGCCTCGGCCACGAAGAGCCACCCCTGCCACGGCCGCCAGGCGACCAGCGCGGCGGCCACGAGGAGGACGCCGACCGGGGCGAGCGCGGTTGCGATCAGCCCCAACGGTCGCCGATGCTGCCGGTGGCTAGCCCTGCCCGGCGGCGCGGGGAACGGTGCCGAGCTCGAGCGGGGTGGCGCAGTACGGACACAGGCCCCAGCCGAGGCGCACCATGCGCGCGCAGCGCGGGCAGCGTTTCGCGAAACGCGTATGGCAGTACGGGCAGAGGACGAAGTCGGCCTCGATCTCGCGCCCGCAGGCAGGGCAGGGGCGCGCCTCAGGCCCGTCCTCGGGCCCGGCCGCGAGCACCTCCTGCTCGAGCTCGAGGGCGCGGATGTCGGCGAGGGTCATGCCCGGGCGCACGAGGAAGTAGATGAGCAGGCCGAGGAACGGGAGGGCGAGGTTCACCCCCATCGCGAAGGTGTGGAACGTGGCGCTCTGCGACCTGGCCCGCGCGTCCCGCAGCGCCCAGTAGGCGATCGCCAGCCAGACCAGGACCGCGTAGACGGCCGCGATCCACAGGAGCGGCGCGAGGTGGCTAAGCACCGACGGCCCTGTCGATGAGGACGAGGCGCTGCTCGGCGTCGGCGAGCTGGTCGCGGGTCTTCTGCACGACGTCAGGCTTCGCGCGCTCCACGAACGCGCCGTTCGCCAGCATCGCGCGCAGGCGCTCGACCTCCGCGGCCACCTTCTCGCGCTCGTGGCGGAGGTTCGAGCGGTCGAAGCCCGCGGTCGCGTCGCGGGCGGCGATGGTCAGCTCGAGGCCGCGCACGATCAGGCTGCGGGCGGGCTGGGCGTCGAGCTCGTGCGCGAACTCGACCCGCGCGAGCCACTCGACGGCCGCCCGCCCGGCGGGCGAGTCGAGCAGGTCGGAGGCGGCGTCGGGGGCGACCCGCAGCGCGCCGACGCGCGCCTTCTCCTGGGGTTGGAACCCGAGGTCCTTGCGGGCGTCGCGGAGCGCCGTCACTGCCTCCATCAACGCGACCACCGCGATCTCCAGGGCCTCGTCGCGCTCCCACTGGGACGCCGGCCAGAGAGGTGAGTCGTGGCGCGCGAGGAGGGGCTCGCGGCCCGGCACGAGCTCGCTCCAGATGGCCTCGGTGACAAACGGCATGAAGGGGTGCGCCATGCGGATGATGCAGTCCAGCACGACCAGCGCGGTGCGCGCCGCGGCAATGCGCTGCCGGTCATCCGGCTCGAGCCGGAGACGCGGCTTGATGACCTCGAGGTACCAGTCCGCGACCTCGCTCCACGCGAAGTCGCGCAGGGTGCTGATCGCCTCGCCGGGCCGGTAGCCCTCGAGCGCGTCCTCGACCTGCTCGATCACGCCTGCAAGGCGGGACAGTATCCACCTGTCGAAGGGGTCCGTGATCTCCACCGGGGTCTCGAGATGGACGCCCTCGATCCCACCCTGCACGACCGCGCGCATGTTCCAGAGCTTGGTGGCGAAGCGCATGTAGGCGTCGATACGCACCTCGTTGAAGCGCACGTCCTGGCGCGGCAGCGCGACCTCCGTGCACCAGGCCCGCACCGCGTCGGCGCCGTACTTGTCGACGAGCGCCACCGGGTCGACGCCATTCCCCTTCGACTTGCTCATCCGCGAACCGTCCGCGGCGAGCACCGTGGTGTGGATGAGGACCGTGTCGAAGGGGATCGTGTCCATGAACTTGAGCGAGGTCATGATCATCCGCGCCACCCAGAGGTAGATGATCTCGGCGGCCGTGCCGAGGACCTGCGTGGGGTAGAAGGCGCGAAGCTCGGGGGTGCCCGCGTCGGGCCATCCCATCGTGGCGAACGGCCAGAGGGCCGAGCTGAACCACGTGTCGAGCACGTCCGGGTCCTGGCGGATCTCGGTGCCACCACAGACGGGGCACGCGGCGGGCTCGTCGACGGATGCGAACGTGTACGTCTCGGTCGTGATCTCCGGTGCCCCGGCAAAGGCGGACTCCATCTCGGGGCTGTCCGCGTGCATGCCACTGGCGAGCTTTTCGCCGTGGCCGGCGTCGCAGTAGTACACGGGGATGCGGTGTCCGAGCCAGATCTGGCGCGAGACATTCCAGTCCTTGAGGTTGCGCATCCAGTCCAGGTACGACTTCGTCCACTTCGCGGGGGTGAACTTGATGGGGCCGCTCTCCACCGCGCGGATGGCGGGGGCCGCGAGGTCCTTCATCGCGCACCACCACTGCTCGTCCACGAGCGGCTCGATCACCTCGCCGCAGCGGTCGCAGTGGCCGACCTCGTGCACGTACGGCTCGGTGCCTTCGAGGTGGCCGGTCTCGCGCAGCATGTCGACGATCCGGCGCCGCGCGTCGAGGAGGGACAGGCTCCGGAGCTCGTCGGGCACGTAGTCGGCGCTGGCGATCGTGCCGTCCTTCTCGATCACGCTCAGCACCTCGAGGCCGTGGCGCTGGCCGATCTCGTAGTCGTTCGGGTCGTGCCCGGGGGTGACCTTCAGGGCGCCGGTGCCGAAAGCGACGTCGACATAGGCGTCAGCCACCACCGGCAGCTCGCGTCCGACGATCGGCAGGATCGCGCTCTTCCCGACGAAGTGCCGGTACCGCTCGTCGTCCGGGTTGACCGCGACGGCGGTGTCCGCCAGCATGGTTTCCGGGCGCACCGTCGCGATGTTGAGCGCGCCGACGCCGTCGGCCATCTCGTACCGGATGTGGTAGAGCGTGTCCTCGTGCTCCCGCCAGTCGATCTCCAGGTCGGAGATCGACGACTGGCAGTTGGGGCACCAGTTGACGATCCGGGGGCCGCGGTAGATGTAGCCCTCGTTGTAGAGCCTGACGAAGGCTTCGCGCACCGCCTTCACATAGGCCGCGTCCATGGTGAAGCGCGTGCGCGACCAGTCGCACGTCAGGCCGAGGCGACGCTCCTGGACGAGGATCCGCGCGCCGTAGTTCGCGTACCAGTCATTGACGCGCTTGTCGAACGCAGCCCGCCCGATCTTCTCCTTCGAGGTCCCCTCCGCCGCGAGCTGGCGCTCGATGATGGCGTTGGTGGCCAGCGCGGCGTGGTCGGTGCCCGGCAGCCACAGCACCTCGTAGCCGCGCAGCCGCTTGTAACGGCAGTACACGTCCTGCACCGTGTGGTTCGTCGCGTGGCCCATGTGCAGCTCGCCGGTGATGTTGGGTGGCGGGAGCACGATGCTGAACTTCGGTTTCTCGCTCGCCGGGTCCGCGGTGAAATAGCCCGCCGCCTCCCACTCGGCGTACATGCGCGCCTCGACGTCCTGGGGCCGCCAGGACCTGGCCTCCGCCTTGCGCCCCTTGGGAACTGCCATGGTGGCAATAAGGTTAGCGACGCATTCGCGCTGGTGCCCTAGCGGAGGGCCGCCTTCCCGAAGTACATCCGGGACCCGACCGGGGTGATGCTCGCCTCCCATTCCAACCCGGCGAGGCGCCGCTGCAGCTCCTCGGGCCGCAGGTAGACCTTCACCAGCCTGAACGCGCGCCCGTCCTCGAGCTGCCGCAGCGTGCCGCCCCGGGCGTCGTCCAGGCTGGTTTCAACACCGTCCCGCGCGTCCCACTCGAACTCGTCCACCCAGAACACGCGACCGCCAGGACGAAGACACCGAGCGACCAGCGCCCAGAACCGCTCGAAGAGGTCCGGCGGCACGTGCGACAGCCAGAAGCTGAAGAACACGCCGTCGTAGGCCCGGTCCGGGGTCCAGGCGAAGATGTCGGCCTGGTGCCGCGCGACGTTCGACGCCGTGACGCGACGTGCGTGGATTGCCAGCATCTCCGCGGACGCGTCGAGCGCGGTGACCGACGTGGCGTGGCGCGCGAGGCGCATGGTCCACCAGCCCGTGCCGCAGGCGACCTCCAGCACGTCGCCGGTGAGGGGGTCGCGTTCATAGGCCGCCGCCACCGTGGCCAGCTCGACGCTGTCCCGGTCTTCGCGCGGGCGCGCGTCGAGGTCGTAGCGCCCCTCCCCCTCCAGCATGCGGTCGTACTCCGCGGCGCGCGCGTCGTAGTACCGGATCTGCTCGTCTACGAGGTCGTCGTTGGGCATCGCACCCAACATACCCCCCACCTACGGCTAGGCGGTCTGTTCCGGGAGCTCCTCGACGATGTTGCGCTCCGCCAGCACCATGACCGGCTCCACCCCCTGGGTGATCGAGTCCTCGGTGATGACGCACTTCTTGATGTCGCTGCGCGACGGCACCTCGAACATCGAGTTGAGCAGGGCCTCCTCGATGATGGACTTCAGCCCGCGCGCGCCGGTGCCGCGGGCCAGCGCCTTGCGGGCGATGGCGCGGAGCGCCGCCTCCTCGAACTCCAGCTCGACGTCGTCCAGCGAGAAGAACTTCTTGTACTGCTTGACGAACGCGTTCTTGGGCTCGGTGAGGATGCGGATGATGTCGCTCTCGTCGAGGTAGTCGACGGAGACGACGATCGGCAACCGGCCGATGAACTCGGGGATCAGGCCGTACTTCAGCAGGTCGGGGGGCTGCACCTCGCGCAGGAGCTTGGTCCGGTCCTTGTTGCGCACGCTCTTCGCGTCGCTGCCGAAGCCGATGACCTTGTGCCCGAGGCGGCTCTCGATGATCTGCTCCAGCCCATCGAACGCGCCGCCGCAGATGAACAGGATGTTGGTGGTGTTGATCTGGATGAAGTCCTGGTGGGGGTGCTTGCGGCCGCCCTGCGGGGGGACGTTGGCAATGGTGCCCTCGAGGATCTTCAGCAGCGCCTGCTGCACGCCCTCGCCGGAGACGTCGCGCGTGATCGACGGGTTGTCGGACTTGCGCGCGATCTTGTCGATCTCGTCGATGTAGATGATCCCGCGCTCCGCGCGCGAGATGTCGAAGTCGGCCGCCTGGATGAGGCGCAGCAGGATGTTCTCGACGTCCTCACCGACGTAGCCGGCCTCGGTCAGCGACGTGGCGTCGGCGATGGAGAACGGGACGTCGATGATCTTCGCCAGCGTCTGCGCGAGGAATGTCTTGCCGCAGCCCGTCGGGCCGACGAGCAGCACGTTCGACTTCTGCAGCTCGACCTCGCTCGGCGTCTTCGAGTGGGCGATCCGCTTGTAGTGGTTGTACACGGCGACCGACAGCACCTTCTTGGCGTGGTCCTGCCCGACGACGTACTGGTCCAGCTGCGCGCAGATGGTCTGCGGGTTGGGGATCAGGCCCGCCTTGCCGCGCTTGTTCGACGTCTGCCGCGTGTCCTCCTCGAGGACCTCCTGGCAGAGGTCGATGCACTGGTCGCAGATGTACACGCCAGGGCCCGCCACGAGCTTGCGCACCTGGTCCTGCCCCTTCCCGCAGAAGGAGCAGCGGGTGTGCCTCCGGCGCTCTTCTCTTTCGTTCACCGGCTACTCCACCTCGCTAGATTGACCCTGGCTTCGTGGCGCTAAGCCTTGGCCCCGACCTCGGCCTTCTCGCCGGTCTTGGTGTCGAGCTTAGAGTCTTTTTCCAGCTTCTCGCCGACGATGGTCTGGATCTCGTCGGCCTTCTCGTGACGCTGGATGATGTCGTCGATGATCCCGTACTCCTTGGCCTCTTCGGGCTTCATCCACCGGTCGCGGTCGCTGTCCGTGGCGATCCGCTCCAGCGGCTGACCCGTGTGCTTGGCCAGGATCTCGTTGATGCGCTCCTTGAGGAACAGGACCTCCTGCGCCTGGATCTCGATGTCCGCCGCCTGTCCCTGGAAACCACCGGAAGGCTGGTGGATCATGATCCGCGTGTTGGGCAGGGCGAAGCGCATGCCCTTCGTGCCACCGGCAAGGATCGGCACGGCCATCGAGGCCGCCAGCCCCATGCAGATGGTGGAGATGCGCGGCTTGATGTACTGCATCGTGTCGTAGATCGCCAGGCCCGCGGTGATGATGCCGCCCGGGCTGTTGATGTACAGGCTGATGTCCTTCTCGGGGTCCTCGCCCTCGAGGAACAGCAGCTGCGCCATCACCAGGTTCGCGATCTGGTCGTCGATCGGCGTGCCGATGAAGATGATGCGGTCCTTCAGCAGGCGCGAGTAGATGTCGAAGGCGCGCTCGCCCCGGTTGGTCGACTCGATGACCATCGGGACGAGGTAGCTGCTGGGGCGGTCCACGAATCCCATATTACTCACCGGCATCTTGGCTCCCAATACTCCTTAAGACGGTTGTTGCAACAGCGTTCAGATCTCGACCATTCCGGTTTCGTCGGGGACGGCCTCTTCAGGCACGGGCGAGGCGGCCGGCTCGGTCTGGATGACGGGCGCGGATCCGGCCTCGAGGCCCGGCGCTTCAAGGACCTCGCCGGCCGCCGCGGTGGCGGCAAGATCGGCCTCCGCGGCGAGCTCTTCCGGGGTCGGCGGGGCCCACGCCTCACCCCGGGCGTTGGCGGCAAGCCACAGTAGGGCCCACTGGAGGCGGAGCCGCTCCCGGACGTAGGCCCGGACCCGGTCGGAGCCGACAAGCCGCTCCGAATCCTCTGACCCCGCGAGGGTGCGACGAGCCTCCGCCTCCAGGTGCGCCTCGCTCGGGTCCAGGTGCTCGGCGTCGGCGAGCGCCTCCAGCGCCAGCTCCTGCCGGACGCGGTCCACCGCCCGCGGGCGGGCCTCTTCGTGCATCTTCTCCAGGTCGACGCCGCCGTACTCGACGAGACGCTCGAAGTCCAGGCCCTGCTGCTGCAGGTCGAGGGCGAGGTTGCGGATCTCGCGGTCGATCTCCTCGTGGACGAGGACCTCGGGGACGTCGGCGGTGCTCTGCGCCACCAGCGCGTCCAGCGCGTCCTTCTGCTGCTTGAACGTCGCATCCCGCTGCGCCACCGCGCGAAGGCGCGACTCGAGCTCCTGCCTCAGCTCATCGAGCGTCTGCCCGAGACCCGAAAGGCGGGCCAGCTCGTCGTCGACGGGCGGGAGGACGTGCTCCTTCACCTCTTTGACGGTGACCCGGAAGACCACGTCCTTGCCGGCGAGCTCCGTGCGCCGGTAGTCCTCGGGCAGGGTCAGTGGGATGTCGCGGGTCTCGCCCTGCGCCATCCCCACGAGGCCCTCGTGCAGCCCCGGGATGAGCTGGTCCGCCTTGACGTCGAGCTGCTGGTCGGCGGAGGGCTGGTCGTCGACCGGGGCGCCGTCGCGCAGCACTTCGAGGTCGACGACGACGTGGTCCCCGTCCTGCACCGGCCGGCTCCCCGCCGGCACGAGCTCCCCAAACCGCTCGCGGATCGAGTCGACCGCCTCCTCCACGTGCCGCTCGCCGACTTCGACCTCGGGCAGCGGCGCCCTGATGGCGCGGTAGTCACCCAGGACCACCTCGGGTTTGACCGTGACCTCGGCCTTGAACTTCGCCGGCTGCAGGCGCTCGAAGGTGTCGACCTGCACCCGCGGCGTCTCGATCGCGTCGAGCCTCTGCTCGGTGACGGCTTCGGTCACCGCTTCCGGGACGAGGATCTCGATGGCCTGCTCCCGCAGCGCGGGCCAGCCGATGCGCTGCTCGACGAGGTTGCGCGGGGCCTTGCCGGGTCGGAACCCGGGGATCTTGACCTGGGGCGCAAGGCGGCTGTAGGCCCGCTCGATGGCGCGCTCCACCTGCTCCGAAGGGACCTCGATGTCGAGCGCGACCACCGACCCGGGCCGGCGCTCCACGCTGACCTGCATCACCGCTGGAGTCTACCCACCACCCAGTTCAGCCGATGAAGGCCACGGAGAGTTCCACTTTGAAAGTCCGGCGCGCCCCGGGGTACGATGAAATCCGCTCCATGGCATCGCGTGACAAGCCCGCGCGCCCGGGGAAGGGCGGGGCCAGCAGGGACGCGCGGTGGACGAAGGACTCGGCAGAGCCCAGCCCGAAGCGGGCCGCATCAAAGCCGGGTGACGCGCCCACCCCGGCGTCAGCACGCCCGGCCGGCGGCCGGGCGGCGAGCGGCCGCGCCGTCACGCCCCCACCAGCCCCGGTAGCGAAGCCCCCCCGCCCCGCCGCCGCCGCGGAGGTGAAGCCGGCGAGCCGGGCCAAGGGCTCCCCCGCCCCCGCGAAGGCGGCGCCGGTCGCGAAGTCGACGCCGGTCGCGAAGGCCGCGCCGGTCACGAAGGTGGCGCCGGTCGCGAAGGCCGCGCCACTACCGAAGCCCGCCGCGCCGGCACTGAAGGCAGCCGCTCCACCGAAGCCTGCGTCGGCGACGAAGGCCGTCCTGCCGGCGAAGGCCACGCCACCGCCCAGGGCGACGCCCGTGAAGGCCGCGCCGCCGTCGAGCGCCGCCCCGGCGCCCGCGGCCAAGCCCGCGCCCCGGGCGCAGGCCACGCCCAGGCCCAAGCCCGCGGCCCCAATCCCCCCGGCAGCCGCCCGGCCGCGCCCGGCGGCGATGCCCGAGCCGCCGGCTCCCAAGCCGGTTCGCGCCGCCAGGGCGGCGCCCACGTCGACGCCGGCGTCGGGGCCGGAGGCAGCGCTGGTCGAGGCCCCCGAGGCCGCCACTGCAGCCGCGGCGCCCGTCGCAGAGGCGGCGCCCCCCGCCCCGCCGAGCCCGCGCCGCTTCGGCCCGGTCGCGATGCCGCGCCCGCGCCCGGCGTCGCCGAAGAGCCTGGCGGAGCCCCGCGCCCCGCGCCCCCACGTCCCCTTACGCGCCCGCGCCGCCGCGGCGGCGCGCTGGATCCGCCAGCCGCGCTCGATCGCGCTGCTCCTGGCGTTCGCGCTGATCGTCGCCGGGGCGGTCATGTACGGCGTCCAGCTGGCCACCCCGCCGGACGGCGGCGCCCCGAGCATCACGGAGATCCCGGGAGGCGTCGGCGCGCTCATCGACTCCGTCAACCCGTTCGGGCCCAAGCAGGAGTCCGGCTACCCGCGGATCAAGATCGACAAGGTCGGCATCAACCTGCTCCTCGTCAAGGGTGACGGCAAGACGCCGCCCGTGAAGTACGAGGCCTTCACCTATCCCGGCGCCGACCACCTGCTGGGCGTCTCCAACCCTGGCTCGGGCAACAGCTACGTGTACGCGCACGCGCGACCCGGGATGTTCTGGAACCTCCACAACCTGCACATCGGCGACACGATCACCATCGATTTCGGCAGCGGCAAGACCATTCAGTACCGCGTCTCGCAGCTGCACACCAGCGTCGACTGGCGGGACCTGCGCTGGACGTACCCCACCACTGACGACCGGCTCACCCTGCAGACCTGCAACGGCTGGCGCGACCAGGACCCCCGCTTCATCGTGGTCGCGCTCCGCGTCTCGAACCAGACAGCTCTCGCCCCCTAACCACCTCACCGCAGCCGGGGGGAGGCTCCCAGCGGAATACAATCCGGACTGCACCCGGGGCGGTGCGCGGGCGAGTGAGAGGAGGCGCGAAATGAAGGGCCTGATGCAGGAGCATCCCCTCAACATCCCCATGCTGGCGCGGCACGCCGAGCGACTGCACGGCTCGCGCACGGTGGCGACGAAGACCGACGCCGGCATGGACCTCACCACGTACGGCGAGGTTGTCGCGCGAGCGCGTCGACTCATCACCGCCCTGCGCAAGCTCGGTGTCAAGGCCGACGACCGCGTCGCGACGTTCTGCTGGAACCACAGCCGCCACCTCGAGACGTGGATCGCGGTCCCGGGCATGGGAGCGATCGTGCACACGCTCAACATCCGGCTGTTCCCGGACGACGTCGCGTACATCGTCCGCCACGCGGCCGACAGCGTGGTCATCGTCGACCTCAGCCTGTGGTCGGCCTGGGAGAAGGTCGCGGCGAAGCTCGACGGCGCGATCGCCAAGACGATCGTCATCAACGACACCGGCGCCGCCCTGCCGCCGGGGACGCTCGATTACGACGAGCTGATCGCCGCGGAGCCCGAGTCGGAGTTCGCCGACGTGCCGGAGGGCAACGCCGCGGGCATGTGCTACACGTCGGGCACCACGGGCCACCCGAAGGGGGTGGTGTACAGCCACCGCTCGAACGTGCTGCACGCCATGATGTCGGCGAACGTCGACTCCATCGCGCTCAGCGAGCGCGACACGGCGCTGGCGATCGTGCCGATGTTCCACGCGAACTGCTGGGGGATCCCGCACACCGCGTTGATGCAGGGCTGCGAGCTGGTGTTCCCGTCGCGCTTCATGACGCCTGACGCGCTGACGCAGATGATGGTGGACCGCCAGGTGACCCTCGGCTTCGGCGTGCCGACGATCTGGCTCGGGACGTTCGAGCCGATGAAGGCGGCGAAGGCGCAGCTGACGCACCTGGACCGCCTGGTCTGCGGCGGGTCGGCGGTGCCGCCCGCACTGCAGAAGGCGTACCACCGCGAGTTCGGCGTGCGCGTCATCCACGCGTGGGGCATGACGGAGACCAACCCCCTGGCTTCCCTGTGCCGCCCGCTGGCCAGGCACGCCGAGCTCTCCGAGGACGACCTCGACAACGTGCTGACGAGCCAGGGACGCGTCCTGCCGGGCGTCGAGCTGCGCCTGGCCGACGACGAGGGCAACGAGCTGCCCTGGGACGGGCAGGCTGTCGGCGAGATCCAGGTGCGCGGCAACTGGATAGCGGCGGACTACTACAACGACCCGAGCGGCGCCGAGAAGTTCATCGACGGCTGGCTCCGGACAGGCGACGTGGCCACCGTCGACGCCGACGGGTACATCCGCATCACCGACCGCACCAAGGACCTGGTGAAGTCAGGCGGCGAGTGGATCTCGAGCGTCGAGCTGGAGGGCCTCATCATGTCGCACCCCGACGTCGCCGAGGCGGCCGTCATCGCCGTGGCGCACCCGCGCTGGGACGAGCGGCCGCTGGCCTGCGTCGTGCCCCGGCCGGGCACGACCCTCACGAAGGACGCGGTCATCGAGCACCTCCGCGGCAAGGTCGCCAACTGGTGGCTGCCGGACGACGTCGTGTTCATCGAGGAGGTCCCGAAGACCTCGGTCGGGAAGTTCGACAAGAAGGTCCTGCGCGACCGCTTCAAGGACTACCGGCTGCCCGAGTCCGGCACCGCCTCGACGCCGGAGACCGTGCGGGAGCCGGCCGCCACCTGACGCAGACCTCCACCACCGGGGCGTCGCCGGCCGACGTCGCGACCTGGCTCCGCGACGCTTCTGCGGTGGTGGTGCTGACCGGCGCCGGCATCTCGACCGAGTCCGGCATCCCGGACTTCCGCGGCCCGAACGGGGTGTGGACGAAGGACCCGAAGGCCGAGCGAATGTCCGACATCCGCTACTACATGTCCGACCCGGAGGTGCGGCGGCTCTCCTGGCGCTCCCGCCTCGACCACCCGGCGTGGGGCGCGAAGCCGAACGCCGGGCACCGGGCGCTCGCCGAGCTCGAGCGCAAAGGACGCCTGCACCTGCTCGTCACGCAGAACATCGACGGGCTGCACCAGGCCGCCGGCACGTCGCCGGACATCCTGGTGGAGATCCACGGCACCATGCGCGAGGTGGTGTGCATGCGCTGCGGTGAGCGCGCCCCGATGGAGCGCGCCCTGGAGCGCGTCCGCGCCGGCGAGGAGGACCCACCCTGCCGCTCGTGCGGCGGCATCCTCAAGTCCGCCACCATCTCGTTCGGGCAGAGCCTCGTGGCGTCTGACCTCGAGCGCGCGATGGCCGGGGCGGCCGCCGCCGACGTGCTCCTCGCGGTGGGGACGTCCCTGGGCGTCTACCCCGCCGCGGGGATGGTGCCGGTGGCGCTCTCAGGCGGGGCCAGGCTGGCGATCCTCAACGCTGAGCCGACGCCGTTCGACGCGGACGCGTCGGCCGTGCTGCGCCGGCCGATCGGCGAGGTGCTGCCGGAGCTGGTGGGGCTCGTCTAGCGCGCCCGTGGCTCGAGCCAGCGCGAAGTCGTAGACGGGCGCGTACCGCAGCCGGCGCGGCAGCGTTGCCCGCGCGCCACGCACCGCGAGCGTGGCGCCGCGGAAGGCGGCCGCGTGGGCCGGGGTCCAGGTGAAGCCGTAATCGCGCCGGGTCTCCGGCGGGAGAAAGCCGTACGTGAAGAACATCAGGAGGTCCCACGCCGGCGCCAGCAGGCGCGTCGGCAGCGGCGGGCGCGTAATCGTCCGCGCGACGAGGCGTGAGCCCTCGCCCGGGCGCGCCGGGCCCCGCGTTATCTGGGCATGGACGTACTTCCGCAGCGCGGCCCGGTCGGGCCAGAGCAGGCGCCGCGGCACGCCCATCAGGCGCGCCACCGGCTCCCACTCGTGCACGAACTCGTCGCGCTCCGCCTCCGTCAGCCCGCCCACGAGGACGTCGTGCGCGACCAGCAGGGTGTCGACAAAGGTGGCGTGCACCCAGAGGAGCAGGTCTTCGTCCATTGCGGAGTAGGCGCTGCCGGCCTTGACCTTCCCGGTGGCGTTGGCCCGCGGGAGCCGGCCGGCGACGCGCCGGTGGAGGCGGTTGACCTTCGCCGAGGCGGCGCGCGCCTCGCGCGTCGTGCCGAAGCCGACGGCCCCCGCCCAGTCGAAGGTCCGCATCAGCCGCCCGAACGGGTCCTCGGCGTACGCGCTGTGCTCGATGGCGCCCTGCGCCACGTGCGGGTGCGCCGCCTGGAGCAGGAGCGCCCGCCCGCCGGCGAGGATGAGCAGCGGCTCGCGGAGGACGCGCCAGGTGACCGACCCGGGGCCGAACAGGCCCGCGTCCGCGGCCCTGTCCGCGATGGGTAGCGGCGGGTCGGCGAACGGAACCGGGAGGGCGAGCAGCTCCGCCAACTCAACGGGGCTGAGAAAGGGGCTCATCAGTGCTTTGGGTAATCTAACCCCGTGCCTAGCTTCCAGGTCGATGGGCAACGGCTGGTGTACACGGAGTTCGGCTCCGGCGATCGGGTCTTCGTCCTGATCCACGGCCAGCTGCTGTCGCAGCGGATGCACGAGCCACTCGCGCAGGAGCTCGCGCGGCGCGGCAACCGGGTGGTCACCCTGGACCTCCTGGGCCACGGCTGGTCGGACCGTCCGAAGGACATGTGGCGGTACTCGATGACCCAGTTCGCCGAGCAGGTGGTGGCGCTTCTCGACCACCTCGGCCTGCGCCAGGCGGTGGTCGGCGGCACCTCCCTCGGGGCCAACGTCACGCTCGAGTTCGCCGCCATCGCCCCCGAGCGGGCCAACGGGCTCGTCATCGAGATGCCCGTCCTCGACCACGGCACGTACGGCGCGGTGCTGGCGTTCACCCCCCTGCTGACGGCCCTGAAGTACGCCCGGCCGGTGGTCAACCTGATGTCGAGTCTCTTCCGGCTCGTCCCGCGCGACCCGCTGCCACTGCTCGGCAAGATCGTCGTGGACGCCGTCGGCCAGGACCACAGCGCGAGCGAGTACATCCTGCAGGGCCTGTTCATGGGCCGGATCGCGCCCGGCCCCGCCGTCCGCCGCGGGCTGGAGCACCCTGCCCTGGTGCTCGGCCATCCCGGCGACCCCATCCACCCGCTCGGGGACGCGGAGATGCTGGCTCAGGAGATGCCGAACGCAATGCTCGTCGAGGCGGAGTCGATCTACGAGCTCCGCTTCCGGCCGGAGCGCCTGACCGACGCGATCTCGGAGTTCCTGGACCAGTGCTGGGACGTCGCCCCGACGCCGCGAGCCGCCGGCCCCGACCGTCCGCGGCGGGCCCCATCGCACCGGCCCGCGCGGCGGCGCGCGGTGGGACGGCACGCCCGGACGGCGTCGGCCAGGCGCCGGGCGTGAGGCGAAGGGACCGAACGGTCGTCTCCAGCGCCTGAGCCCGAGCCAGGGAGGGCACCGGACGGCTCGCCGGTTGAGCTGTACACGCTGCTGCCCTCCATGGGCGAGGTCGAGCTCGTGGCCGAGGCGGTCCCGCCGGGGGCGGCGCTCCTCGAGCTGGGTAGCGGCGCCGGCCGGATGACCCGGGGCCTCGTGGCCCGTGGCTACGACGTCGTCGCAGTCGACAACTCGACCGAGATGCTGAGCCACGTCGAGGGCGTGGAGAAGGTCCTGGCGGACATCGCCACGCTGCGCCTCGCCCGGCGCTTCGACGCGGTGCTGCTGGCCAGCCACCTCGTCAACGTCGCGTCCGACGCGACGCGGGCCGCCTTCCTCCGGACCTGCCGCGTCCACCTGGCGCCGGGCGGCGTCGTCATCGCGCAGCGCCTCGACCCGCGCTGGCTGGAGCCGGCCTTCCTGGCCCGTCTGGGCCGCCGCCGGCACATGTCCAAGCAGGTTTCCGCGGCCGTCCGGGACGCCTCGGTGGCGGGCGGACTGGTCCTGGGTGCAGTCGAGTACCAGGCGGCACGGCGCCGCTGGCGACACCCGTTTCGCTCGCGCGTCCTGGACGACGCCGCCCTGGATTCGGAGCTCGAGCGGGCGGGGCTGCGGCTTGGCCGCTGGCTCGACCCCGACCGGACCTGGTTCACGGCGTCGGCCGCGCGGGAGCGCCGCCCACGTAGAATCGGCGTGTTGCGCGCCCGTAGCTCAGTGGATTAGAGCGCGACGCTACGGACGTCGAAGTCGGGAGTTCGAATCTCTCCGGGCGCGCCATTCGCCAGGCCATGAGCACACGAAGAGGCGGTACGAGGCGGGGGGCGCTTGTCCCTCTCGCCGCGCTGGGCGCGGCCGCCCTGCTGTCGCTCTCTGTGCCCGCAGCGGCGGCCGCCGCCGCCCCGCTGGCCCAGCCGTCAGGGCACGGCAAGCCCTCGTCCAGCCCTTCGCAGGCCCCAACTCCGGTCCCCACTCCGAGTCCCACCGCGACGCCTCGCTCCCCGGCGCCGACGCCTACCGCGACCCCCCCGGCGCCGTCCGCGCCCGCGTCGCCGGCCCGCGTGTCGCCGGCGGCCAGCCCGGCCCGCACCCCCGTGACGTCGGCGGCGGGTGCGGCTTCGCCCTCACCGGCGCCCACCGCCGCTGCCGGGGGCGGGGCCTCCCCGGCGGTGCTCACCACCATCCCGCCGCCGGCGCAGGATGGCGGCATCTCCGCGTACCGCCTGGCGCTGTACGTCGGCCTCGGGATCGCCTGCCTGGTCTTCCTCGGGATCCTGCTGGGCTGGCGCGCCGTGCTCTTCGCCGGGCTGCGGAGGAGGGTCGCCGCGGTGGTCGCGCCCGAGCCGCCGTTCGACCCGACGACCCTGGACCCGGCGCCCCCGAGCGCCGACCGCGAGATCTACCAGCCAACCCCTCGTGTGATCGAGGCCTCGCCGGCGGAGCCCCCGGCCGCGCCCCCGGCCGCGCCGCCGCCCGCGCCCGCAGCCCCACCGCCCGCGAGCGCCGCGGCCGGCCCTGACGCCAGCTTCGTCGACGCCTCGGCGCCGGTCGGGCTTGACGGCGCCCCGGAGTACATCCCTCCCACCACGGAGGAGTCTTAGACCGGGAAGTCGGCGACCACCTCGTGCCGCGCCGGCCCGGCGCCCAGGTGGGACTGGAAGAGCGCCACTGACCGGACGAGCGAAGGGACCGGCACCTCGACGCTGTCGAGCAGGCGCAGGACCCCGGCCGCCTCGTCGCCTGCCAGGGGGCGCCGCGCCCGCGCGAGGGTGAGGTGCGGCCGGAAGGCGCGGGACTCGACCTCGAACCCTTCGGCCCGCAGCCTCTCGGAGACCGCGGCGTGGACACGGGCGAGCGTGCTCTCCGCGTCATCCACGCCGACCCACAGCACGCGCGGGCGGGCCCGGCCACCGAAGACGCCGTGGCCCGCCCACCTCACGCGCCAGCCGGGTCCCGCGGCCGCGGCGCCACTGGCGGCAGCGCCGGCCGCGGCCTCCACTCGCCCCCCGTCGATCGCCCCGAGGAACGCGAGCGTGAGGTGCAGGTTGTCGGCCGGCGTCACCGCGAGGCCGCCGTCTGACCGCGCGCGCTCGAGCCAGGGGCGCAGCGCCTCGCGCTCCGTGCCGTCGGTGCGCAGCGCGATGAAGCACCTCACCGGCGTCGACCGCGCCGCCTCAGCTCAGGCGTGGCTCCCGACGTGGTACTTGACGCCGGCGTCCTTCTCGAGCTTCGAGATGTAGTCGCGGAACCACTGCGGCCGGCCGCTCTTGCGATAGGCCTCGATGACGGGCGCCGTCACCTGCACCACGAGGAAGGTCACGCCGTTCGCGTCGCGGCTGATCACCTTGAAGAGGTAATAGCCGTTGGTGCCGCGCGCGGCCTGGGTGCTCTGCTGTCCCGGCTGGAGGCCGTCCAGCCCCGGCCGCACGTTGGGGTCCATGACCTGCAGCGCCTGCGGGCTGAAGTGCGCCTGGCCGCCGTTCACCGCGGTCCCCTCGTCGTCGCTCCATGTCTTCGCGACTGCGCCGAAGTCCTTGCCCGCCTTCAGGTCGGCGAGCGCGGACGCGACGCGTTGGGCCGCAAGGGCGTTCTCGAGCTTCTGCTCCGCGAGCCGGTGTTTGAGCTCTGTCCGGAAGGTGTCCTCGGTGTAGCCGTAGAGCTCGAGGTAGTTGTCGAAGGTGGCGGCGCCCGACGTCGGCTGGTAGCTCGACTTCGTCACGTCGAAGAGCTTGGCCACGTCGGAGTCGCTCGGCATGATGTGGCGGCGCTGGTCCTCGGCCTCCATCAGCAGCTCGTCGGCCATGTCCTCGGCGACGCGGTCCTGGCGCTGGAGCTCCTCCGCCTTGCCCTGCGGTGAGGTCGCCGGCGGAGGCGTGGTGGTGGCGGTCTTGCGGTCGAGGAACTCCTGCAGCTTGAGGCGATCCTGGTAGGCCTGCATCGAGATGCTGCCGCCATTCCACGTGACGGCGGAGGAGGAGGTGAAGGGAAGCTGCGCGTCACATGCGGAGAGGCTCGCGGCCACGGTGGCCATTGCCAGGAGGTGCGCCCCGCGGCGCGCTGAGAACATGGCGAGGCAGTCTAAGCCACGCCGGGACGCGGAGCCCGTCCGCTTTGTTTACAATCGGGACCCCAGCGGGCCGAACGATGAAGATCTGCGAGAGCTGCGTCCACCGCCGGATCCTGGGCGTCGAAGAGGCGCCGCTCGGCGTCAACCCCGACAACCGCCGCCTGGACGCCCAGGGTCAGCCGTACTACCTCTTCTGCTCGTACTTCTACTCGTTCCCGAGCGCGAACATGCGCCTCCACTGCTCGCACCACACCCCGGGCCCGATCGTCGAGCAGCCGCCCACCCCGGTCCCGAGGTAGGCGCGGTCAGATAACCGCCCTCTCCTCGGTCTGCTCCCCGGCGGCGAACCGGCCGGGGCGGAGCGGGGAGATGTCGAAGGCGGGCGCCTTCCCCGTGATGGCGTCGGCCAGCAGCTCGCCCACCGCCGGGGCCTGCATGAAGCCGTGGCCGGAGAAGCCCGTGCAGAGCCAGAAGCCCGGCACGTCCGCGGCCTCGCCGACGATCGCCTGGTGGTCCGGCGTCACCTCGTACAGGCCGGCCCAGCCGGTCATGATCTCGGCGTCCGCCAGCGAAGGCACGCGCTGGACGCCGTGCTCGACGAGATGCTCGAGGAAGTCCCAGTCCACGTCGGTGCGGAAGCTCGGCGGCTCGGCCGGGTCGCTCATGCCGAGGAGCGCGCCCTCGCCTTCGGGGTGGAAGTAGAACGACGTGCGGAAGTCCACCGTCATAGGGGTGGTGCGGCTCACGCCCGGGAAGGGCTTGGTGACGAAGATGTGGCGCCGGTAGGGCTCGACCGGGACGTTGGTGCCGGCCAGCTCGCCGAGCGCCGCGGACCACGCGCCGGCCGCGCACACCACGAGCCCGGCCCGGATCTCGCCCCGCGAGGTCGACACCCGCCAGCCGCCCGCGTGCGGGGCGAGTGCGGTCACGTCGACGCCTTCCATGATCCGCGCGCCCCGCTCACGGGCGGCGTGGGCGTAGCCCTGCGTCACCTCGTTGGGGCCGGCGATGCCGTCGGTCTGGCAGAAGGTGCCACCGAGCAGGTCGTCGGTGCGCAGCGCCGGCACGAGGCGCGCGATCTCGTCGACTCCCACCTCGTGCGCGTCCGCCAGCCCGGCCTCGCGCTGCTGCGCCAGGTTGCGGCGGAGCTCGGCCAGCGCGTCATCGTCTGAGGCCAGGAAGAGGTAGCCGATCTGGCGAAAGTCCGCGCTGCGGCCGACGCGCGCCTCGAAGTCGCGCAGGATCTCCACGCTGCGCATCCCGATGCGGATGTTGACCTCGGTCCCGAACTGCTGCCGCACGCCCCCGGCGCACCTGCCCGTGGACCCGGCCCCGACCTCACCGCGGTCCACCACCAGCACGTTGCGCATCCCGCGCTCCGCCAGGTTGTACGCAATGCTGCAGCCGACGCAGCCGGCGCCGACGACCAGCGCGTCGACACGGGCGGGGACGCCTAGCTCAGGGCGCGGCACGGTGGGTCTCGGCGAGCAGCCCGAGGAATTCGAAGATCAGCTTGAGGGCGGCGAAGGAGGTGATGTCGCTGTGGTCGAGGGGTGGTGAGACCTCGACCAGGTCGAGAGCGACGAGGTGGCAGTCGCCCAGCGCCGCCAGCCACTCGAGCACCTGCCGGGTGGTGGCGCCGCCGGCGGACGGGATCTCCGTCCCGGGCGCGAACGCCGGGTCGAGGACGTCGATGTCGAGCGAGAGGTGGACCGGCGCGCCCCGCGGCACGGCCCGGAGCAGGCGCTCACGCATGGCCGGCGGGGGCAGCGCGGCGGCGTCGCGCATCGTCGTGAAGTTGACCCCCTCGGCCTCGAGGTACAGCACCTCCTCGAGGTCGAAGTCGCGCACGCCGACCTGCGTGAGGCGGCCGGGCGGGATGCCCGCGACCTCGATCGCGCGGCGCACGGCGCAGCCGATGTTCCAGCGCGACCCGTGCGAGGTGTCGCAGACGTCGGGGTGCGCGTCGAAGGTGATCACGGCCAGGTCCGGGCCGTGCCGGCGGTGGCTGGCGAGGACCGACGGGATGGCGACGGTGTGGTCGCCGCCGAGCACCACCTGCACCCCCTCGACGTGCTCGAGCAGCCACTGCGCGACCGGCTCGATGTTCGGCTCCACGCCGCCCTCGAACAGGGTCGCGTCGCCGATGTCCCGGACCGCCACGTCGATCAGCCGCCCCGTCTCGGTGACGGGCGGCATCACCGCCGACAGCCGCCGGATGCGCTCTGGGGCCAGCGCCGTGCCGCGCCGGTAGAAGGCCTCGCCTTCGAAGGGCACCCCGGCGATGGTGACGTCCGCCGTGCGATCCTCCGCCGGCACGAGACCGGCCCACGGCCTGAGGTCCGCCGTGTTGATCTCCGGCGTCTCGAGGCTCACAGCGCCGCCAGCGTAACGCGTCGGAGCGGCTTAGATGGCCTCCGGGGAGAGAAACCCGCTGATCGCCGCCGACTGCGCCTGGATCAGCGCCTCGTTCCAGCCGTGGCCCGTGTCGGGCACGACGACGACCTCGGCCGTCTGCATCGACTCGGTCAGGCGCTGCATCGCGCCGACGTCGACCATGTTGTCGTTGCCCGCGACGATCATCAGCACCGGCTGCTCCCACTGCGCGAGCCACTCCGTGAAGTCCTGGTCGAGCGCGTCGTCAAGCCACTCGCGGGCCGCCCGCGGCAGGCAGCGCACCTGGTTGGCGAAGTTCAGGTCCTGCTCGACGCGGTCGACGTCGGAGGTCTCGCCGACGAAGAGGCGGCGGTACAGGTCGGCGAGGAAGCGCGAGGTGCCGAGCCTCCAGAACGGGAAGAAGATGGGCGGCACCGTGAAGATCGAGGTCTGCAGCTTGAAGCTGGCGGACAGCGCCGGGCGGGCGTAGATGGGCGTGTGCAGCACGAGCTGGCGCACCCGCTCGGGGTCACGCCGGGCCAGCTCCAGCGCGACCGTCGCGCCGAGGCAGAGGCCGCCGAGGTCGAAGAGGCGCAGGCCGACAGCGCTGGCGAAGGCCTCGACGCTGGTCGCCAGCGCCGCGGTGGTGTGCTTGCCCGGGAGCGGCTCGCTCTCGCCGAAGCCCGGCAGGTCGGGCATGATCATCCGCCGCCGCCCGCTCAGCGCCGGCACCCACTTGTGGAAGTTCTCGGCGCTCCCGATCCAGCCGTGGACCAGCAGCATCGGGTCGCCCTCCCCGCACTCGAGGTAGCGCACCCGGCGGCCGTCAACCGTGACGTAGCGGGCTTCGCCCATCGCGGGGACTGTCGGCGCGCTAGCGGTCACTCGGAGTCGGGGGCCCAGGCGGGGAGGTCGTGCTCCAGCGCCCGGTCCTCGCGGTAGCCAAGCGCGTACTCAGCCTGCATCACCTGGTGGATCTCGCTGGTGCCCTCGTAGATCCGGGGCGCGCGGGCGTTGCGCAGGATGCGCTCGGCGGGGTACTCGCCCGAGTAGCCGGAAGCGCCGAGCACCTGCACGGCGGAGTCCGCGGCGGCGAAGGCAGCCTCGGTGGCGACCCACTTGGCCAGCCCGGTCTCGCGGGTGTTGCGCATGCCGCGGTTCTTCATCCAGCCCACCTTCAGGTACAGCATCCGGGCGATGTCGTAGTCGCGCTGCATCGCCGCGATCCGCGCCTGCACCAGCTGGTGCCGGCCGATCTCGACGCCGAACGTCTTGCGCGCGTGGCAGTGGTCGAGGGAGATGTCGAGGCACGCGCGGATCGCGCCTGTCGCGCCGGCGGCCACGGTGTAGCGGCCCACGTCGAGGCAGCTCATCGCGACCTTGAACCCCTGCCCCTCCTCGCCGACGCGGTTGGCGGCGGGGATCTCGACGTCCTGGAACACGAGCGCGCCGGTGTTGCCCGCGCGGAGGCCGAGCTTGTCCTTGTACCCGTGCGTCGTGAAGCCCTTGGCGTTCTCCCTCTCCAGCAGGAAGGCCGTGATGCCGCGGTGCGAGGCCTCCCGGTCGGTGTAGGCGAACACCAGGAAGTAGTCGGCGTAGTCGCAGAAGCTGACCCACGCCTTCTCGCCGTTGAGGACGTAGACGTCGCCCTCGCGGCGGGCGTGGCTGCGCATCCCGGCGACGTCACTGCCGGCGTCGGGCTCGGTCAGCCCGAAGGCGCCCATCTTCGTGCCCTCGGCGAGCGGGCGAAGCAGGCGCTGCTTCTGCTCCTCGCTGCCCCACTGGAGGAGCCCCGTGCTGCAGAGGCCGTTGTGCACCGAGGCCGCCGTCCGGAGCGAGGCGTCGACGTACTCCAGCTCCTCCATCACGAGCCCGAGCGACACCCAGTCCATGCCGGAGCCGCCGTAGCGCTTGGGCACCGACACGCCGGAGAGCCCCAGCTTCGCCAGCTTCGGGAAGGTCTCGGGGTTGTACCGCTGGAGGCGGTCGTTCTCGCGGATCTCGTCGGGGAACTCGGTGCGCACGAAGCGGCGCGTGGTCTCGACGAGCAGCTCCTGCTCGGGGGTGAGGCTGAGGTCGATCAAGCCGGGCTGGGGCGCGCCACGCGGACGGAGTTGTTGATCGCGTAGAAGCCGGCGAAGATGACCGCGATCCCGAGCGCCTGGCCCGCGTAGAACAGCTCATACACGCCGAAGCGGGTCAGTGTCGAGGCGCTGGCCACGACAAGCGCGCCGGCGAGGATCAGGACGTTGCCCACCGCGATGTTGCGCGGCGCGTGCCCCCCGAAGGCGCGGAACGCCGAGAGGGCGGCGCCACCGGCCAGCACGATGGTGCCCACGGTGTTGCCGACAATCGCCAGGACCAGGGCCAGCACGTTCAGGCCGCCGTAGCCGCTCTCGGTGGTGCAGTAGACGGCGCAGTTGCTCGGTGCCTGGCTCGTGGCCAGGTGCGCGGTGTGGAGCTGCATCCCGACCGCTGCGACTATCGAAAGAACGGTGACGATCGTGACGAATGCCTGGTACGAGAGCCTGACCGGCCCCGAGGTGAGCAGCTCCGCCGTTCCCAGGGAAAGCCACGGGACGAGGAGGAGCGCGCCGAACAGGTAGTACGCCCGGTACCCCACCTCCGACCAGCTGGAGAGAGCGGCGGTGAACTCCGGGAAGGCCGCGATGGCCCAGAAGAGCAGGGCGCAGCCCCACGTCAGCTGGTAGATCTTCCGGCGGGTGCGGTACTGCAGCAACACCTGGATCGCGAACACGAGGCTCAGCAGCACCGTGAAGGCGGGGATCAGCGCCACACCCGGGAGTATATTGGCGGCCCCGATCGTTAGCCCCCGTGTATTCACGTAAACTCAGGCGGTCACATGGCCAGAGTCATCGCAATAGCGAACCAGAAGGGCGGGGTGGGCAAGACGACCACCGCCGTCAACCTCGGGGCGGGCCTTGCCGAGAAGGACCAGCGGGTTCTGCTCATCGACCTCGACCCCCAGGCCCACCTCACGATCAACATGGGCGTCCGCCGCCCGGACGAGGTCGAGCACACCGTCTACGACATCCTTCTCGATCCGCAGCTGCCGGCGCGGGAGGTGATCCTGCGCGCCGAGCTGATGCGCCTCGACTTCATCCCGGCCAACATCGACCTGGCCGCCGCCGAGATCCAGCTCGTCAACGAGTGGGGCCGCGAGGCGCTGCTCCGAGACAAGCTGGAGCCGCTGCAGAGCTCCTACGACTTCATGATCATCGACTGCCCTCCGAGCCTCGGCATCCTCTCGGTCAACGCGCTTGTCGCCGCCGAGGAGGTGATCATCCCGCTCCAGTGCGAGTACTTCGGGATGAAGGGCATGCAGCAGCTGCAGCGTTCGATCCAGCGGGTGCGGGAGAAGCTGAACCCACGGCTCAAGGTCGGCGGCATCCTGCCCACCATCTACAAGTCGCGCACGCTGCACAGCCAGGAGGTCCTGCAGCTGGTGCGCGAGGCCTACGGCGCTGAGGTCTTCCCGTTCTTCGTGAAGGACAGCATCCGGTTCGCCGAGTGCCCGCCCGCGGGGCGCTCGATTCTCGAATACGCGGGGGACACGGACGGGGCCAAGGCCTACCGTCAGCTGGCCGAGGAGGTACTGGCCCATGCCTAAATTCACCCGCATCTCGCTCGTCGGCTCCGAGGAGCTGTTCCGCCCCACCCGTGTCGAGGCCGAGCACGAGGACGAGGCGACGGACATCACCGCCGGGATCTCGCCGGCCGACGCCCTGTCGGGCCGCGTCGGGGAGCGCGAGGTCGAGGCGCCCACACCGGAGCCCGAGGCCCCTGTCGCCCCCGAGCCGCCTCCTGCCGCCGCGGCGCCCCCGGCGCCGGTCAACCCGCCGTCGCTGCAGCCCGGCCCCATCACCCGGCCCCCGCTGCACCACGAGCGCATGTACCACCGGGTCGCGCTGACCACCGAGCAGGTGCGCACCCTCATCGACGGCCTCCAGCGGATGAAGTACCCGCACACGGTGCACAGCGACCAGAAGCCCTCGATCGAGGAGTTCGAGGAGCTCGAGTCCATCCGCAAGATCCTCCTCGACGCCCTCGACTGAGGGGCCGCCCGCGGACTTGGCCACGGACACCCGCGACGCGCCCGGCGTCGAGCTCTCCTTCTGGCGGACGATCTACCGCTACCTAATCTCGATCGTCGCCAGCCTCACGACGGGTGGCATCTGGTGGCTCGTCGGGGTGCAGCTGCTGCACCTCGGGTGGCGCTCGATCATGTTCACCGGGATCGTCGCCCTCGCCCTCGGCTTCCTGCTGATGGGCTTCTTCTGGCTCTCACTCGACCTCTCGCGGCCGGCGCCGCCGGGAGTCGACGAGAGGGAGCGCGGCTACCAGCTCTTCTTCCTCTGGCTGGGCATCCCGGGCGCCGTCATCGGCGTCATCGCCCTGGTCGCGGTGCTGACGCTGCTCCTGGGCCCCCTCCTCTACCCGCACGGGGTGCGCGGCTAGCCTCAGCCGAGCAGCTCGCGGATCTTCGCCGTCAGCTCCTTGCTCTCGAACGGCTTGGAGGCGAACCCGTCGGCGCCTAGGCCCGTGAGCCGGTCGCGCTCCCGGGCCTCCTTGAGGGCCGTCAGGATGAGAAGGGGGATGCGCTTCAGCTCCGCGTCGGACTTCAGCTGCCGGGTGACCTCGTAGCCGTCGACCTCCGGCATCATCAGGTCGCAGACGACGAGGTCCGGCGGCTCCGCGCGGATCATGTCGAGCGCCTCGGCGCCGTCGCCCGCCAGGCGCACGTCGAAGCCCTCGAGCTCGAGCCGCATCTTCAACACCTTGGCGAGCACCGCGTCGTCCTCGGCCACCACCAGCCCGGGCCGCTTCCCCTTCCCCACCGTCAGCCCACCCCGTTGACGACCCAGAGGGGCTTCTCTCCCGCCAGCACCCGGCGGACGTTGGCGATGCTGTTGAGGAGGATGTTGCGCTTGGACTGCTCCGTGACGCCGGCGATGTGGGGGGTGAGGAGCGTGTTGGGCAGCGCGCGGAGCTCGTCGACGTTCGCTGGGGGCTCCTCGGGGTACACGTCGAGGGCGGCGCCCCCCAGGCGGCCATCCCGCAGCAGGTCGGCAAGGGCGGCGTAGTCCAGCACCCCGCCGCGCGCCACGTTGACGACGGTGGCGCCGGCGGGCAGCAGCTCCAGCCGGGTCCGGTCAATGAGCCCGCGGCTGGCCTCGGTCAGTGGCAGCGTGAGGATGAGGACGTCGCTGCGCCGGAGGAGGTCGTCGAGCGAGGCGTGTTCGACCCCGAGGGCCGCCTCGTCGGACGCCTCCAGTCGGGCGCGCTTCGTGTACACGACCTGGCAGCCGAACGCGCGCAGGCGCTCGGCCACCGCCCGCCCGATGGCGCCGAGGCCGACGATGCCGACAGTGCTCGCGCTCAGCTCGCGGAGGTCCTTCTGCACCCAGCTCGCCTGGCTCCACCCGGGCCGCTCGGCGTCCGCGACGGCCTCGCGCAGGTGCCGGAGGGCGGCGATGGTCGCCATGACGGCGAACTCCGCCACCGCCACCGCGTTCGCGGGCCCCGCGTTGGCGACCGGGATGCCGGCCCGCGCGGCGGCGTCGACGTCGATGTTCTCGTACCCGGCGGTGGGCTGCTGGATCAGCCGGCAGCGCGTGGCGGCCGCGATGATGTCCGCACGCACCTTCACCTGGTGCGACCAGTCGCCGATGATGACGGCCGCGTCGGGGACGGCCTCCGCCAGGTTCTCCTGCGTCGCGCTGACGACCCGGGTGCCGTCGAGCGCGCCGGCGAAAACCTCGGGCGGAATTGGGGCGGTGGAAACGACGAGCGCGGGCTCCGGGGTCACGCCCTACCCCGAGTACAGCGCCTCGAGCTGCTCCGCGTACTTCTCGTTGACGACCTTGCGCTTCACCTTCAGGGTGGGCGTCAGCTCCCCGCCGTCGACCGACAGGTCGTTGGGCAGGATCACGAACTTCTTGATCGCCTCGACATTGCTGAGCTGCGCGTTCACCTGGTCCACGCCGCGCTGGAAGATGGCGCGCACCTTCTCGCTCCTGGCCAGGGCCGCGATGTCGGCGGGCTCCCCCACCTCGGCGGCCAGCTTCTGCACCTGCTCCGCGTCGATCGTGAGCAGCGCCGACATGAAGGGGCGGCGGTCGCCGATCGCGATCGCCTGGCCGGCGTAGGGGATCGCGTGCTTGAGCGCGACCTCGATGTTGGAGGGCGAGATGTTCTTCCCGCCGGCGGTGATGATCAGGTCCTTCTTCCTGTCGGTGATCCGGAGGAAGCCATCGCGGTCGAGCTCGCCGACGTCACCGGTGTGGAGGAAGCCGTCCGGGTCGAGCGTCTCGGCCGTCGTCTTCTCGTCCTTGTAGTAGCCGCGGAAGATGTTGCCGCCCCGCACCAGGATCTCCCCGTCATCGGCCAGCTTGATCTCGTCGCCGGGGATGGGGGGGCCGACCGTGCCGAGCTTGACCAGCCCGGGCCGGCAGGTGGTGGCTGGCCCGCAGTTCTCGGACTCGCCGTAGACCTCGTACAGGGGCAGCCCGAGGCCCCAGAAGAAGCGCAGCGTCTCCTCGGAGATGGGCGCCGCCCCCGTCGACAGGAGCTTCACCCGGTCGAACCCGAGCAGGTGCCGCACCTTCGAGAGGGCGAGGCGATCCGCCAGCTTGAACGCCGCACCGCCATCGCCGCCCGCGAGCCGGGCGTCGACCGTCTTGATGCCCTGGCTGAGCGCCCAGCGGCCCACCAGGCCCTGCGCGCCATGCGCCGCGGCGAGCCGGCCCTGGACCGCCTGCTGGAACTTCTCCCAGATGCGCGGCACCCCGAACATGAACGTCGGCCGCACCTCGGCGACGTTGGCCGCGAGGTGGGCCAGGTCCTCCGCGAAGTAGAGCTTGTGGCCATGCTGGACGTGCAGGATCTCGCCGGCCATGCGCTCCGCGATGTGGGCGAGCGGCAGGTACGAGAGGGTCACGTCCTCGGAGGGGTTCTCGGCCAGCTGCAGGTACGACTTGATGCAGGCCCCGGTCCACAGCAGGTTGCGGTGGTCGAGCATGACCGCCTTCGGCGGCCCGGTGGTCCCGCTGGTGTAGATGAACGCGGCCATGTCGCTCGGCTCGACCGCCTGCCAGCGCCGGTCGAAGTCCCCGAGGTGCGCCTGGTCGTGCTCCTCACCGACCTGGAGGGCCCGCTCCCACGAGATGACGAAGTCGCCGTGGCCCTTCGCGTCCTGGCTGTTGAACACGACCACCCGCTTGAGCTGCGGGAGGCCGGCCTTCACCTCGAGGAGCTTCTGCAGCTGCTGCTCGTTCTCGACGAAGGCCACCTGCGCCTCGGCGTGGTCGAGGATGTACTGGCACTGCGCCGCGGAGTTGGTCAGGTAGACGCCGACGGTCGTCCCGCCCGCGTGGAGCGTGGCGAGGTCGGCGATGTGCCACTCAGGGCGGTTGTACGACAGCACGGCGGTGCGCTGGCCGGGCTCGAGTCCCTCGGCCAGCAGGAAGCCGGTGATGCGCTTCACGGCGGCACCGTACTGCTGCCAGGTGATCGGGTTCCAGCGGCCGGCCGCCTTGAAATGGAGGGCGGGCTCGGGCCCGCGCCGCCGCACCTGCTCCTGGAAGAGCTCGCAGACGCTCTTCTGCGCCGGCTCGATCACGTGGCCCTCGGGCGCGACGGCGTCTCGCCTGGCGGAAGCCACCGCTACCTGGACCCGGGGCTTCTCCTCTTCCGCGGCCTCGGGTTTGACCTCGATAGTCATGGGGTGAGGGACGCAATATAGCAGGCGATGGTGATCGGGCTCCTGCGCCTCGAGGTCATGATTCCGCACGCCGCCAGCCTGAAGGAGAAGCGTGCCGCGATCCGGCCGATGATGGCGGCGCTGGCGCGCGAGTTCGGGGCCAGCGTGGCCGAGGTCGGGCGCCAGGACTCGCACCGCCACGGAGTGATCGCGGTGTGCGTGGTCGGGGATGACGGCCGCCACGTCAACGGGGTGATGTCGAAGGCACAGGACCGCGCCGCCGGCTGGACCGGCGAGGCGATGCTCGCCACCAGCCGGCTGGAGCTGATCGAGGCCGGGGACGCGACAGGATAATGACGCGGTGGGTGTGACTACCGAGCCGCTCCTCGAGCGCTTCAGGCGGACGATGCCGTTCGAGCTGGACCCGTTCCAGGTCGAGGCCATCCAGAAACTCGGCACCCACCACGGCGTGCTGGTCGCGGCGCCAACCTCCTCGGGCAAGACCGTCGTGGCCGACTACGCCATCTTCGAGGCCCTCGAAGACGGGGCCAAGGCGATCTACACGACGCCTTTGAAGGCGCTCTCCAACCAGAAGTTCCGCGACCTGAAGAGGCGATACGGCGAGGGCTGGGTTGGGCTCGTCACCGGCGAGCACACGATCAACGAGCTGGCCCCGGTCGTGGTGATGACCACCGAGATCCTCCGCAACCTCATCTACGAGGACCCGCAGCGGCTCCGCGAGGTGCGCTACGTCGTCCTCGACGAGGTCCACTACATCGACGACTACCCCCGCGGCGCTGTGTGGGAGGAGATCATGATCCAGGCGCCGCCCACCATCAAGTTCGTCGGCCTCTCCGCGACCATCTCCAACTACCAGCAGGTGGCGGACTGGATGGCGTCGCACCGCGGCGAGATGGGCACCGTGGTCGTCACGGAGCGCCCCGTCGAGCTGAAGCTGTGGCTCGCGATGGAGAACAGGCTTCACACGCTGTTCGACGAGCGCGGCCAGATCAACCGCAAGACGTGGAACACGGCGGCCGCGGAGGTCGCCTTCGACCGGCGCTTCCCGCGCCACCGGGGCCTCGAGAGCAACAGCATCCTCAAGGTCATCGAGGAGCTCGGGCGCCAGCAGATGACGCCCGCGATCTACTTCATCTTCAGCCGGCGCGGTTGCGAGGAGGCGATGCAGCGCTGCGCGATGCGGGGCATGGACCTGACCACGGACGAGGAGAAGGCGCGCATCGACGAGGTCATCGCGCGGCGCCTGGGCGAGGTGCGCGAGGCCGACGAGGCCCGCCTCTACCAATCGCTGCTGTCGAAGGACCAGGTGCGCGGGGGCATCGCCACCCACCACGCCGGCCTCCTGCCGTTCATCAAGGAGCTCGTCGAGGAGCTCTTCCAGGAGGGCCTCATCAAGACGGTGTTCGCCACCGAGACGCTGGCGCTCGGCATCCACATGCCCGCGCGCTCAGTCGTGATCTCGTCCTTCACGAAGTTCGACGGCCGCGGCTTCCCGACGCTCACCAGCGGCGAGCTGACCCAGCTGATGGGGCGGGCCGGCCGGCGCGGGATCGACAGCGTCGGCAACGGCGTCATCCTCAAGGACCCGGACGTCGAGGTGGGGGTCATCTACGAGGCCGCCATGGGCGAGGACATGGTGGTGCAGTCGAAGTTCGAGCCGACCTACAACATGGCCCTCAACCTGCTGCGCCACCGCTCGCTCGAGGAGGCCGAGCTGCTGATGGACCGCTCCTTCGGGCAGTTCCAGCGGCGCCAGGCGGTGCGGCTGCGCGAGAAGGAGCTCGCGCTGCTGGAGGAGCGCCTACTCGACCTCACGCGCATGGCGGCGACGGGGGTGAAGCGCGAGCGCTGCACCCCAGAGGAGGTGCAGCAGTACTTCCTCGACGAGGCGCAGCTGCGCAACCTGCGCAACCGCATGCGGCGCATGAAGCGCGAGCACTGGCGCTCGGGCGGGCGCCGCGGGAGCGAGACGGAGCCCGACCTCGACACGCTGCAGAAGCAGGTCTCGGAGATCCGCGTGCGCCACGAGCGCTCGGCGGTGCGGCGCTGCCCCAACCTGCGCAACCACCGCGCCCAGCAGGGCCAGGTGTTCGGCCTGCGCGAGGAGATCCGGGGCGTGCGCGAGGAGATCGAGGCTATGACGCACGGCTTCGCCGAGCACCTGCGCACCATCATCTCGATCCTCGAGGAGGCCGGCTTCCTGGTCGGCCTGCGGCCGACGGAGAAGGGCATGCTGGCGTCGCGCGTCTACGGCGAGAACGGGCTGCTGGTCACCGAGGCGATCTGGTCCGGCTGGTTCGACGACCTCGACCCGGCCGAGCTCTGCGCGGTGATGGTCATGCTCGCCGCCGAGGACCGCGGCGGCGGCCGGCGGCGCGGCGGCGACCGGGACGCGTACGGGCCGTCGCGCCACCGGATGCCGACGCACCGCATCGGGTCAGTGCACCGCAGCCTCCGGTCGCTGTATTTCCGATTCTCGGAGCTGGAGGAGCACTACGGCGAGCACACGATCCGCCCGCTGTCGCGCGACTACGTTGAGTTTGCCTACGGCTGGGCGGGCGGGGTGCCCATGACCGACCTGGTGCTGCCGGCCGGCGTCGATTTCGGCGACGGCATCAAGGCGATCCGGGCGCTGTACTCGACCCTGCGCCAGCTGGAGTGGGCCATCCCGGAGGAGGCGCCGCTCAGGAGCACGGTGTTCCAGGCCATGCGCGCGATGGAGAGGGACCTGATCCGGCGCGTGTGATGTCTGCGCGCCCGCGCCTGGGCCGCGCTACACCAGGGCGAAGTAGAAGTCGCGCGCCGGGGCGCCCGGCTGGTTGCCGATGACGGTGAGGGCGATGCCCTCCGCGGGCCCGATCGTCATCGTCCGTGAGCTGTTGATGAAGTCCTCGTTGCCACCAAGCTTGCCGCGGACGTAGGCGGGCAGGGCGTCAGCCGCCTTCCCCTTCGCGCCGAGGGTCCACGCCGCGGTGAAGTTGAAGGACGTGAACGGCAGCTGGAACGTGAAGCCGAGGCCGATGGTCTTGAACCGGGTCAGGATCATGCCGAGTGTCAGGACCAGGAAGAAGAGGCCCCCGCCGCTGCTGCGCATGCCGCGGCGACTCCGGTGCTTGTGCCGGTGCTTGTGCTCCTCTTCGCCCATGAGCCGAGTAAACATCAAATGACCGCCGCGCGCTGTGCCAGGTGGGGATCGGCGGCTGCTAGGAGTCCCGGACCTCTTCCTCGGCGAGCTTCTCGCTGATGCGGACGATGCGCTCCGGGAGGTCTGCGATGTCGTAGTAGCGCAGCGGCTTCTTCATCCGCTTCGCGATCCCGACCTGAACCTTCACCCCCAGCGACATCTGGCCGAACACCCACACCTCATCGCACTTCGCGATCAGGTTGTTCATGGCCTCCCGCACCGTCTCCTTGTTGACCGTGTGGAGCAGGTAGTAGTCGAACAGCATGAAGGGGTTGACCGGCACCGAGCCCTCGTCCAGCACGAACTTGGTGACGTGCATGCGCCAGTGGAAATTGCGGTTGGCCATGGCCACGTAGACGACCTTCTTCGGCCGGCGCAGCGCGTGCTCGGCCTGCTCGACGGGGGTCGCCTTCACCTTGGGCGCGAAGATCGACTCGAGGATCTGCTCCGGCGACTTCACCTCGGTCGCGGGGGCGTCGATCTCGAGGCGCGGCGCGTCGGGTCGGCGCTTGACTCCCATGGCAGCGTGGAGTTTAGCGGTGCGGGTCTCCCGCGGCGGCGAGAACGGGCCAGGCCCTGCCGAGCAGCTCGAGCGACCGCGCCAGCAGCTCGCGGTGCGCCTGGTCGTTCAGCCACCGGCTGGCGCCCGACGGGTGCGGCAGCGGCACGAGCAGCGGCGGCGCCCCGCCGCCTGCCGTGGCGGCCTCGCCGCCGTCCGCGTCGAACATCCGACCGACCACCTCGTCGAGCGGCCGGCCGGGCAGGAAACGCTCGATCGCCAGCGTCCCGGCGAGGATGATGAGCGTCGGCCGCTGCAGCTCGAGCTGGAGGTCGAGCCAGCTCGCGCAGTTGCGCACCTCCACCGCGCTCGGCCGCCGGTCTCCGCTGCCGGCGGAGGTGCGGCCCGGGAAGCACTTCGTGATCGATGTCACGTAGGTCAGGCTGCGGAAGTGGGCGTCGTCGCGAAAGCCCGCGCGCTGCATCCAGCGCTCGAGCTCGCGCCCCGAGCGCCCCGCGAAGGGCTTGCGCGGGCCCTGCTCCACGATCCCCGGCGCCTGCCCGACAAGCATCAGTCTCTGCCCGGGCCGGCCCTGGAAGATTGGCAGGGCAGTCGCCAGGTGGCCGGAGTCGACGCAGCGGACGCACGCCAGGATGTCGCGGTGCACGCGCCGCCAGCTCGCGGAGGCCGCCGGCTGCGCCGCCACCGACGGTTCAGGCGGCGCGGATATCATCCTGCCGATGCTAGCCAGCCTCGCCGTCGATTCGAGCGCGGGCGCGGCCTTCCTTGCCATCCCCCTGATCACCCTCCAGGCGGTGGTCGAGATCGCGATCGGCGGCTTCCTCGCGCTCTACCTCACCGACCTCAGCGGCAAGGTCACGCGCGGGTTCATCGTGTCGACGGGCGCGGCGCTCCTGGTGGTCGGGGCGATCGGGTTCTGGGGCCAGTCCACCCTGCCCAACCCGGAGCACCTCACCGACCACCCCTTCAACGCGGACTGGCTGGCGCCCAGCCTGCGACTGACAGCCGTGTTCCTCGCCCTCTTCTTCCTCTACCTCGTCGCCGCCTACCTGCGCCCGGCGGCGCTGCGGCTCGGCCTGGGCCTGCTCACGCTGGCCGCCGGCTCCGGGGCCGTCTTCACCACCGCGCTGGCCTTCCCGACGCCGGGCTTCGGCCCCCTCGTCAGCGGGATCAGCTTCGGCCTCAGCGCGCTCGTGGTCGGCACCGTCGTGACCGCGATGCTGCTCGGCCACTGGTACCTAGTCGTGCCCAACCTGAGCACGACCCCGCTCCTGGCGCTGCTCGGCCTGATCACGTTCGGGCTGTGCGGCGAGGTGGGTCTCGCGGCATACGCCGTGCGCGGCGTCGCCGGCCACTCGCAGACGGTGCGCCCGCACGACCTCCTGGCCGGGAGCTTCGCCGTCCCCTTCTGGATCCACGTCGGCGTCGGCCTGGCGCTGCCGCTGCTCGTCACCGGGCTCGCCATACAGAGCACGCGCCTGCGGTCGCTGATGTCGGCGACCGGCCTGCTCTACGTCGCGGTGCTGCTGACCCTCGTCGGCCAGGTGACGGGCAAGGTGATCTTCTTCAGCGGCGGGTTGCCGCTCTAGGCCTCAGCGCCCGGCGGGGCTGAGCACTCGCTCGCGACGGGGCTCAGGCTCCGGCTCGGGGACGGAAGGCGAGGCCGGGCCCAGGTCGAGCGCCCAGCCGGGCAGCCCCGGCGCCGGCCGCCGCACCCGGCTGCCACCGTCGTCCCCACCGCCCTCGCCGTGGTCGCGCTCCTCGCTCGCCGCGGCCGCCATGAAGATCACGGAGAACGCGATGAAGATGACGACCTTGACCATGCCGAAGACGATGAAGCCGGCCACCTGCTGGTCGGGCTGGCCGCCGATGCCCATGGTGCCGGCGGCATGGAAGGCGGGGTACAGGTCGCGCGGCGCGAGGATGAGCAGCAGCGCGGGCATGCTGATCGGCACGCTGCCGGCGCAGACGTAGCCGGCGGCGCCGATGCCAGTCACGCGGGCTGGCGGCATGACCACCGCCCAGAAGGTCAGCGCGCCGCCGTAGAGCAGGGCGAGGACGGCAGCGGACCCCGCGCCGCCACCGTCGAGCAGGGCCACGACGGGGGGCAGCAGGATCGCGATGTCCCCTATCGAGAGCAGGGTCACGGCCGGGAACGGGCGCCGCAGGAAGCCCGGGATCCGCAGCCACCCGCCGTGGGGCTGGTCGAGCAGGCTGAGGGGCGCGAGCACCATCGTGACGGCGGAGGTGACGGCGGCTTCGGCGAGGAGCAGGTGTGGGACGAGGCGCAGGGCGGACGCGCCGACCAGGGCGACAGTGGCGACCCGCGCGGCAGCCGCGACCCCCGATCTCACCCGCACGGTTTCAGGTTACTCCGTCTGCTGGACGCTAGTCCGTCGGCACCGACTCGGTGAAGAACGAGCTGAACAGGGGCCCGAACCCGCTCTCGCGCACGTTCTTCGCCGACTCCATGCCGGGCTCGCTCATCAGCGAGCGCATCATCGTGTCGCGGTCGGGGTAGACCACCTCGAACATGAGGTAGTAGTCGGACTCGCCGCGCGGCGTCCCGGTGACCCGCTCGACGTGCATGTGGGCGACGTCGGGGTACCGCTTGCAGATCGCCATGTGCTCGCCGAAGTACCACTTGTCGAAAGCTTCCGGGTCCTCCGGCTTCTTGTAGAGGGCGACGAACTTAACCAACTGTTGCTCCTCCTCGTGGGTTGCTGATCGGGGTGAGGCGCTGCTCCAGCGTTGACCGTAGCGGTTCGTACCGCGGCGGCAGGACGAGGCTCTCGCCGAGGGCGTCGGCGGCCTCGTCGACCGCGAAGCCCGGGCCGAGCGTGGCGATTTCGAACAGCACGCCCGAAGGCTCGCGGAAGTAGATCGAGTGGAAGTACGTGCGGTCGATGATCGGCGTGACGGTGGCGCCCGCGCCGCTCAGCCTTTCCCGCCAGGTGACCTGGTCCTGGTCACGGCAAGCCCATGCGACGTGGTGCACCGACCCCGCGCCCTGCACCGCGGGCTCGGAGGCGTGCGCGTAGGCCAGGCGCGAGGGGCCCAGGTCGAACTCACCCGCGCCGCGCTCCGAGAACTCCATCTCGTGCAGGAGGAGGCGGCTGCGCTCGGCCTCTGCGGTCAGCGCGGCGACACCGAGGATGCCGCGCAGCGCGACCTCGTCGGGAACATCTGCGGCACGCGCCACCTGGTGCCGCGCACCCTCCACCGGCACGAGTGCGATGCGCATGCCGTCGGGGTCCGCGAAGTTGAGCCCGCCGGCGGCGCGCTCCGTGGCCACGTCTGCCGCGGCCAGACGCTTCTCCCAGAACGCCAGTGCGTCGACCGACGCGACGCGCCACTGGACCAGGTTGATCGCGCCGCTCCCGGTGGTGCCGCGCGCCGCGCCGGGGAACTCGAAAAACGTGATGAGCGAGCCGGGGGTCGCGCCCTCGTCGCCGTAGTAGAGGTGGTAGACGTCCGGCGCGTCGTAGTTGACGGTCTTCTTGACGAGGCGGAGGCCGAGGACGCGGGCGTAGAAGTCCACGTTGCGCGCGGCATCGGCCGTGATCGCGGTGACGTGGTGGATGCCGAGCAGCCCGAGGTCCACTGGTCTGGCATTCTAGGTTGCCTGCATGCGGCACCTGGAGGAGATGCGATGAAGCTGGGCGTGATTTTCGCGAGCACGGGGTACGCCACCACGGCGGAGGGCGCGACCCTCCTCGGCCAGGAGGCGGAGCGCCTTGGGTACGACTCGGTGTGGACCGTCGAGCACGTCGTCGTGCCCGCGGATTACGGCTCCAAGTACCCGTACAACAGCTCGGGAAAGATGGCCGGCGGGGACGACGCGACGATCCCGGACCCGCTCGTCTGGCTGACCTGGGTGGGGGCGCGGACGGAGCGGATCCTGCTGGGCACCGGCGTGCTGATCCTGCCGGAGCACAACCCGGTCGTCCTCGCCAAGGAGCTGGCGACGCTCGACTCCTTCTGCCCGGGGCGGGTCCGCCTGGGCGCCGGGATCGGCTGGCTGCGCGAAGAGTTCGAGGTCATCGGGGTGCCGTTCGAGGAGCGGGTCGCGCGCATGGAAGAGTCGATCGAGGTGCTGCGCGCCTTCTGGTCCATGGACCAGCCCTCGTTCCATGGTCGCTTCTGGAACTTCGACGACGCGCGCATGTGGCCGAAGCCCGCGTCCCGGCGCATCCCGGTCATCGTCGGAGGGCACGGCGAGAACGCCGCGCGGCGGGCGGCCCGTCTCGGCGACGGGTTCTTCCCGGCGAACAGCGACCTCGACGAGATCGACACCGTGGTGCGTGTTTGCCGCGAGGAGGCGGAGCGGCTCGGCCGCGACCCGGCCTCGATCGAGATCACCGCGGGGACGCGACCGGAGCCGGCGAACATCGAGCGCTTTCTCAGGCTGGGGGTGGACCGGGTGGTCGTGCCCGCGTTCTCGATGGACGGCGAGCAGATGAAGGATGCGCTCGGGCGCAAGATGGCCGCGTTCGAGGCCGCGGCCGGGGAGGCCGCGAGAGCCTAGGCCCTGGCGGTGGCGCCGGTGAGGCGGCGCTTCGGCCGTTTCACCGCGCTCTTCCTGGCCGCCGGCGGGGGCGCCGTCCGCGACATGGCGCGGTAGCCGAGCGCGAGCGACGTGATCCACGCCACCAGGAACACCAGCTCCACGGCGATGGCGAGCTGAGCGGGCCACGTGGCCCCGTTGTGCGTCTCGCGCATCAGCACCTGCTGCTCGGGCAGGAACGCCGCGTCACGCGCCGGCTGCAGCGGCACCGCCGGCGCGTTGGCCGACGGGTCGGAGGGCATCGACACCGGCAGGGCGATCATCTCGTCGTGGCGGGCGATGCGCAGCATCGTCTTCCAGCTGCCGCCGGCGGGCACCGGGGCCGAAGCGACGTAGTGACCGGGCGACGTTTCGCGCATCGTCGTGTCGCTGTAACCGCCGCCCTGCCAGGCGCTGAGCCGGACCCAGTCGGCGCCGGCGGCGGCATCCGCGGGAGTCAGCGTCACCGCCACGTTGACCATCTGCTCGACCGAGGGGCGATCGCTGTTGTCGACGACCGGGTGGGCCGAGCCGGGGACGACGGAGGTGGTCAGGTGCGCGCGCACCGCTGCGACGTGGCGCGGGAAGGGCACGAGCATCATGCCGACGAGCGCGATCGCGGCGGCGACGACGGCAGCCGTGCCAAGGCCGGCGCGGCGCCCGGCGAGAACGCCACCCATCGCAGTGCCGATGGCGGTAGCGGCGAAGGCCATGACGACGGCCGCCCAGATCCCAGGGAGCAGGGCGCTGTTCCAAGGCTGGCGGCCGAAGACCTGCGACCACGCCCACTCGGTCGCGAGGCCGATCGTCGCGACGCCGAGCCCGGCGAGGAGCGCGCGGGCGTAGGGCGAGCGACCGCGGGTGAGGTACCAGGCGCCCTCGACGCCGACGGCCGCGCCGGCGTAGATGGGGAAGTGCGGCATATCGTGGCCCATGGAGCCCATCCAGGCGAAGAGGCCGACGCGGATCACGAGGAACCCGACCAGCGCGCGAATGGCGCCCCCGCGCCCGAGGGCGGCGCGCGCCGCGCAGAACCCGATGCCCGCCGCGGCCGCGATGAGAACCGGGTGGTAGAGCTGCTGCCACTGCGGCACGCCGAGGTCAAACTCAAGCTCGAACGCCGTGAGCGCGCTGATGATCGAACCGACGGTCAGCCGCGGCATGAGGCGGCCCCAGCGAGCCAGAGTCCGGCCCCCGCGCAGGCCCTCCGCCAGCATCAGGGAGAACGCGAAGCTGCTGAAGACGGCGCCGCCGATCATCGTCAGGTGCGTCGGGCTCCACATGGTGACGTCGACGCCGTAGATCGTGTGCCAGAGGTCGTCGAGCGGGAAGCCGACGACCGCGCCGCCGCCCAGGAACAGCAGGGGCAGGGACGAGTAAGGGATCACCACGCGGCCGAGCCTCCAGCCCGTGCGCGCCCTCTCGTACGTCGCCATCACGACGGAGGCGACGCCCGACGCGAGGATGCCCAGGAGGCCCATGACGATGAGCGTGTGGGGCGGCGTGAAGAGCTCGCGGTCGCGGCCGAGGTCGATGTGCCAGCTGACGTCCCAGAAGAACCCGATCATGGCCGTCAGGAGCGCCCAATAGCCGATCGCGATCCCGGTCCCGGCCCACGCGGGAAGGCCTGTCTCCCGCTCGAAGGAATCGGCGAACCGGCCGAGCGTCTGGTCAAAGAAGCCGCGCCCGCGGGCACGGCCGCTGAAGAACAGCGCCGCCGCCACCGCCACGAACAGCGCGAAGGAGATGACCACGTACGACCACTCAGTGGGTTGTACGTGGTTAGTCAGTGCCAGCCGCCCTACCACGCCGACCATGAAACCATGTGACATCGTTTGATGTCAAGGTCTGGGGCCAAACTGTTACGCCAGTCCGACCAGGAGCCCCGGCTTAGGGTGCGGCCCGGCGGGCGCGCAGGGCAGAGATGATCGAGCTCCCGTCATTGAACCCGAGCGGGAGGAGCGCGCCGAGAGTGAACACGAGCAGGTTCGCGAGGGTGAGCACCGTCAGGAGCCAGGCGCCGGGTAGCCCGAACACGATGAGGACGGCGGTGATGACCACGAGCCCGATCGTCACACACAGGCTCATCAACGGTCCGCCGACAGCCCGGCGCAGGTCCTGCTGCGGCGTCACCTCGCCCTCGTCCGTGGGGTAGATGGACATGCCGACGAGGATGTAGAGGCGCACGCCCGTCATGGGCTTGCCGACGGCGCGCGCCGAGATCGAGTGGCCGGTCTGGTGCACCAGCTCCGAAAGCCAGTACAGAAGCGCCAGGCCGAACCCGCCGGCCACGGATTCCAGCGCGCCGGCGTGAAACACCGCCCAGCCGATGGCGCCGAACGCGACCCACGCCACGACGGTGCCGGCTACGGCCGACGGCGCCGCGGTGACGTCGAGCCCCGCGAACTGGCCCAGCTTCAGGTCACCCATCTCGCGTAGGACTGTAACCGGCGCCCGGGCTCAGCGCTGACAGCCGCGGCAGAAGTTGGTTACCTCGCCGCCGGCCTTGATCTCGGCGATGCGATGGCCGCAGCGCGGGCACGCCTGGCCGCCACGCATGTGGACCTGCATGAAGCTGCGGTCCTGCTTGTGCGGCTGGTAGTCGGGTTGGGCGCGGATGGTGTCGATGGCGTGCTGGAGGGTGGAGTGCGTGGCGACATGCAGCTCGGCGACGTCGTCCGGCGTCAGCGTCGGACGCTTGCGCAGCGGCAGCATGTGCGCGGCGTGGAGGATCTCGTCGGAGTAGGCGTTGCCGACGCCGGCTATGAACGCCTGGTTGCGGAGCAGGTTCTTCAGCTCGCCGGGGTGGCGCTTGATCCGCGCGCGGAAGGTCTCGAGATCGACCGTGTCCGCCTCGGGGCCCAGGTCGGCCCAGCCCGGCACCTCGTCGAGGTGGCCCCGGTCGACAAGGTAGACCCGCGCCATGCGGGCGAAGTCCGTCAGGCGAAGCGCCTCGCCGTCGTCGAGCGCGAGCATGAAGATGGTGGCGGGTGGCGCCTTCTCGCCCGTGCCCGACCAGTACAGGCGGCCTCCCAGCATCGGGTTGATGACCAGGTGGCGGTCATCGACGTCGAGCACGAGGAACTTGCCACGGCGCTCGATCGCGCGGATCTCGCGCCCCTCGAGAGCGGCGGCAAGGTCCGCCGGCGGTGTGCGCAGCAAGAACCCGAACTTGGGTGACACCTCTACGCGCTTGATCCGCCGCCCGCGGATGCGGGGCTCGAGGTACTCGCGGAGCACGGTCAGCTCGGGAAGCTCGGGCACTCCGTGATTGTGGGCGATAGCGCCGGGGACGATTGTTTAGGATCAGAGGTAGGTTTGACTTCGAACGCCCCCGAACAGGAAGGATCGATGGGCGCGGGCTCGGACAGGTCGCACGCGCGAAACAGCGACGAGCTGCGCGCGCTGCTCCGCGAGCTGATGGCCCTGAACCTGGTGCTTGCGGAATTCGGCGAGCGCGCAGCCGCCCGGCTGAGGGTCACGCGCCGCGACCTCGTCGCGCTCACGGCGGTCGTGGAGCACGAGCAGGTGACAGCCGGGTACATCGGTGACCTTGTCGGGCTCACCAGCGGCGCCGCCACCGGCGTGATCAATCGCCTCGAGGCGGCCGGCTACGCCTCGCGGCAGGCGAACCCGCGAGACGCGCGCAGCGTCGTCGTCGCCCCGACACCCGAAGGCGTACGCGCGCTCGAAGACCTGTGGCAGGACGCCACCCACGCGCTGCGCCAGGGGCTGGAGGTCGCGCCTCGCGCGCGGGTCGGCGACCTCCTGGACTGCGTCCGCGTGGCCGACGCCGCGTTGAAGAACGGGAGTCCCCTACTCCACCGACGCGTCAGGGACTGACCGGGATCCCCTCTATCTGAAAGACCTGGACCGCCTCGGTGTTGGGCGGTTGGCCGGGGCCCGGTAGGTCAAAACCCTGCAGCCCGGTGAGGCTGAGGGGCTGGTGGTGCGGCCCGTTGGTGTCCCACCAGTAGACCTCGCCACTGACGGAGTAATGCGAGACGGCGGTCGCCGTGAAGCACCCGTCATCGGCCGCGACGTGCGGATACGTTGGCGGGCAACGCGTCGCGCCCGGTGTGCCGAGGGTGCTGATGCGCGTGTAGGCATGCGGGTTGCTGCACGCGTCGCCCGGGCCCGCCCACGGATGCCCGGCGTCGCCCTGCACCACGGTGCCGTCACCGTAATCCCAGGTGGTGCCGGTATAGCCGACGTTGAGGCGGTAGGTGTAGACGATGTGGCGACCCTCGCCGTCGTCCGCGGGGTCGTCTAGGCGCATCTCGTAGGTGGTGGTTGACGTGTCCGCACCCCCGAGCCAGAAGCAGGACGGCACGTTGACGTAAGCCTTGTCGCTCGGCGCGGACTGGATGGATCCGCCGTGCGTCAGCGCCTGCAGCTGCTGTTGCATCAGCGGCGCGACCCCCGGCAATGCGGTGGGGTCCGGGGGCGGGGTCGCGGGCAGGACGATCGCGGGCTTCGTGAACAGGCAAGGCTCCCAGTCGCCCGTGCCATTGGGACCTGTCGCGATCTTCGCGCTGGGGCACTTCCCACGGAATTCGTCGGTCCAGTACGAGTAGATGTCTGCCGGGTTCTGCTCGCAGACCATCGTGCCGGGGCTGCCGGGCGCGGGCTGCCAGGTGAAATGCTGACCCACGTAGACGATCCAGACGTGGCTCGCACCCGCGATCCCCAGCGCGTCCCGCAGGTCCTCGACGCCCGGGGGTGGGGTCGGCAGGATCGTCGCGCGATCCTGCGCCAGGATCTCACCGGGCAGGAGCACGTCGCTGTTGCCGGGCCCGCCGGGGGGAGGCTGCCAGTCCGGGAAGCTGAACCCGACCTTCACCGGGCCGAAGGTGACGGGAGCCCACCATTGGCGGGTGCAGCTGTCGCCGGGCTTCGGGGGAGTCGGGGGCGGGGTCGTGCGGGACATTGTGTTGGACTTGACGGTCGGGTCCGTGGGGCCCGTGGGCTTGTCTGCGGGGCATTGGACGCTGGCGTTGAGGTCGACCGTGTGGAGGTTTGGGGCCTGGTACGCCTGCTGGGCGCTGGGCACCTGGGCGCAGGGGTCAGTGGTGATGTTGGTGTACGCAAGCGCCTGCAGCTGAGGCAGACCTATTCCACAAACAGATGCAGCGAAAGCCGCAACTATTCGCCATTGCCCCGCCATGACCCCCCTCCGTTCAGCCGACGCTCATTTTAGCTCTGGCAGGTCGTCCGCAAATACTCGACAGAGCAGCTGAATTCGAAGTCCCAGTACCAGATCGCGCCGAGGAGGCGATTGTCGTCGCGAGCCGAGCCGCCGACTATCCCCAATACGTGCTCTCCAGACCCGAGCCGGTATAGAACCTTCGTGCCTCCGTCAGGAGTCCGCAGGTCGATCTCCGCGGGGCCGACTTGGTCCTCAACCCAGGCGTACCCGGCCGGAACCGCGCCGTTGATCTGTTTCTGTACGTCCGTTGGAACGACGACGAGTGTCATCCGCTCAACGTTGACCGCAGCGGGGTTCACGGTGAGAGAGCCCTTGGCACTCAGAGCGGTCTGAATGAAGGACTCGTCTTGTCCAAAGGCGTCTGCGCGCGCGGCATCCGGACCAAGAGCGGGCGTGAAGAAGTCGGATTGAAGGTTCTGTATGCCCCATCCTTCCCACGCCGACGTCCGCAACATCGCCTCAGCCCACTTCCTAGCCGTAGCGTCGTCAATCTTGCCCCCGGTGTGGTTCAGCACGGTGGTGCTCGACGGCACCCGCAAGTCATGCAGAAAACCGTCCGGAGGCACGACTGTCACGCCCAGCTGTCGCCATGGCTCCGCTTCCACCGCCGGCAGCTGGTCGATCGGGACCGTCGCCGTCCGCTTCGGGGAGGGCGAGGCGTGTGGCTTCGAAGCTGTCTTAGAGCTGCCACAGGCAGCCAGGATCAGCGCAGCAGAAAGCACCCCAAAGATTGCCCCCCGGGCCCGCATCTCGCCAAAACGTTACCAGCCAGCCGGGGGACACCCGGCGCCCAAAACCTTCGGCCGGCGGGGCCTAGGCCGCCGGGCTCAACCCCGGGCCGCGGGCCAGGGCGTTCAGGTACGGCGGGACGGCGATGATCTTCGACAGGTCGTCGTTCACCAGGAGCGTCCACCCGCCTTCATGCACCCGCCAGTGGTGGTACGGGCAGAGCAGGATCATATTGCGCAGGACCGTCTGCCCCCCCTTCGAGTACCACTCGATGTGGTGCGCCTGGCAGCTCGACGGCGCGCGGTGGCAGCCGGGGTAGCGGCAGCCCCCGTCGCGGGCGTTCAGGGCCCTTCGTTCTGCCTTGGTCAGAGTCCGCCGCGCGCGGCTCATCGCGATCGGGATCATCTTGCCGTCGACAAGGATCCTGGTCACCTTCGCCTCGCAGGCCAGCCGGCTCAGCGCCGCCGCTGAGATGGGGGCGCCAAAGTCGAGATCCGCGGCGGGTGCCCCTGGCAGGTCGAGGAGCGTCTCGGCGCTGCAGGTGAGCGTGATGTTCACGCGCCTCCCGACCACGTCGTCGCCTTCCTTCTCGTTGAGGAGCCGGTGCATGCATTCGACAAACGCGTCGGCGAGCCGCCGCTTGTGCTTGCGGTGGTCGTCCTTGCCCCGCCTCCCGGCTGCGCCCTCGAGCACCGACCGCGCGATCGCTGCCTCGCCCTGCGCCAGCCGGATGTTGATCCAGGTCGTGCCGTCGTCCACGTTGTTGAAGGTCAGCTCGCTCTGCTCCGCGGCGTCCACCTCAGCCTCGACAAACGCCTTGCGGTCCTGCGCATGGCGCGCATGGAGGCACGTGTGGCGGAAGCGGCTCACCGACTCCTCCTGCGCCTTGTACAGCAGCGGCGCCTCGTCGAACGACTCGCCGCAGAACTCCGCGGTGCGGGCCAGGTGGACCAGGTGGCCAAAGCCGATCTCGCCGCGTTCGAGCGCGACGCTCGACGCCGGGAGCGACCGCATCTGCTTGCCCACCACGTCGACTTCCATCGCGTCCGCGACCGACATCCTGCCGTTGTGGCGAAGCCAGTCCATCGGCGTCACGGAACCCCAGTTGTGGCACTCGTCGGTCTCGCGGAAGACGCCCATCAGGCGGGCGGCCTCGCGCTTGACGATGTCCCCGGTGGCGCAGAGGTGGAGGATCTGGTGCGCTATCTCCAGGGCGCTGCGCGGCACCTCGTCGCGGCCGGCCAGCCGGAGCGCCGCCTCGCGCAACGCCTCGAACTCGCCCCCGACCGCGGGCGGTCCGAACTCGTCCAACTCGCCCCCGACCCCCACCCCCGGCGCCATCCCCAAGACGGTAATTATATACTTGGCTCAGCAGGCGACGGTGCGGCGATCTAAAGGATTGGGGCGATGGACGTGAAGGCGATCAGACCGGAATCAGGATCCTCCTCACCGTCTGTCACGTCCGGAAAGGTCCTGTAACACAACCATGCCGCCCCCATATCAATCGCCCAACTCGGCTCGGCCTCTGGGATGGATTCAACAGCAAGCTTGTGCGTCGCTGCCCCAATCGGATTCGCGACTACGCGCGCGACAGCGGCCTTAAAGGGCTCCCGATACATCATCGGGTATTTGTCGAGCATCTTCTCGACCTCTGGGTCGACCCATACGCGCCATGCCATCGGCAGGCGCGAGTTTACAGACCGAGGCGCGCGAAGAGCTGGTCGGGTGTCTCTCCTTTTCCTTGCCGGTGGGCTCGCTCGGCTCGCCTCAGGCGCTTGTGAAGGTCGGGGGTTTCGATGTATTTGAGCGTTGCGAGCCACCTTCCAGCAACGTCCATAACCTGTTGAGCAGTCGGGGCACCGGCGATCTCGGCTCGGAATCTAGCCTCGCCTTCCGCGGTCAAGCTACCGCGGAGCGTTTTGAAGGCAGCAGTCGCCACGTCCTTGCGGAACCTCGCCAGGTCCGGGGCGTGCGCGTTCTCCTTGAAGCTAGGTGTTGGGCTGTGCAACCCGGATGCCTCCGACATGCGACCGACCGGCCTTTATTCTGCCAGATAGGGGTATCAACTGCACAGCCGTCCTTGTAAAGAGACGATGACGGGCCTGGAGGGTGCGCTAGGCACTAGACTCAGCGCCCCGGCACTGCTACAGTCGATTGAAGGAGCGCCGGGCGGGGAAGGCTTCCCGCCCGGTCTTCCGGCCTAGACCTCTTCTCTCGGGTCTAGTCGAGACTCCGCCCGGCCCACCTTCTCTCTAAAGGGCTGACGGCGCACCAAGTTTGATTCGGTCATTATCCGCCTCCGCGCTGACTTATGCAAGTGCCGCACTCCGCCCCTTATCTCGCGGCATCTGCTAAAGTGGTCGCATGGCAGATGAGACCACGCCGACCACCAAGAAGAAGCAACGCAGCCCCAGCTACCCCGGTATTGGCCTGGAGGCGGCCATCACGCGGGCCAAGGCGCTGTACAAGGAAGAGAACCGGAACTACGCCCACGTTGACACCGCAATCGGACACTGGGGGTACAAGCCCAAGAGTGGTGCTGGCCTCGTTGTTTTGGCCGCTCTTAAGAAGTTCGGGCTGATCGACGAGGAGGGCGGCGGCAGTACGCGTAAGGTTCGGATTTCCGAAGACGCCAGGAGGCTCCTGTTGCTCGATAGCGCCGAGCACGGCGCGGAGCGGAGTCGCCTCTTGAAGACCCTCGCCCTTAAGCCAACGATCCATGCTGAGCTGTGGAAGAAGTACAGTTCGGCCCTGCCGTCTGACGCATCACTACGTCTCGAACTGATCACAGAGCGCGGCTTCACGGATCTCGCCGTCCGGGAGTTCATCCCGCAGTTTCGTGCCACGATCGCCTATGCGGGCCTGACCTCGGGTGATAAGGTGGCAGATAATGAAACGGCAAGTGAAGAAGCCAACCCCGACCCATTCGAGATACCAGCAGTGAGCCAGCAGGCCTCGACAGCCCCGGTCACGGCGGTCGGCACTCCAACGAAGCCGCAGCCGAACACGAGGGTGCTAAACCTTCCGCTCCCCGGTGATGCGTGGGCCGCGCTTCAGGTGCCCTTCCCAATGACCGAGGACGCCTGGGAGCAAATGCTAGACGTTCTGAAGGTCATGAAGCGCGGCATCGTTCAGCTCCCGAAGGAGCCGGACACCGGAGAAGACTAGGCGGGCTTAGGCCTCCTCGCCCTCTTGATCTTCCCGGCGCGCCTTTGATCTAGTTCGGCCTTCGGCACTGAGGCGAGCTTGCGAGCTAACGCCTCGAACCGCTTGAACTCTGACGCTTTCGGGGGTTTGTCGGCCACGCTTTGATCCTACCCCGCGCCGGGGTCGATTAGGCCGCCTCCCCTTTCCCGATTAGTTGCCGGTATGTCAGGCGCTTGCCGAACACTGAGGCCGCAACCAGGGTGAACCGGCCCGCGTCGTTGGTTTCGCGGTTGTTGAACCTGAAGGCTTGCTCGTCCAGGTAGCGGAACAGATGGAACGGCTCGATGCTGACGTAGGTGCCGGTGATGGTCCGCTTCAGCAGGGACCAGAAGTTCTCCAAGCTATTCGTGTGAACGTGGCCGTCCACGTACTTCTCGGCGTGGTCGATGACGTTGTGGACGTACTGTGCCTTCAGCGCCTTATAGGAGCCGAACGAATCCGTGTAGACCTGGGTGCCCGGCTCGATGGTGGCCTTGATCGGCTTCTCCATCGCCGGCCGCCCGAGGTTCGGCAGGATCGCGTAACGGAACTCGCCGTGGCGCTCCAATAGGCCCATCACCGCGACCTTACCGATCGTGCCGCCGCCACCCGTTGTTCGCGCCTTGCGCTTGGCGAAATGCATGTTGCGGGCCTTGCCGCCGATGTAGGTTTCATCGACTTCGACGTGGCCGGAGAGCTTGTCGAAGGTACCGGTCTGCATCGCCAGCCGGATGCGGTCGAGCATGAACCACGCGGTCTTCTGCGTGACGCCTATGGCCCGGTGGACTTCCATCGAGCTGATGCCGTTCTTAGCGTTGGCGAGCATCCAGATCACGGCCAGCCACTTGTCGAGCGGCAGGGCACTCTCCTCGAAGATGGTGCCGACCTTGACGGAGAACTGGCGCTTCGGGTGCTTAGCCCTGCACTGCCAGACCCGACGCGAGGCCATGAAGGTGACTTCCTTGTTGCCGCAAGTGGGGCACTCTACTCCGCCCGGCCAGCGCAGGTTAGCCATGAAGTTGAGGCAGACGTCAGGATCCCCGAAGTAGCGGATGGCCTCCATGAGGGTCTGTGGCTCAGCTTCCATACGCTGAGTCTACTACCTAACGCGTGCTGAGTCAAGTATATAATTACCCCCAAGACTACCACACATTTGTTCGGTTTGGCAACCGCGTATGTTCGCGGGGACAGACGGTCAGCCCGCGAGCTGCTCCCGGTGCTCCTCCATGTGGGCCACGATGAAGCGCTCGACGGAGTCCGCCACCGTCATCGGCCCGAGCCGCGGATGAACGCCCACCACCTCCCAGTCCGGCGCCGCGAGCCCGCGCATGAACCCCACCGCCCGCTCGACGCCGGCGTCAATCGCATCCAGCTGCGCCGCCACGGCGTCATGCCGCCCGGACTCGATGCGCTCCAGCCGCGAGGGCGTCTCTTTCGTCCGCCCGAAAGGCTCGACCCCGTCGTGCTTTGCCACCACCCGCTCCAGCTCGTCGACCCAGTAGTCGAGCATCTCGACGAGGTGCGACAGGAGCTGGCCGCGGTCCCACTCCTCGCCGCTCCCAGGGTCCGCCGCGGTGTGCCGTTGGCCGAACGCGTCGGCAGAGCGGCGAATGTCCCGGGCGGCCGCCCGGAGGCGCGCCTCGCGTTCCTCTACATCCATGTCAACACCTCGCCGGGAGGATGGTCCCGCTGACTTCGCCCAAATCTACGCGCGTCCCGTCCGCGCCGGGGGCCGTGGCCCGGATGGTGACCTCGTCGCCGTCCTCGAGGAAGGTGCGCGTCGAGCCGTCGCCGAGCTGGATGGGCTCGCGCCCGTTCCACGACAGCTCGATGAGCGAGCCGCGCTGGCCGGCGGCGGCGCCCGACACCGTCCCGGAGGCGTACAGGTCCCCGGTCCGGAGCGACGCGCCGTTGACCGTCATGTGGGCCAGCTGCTGCGCGGGCGTCCAGTAAAGGTCGCGGAACGGCGGCCGCGCGACCACCTCGCCGTTGAGCCAGACCTCGAGCTCCAGGTCCAGGCCCAGGTCCTGCTCCCCGCGCAGGTACCTCGCCGGTTCGGGCTCCCGCGCCGGCGGCGCCACCCACGCGGCGTCGAGCGCGTCCAGCGGCAGGACCAGCGCGGAGATCGCCGTCGCGAAGGACTTCCCCAGGAACGGCCCCAGCGGCACGTACTCGAAGGACTGGATGTCGCGTGCGCTCCAGTCATTGACCAGCACGACGCCGAAGACGTGGTCGCGGAACTCGTCGACCCCGACGGGCCGCCCCAGCTCGGAGCCGACCCCCACCACGAACCCGACCTCGGCCTCGATGTCCAGCCGCAGGCTCGGCCCGAACGACGGCTCCGCTGCGCCGGGCGCCGCGCGCATCCCGCAGGGCCGGACCACCGGCGTTCCCGAGGCCACCACCGTGCCGGCCCTCCCGTGGTAACCGATCGGCAGCCGCAACCAGCTGGCCGGCAGCGGCGGCTGGTCGGGGCGGAACATCCGGCCGAGGTTCTCGGCGTGCGCGCGGGACGAGTAGAAGTCGACATAGTCCGCCACCTCGAACGGCAGGTGCATCCGCGCCTCCGCCGCGGGCACGAGGTGCGGCGCGAGCCGCTCCGGGTCCCGGCCGAGCTCGACCAGCGCGCGGCGAGTCTCGCCCCAAGCCGCGCGGCCGCGGGCCATGAACGCGTTCAACGACGACGCCGCGAAGACCGGGTCGCCGAGCGCGCTCGCCAGGTCGATCAACGCGTCACCCCATGCCGCCCCGACTCGCGGTGGCTCGCCGGCGCGCGAGAACACGCCGTAGGCGAAGGTCTCGATTGCTACTGGCTCAGGCCCGGCCCCGCGCCCTGAGAGCCGCGCGCCCACGTCCACGCGTAGTCGGCGTCCTCGGTCTCCAGCGCCGCGGCGCCGAGGTGCAGCGGGCGGAACGTGTCGATCATCACGGCAAGCTCATCGGTGCCGGGCTTCCCGATGGCCGCCTCGACGCTCCCCGGCTGCGGCCCATGCGTGAAGCCCGACGGGTGCAGGCTGATCGAGCCGAGCCCGATGCCCGCGCCCTTGCGCGACATGAAGTCACCGCCGACGTAGAACAGCATCTCGTCCGAGTCGACATTCGCGTGGTTGTACGGCACGGCGATGGCCTCGGGGTCGAAGTCGAAAGGTCGGGGGCAGAACGAGCAGATGACGAAGTTCGGGCCCTCGAAGGTCTGGTGTGTCGGCGGCGGCATGTGGAACCGCCCGACGCGCGGCTCGAAGTCGTGGATCGAGAAGACATACGGGTACAGGCAGCCGTCCCAGCCGACGACGTCGAACGGGTGATGCTGGTAGGTCATCCGCGTCAACCCCGTGCGGTGGCGTACCAGCACGGGGACGTTGCCACCCTCCACGATGTGCGGCTCCGCTGGCGCGCGCAGGTCGCGCTCCGAGTAGGGCGCGTGCTCGAGGAACTGGCCGAACGGCGAGAGGTACCGGCGCGGGGGACGGATGTGCCCGCCGGCCTCCACCACGAGGGCGCGCACGGGCTCGCCCTCCAGCGGCACCCAGCAGTGCGTCGTCGAGGTCGGCACAACGACGTAGTCGCCGCTGCCGACCTCCAGCACCCCGAACACCGACTCGAAACGCGCCCTGCCGGACTCGATGTACACGCACTCGTCCCCCACCGCGTCGCGATACAGCGGGCTCGCCTCGGTCGCCGCCGCGTACAGGAGGCGCACATCGTCGTTGCCCATCAGCAGCCGCCGCCCGGTGACCAGGTCCCCACCGACAGCGAGCTCGTGCGTCTTGAAGTGGCGCGGCTTCAGCGGGTGGTTGGGAACAACGTCCATCGACCCCGCGGGCGGGTCGACGGGCTCCGCGGCGGTGATGGCGGTGGGCAGCCCGACGTGGTAGAGCAGCGACTGGTCGGAGGAGAACCCCTCCACGCCCATGACCTCCTCGGCGTAGAGCTTGCCGTCGGGGTCGCGGAACTGCATGTGCCGCTTGCGCGGGACGAGGCCGACCCGGTGGTAGTGCGCCATGACCGCGCGCCGATTCTCGCACGGCGGCCCCCGCCGGCGCCCCTGGGCAGGCGCTAAGCTGCCGGTGATGGCGGAGGCTCGGATGGCTTACCGGACGTGTCCCCTTTGCGAGGCCACGTGCGGCCTCGAGCTGACGATGGAGGGCGAGGCCATCACGCGCGTCAGGGGCGACGCGGACCACGTGTTCAGCCGCGGGTTCATCTGCCCGAAGGGCGCCGCCTTCGGCGAACTGGTTGCCGACCCGGACCGCCTCACGCGCCCGATGGTGCGCGACGGCTCGGCCTGGCGCGAGGTCGAATGGCCGGAGGCTTTCGCCGCCGTCCAGGCGGGCCTGGCGCCGATCATCGAGCAGCACGGACGCGACGCGGTCGCCGTCTACATCGGCAACCCGACGGTGCACACGATGGCGGGCACCCAGTTCATCGTGCCCCTGCTGAAAGCGCTGATGACGCGCAACAACTTCAGCGCGGCGAGCGTCGACCAGATCCCGAAGCACGTTTCCTGCGGGTACATGTACGGGGACGTCCTCGCGTTCCCCATCCCCGACCTCGACCGCACCGACCACCTGCTGATCCTCGGCGCCAACCCGTGGGAATCGAACGGGAGCCTCTGCACCGCGCCCGACTTCCGCGGCCGCGTGAAGGCGATGCAGCGTCGCGGCGGCAAGTTCGTCGTCGTCGACCCGCGGCGAACGCGCACCGCCGCGGAGGCCGACGAGTACATCCCGATCCGCCCCGGCGCCGACGCGTGGCTGCTCTTCGCGATGGTCAACACGCTGTTCGCGGAGGGGCTCGTCAACCTGCGCCACCTCGAGGGCCACGTCAACGGCGTGGACGAGGTGCGGCGCCTGGCCGTCGACTTCACGCCCGAGCGCGTCGCCGGCGCGTGCGGTATCCCGGCGGACACGATCCGGCGGCTGGCGCGCGAGGTGGCGGCAGCGCCGAGCGCCGCGGTGTACGGACGCATCGGGACGAGCCAGGTGGAGTTCGGCACGCTGGCGTCGTGGCTGGTCGACGTCGTCGCCATCCTGACCGGCAACCTCGACCGCGCCGGCGGGACCATGTTCACCCTCGCCGCGCACCGGCCTGTGCACAAGCCCGGCCGCGGCAACGACTTCGTCATCGGGCGCTGGGCCAGCCGGGTGCGCAGCCTGCCGGAGGTGTTCGGGCAGCTGCCGGTGGCGACGCTAGCGGACGAGATCGAAACGCCGGGCGAGGGCCAGGTTCGGGCGCTGCTCACCATCGCCGGCAACCCCGTCCTCTCCACGCCCAACGCCGGCCGGCTCGACGGCGCACTCGCGTCCCTCGAGTTCATGGTCAGCGTCGACCCGTACCTGAACGAGACGACGCGCCACGCCAACGTCATCCTGCCCCCGACCGACCCGATGCGCGTCGGACATTTCGACTTCGCCTTCCTCGACAACGCCATCCGCAACTACGCGGCCTACTCGCCGCCGCTGCTGCCGGCGGAGCCCGGCCGGCCCGACGAGACGGAGATCCTCACCCGCCTCGCGCACATCGCCGCGGGCCAGGGGCCCGAGGCCGACCTCGAGGCGACGTACGAGGCGATGCTCATGCACGCGTTGCGGCAGCGCGCCGGCTACGCGGAGTCGCCCGTCTTCGGCCGCGACCCGGACGAGCTGCGGGCGATGGTCGATGGCGACACCATTAACGAGCGCCTCCTCGACGTCTCGCTCCGCACGGGAGCCTACGGCGACGGCTTCGGCGCCAACGCCGACGGGCTCTCGCTGGCGAAGCTGAAGGCCAACCCGCACGGTGTCGACCTTGGGGCGCTGCAGCCTCGGGTCCCGGACAACCTCCTCACAGCCAGCGGCAAGATCGAGCTGGTCACGCCGCCGCTGGCGGACGATGTGCCGAGGCTCCTGGCCCGGCTCGACGGCGCCGGCAACGGCATGGTGCTCATCGGGCGCCGGCAGCTGCGCTCCAACAACAGCTGGATGCACAACGTGCCGATGCTGATGACGGGCAAGGAACGGTGCACGCTCCAGGTCCACCCGGACGACGCCTCGCGCCTCGACCTGACGGACGGGGAGCAGGCCCGCGTCACGTCGCGCGCCGGCGAGGTGGTCGCCCCCGTCGAGGTCACCGACGACGTGATGCGCGGCGTCGTCAGCCTGCCCCATGGTTGGGGCCATGGCGTCGACGGCACGCGCATGGCGGTCGCCTCCGAGCACCCCGGCGTGAACTTCAACACGCTCGCGGACGAGACGGTCGTCGACCCGCTCTCCGGCAACGCCGTTCTCCAGGGCATCCCCGTGAAGGTGAGCGCCCTCAGCTGACCCTCGGCCCCTAGACTTCGCCAGGTCATGAATGAGGGGATCCAGTACGCGAAGTCAGGCGACCTGAACATCGCGTACGCCTCTATGGGCGCGGGCGCGATCGATGTCGTCCTGGTGCCCGGCTTCGTCAGCCACCTCGAGTTCAGCTTCGAGAACCCCTACATCCGGGCGGTGAGCGAGCGCCTGGCGCGCTTCGCGCGCCTCATCACCTTCGACAAGCGCGGCACCGGCATGTCGGACCCGGTGGACGGGGTCGCCACGCTCGAGGAGAGGATGGACGACATCCGAGCTGTGATGGACGCGACCGGGTCGGAGCGCGCCGCACTGCTGGGCGTCTCGGAGGGCGGCACGCTGGCCATCATGTTCGCGGCCACATACCCGGAACGCACGAGAGCACTGGTCCTCGCGGGCGCGATGGCGCGGTCGACCTGGGCCCCGGATTACCCGTGGGCCGCAACGCGGGAGGCGTACCTCGAGTCCATCCAGGAATTCATGGCCCCCACCTGGGGCACGGGCGAGAACGTCGAGTATTTCGCGCCCTCGCTTGCCGGGGACGAGGCCATCCGCCGCTGGTGGGGCAAGATGGAGCGCTTCGCGGCTTCGCCCTCGATGATGACCAAGGTCTTCGAGACCTTCCTCGCGACGGACGTGCGCGACGCGCTGCCGTTGGTCCAGGCGCCGACCCTGATCCTGCACCGGACAGGCGACCGGGTCGTCAACGTCCGGGCCGGCCGCTACCTGGCCGAGCACATCAAGGGCTCCAAGTACGTCGAGCTGCCGGGATCTGACCATGCCCTGTGGGCGGGCGACACGGAGGCCGCGCTGGGCCTGGTCGAGGAGTTCCTGACCGGCGCCCGGTCGGCGCTGCCCGAGGAGGTGGACCGGGTGCTCGCGACGGTGATGTTCGTCGACCTGGTGGGCTCCACCGAGCGGGCCGCCGCGATGGGCGACCGCGCCTGGCGCGCGCTGCTGGAGCGCTACTACGCCGTCGCGCGCGAGGAGCTGGCGCGGTTCCGCGGGCGGGAGGTGAAGACCATCGGCGACGGCGTGCTCGCCACTTTCGACGGCCCGGCGCGCGGCATCCGCGCCGCGCGCGCGATCGAGGCGCGCGTCAAGGAGCTGGGCCTCGAGGCGCGCGCCGGGCTGCACACGGGTGAGTGCGAGGTGATGGACGGCGACGTCGGCGGCATCGCCGTCCACATCGGCTCGCGCGTCTGCTCAGCCGCGGGCGCGAACGAGGTGCTCGTCTCCTCCACGGTGAAGGACCTCGTGGCCGGTTCGGGGATCGAGTTCAGCGAAAAGGGGCCACGCGAGCTGAAGGGCGTGCCGGGCACCTGGACGCTCTTCGCCGCGACCGGGTGACACTGCCTGCGCCTGGGTCAGCGCTCGCGCGAATCGCGGCGCTGGGCCTGGAGCTCCCCGAGGCGCCAGCACCGCTGGCGGCGTACGTGCCGTTCACCGTCATCCCCGTCGCGCCGGGACGGGCGCTGGTGTTCGTGTCAGGCCAGGTGGCGCTGAGGGATGGCGCGCCCGTCGCGCGGGGCGCCGTGCCGGTGGACGTCTCCCTCGAGGCGGCGCGGGAGAATGCGCGGCTGTGCGGCCTCAACCTGCTGGCGCAGCTCCACCGCGCGGTCGGCCTGGACAACGTGGTCCAGGTCCTGCAGGTCACGGGTTATGTGCGGTCGTCCGACGACTTCGAGCAGCAACCCCAGGTGGTGAACGCCGCCTCCGAGTTGCTGACGGAGGTGCTGGGCGAGGCGGGGCGGCACAGCCGCGCGGCGGTCGGCGTGAACGCGCTGCCGCTCGGCGTGCCGGTCGAGGTGAGCGCCGTCGCGCTGGCGAGCGTGCCCGCCCCAGGCTGAGCCGACCTCGGGCCCGGGTTGGGGGGGACCAATGCCACTGGTCCGATCACCCTTCGGCGCGTACGTTGACTCCGTAGCTCAAGAGCGCAAGGAGGATCCTGCATGGCCATTCAGACATACGAACCGGCCACCGCCGTCGGCACCGACTGGGGCCCCTTCAGCCTCGCCGGCAAGAACACGATCATCACCGGTGGCGCGATGGGGATCGGTTACGGCATCGTGAAGCGTTTCATCGAGGCCGGCGCCAACGTCCTGGTCGGCGACATCGCGCCGGCGGACGAGGCGGTAGCGAAGCTGGGCGTCCCTGGGCGGGCGATCGGCGTGAAGCTCGACGTGACGAGTGAGGAATCGGGCATGGCCGCGGTCGAGCGCTGCGTCGCCGAGTTCGGCTCTCTCGACATCCTCGTCAACGTGGCCGGCATCTACCCGATCTCGCCGGTGCTCAACATGACCCGCGAGTTCTTCGACCACGTGGTCGACATCAACCTGCGCGGCCTGGTCTTCATGTCGAAGGCCGCCGGGCAGCAGTTCGTCAAGCAGGGCAAGGGCGGCAAGGTCGTCAACATCGCCTCGATCGACTCGATCCACCCTTCCTCGGTCGGCCTCGCCGCGTATGACGCGTCGAAGGGCGGCGTGCTGATGTTCACCAAGAACTTCGCGCTGGAGATGGCGCCGCACAAGGTGAGCGTGAACGCGATCGCCCCGGGCGGCATCAGCACCGAGGGCACTGCCAAAGGCATGACCGGCATGACCGGCGAGCAGATGACGCAGCTGACCGCGGAGTTCGAGAAGCTGATCCCGATGGGCCGCATGGGAGACCCGGATGACATCGCCAAGGTCGCCGTCTTCCTGGCCTCCCCGGCCGCTGACTACATGACCGGCGAGCTGGTCGTCGTCGACGGGGGACGCCTTCTGATGTAGCGCGCCAACAGCGCGAGCGCGCCGCCTATGGCTGCGAGCTGGAGCGGGACGCCGGGCCACCACGGCCGGGCGACAGCTCGCGCGGGGGCGGCAGCGAGGCGCCGAGGCGCCGCCGCGAGCGGCACGCTCGCCTTCGTGGTGACTGCGTTCGGCGGCGCGGCTGACGTCGTGGTACCCGCGGGCGACGGTCCAGGGGCGATGCGAAGACTCGCCGTCGCGACGGTGCCCGTGCCGTCGACGATCGCCAGGGTGTAGACGCCGGGCGATGCCGCGCTGACGGTCGGCTGGTAGGACGACTGCCCGCCCGGCAGGGTCCAGTGGTAGTAGATCACCTGCCCCGTGCCACCGCGGGCCAGCGCGACGAGGTGGTTGCCGAGCACGCGGATCCCCGCGCTCAGGGATGGGTACACCGTGATCGGCAGGCTCGACGTCACCGCCGTGCCGTTGCTGTCGCTGGTGTTGACGGTCACGTTGTACGTGCCCGGGTGCCTGAAGGCATGCGAGAAGTAGGTCTCGTTGCCGGCCGGGCTCGTCCCGGTCGTCCCGTCGGCGAAGTTCCAGCTGTACGCGCCCATCGTGGGCTGCTGGAACTGCGGGCCTGGCGGGCACACGGGCGGGTTGCATGCAGTGAACGTCCCGAAGCGGGCCGCGCCCGAGAAGGGCTCCAGCAGCGGGGTGAACGCACCGGTGGCCGCGCTGATGTCGCCGCTGTGCGGGAACGCGAGGAACTGAACCCCCGGCTTCACGATCTGGGTGTAGTCGTTGCGCGTGGCCTGCGTCTCGCCATTGGCCGTGAAGTCGACGTTGAACCCGAGCGCCTGCGCATCCTGCTCGCCCGCGGTGACCACCTGGTCGCCGAGCGTCGCGCTGGGGTTGAAGATCTGCTCGTCGGCGGACCAGAGGGCGTTGGGGTAGGCATAGGCCGGGTACTCGTAACCGAGCTGGTCCTGGCCGATGCCGACAACCTCGACGTCCGCCGCCTTGATGCCCTGGTCCCACGCTGCGTGGACGTCAGGGAAGAACTCACCCGGCTCGGAGATGATCGCCAGGTCGCCGATGCGGAGCCCGGTGACCCAGGTGCCCACGTTGTTGCCGACGAGGTAGGGCGGCGTGACGTCCCGGTCGAGGGCGCTGTCGAGCTGGTTGAGCGGGGTGTTGTTCCAAACGCCGTAGTTCGCGACGGGAGACATGAGGAGCGCGAGGACGATGGGGTTGGTGATCGGGGTCAGCACGTACTGCTCGGCCGACGCGACCGTCGGGTCGGTCAGGACATGCCCCTTCTTCAGCCCGTCGGCCAGCGCCTCCGCCACGAGGTTCGTCTCGGCGATGCCCATGTGGATCGCGTCGTCGAACGCGATCGTCTGGGCGCAGCTGTACGTCTTGCCGTTGTAGGTCACCTGCTGCGGCGGCAGGTCCGGGCTGCGGACGCCGTCCCCCTGCATCGGTCCGGGCTGGCGGCCGAGAGTGCCCGACGCGACCATCGCGACCCCGCCGAGCCGCTGCTCCACCATCGACTGTGTGTAGGCGGGGAAGTCGGTGCTCAGCACCTTCACGTCGACCCCTGACGGGCAGAAGATGTCCCCCGGCCCCGGGACGATGTTCGGGTAGCCCGGCTGGATGATCCAGGTGGCGATCGTCGAGCCGCGGCTCGCGGTGTTGGTGGCGTCGCGCGCCCACAGCGCGAACAGGGCGCCATCGACGTACCAGCCCTCGTTGGCGTTGCCGTTGGCGATGGTCGTGGTGGTCAGCCAGGGCGCGTCCACGCGACCCCAGGTCAGGGTGGCCGGGCGCTCCGCGGCGTAGGCCTGCTCCAGCGCCTGGATGGCGCCGGCAGCGACCTGCTCGAGGTAGGGCAGCTGCTGCGGCGCCGGGCCCCAGAGCCCGTTCAGGGTCGGGGCGGCGTGCTCGTGCAGCGAGCCGATGATGATGTCGGACGAGCTGGCCCCCGGGTGGCCGTGCGCCTGCAGGTAGGTCGCCACCCGCTGCCGCACGTCGCTGACACCGAGCGCGGCGTTTACCGCGGCAGAGCCGGCGGCGGCGGGCGAGGAGTCGTTTTCGACGTAGCCGGCGAACCAGCCCTGCGTGTCCACTCGCGCCAGCTGGACGACGTGGCCGCCCGACTCGATGGACATGGCCCGGACGGTGAAGTCCTCCGCCTTGCCGGTCAGCGGGTTGGTATGGCGCTGCACCGTGCCCCCCGCGGGGCCGCCGCCGTAGCCGCCCATGTACACGGGGTAGGTCGGGTCGATGGTCACGCTGGCGGCGCCGACCTTGAAGATCGCCGGGCCGGCAGCCGACCCCGCCGCCCGGGCGGCAGCGGGCGCGGCCGCAGTCCCCAGCGCGCAAAGCGCAAACGCGATGGCAACGACAAGACCCCGCCGCAACACAGCAGCCCTCCCGATCTGATCCCTTGGCCCGCATTTTACTCACCCGCCTTGCGGCATCATTTGGCGGCAGCGGCTCGCCGCGACTTCACCGGCCCGAGGAACGAGGAGACTGGCAGATGACGGAAGCTGGATTCGCCGGCAAGACCGCGGTCGTGACCGGCGCAGGATCCGGCATCGGGCTCGCGGTGACGCGCCGCCTGCTCGAGGCGGGCGCCTGGGTCCTGGCGGCCGACCGCGAGGTGGCGGGGGTGCCTGACGGCGCGGTCCCGATGCGCGTCGACGTCAGCGTCGACGCCGAGGTGGAGGCGATGGTGCGCGGCGCCGTCGATGCCCGCGGGCGCCTCGACATCATCTGCAACAACGCGGGCATCGCGTCCACCACGACCGTGGTCGACTGCACCGCGGACGAATGGGACCGCGTCTTCGCGGTCAACGCGCGGGGCGTCTTCCTTGGGTGCCATCACGCGGTCAAGCAGATGCTGAGCCAGGGCGGCGGTGTGATCGTCAACACCGCCTCGGTGGCCGGCATGGTCGGGCTGCCGCAGCGCGCGGCGTACTGCGCGTCAAAGGCGGCCGTCATCGGACTGACGAAGCAGGTCGCCGTCGAGTACGCGAAGTCCGGCATACGGTGCAACGCGGTGTGCCCGGGCACCATTGATTCGCCATGGGTGGGGCGCCTGCTGGAGGAGGCCTCCGACCCGGACGCGGCGCGCGCGCAGCTTGTCGCGCGGCAGCCGATCGGGCGGCTGGGGACGCCCGACGAAGTCGCCGCCGCGATCTGCTACCTCGCGTCCGATGAGGCCGCCTACATGACGGGCTCGACGCTCGTCGTGGACGGCGGCATCCTGGCGGGCTGATGGCCGCTGACGCGGAGGAGGTGGTCGTCGAGGCGGGGGGCCATGAGGTGCGGATCACCAGCCCCGACAAGGTCTTCTTCGACGCGATCGGGGCCACCAAGCTGGACCTGGTTCGCTACTACCAGGCCGTCGAGACGCCCCTCCTGCGCGCGCTGGGCGGGCGGCCCCTCCTCATGCAGCGCTTCCCCAACGGGGCCGGCGGCAGCTCCTTCTTCCAGAAGCGGGTGCCGGAGGCGCGGCCCGACTGGCTCGAGACGGCCATCGTCGAGACCCCGAACGGGACGACGTCGCGCGCCCTGGTCGCGGCCGACCTGGGCCACGTCCTGTGGGCCGTCAACCTCGGGTGCCTCGGGTTCCATGTCTGGCCCTCGCGGGCGGCGGACCCGGCGCACGCGGATGAGCTCCGCATCGACCTCGACCCCTCCCCCGGCGTGGACTTCCCGATGGTCCGCGAGGCCGCACGCCTCGTGCACGCCCTGCTGGTCGAGGCCGGGGTCGAGGGCCTGCCGAAGACGACCGGCAACCGAGGCATCCACGTGTACGTACGGCTGCAGCCGCGGTGGAGCTCGATCGAGGTGAGGGCGGCGGCCGTGGCGGTGGCGCGCGAGATGGAGCGCCGTCACCCGGAGCTCGTGACCGCGGCGTGGTGGAAGGAGGAGCGCGGGCGGCGCGTGTTCATCGACTTCAACCAGAACGCGCCACACAAGACGATCTTCGGAGCCTGGTGCGTGCGGGCCCGCCCCGGCGCCCAGGTGTCGACGCCGTTCGCGTGGGACGAGCTCGACGCCATCGAGCCGGACGCGCTGACGATCGCGACGGTCCCGCCGCGCGTGGTGGAGCGTGGCGACCCGTGGGAGGTGATGGACCGCGAGCCGCAGTCCCTCGAGCCGCTGCTGGCGATGGCCCGCCGTGATGCCGACGGCGGCCTCCCTGATGCCCCGTGGCCGCCCGTGTACCCGAAGATGCCGGGCGAGCCTCCCCGCGTGGCCCCGAGCCGCGCGAAGAAGACCTGAGGCCTGCCCGGGCCGCCGCACCGGCTGGCAGTGCTTAGCCTGGTTTCGTTCCCACGATGCAGCGCGCCAGGCCAGGAACGCGGATCATGCCGCCCTTCTCGAAGGCGCTCACCCTCGCGATGGCGGATGCCCGAACCCGCTGCCGCGCCGGTTCGTCAACCTGCTGCAGCGCCGCCACCGCGAGGGATACATGCTCGCTGATCATCTCCCAGTACTCCTCGGGCGACCGCGTCACCAGTTCGACGGCGACGTCCCATTCGACCACGTCGCGCAGCCCCACGCCCTCATACAGGGCACTGACATATCCGGGGGCGGCGCACCGATACATGTTCGGTCCGTCCGGGTCGGAAGGCGCCACCACCGCCTCAGTCGCGATCGCCTGCATGGCGATGGTCGTCCACGGGTTCGCCTCGGGCCGAACCCATACCGACGAGCAGAGACGTCCGCCGGGCTTGAGCACACGCGCGAACTCTGCCGTCGCCCTGGCGACGTCGGGGAAGAACATGTACCCAAAACGCACGGAGACACTGTCGAAGCTGGCGTCTTGGAACGGCAGGTCGTCGGCGCTGCACACCCTCGTCTCGATATTGGCGATCCCTTGAGCCCTGGCTCGTCGCGCGGCAACCTCCAGCATCTCCGCGGCGAGGTCGGTGAGCACGACGCGTCCCTTCGGCATCAGCTTGGCGATACTCAAACCCGGCTCACCGGTGCCTGAGGCAATGTCGAGATGCTGATGATCTGCACCGATGTCGAGACGCTCGATCATCGCCGCGCCGACCGGGCCGAGCTGGTCCATGATGACCGAGTCCCACTTCTCCCAGCCCGCGGAGAGGTCGGCCCACGTGGTGCGCTGAAGGTCTCGGATCTCGTCGGCGCTCTTCATCGTCCCTCCCGTAATCGATGCCAAGATACCGCCTCCCGCGTCGGCCGACGGCGTGCTGCCGCGGCTCTGATGAGGTCAGCCTCGCATGAGGACGGCCTCGGCTGGCGCTGGGCTTCGTCGGAATCGGCATGCGAAGCCGCCGCCGCTTTCGTGACTCACGCGGGATCCGCGAGGAGGCTCAGACCAGAGGCCCGGCCGTACCTTCCCCAGCCACTCAGGTACCGGATCTGACCGCTCACAGACCAGTTGTGACCGCTCAGGGCGCGGGGATTGCGTGCGCGTTAGCGATCGGGCAGGATGCCGACAGTCGTCGGCTGCAGCGTGAGTTCATCGCGGGGTAAGCGCGCCAGGCCAACCTGACGCCTGCCTCTCGCGGGGAGGTTTGACAATGGGCAGAGGAAGGGAGCAAGTCTCGACCTACGCGTTCAAGCTCGTGGTCGGCGCGACCCTCGCCCTCGCAGGACTCGCCCCCGCGATGGTTCCGACCCCGGCCGCCAGCGCTAACACGGTATTCGAAGGCCCGGTGCCGCGCGCCAACTGCGCCGGCAACGACCCCTTTTACCTCGAGCCGGCGCTGCAGGGTGAGGTGCCGCTCAAGGACCGCCAGGACGGCCGCTCCCAGCTCGGCTATCGATGCAACCTGGAGCTGGTGGGGCAGCACCAGGGCCAGGGCGCCGGGTGGCAGAACGCGTGGTATGACCACTGCGACTACTTCGACCAGATGGCCACGCCCGGCGGCACCGGCGCCGGCCTTGCGAACCCGGGCGTCCAGGTCATCGACGCCTCGGACCCGGCGCACCCGAAGTTGACCGCGAACCTCGAGACCCAGGCCATGGACGGGCCTTGGGAGTCGCTCAAGGTGAATGCCAAGCGCGGCCTGCTGGCGGGCGTGGGCGGGCTCGGTGGGGACCTTGCCGGGCCGCTGGACTTCAGCATCTACGACGTCAGCCAGGACTGCGCGCACCCGAAGCTGCTGGCCGACCTGCCTCTCGACGTGCCGTACGGGCACGAGGGCAACTGGGCGCCAGACGGACTTACCTACTACGGCTCGTCGAGCCTGAATGGGACGTACGCCGCCATCGACGTGACGAACCCGTCGAGCCCCACCATCGCCAGCGTCTTCCACAACCCGGCCGGCGTCAGCGATGGTGGCCACGGCCTCTCCATCAGCGACGACGGCAAGACCGCCTACCTGGTCAGCCCCGCCTGCGGCAACGGGCTTGAGATCGCCGACGTCAGCCAGGTCCAGGCCCGGGCACCCGCGGCGCAGGTGAGCCACGTCGGGTCGGTCTGCTGGACGGACGGGTCCACCGCACAGCACACGATCCCGGTCAGCTACGGCGGGCGACCCTACGTCGTCTTCGTGGATGAGGGCGGCGGCTCGGATGCCGGTAGCGGCATCTCCGGCGCACCGGCGGGCGCCGCCCGGATCATCGACATCGCCAACCCCGCTCAGCCGCAGGTGATCTCGAAGCTCCGGCTCGAGATCCAGACGAGTGCCCACGGCGCGGCCAACCAGGCGGACATCGCGGGTGATGGCGGGTTCGGCTACGAAGGCCACTACTGCGCGGTCGACCAGCAACACGACCCGACCGCGCTGGCGTGCGGCTACTTCCAATCCGGCATCCGCGTATTCGACATCCGTGACCCACACCACCCGGCGGAGATCGCGTACTACAACCCGCCGGCCCAGGTGCAGAAGTGGGCGGCCGGCCAGCTGCCAGGCTCAGAGCACGGCTTTCCCGCAGACCGCCAGCCGCCCAACGGCACCGCTGACTGGTGCACGTCGCAGATCCGCTTCTACCACGCGCCTGACGGTACCTGGCAGCTGTGGGCCCAGTGCCAGGACAACGGCTTCATGGCACTGCGGTTCACCAACCGCGCGTACCCACTGGCCCCGGTCTCCAGCATGACGACGACCTTCAGCGCCCCCGCCCCGGCGGTCAACTCCGCGTCTGGCACCAACACACCGAATACCAGCAGCGGCACGCCATCCCCGGCTATCCCAATGGCCATCGCCGTCCTCGGACTGAGCAGCCTGGTTTTGCGGCGGCGTTTCTCGCCACGCGACCGCGGATGATGCCACTGGGGGACGAGTGGCCCCATGAGGTGGCACGGTTGCAGCCTGTCAAGGCAGCCAGAGGGCTCCCACGGACATCGCGAGCGCGATGAGCACGGCGATTCCAGCCCAGGCGAACACATGCCTTCCCCACGGCTCTCCGAAGGCAGCCTCGATAACCGTCGGCCACAGCGTCAGCGGGACCGCAGGCAGCATGAACAGGCCGATACTGAACCCTCCCAGGAATCCCCATACGAGCGCGACCGTTCCGGCCCCGGTCGCCAGCGACACCCGTAAGCGCAAGCCAGGCAGGACCGCCGCGCCGAACGCTGCAGCAGCGGCTAGTGCAAAGAGCGCCGTCAGGTACGAGGGGCGAAGACCACCACCGGTCACCCCCGCTGAGCGCAAGGTCTGATACCAAGCGTCAACCACCGCGAGGTCCACGGCCGCGAGGAAGATGGCGGCCCGAAGGATCAGGTCAAAACCGCGGTGCAAACTGTCACAACCATCCGGCTCACGCTCGAATAGATACTGCCGAGGAATCGCGACGGCACAGTTGCGAGCAGGCGTGTGTCCTTGAAGCCCTCCCGCTCTGACAAGGCTCGCCATCGCTCAAACGAGATCGGGTGGGGAACCCACGGGTTGCCGCGGTCGGCTCCATACTCCACCAACAGCAGGCGACGTGACGGCGCAGGCAGTCCACGCACCAAGCGCAGAAGCGCGGGTTTGTCTTTGAACAAGTGGAGCGAGTTGGCCATCACAACGCCGTCGAGATCGCGAAGATCCAGGGGCTTCGCCAGGTCCGCCGTAATGGTCTTGAGAACAGTCTCCGGAAAGCGCCGGTGCATGGAGTCTGCGAGTTCGCTCAGCGCCGAGCTGTCGCGGTCGACAGCAGTGATGTGTGCGCCGGGACCCAAGACATCCGCGAGTGCCAGGGTGAAGGCGCCACGGCCGGCGCCAAGGTCTGCCCAGTGCGCGGGACCGACAGGTACGCCATCGCGGATTAGGCCGACGTGGTCCAGGTGGTTCATGCCGAGGACGCCATCGCGGCCAGCCTACCTAACTTCCTGCTAAGCGGTTTCGAACTTCCCCGGGATCGGCGTGACGCTGCCGTCGCCGTGCACGATCACGAACTTGATCAGGGGGCTGCCTGGATACCCCACGCAGCCCGGCTGTCCCTGCGTGCAACCGGGCGGCGAAAGTTGCTCTCCTTGACCTAACCCGACCAGGAAATCTTGGCCAGTGGGGCGAGCCTGGAATGCCCTCAGGATTTCCGGGCCCTGGTGCTGCCACACCACGCGGCTGGAGCGCCATGCCACCACCTGGATCCCAGAGGGCTCGCCCCCCGCATCCCCGAGGACGAGGGTGTCATCGGCCGAAAACGCGCGCACCCATGGGCTTGAAGGGTCCATCCTCGCCGCGACCTGACCGGTCGCCGTGTCTCGGACAGAGCCGTACCCGCTCGTTGCCGACCCGTTCGCGCCGGGCTCTTCAAAGACGAACCTGGCATCGCTGCTGGCGACCACCGCGTTCGGCCCGCCCGTGCCCAGGGGTCGGTGGAACAGGATCTTGGCGTCGACAAGGCTCACGAGCCACCAGTCCGTCGTCACCACGTCCACGCCTGCCGTGACCACCGCGCGCGAGTTGCGGATGGAGCACGCCTGAACGTCGGTGCCTGCCTGTGGTCCCGCGGCATAACCCACGGTGGTGACGGTGCGCACCACGCCGTCGAGGCCGAAAACCTGCAGCAACTCTGGTACCGGGCCACTGCCGTCAAACGGATGCGCTGGGGCGGTTCCACACAAGTGCCGGCTGTCGTCAGCCCACACCTGATTTTGCTGGTCGGTCCCACCGATGTGACCGATCACCCTGCCGTTGCGGTCCAGGACCGTATCGCCGGTCCAAATGGCTGAGCCGTCGGAGGAGAAGATCAAGTGGGGTCGAGGTGGCTGGTAGGCCCCTGGGCTCGGCAGTACCGCCGCCGGCAGCTTCAGGGTGCCGGCCGGATGCCCGTTCCAGTCATACGCCTGCAGCCAGGTGGGGCTGCGCGGATCGACCAGGTAGAACACGTCGATGCCGGCCGGGACTTGCCCATAGTCTGGAGCGACGCTTGGGCTGGAAGTCGGCGTTGGGGTTGCATGTCCAGCCGGCTCGTTGCCCTTTCGGTTGGCCAATTGGTAGGCGTTCAACCCAACCGCGGCGAAGGTGACCAGGGCGATCGCGGCTGCCGTGCCGGCCACGAGCCACCACGAGCGCGCAGGCACCAGGCTGCGCCATGTGTGTTGACGGTCGGCTGCTCCGATCTTCAGCAGCCGCCGTTCGAGCCCAGGCCCCGGGCGGGCCGCGTCACCATCGGTGAGGTATGACCGCAGTCGACTTTCGAAATCCTGCTCAGTCATAAGCCAGCTCCTTGCGCATCGTGGTAAGAGCGCGAGCCAGGTGGCTGCGCGCAGTACCCGGCCTGCAACCCAGGAGGGAAGCGCACTCATCGAGGGAGTAGCCGTGGTGGTAGTGGAGCACCACAACCGCGCGTTGCTTGGTGCTGAGACTCCTGAAGGCGACGGCCATGTCGATGTCCCTGTCAGCCGAATCGAACGCATCACCAGGCTGGATTGAGGTTTGTCCCGGCTGTGCACGAGCCCTGGTCCGCATCGCTTCGCGAACGCAGATTCGGCGCAACCAGGCTACTCGCCGCGACGGATCCCTGAGGTCGTGCCAGTAGCGCCAGCCCTTCTCCATGGTCGTCTGCACAGCGTCCTCGGCAGCCACGCGATCCCGCAGGATGGAATAGGCCAGTCCGAACAGGGGACCTGTGAGGGTCAAGACCGCGTGCTCGAAGTCAGCCTCGGCCGTACCGACGGCCCCCACTCCCCTCGCCATGATCACCTAACAGTAGAAGCAGGCGATGGCGCTCTGGTTTACGTCGGCACCCTCGCCCGGGCCAGACACAATCGGCGCACAATGGGGCTCTGGGCTCCACTTCGCCGCCCAGAGGAGGACAAGGATGACCCAGGCAACCAGTGGATCGATCGTGGCCAAGAGCTCCGCAGACGCCGACCAGCGCGAGGATTTCGAGGGCAACGGCCATGTGGATGTGCTCAAGCTGGGTGAGCACACTGTCGAAATCGCAACCTTCGAGCCCGGCTGGCGTTGGTCCACCAATATCAAGCCGATGGCCGGGACGGATACCTGCCAGCAGCACCACCTTTCGTACGTTGTCTCCGGCCGCATGGTCATCCGCCACAACGATGGGGCCGAGGTCGAGGTCGGGCCTGGCCAGGTGCTGATGGTTGAGCCCGGCCATGACGCTTGGGTGGTTGGAGATGCGCCCTGCGTGCAGGTCGACATCATCGTCGCGGCCTAGTATCGAAGAAGCGCGCTTCGGCTCGGATCAAGAGGAGCGTGCTCAATGTTCATAGGCCACTTCGTTGGGGCCGAGCTTCTCCATGACATCTCGCCCGGCACGCCGACGTGGGTCGCCCTCGCGGGCGTGAGCTTCCCCGACCTCCTTTGGGGGGTTACGGTACTGACCGGTCTCGAGAAGGTGGAGCTGGATCCAGCCTCGCCCCTGCAGAGCACCATCAAGTTCGTCAAGTACCCCTATTCGCACTCGTTGGTGCTCGGAGGGGGGACACCGTCGTGCATCTGCCCGATCTACCTGTCCTGGGCTTCGACGGAGACCGCTATGTGTTGATTGCAGGATTGGCGCTTCACCTCGCCAACGCCAATTCGTTTCTCGGGCTGACCAAGGAGAACCCCATCATGTCGGGCCGCGCTTACGCCGTGCTCGCGATCGTGGGCTTCAGCCTCGGGATCTTCCTCTTCGCCAGAGCGTTTTGACCCGAGCCGGGGCCTGCGTCGATCCACGACTGCGAGGTAGCTAGACCTCGCGGTCACTGGGCGCTGGCGACCTAAGATGGCGAATATGTCAGCCGCAGGGCGCCGAGCCTCGGCCTTGGTCCGAGGCTTGTGGTTGGTGCCGGCGCTCCAGGCCGCGGTAACGCTCGGCTACTGCGTACTCCGCCTGGGAGGCTGGGCCAACTTACACGGGTGGGCCATCGCTTCAGCCGCGAATGTCTCAAGGTACGGCCCTCTTGCTGGAGCCCACTTGAGCAGCAACGGGATGGAGTTGATGGCTTGGGCAGAGCTCGGCGTGTTGTTGTGCGGCGCCATCGTCGGAGCTGCGCTCGCCACCAGGGCGCGCCCCGCCGGTGCCTGGGCGCTGGCAGCCGCAGAATTCTGCTTCATCCTGCTCGCATCGATGTCTGTCCCTTGGCTTATCGGCCTCCTCGCAGTCGTGGCGCTTGCTCTTTACATGACGCCACCGGTTCGCGCTTACTACTGGACCCGGAGGCACAGTGCAGTGGATTCCGGATCCAGCCGCGACTAACTCAAGCCGGCCGCCGCGATCGCCGCAGGGAGCAACGAACAACTCGGGTCGAGGCTCCGGGCTTCATCGATCGCGCGCTGGGCGGCCTGGATATCCCCGAGGTGGGCGCGGCCGATCGCCGCGATGCAGAGTCGCGACGCACGGCTCGCCACGGCGGCGGTCTCGTCTTCGAGCAGAGCTTCGGCAAGGGTGACTCCGCCGGCATCCAGGCCGTTCATGACGTACGCGAGTGCGCTTGTGCCCTGCACATAGGGTGCGATCCGGTCGTTATCCACAGCGTCCAGTTCGCGGGTCGCCGTCTCTGCCCACCGCAGGCCCTCGGCGTATGAGTCCGAGAGATGCAGGAGTGACCACGCGATGTTGTTGGCGGCGAGGAGGCGCGTGATCGGACGCCGACCGTGCTCGCGCGCGCTCATGAACAGCCGCGCGGCGTCGCGGAAGTCCTGGCGCTGTAATGCACCAATCCCCCGGTGCATCTCGAGCTGCGCCGCGGTCTCAGCCTCGGGATCGTCAGCGAGGTCGGCGTCGACGGCCGCGGGGCCAAACCGCGCCCAGAGCCTAGGCAGGAGACGCGGGAGGTCGTCCTCATCCCACTCCTGACCGGCCGGCTCGGCCTCGACCGTCGCGGTGGCGAAGCCGAGGTCGGACCCGGTGACTTCTCGGTAAGCCTTCCCGACCGCATAGAGCACGTCCTCGCATTCCACGTCGCCGCGCGTCGCAGGGACGTCGGCAAGCGAATCCGGGTCCGCCAGCGCGCGCTCCCACACTTCGCGCCCGCGCAGCAGGAGCCAGCCGCGAAAGTAGTCGAAGCCGTCGTCTGAGCATCCACCATTGATGACGTACGCGGCGCCCCAGAGCAGCCACGAGTGCGACTCGCGCATAAGCCTCGCTTGCTCCTCGGCAAACTCTTGGAGCATGTGAGCCGGCTGCGCGCGGAGGGCCGCCTCCAGCGCTGCGGCACGCTCCTCGTCGTCAGCGGCGAGTGCTGTCGACCGCTCGATCGTGTCCCAGAATGCGGCGCGGTCCATACGCTGATTCTGATAGCAGTCAGCGTGACCGGCCACTGGTTCTGGGGCGTGCGAACCTTATAGTGCTAACGTAGGCTTTTACGACATCGCCGTCATGACAAACACCGGAGGCCGCGCCAGGATCTACAACCGCAGGCACGGCGCCCGCGGCGCGGGCCACGTGGGCTGGGCGTTCCTCGTTGAGGACGGCCTGTGGGAGGCCGGCGCCGTGGAGCGGGGTGGCCTGGTCACGCCGCCCGGGCGGTCGGGCTACTGGTCGAACGTGATGGTGGATCCCACTCCCCGGATGATCTCCCTGGGCTACGACAGCTACAAGGAGTTCGAGGTGTCGATGCCCACCATCGCGCTGGCCCGCACCCGGGAGGTCGAGGCCGAGCGGCGCTTCTTCAACCTCGTTCTCCACAACTGCATGCAGGACACGCACGACGTCCTCGTGGCGTACGGAGCGTTGCTGCCACCCGTGGAGAGGACGTGGGACTTCAAACCCAACGATTGGTACGACCTCAGCCCGGGGGAGCTGGTGCGCCTCTAGCGCAGCCCCGCCAGGGGGGCGCCGGCCGCTCGGAGGACTGGGCCCGGGTGCCGTGCCAGAATAGGGCTCGCCACGATGCTGAAAGAACGCCGCAGTCGCGTCGTCGCGGCGGCGTTGGTGGCCGTCGCCATCCTGGCCGTCCTCTACTTCGGTCGTGAGGTGCGTCTGATGGCGGCACACGTGCTTGGACCGGCGTGTGCTGCGGATGTCCCGCCCAACCCATGGGGCTACGACTTCTGTGCGCAGAACGGCATGGAGATCTACGAGCCGCCGCCAGGGTTCTGTAGCTATTTTCGGTGCGACCAGTATTTCTGGCCCGTGCCCAAGAACGGCTTCGTCGAACAGTGTGAGGATCAAACCTATTCGTCGTCGGGGGGCTATCTCCCTGGCGGATGTAGCCGCCATGGCGGCGTCGGACGGTGGGGCACTCTCTACCAACATTGATCGCGGAGAGATTGGGCCTGCCGGTTGAGTCCCACTACCGCCCCACGGCAGGCTGACGCCATGCGGCAACTGAGCTTCGGTATGAACCTCACCGTGGACGGCTACATCGCCGCGCCCGGCGACGACCTCGGCTGGAGCGGGCCGAGCGACGAACTGTTCCAGTGGTGGTCGGACCGGGTGGCGACGGCAGACCTGGCGCTGTACGGGCGCAAGCTGTGGGAGACGATGAGCTCCCACTGGCCGACCGCCGACCAGCAACCGGACGTCACACCGGCGGAGGTCGAGTTCGCCGGGCGCTGGCGGGACATGCCGAAGGTGGTCTTCTCGTCGACGACCATCGCCGTCGACTGGAACACCCGCCTGGTCACGGGCGACGCGGTCACTGAGATCGCCAGGCTCAAGTCCGACGACGGCGGCCGCATGGACATCGGCGGCGCGACACTCGCCGCGGCGGCCATGCGGGCCGGGCTCATCGACGAGTACCTGATCGTCACCCACCCGGTTTTGGTGGGCGGCGGCACACCCTTCTTCACGACGCTGGACAGGTGGGTGAACCTGAGCCTGGTGGAGACCCGGACGTTTCCGGACGGCGTGGTGCTGACCAGGTACGAGACCAGGCGCTGACGAGGGCTCAGTAGTCTCGGACCACCTTGACGCCGAGCTGGTCCGCAAAGGCGGCAACCTGGTCGAGCTTCCAGTTGTTGTCGAGGCGGTAAATCTCTTGCTCCTGGTGGCCGATAACACCGAGCTTGGTCTTCCGCGCAAGCAGGTGGTCGACGTCGCCCGCTGAACAGACCTTGACCGCGGGCCGCCCTCGTCGCCGGTGCTCCAGCGCGCCTCCTACCAGGTAGAGGCCGTTGCCCCGGTTGTAGAGGATGACGGCGCCGGGGGCAAAGAAGATGACGAACACGACCACCGCGAGGAGGTCACTGCCGGGGTTGGCCCACGCGCGTGTGGCGACCAGGTTGACGGGACCCATGGCTACAGCGGCGCCGATGAGAACCAGGGGGCCGAGGATCCCTCCGGGGAGGTCGTAGGAGAGCTGCGCGCGCGGGTGGTCGCCCGCGCTACCCGAGGCCATCATCGCGAGCTGTGGGACCGCTGCTCAAGCGCGAAACTCGCATCCATGGCTTCCATCGACTTTCGCACCGGAACGGAATACGGCTGGAGGGATTCGAACCCCCGACACCCAGGTCCGGAACCTGGTGCTCTATCCACTGAGCTACAGCCGCACGTCAACGGCCGGAGTCCGAGTATAGGAGGGGCGCGCCGGCGCCCTAGGCGTCGTCTTCGTCGTCGCCGCCGGTCATCAACATGTCCTGGACGTCGTAGAGCGCGTCCATGCACTCGTTGATCGTCAGGGATCCGCGCGCCGCGCGGCCCAGCACGTGGCCGTTGTCGGAGAAGAACTGCGCGAGCTCGTCGCGCAGATCGGGTGGCAGCCCCGGCGCATCCTCCAGGTTCAGCTGCTCGAGCTGGTTGAGCAGGCAGTCGATGTAGCGAACCCTGTTGCGCCGTGCCTGCCGCAACTCGCTTTGCACCACCGACTGACGGAGGGTGGCATCGATCTCCAGCGAGGTCTCCCTGATCATGGACTCCCCTTCCCATGCCCCGCTCGGGGCAGGCCCTGCTGTTTCGCGCCGATGTTATCCACGGCCGGGCACGAGCGTCAAAATTCGCTCGCAGGTGTTACACGGAAAGGGTCCAGCGTTTGCTCACGCTGTTGCGCATGGGGCCGCGCCGAGCGGGCAGAGGCGCCGCCCGCTGGGAACGCGGTGGCTGGGGCGGCAGCTGCACGGGCACGAGGTCATCGGCAGCACGCAGGACGAGGCGCGCTGCCTGGCCACCGCCGGCGCGCCAGGCGGGACCGTGGTGTGGGCGCGTGAGCAGACGGCCGGCCGGGGGCGCATCGACCGGCGCTGGATTTCGCCGGCCGGGTCAGGCCTGTGGTTCTCGGTCGTCCTGCGGCCCGAGCTCGATGCGGCGGACGCGCCGTTCATCACGATCGTGACGGGGGTGGCCATCGCGGACGCCCTCCGCCGCGCGGCGCATGCGGACGTGCGCCTGAAATGGCCCAACGACCTGCTCCTGCGCGGACGCAAGGTTGGCGGCATCCTGGTCGAGGCGCCGCTCGCCGGCGGGCGCGTCGAGTGGGTCGTCGTCGGGGTGGGCATCAATGTCAGGCACCCGCCCGGCGGGTTCGACGCGTCCGTCCGCGACACCGCCATTGCCCTCGACGAAGTCGCGCCCGCGCGCGACCCTTCAGCCCTTCTCGGCGCCTGCCTGCGCTCTCTCGAGCGGCGCTATGACCAATACCTCGCAGAGGGTGCCGAACCCGCGCGCCGGCGGTGGCTCAGGCTCTCGGCCACCGTCGGGCGCGAGGTGGCGGCCCAGCTCGGGCCGCGCGTGATCAAGGGCACGGCGGTCGGGCTGGACCCCGACGGGGCTCTCGTGGTGCGGACGCCGCTTGGCGACCAGCGCGTCAGCGCCGGCGAGGTGATCCACCTGCGCTGAGCGGCCCTCAGCCGCCCGCCGGCACCACCTCCGGCTCCTCACCGAGCCGCATGAAGTTGACGCTAACGGGGACGAAGTAGATGACGTTGCCGAGCCCGAACATGATGATGCCGGCCAGCTGCTGGTCGAGCACCGGGCCGATCCCCGCGAAGAGCCGCGGCGCGAAGGCGTAGAACTGGTACAGCGGCGTCGGGTCGAGGGCAAGGATCATGCCCAGGACCGTGGGGGGGACGGCGGCGAAGCCGAGATACCCAATTTTCATCAGGGGACTCATGCGGTCGGCGCCGCGGCTGCCCGGACCCACGATCGGCCACCAGAAGGCGAGGCCCGTGGCAATGAACGTCATGTGCTCGAGGATGTGCACGCTCTGGTGGTACAGGGTTGCCTGGTACAGCCCGGGCCAGTGCCAGACGAGCAGCACGACGTTGAAGAGCGTCACCGCCAGCCACGGGTTGATCCCGAGCCGCGACAGGCGCCCCGAGGGCAGGCCGGCCAGCATCAGGGGCGGCCCGATCATCGTCAGCAGCATGTGCTGGATCATGTGGGCGGACAGCAGGTAGCGGTCGGAGATCGTGTGCAGCGGCGAGAGCAGCGCGAGGGCAAAGCTCGCGAGGCCGAGCCAGAACAGCGCCGGGTGGCCGTCGTCCGGGCCGCGATGCCGCGGCTGGTAGGCGACATACAGGTACGCCGCGACGAAGAGGCCGGCTATGACCATGGGGTCGAACGACCAGCTCAGCAGCAGCGCGTCGACGGGTGCTGCCGGGATCAGTGGAGCTCCGAGTACTCCTTCCGTGCGTCCTTGACCCAGCCGCCGATCCCGACGAGCAGGATGATCACGCCGATGATGATGATGAGCGGGACGGTGTCGAGCGACACCACGCCCACCAGCGACAGCGCGAGCCCGATCGACGTGACCAGGGGCCAGAAGCTGTTCGGCGGCATGTGGATCTCCTCGTGGTCGCCGCCGTGGGCCGCGGCCGCGTCGTGCGCGGGGGCGGGCGCCGCGGGGGCCGCGCTCTCGCTCGGCGCCGCCGGCTGCTCGCTAACGACCTCAGGGGCGGTGGCGCCCTCCTCGGGCGGCGTCTGCTCAGCCACTGGTGTTCGCGAACGCGAGGTAGAGGACGGTCCACAGCCACGCGATCACGCCCATCGTCACCACGACGAGCGTCAGGAGAACGCCCATCCTGATGTTCTTGGCCGCGAATTTCTTGTCCATCAGCCTTTCAGTCCTCCGAGAGTTTAGTAGCCACTCGCGGTGCGAAGCAGCGAGTCGACGACCATCGCGCCGAACAGGAGCGCCAGGTAGAGAAGCGAGTACTCGAACGTCCGCCGCGCCCAGCGCCGATCGTTGCCGCGCCAGGTCGCGACCGACAGAGCGATCAGCCCGCCGCCAAGGAGAAGGGCCGACAGGACGTAGAACAAACCGAGGCCGGCCAGCACCGGCAGGACCGTGATGGCGGTGAGCACGACGCTGTAGAGCACGATCTGCCTAGCGGTCTCGAGCCGTCCCTTGACCTCCGGCAGCATGGGCACGTGGGCCCGGCCGTAATCGCCTTCGAGGCGCAGGGCGAGGGCCCAGAAGTGCGGCGGCGTCCAGAAGAAGACGATGGCGAACATGTACAGCGGCAGGAGGCTGATGTTGCCGGTCACCGCGGCCCAGCCGATCAGCGGCGGGAAGGCCCCCGCGGCGCCGCCGATGACGATGTTCTGGGGCGTGGATCGCTTCAGCCACATCGTGTAGACGAAGACGTAGAACGCGCTGGCCGCCAGGGTGAGGCCCGCCGCCAGCAGGTTCGCCCGCAGGGCGATGACTGCGAACGCCGCGACGTTCAACGCGATCCCGAACGCCAGCGCGTTGTTCGGCGGCACGCGTCCCGAGGGGATGGGCCGCAGCCGCGTGCGGTACATCTCGGCGTCGATGTCGCGGTCGAACCACATGTTGACCGCGTTCGCCCCGCCGGCGGCGAGGTAGCCCCCCACCATGACCGCGAGCACGAGGTCGGTGGCGGGCCAGCCGCCCTGGGCGACGACCATCGCCGCAAGGGCGGTGACGAGCAGCAGGCTGATGACGCGCGGCTTGGTCAGGGCGACGTAGTCGCGGAGCACCTGGCGCAGCACCACGCGCCGCGGCAGGGCGGGGGCAGCCACGGTTGTCGTGACGGCGCTCATGGCGCGACCTTCGCGCCGGTCAGCCGGCCGACCCCGGCGGGCCGCTGCGCCTCGGATTCGTCAGCGCGCCCCTCGAGCCAGTACGCCGCCGCGACCCCGGCCGCGCCGGCCCACACGAGCGTGGCGAGTGCCACGTGGAGGGAGCGCACTGCCTCGGGGAACCGCAGGAACACCTGCAGGGCCCCGACGGCCACCTCGAGCACGAACGCGCCCGCGGCCACGTGGGCCGCCGTGGCGATGGCATGGCCCCGCCACTGGCGCATGGCCTGGACAAGGGCGACGAGCAGGAAGGCGCCCGCGGCACCGACCACGAGGCGGTGCAGGAAGTGGATGTCGACGAGCCGCTGGGCCGCGGTCGTCGCGCCGCAGAGCGGCCAGGCGGTGCACGCGAAGGTCGCGCCCGAGCCGACGACGTAAGCCCCGCTCAGGACGATCAGGTACGTCGCGACGGCGCCGCCATAGGCCCACCGCGCGAAGCCCGCGGTCCGGCCGGCCGCCGGCGCGCCGCGGAGGACGCGGCCCGCCCAGAGCCAGGTGAGGAGCGCCAGGCCCAGCACCAGCTCGGCGTTGCCGAGGTGGATCGCCACCGTGAACGGGCTGTTCTTCATCAGGACGGTGATGCCGCCCAGGACGCCCTGCAGGACGTACAGCGCGAGAAGGACGAGCCCCGCCTGCATGAGCCCGCGCGGGATCACGCGCGCGCCCCGCGGGCGAACGTAGAGGACGACGCCGAGGACCGCCGTCGCCACGACCAGCACGCCGGTGGCGCTCCCGACCAGCCGGTGCGAGTACTCGATCAGCGTGTGGTAGTCGAACGCCGGGACAAGACGGCCATGGCAGAGCGGCCAGTCAGGGCAGCCGAGACCGGAGCCGGTGATTCGGACGACGCTGCCGAGGACGATCTGGAGGTACACGCAGGCGACAGTGATCGCCGCGAGTACCCGGAACGTCTTCATCGGATTAGCGCGTGCCTGTCGCGCCTAGTAGTGGATCGTGTCGTCTTTGATGCCGAGGCGGACGTCGCGGACCGGACGCACCGAGTGCACCACCGGCACCTTGTCGAAGTTCCAGTCCGGCGGCGGCGAGCTCGTCGCCCACTCGAGCGTGTTGCCCTCCCACGGGTCGTCCGGGGTGTGGTCCGGGCGCTTGCTCGCGAGCGTCATCACGAAGTTGGCGACGAACATCAGCATCGAGATGGCGATGATGTACGCGCCGATCGTCGAGACGAGGTTGAAGAAGTCCCAACCGCGGTTGTCCGGGTAGGACGCGATGCGGCGCGGCATGCCCTCGGCGCCGAGGACATGCTGCGACATGAACGCCATGTTGAAGCCGATGATCAGCGTCCAGAACTGGAGCTTGCCCAGGCCCTCGTGGAGGAACTTGCCGGTCATCTTCGGGAACCAGAAGAAGAATGCGCTGAACATCCCGAAGACCGACAGGCCGAACACGACGTAGTGAATGTGCGACACGACCCAGTAGGTCCCGTGCAGCTGCGAATCGACCGCGGCGGACCCGAGGAAGACGCCGTCGACGCCGCCGATGAGGAACATCAACACCGCCCCGACGCTGAACAGCATCGCCGTGGTGTAGCGGATCGAGCCGCCCCATAGCGTCGCCAGCCAGTTCAGCACCTTGACTCCCGACGGCACCGCGATACACATCGAGGTGAAGGAGAAGAAGAGGACGACCGGCTGCGGCAGGCCGACGTTGAACATGTGGTGGACGAAGACGACGAAGCCGAGGATCGCGATCGCGGACATCGAGTACGCCATCGCCTTGTAGCCGAAGATCGGCTTGCGCGCGAACACCGGGATGATCTCGGAGACCACCCCAAAGGCCGGCAGCACCATGATGTAAACCGCCGGGTGCGAGTAGAACCAGAAGATGACCTGGTAGATGATCGCGTTGCCGCCGTGCGCGACGTCGAAGAAGTGGGTCCCGAACTGGCGATCAGCCAGCAGCATCGCCTGCGCCGCGGCCAGGAACGGGGAGGCCAGCACCACGAGGAACGCGGTGATCAGGATCGACCACGTGAACAGCGGCATCCGGAACAGGGTCATGCCCGGCGCGCGCATGTTGAGGATGGTCACCAGGAAGTTGACACCGCCGAGCATCGACGAGATGCCGAGCACGTGCAGGCCCACGATCCAGAAGTCCTGCCCGAGCGAGCAGCTGAACTGCTTCTCTGTCAGCGGGACGTACCCGGTCCAGCCCGCGGAGCCCGCGCCACCTTGGCACGCGATGCCGTGCTGCACGCTCGGCGGGACGAGGAAGCCGGCGAAGAGGATGGCCCCGCCCAGCGGGATCATCCAGTACGAGAAGGCGTTGATGCGAGGGAAGGCCATGTCGCGCGCGCCGATCTGCAGCGGCACGATGTAGTTGCCCCAACCGGCCCACATCGGGATGACGAAGAGGAAGATCATCGTCGTCCCGTGCATGGTGAAGACCTGGTTGTAGACGTGCGGGCTGAGGAACGTGTTGTTCGGCACGGCCAGCTGCGTCCGGACGAGCAGCGCGAAGATGCCGCCGACGAAGAAGAACGCGACCGTCGTCCAGAGGTACATGATCCCGATCTTCTTGTGGTCGACGGTGGACAGCCAGTCAAGGAGCCCGCTGAAGTTGGGCCCGGACGTGTGGACGCGCGGCGCCGCGACGGTGGTTGCCATTACTTGCCTCCTGCCTGCTTCGCGTACCAGGCCTGGAACTCGGACGGCGTCAAAGCGTCAACCTCGAGGGTCATCCGCGCATGGGAGAGGCCGCAGAACTCGGTGCACTGGCCGTAGTAGGTGCCGGGGTCGTAGGCCTCGATCCACTGCGTGTTGGTCTTGCCCGGGATGGCGTCGAGCTTGCCCGTGAGGCGGGGGACGGCGAAGCTGTGGATGACGTCGACGGAGACGATGTCGACCTTCACCACCTGGCCCGCCGGGATGTACATCTTGGCGAAGCTGATGATGGGGCGCTTGGCGCCGGGCGGAGTCGGGTACTGGAAGGACCACGCCCACTGGCGGCCGATGACCTTCACGCTCAGCGCGCCGGGCACCTGCGCCGCCGCGGGGACGGAGCGGATGAAGGCGAGCTGGAAGATCGTGAGGACGAAGATCGTGACCAGGATGATCCCGGGCACGAGGGTCCACGTGAACTCGAGGGCGTTGTTGCCGCCCACCTGCTTGGGCGTCGGCCCGCCGGGCTTCTCGCGGAAGCGGATGGCGGCGTAGATGATGGCGCCGCCGACGAGCAGGCAGACGAGCATGGCCGGGACCAGGATGATGTAGAAGAGATCGCTGATCCTCTGGGCGCCCGGGCCCGCGGGGTTGAGCGGGTTCTCTTGCTGCGAGAAGGAGTCGGCGAGCGTCGCGGCGGCGGCGAAGAGCAGGCTCACGGCCGGTGATTATCCCGGCGGCGTCGCGCCAAAGTCAAAGTGATTTGCGCCTCCTCCACTACGGCGAACAAGGAATGCCTCCCGCGGACGTGCAGGGGGTGAGCTGGGCGGCGAAGACGACCGACAGCGCGATCAGGATGACGAAGGCGATGGCGCCGATCAGGCAACCCATGTCGGCCTGCAGGGCGCCGAAGACGGCGTAGGCCAGGCGGACCGGGTAGAACGCACTCGCCGAGCCGTCCGCGGCGGGCGCCGCGGGCGCGGTCGGGTCGGTGGGCGTTGTCTCGCTCAAGGCCTCGTCGCCTCCGCGTCGTCAGGGTCGTCGAAGAGGAACCGCTTGAGCTTGACGAACCACCATGTCGGCGCATACGCGGTGCCCGCGTTGCGCGCGATGGTGCCCTGGCGCGCGTCCCAGCTGGCGGCGATCCAGTGGCTGATGGCGAACACGACGAGGCTCAGCTCGAGGAGCTCGAGCAGGAGGAGTCCGACCAGCCGGAGGATGGGTCCGACCCCGTTGAGGTCGAACGCGATCAGCTCGTTGAAGACGAAGAGCAACGCCGCCACCCCGAACACCCCGATCACGCCGCCGAAGTACTGCAGGGCGCGCAGCGGGGCGCCGTAGTACAGCTGCCCGAGGCCCGGGACGATCGAGAGCAGCCGCGCGGCGACCGGGCTGCGCTCCGAGCGGGGCTGCGCCACCTGGGTCGCGCTCACTGGAGCATCTTGTAGACGAAGATGGCCGCCATCACGAGGCTGAGGATCGCCCAGATGCTGACGAACAGCATGTCGCCGTTGTTGATGTCGAGTAGTTCGGGACCCGGTACCAGACCCAGCATGTCTTCCTCCTACGACGTGTGGTGGGCCTCGTTGCCCGATGGCAGCAGGTCCGTGGCGCTCTTGACCTGGTCGACGCCGATGATCTCGTAGTCCGCCGAGTACCGGTTCTCCAGCGCGAAGCGGAAGAACGCCTGGCCGGCCTGAACGGTGACCAGGCAGATCTGGCTCGGCGGCGGCTTGCCGATCAGGCACGCCACCTTGGTCGGGCTCGGGGCGGCACTCGTGTCCGGTGGTGACCACGGCACCGTCACGATCTGGAACGACGTCCCCTTGTGGGCCGCCATGTAGCGTGACGCGGGGGTGGATCCCTTCAGCACCTCGTTTGCGTTGGGCAGGTTGACGAGGAACTGCTGGCCTCCGTTCGCGTCGCCGGAGACAGCCTGCATGTACGCGGTCACCACGGCGGCCGGGTCGCCGGCGTTCGCGGTGCCACTCGAGGCTCCGCAGCCCGCGACGAGGAGCAGCGCCGCGCCTGCCACAGCGGCGGCCACGGACCGCCGCGCCCTACCCACCGGCATGCTCCACGACCATCATCAGGACCGCGACGAACACGAGCGCGAGGAATGCCGAGGAGATCCCGAGGAAGTCCTTGATCCCCTGGTGGCCGATGCCCTTGCGAACGAGCCACAGGAGGATGGTGCCGATCACGGTCACGATCAGCAGAACGGTGACGAACGCCGAGTCCTCGCCGAAGAGGTCGAGGGCGCCGACCGCTGCGAGCACCGCGGCGGTCATTGCCCCGTGAAGGTCAGCGGCTGCTGGTAGTGGCGGACCCAGTGCACCATCAGCGAGACCTTGTCGTTGGTGAATGTGTGCGACGCGCCCCAGGCCGGCATCACGGAGTTGAGGTGGTGCTCCGAGAGGTGACCGTAGTAGACGCAGTCGTAGTAGTAGTCGTCGTTGAAGAAGCCAAGGCGGTGCTGGTCGTTCAGCGGCGGCCCGATGCCGCCCTCACCGTTGGGGCCGTGGCAGACGGCGCAGCTGTTCTTGAAGATCACGCCGCCGCGGTCCACGACGTCGAACAGGTTGACGATGAGGTTCTGGTGCGCGCCGGCCACGTCGGTGGCGAGCCCCTGCCCGTTGTGGCAGACCATGCAGCCCGTCACGTCGATGGGCTGGTTCGCGTACTGGGACGGCAGGCCGTAGACCTTCACCATCTCGGGGGTGATGCGGTCGGGGTGCGCCACCGCCGAGCGCTGGTCGGGCGGCATGATCAGCGGGATCCGCTGGGCCGCGACCTTGCCGCCGATGACGGCGATGTCTGGCACGTGGCAGGTGATGCAGCGTTCGAACTGCTGCGCGTTCTTGGGGTTGAGCTGCTTGACCTCGACGACCGCGCTGGTCGGGTGGAACTGGTTGTAGTAGGCGAGCTCGTACGGCTTCCACTCGCGGTTGTAGTCGAGGTAGAAGACAAGCGCGAGCACCGCCATCAACGCGGCGCAGCTGACGAAGAAGAACTTAGACAAGCGGCTGCGTCACTTACCGAGGATGCCGAGCCAGTACCACTTCCATTCCAGTCCGCGGAAGAAGGTACCGATCAGCGCAAACGCGACCGAAAACACGATGAAGGCGGTGAAGATCAAGACCCCGACCTTGCGGTCGCGGGGGTGACGCGCCGGGTTGCGGTCGAGGTAGGGCATCACGATGAGGCCCACGATGACGAACGTGGGGAAGGCCACGCCGGCGGTGATCGGCGGGACGCGGCTAAGGAGCTCCTGCAGGCCGAGGAAGTACCACGGCGCCTTGCTGGGGTCGGGGGTCATGGACGGATCGGCGCCCTGTTGCAGCGGCGACTGGACGACGACCGAGACCACCGTGAGGATGACCCCGACGACAAGCGACGCGATGAACTCGCGGTAGACGAGGGCCGGGTAGCTCGGGATCGAGCTGTCGGCGTCCTTCTTCAGCGAGGCCGGCGCCGCCGGGCGCGCCGGCGCGGCAGGGCGAGGCGTCGTGGCGCCTGCTGCCGGGGCTGCCGGGCGGGGTGCCGTCGTCTCGCTCATCGCTGTCTCCTCCGAATCAAGCTACAGGTTGCCGGAGAACCCGTCCTTCCGGACGCGCCAGAAGTGGACCATCATCGCGATCGCCGCCGCCAGGGGCAGGCCCAAGACGTGCGCGACGTAGAACCGGAGCACCGTGGCGTTGCCGACGGTGTAGGACCCGAGCATCGAGAACCGGACCTGCGGTCCCATGATCGGCGCGTACTTGGCCATGTTGGTGCCCACCGTCACGGCCCACAGGCTCAGCTGGTCCCACGGCAGCAGGTAGCCGGTGAAGCTCAGCAGCAGGGTCATCAGAAGCAGCAGGACGCCGATGCCCCAGTTGAACTCGCGCGGGGGCTTGTACGAGCCGGTGTAGAAGACCCGGCACATGTGCAGCCACACGGTGATGACCATCGCGTGCGCGCTCCACCGGTGCAGGTTGCGCATCACGATGCCAAAGCTGACCGCGTACTGCAGGTCCTTCATGTTCTGGTAGGCGTACGTGACCGAGGGCACGTAGTAGAACATCAGGAAGAGCCCCGTGACGGTGAGCAGGATGAAGAGGAAGAAGCTGATCCCGCCGAGGCAGAAGGTGTAGCTGAACTTCATGTGGCTCTTGCGGATCCGAGGTGGATGCGCGTGGAGCCAGTAGTTCGTGAGCGCGGTGCGGGTCGCGATGCGGTCGGTCAGCGGCAGCCCGTGCCGGAAAACCGACTTCCAGAGCTGGACCGTTATCTCGATGGGGATCTGCGCCGCCTTGCGCATCCCGCTCTGGAACCGCCCCGTGTCCTGCATCCGACCTCCTTGAGTTTCCTGTCCTGGCCTAGACCGCGAGCCTGGCCTCGCGGCTGACAAGCTTGCCGCGGTCGACAGCTATCGTGCCGTCCGCCGCCAGCGTGACGCCGACTGTGTCCATCGGGCGCGGCGCGGGGCCGAAGAAGCGGACCCCGTTGCGCAGGTAGCGCGAGCCGTGGCACGGGCAGCGGAACATGTTGTCGTTCTGGAACCACCGCGGCGTGCAGCCGAGATGGGTGCAGATCAGGCTGATGGCGAAGAAGCCGTCGAGGTCGCGGTTCAGGGCGACGCGCTTGTCGCTGAAGATCGTCGTCGACCCGACGGGGTAGTCGGACGGGTTGCCCGCCTTGAACAGCAGCGGTTCGTCATACGTGACGTTCGGGATGATGAAGCGAAGGGAGAGGACGCCCGCCACCAGGCACGCCACCGTGAACGTGAGCAGCCCCACCAGGGTGAAGAATCCACGACGGCTGAAGTCCTTCATCTCCTGGAGGCCGTTCTGGACCTCCTTGCGCCAATCGATGGGTTCCGCGGTCGCGGTGCTCAATCGTTCTCCCTATGGCGGTCTGACGCACTGATCCCGGAGTGCGAGGCGGCTAGAGCCTAACTGGTGGTGAATTGCCCCGTCAACTCGGAGATAGCCCCTGGAAGACGGTCCCGAGCGGTGGCGGCGAGGCCCTCCGAGGCGGCTGTTTCACGGCGCGGAGGGGCTGGTCGAGGGCGAGGGTGAGGGGCTCGCCCGCGGCACCGGGGCGGCGCCCCAGTCGAGGACCCTGGCGTCCGGTAGGCGGCGCTGGCGGACCGGCGGCGCCAGGGTCAGCGCGAGCGCTCCGGCGCCCTCGTGAAGGACCACGAGGTGGCCGTCAGGCGAGATCGGCCCGAGGCTGACCTGGGCGGCGGTCGTGGCGCAGAGCAGGGTCGTGGCCGAATGACCCAGGGTCCCCGCGTGGACCTCGACGAGGCTGACCGTCCCGAAGGGGACTCCTCGCCGCGAGACGCGGAGGCCGGCCACCCGCTGCCCCGCGCCCACCACTCGGCCGCCGAGCTGGGGCACGATGGAGGGGGCCTTAAGGCCGCGGGTCTCGGGCCACTGCGCCGCCAGCGACGTGTCGTAGGCGGCGGCGGCGGCGCTCTCCAGGAGCTGGGCCGGCGGGCCGAGCCTGACCACCCCCACGAACTGCGGGATGAGCTCCGCCTTGGCGAAGGCGTACGGCGCGCGGAAGAGCGCCGTGCCCGAGGTCAGCCACGTCACCTGGGCCGCCGGGCCCCCCGCACGGTAGTGGTCGTCGCCCCAGACCTCGGAGGCGCCGCCCCGGGCCAGGCCCCGGGCCAGCGAGACGAGCTGCAGGCTGACGCGCCCGGGTCGTCCCGGCGGGTTCCCCACCAGGGCCAGCGCGGAGCCGCCGTCCGGGGCGAGGGCCGCGGCCAGGATCACCGGGCCGGCCGCCGCGGCCGGTGAGGGCGAGGGACTGGAGGACGGCGAAGGCGGCGCCGCGGAGGGCGAGGCGCCCGCCGTGGCGGTCGATGGCGACGCCGTCGGGGACGGCGTGGCGGGCGCCGACGGCGAGGCTGAGGGCGTCGCCCCCGCGCGCGCCTGGCTCGTCAGCCGGAGCAGCCGGCGCGACCCGGTGAGGTCCGCCCGCGCCACCCAGAGGTCGACTTCGGAGGCGGATGCGGTCGTGTAGAGCAGCTGCCCGGGCGGGGCGGCGCGGGAGGCGGGGGCGTCGAGGCATGACGCCGGCAGGGGATCGCGGGCGGCGACCACGGCGGCCAGCGCCAGGGACGGCAGCACGGCCCCGACGATCGCCCCCAACCAGAGGGCCCGCCCGGGACGCCGACGCGCCTCGGGGTCGGCCGTCCCGAACACACCGCGGATTGTAGAAGGCAGCCGATCAGATAGGATGCGGCTCCATGACGGGCAACTGGCACGCGGTCGAGGTGTACTCCAATTTCCTGCGCATCCGCGGGTATATCGAGGTGTACCCGGGGCAGCGGCTGACCGACGAGGTGAACCGTCTGCAGGACTTCCTCGAGCTGCGCAACACCGTCACCGAGCCGCTCCTCGCGTCGTACCCGATCGTCGGCAGCCAGGAGACCAACACGACCATCGCGAAGAGCGCCGTCGTGATGGTCGTGCCCGCCGGCGGCGAGGAGCCCGCCCCGGCTGAGCCCTCGGCCAACCCGATGCTCCGCAAGCCGAAGGTCCGCCACCACGTCATCCTCAACACGACCGCGTTCTCGCTCGAGGCGGACACGCACCTGGAGCCGAACCAGAGCCTGCTGGCGCAGCTGGAGCGCAACCGCTCCGAGTTCCTGCCGGTGACCCGGGTGGGCGCGGTGATGGTGGCGTCGCTGGGCGCCAACCCGCAGACGATGCAGCACGCGTTCGCCCTGATCAACCCGGTTTCGATCGTGAGCTTCTCCGTCCGCGAGGAGGCGGCGACCCAGGGCTGACGGCTTCGGCCTAGAAGTCTCCCGAGATCACGTCGACCCTGGTGCCCACAGGGGTCCAGCCCCAGAGCCAGCTCATCTGGTTGTGCGGCACGTTGATGCAGCCGTGCGTGCCGCCGAACTCGCTGTCGGACCCGGGCCCGTAATGCGTGCGCCACGGCGCGTCGTGGATGAAGTAGCCCCCGCTGTGGAACAGCATCGCCCACTCGACCCAGGAGGGGTTGTAGTAGTAGGGGCTCCCCTTCGGCCAGGGCGAGATCATCTCGTAGGGCGTGTACTTCGCCGTGACCGTCCACTGGCCCGGCGGCGTCGGCAGCGCGGGGCGGCCCGTGGTGACGAGGGTGTCGAGGACGACCACCCCGTCCTGCATCACCTCCATCTCCTGGTCCTGGATGCTGACCACGATCACCTTGCCCGGCCCGTAGACGGCGAGGTTGTACTTGACGTCGATCGCGTTCTTGGCCGCCTGCACCTGGTCGTGCGCGGCGGAGAGGCTGGGCATGTCGGAGGCGGCGTCGAGTGCCGCCGACGCGGCAGCGAGCTGGGCGGTCTCGGCGGTGACGTCGATCCCGGCAGACGAAGCGCGAGCCAGGCGGCGCCGGGCCAGGTCACGCAGGTTGTACGCCGACTGCCGCACGTTCAGCAGCGCCTGCAGCTGGTCGGCCTGCGCGCGGAGCTGGGCGGAGAGGTCGAGGAACTGGGACGTCGCCGTCGCCTGGGCGACCTGCGTGGCGAGAGCTGAGATGGCGCTGTCGTAGGCGTCGACCTTCAGCGCCGCGGTCGACTTCGCCTGCGCCAGCAGCGACTGGGCGCGCTGCAGCTGCCGGTTGGCGGAGCTCTTCGCCGCCGTCAGCGCGTTGATGGCCGCCACCTGCGCCGAGGTCGCGTCCTTGACCTTCTGGTCTTCGGCGTTGACCTGGGCCAGGAGGTCGCGCTCCCTGCTCGGGGTGGCCAGCGCCGCCGTCTCGGCCTGCAGCCGCGAGACGAACTGGGTGTATTCGTCGCTCGCGACGCTGACGTTCTGCGCGGCCTGGATGTCGGCCTGGAGCGCCGTCAGCGCGTCGAGCACCTGCTGGTGCACTGCGACCTCGTCCTGGGCCTCGATCCCGCGGACCGCCGCGCTGAGGCCGCGCAGCTGGTCGATGCGATGCTGCAGGGCGACGAGGACGAGGCGGTCGACCCAGAGGCTGGCGTGCGGCAGGGCCACCGCCATCAGCTGAGTCTCCTGGGCGGCGACCTTGTCGAGGAGGTCCTGGGGGGTGCCGTCAGCGACGCTGCGGGCCAGCTGGGCCTTGAAGGCGGCCGCCTCCGCCTTCACCTGGGCGTCGAGCGCCCCGGCCTCGTGCGTCTGGTACGACTCCGCGGCGAACGCGGAGATCCCGGGGGCGGCCGCGACCGTCACCACGACCAGGCTGATGACCAGCATGGGCCGAAGCCGGAGGTTCACCTCGCGGAGACGCGGAAGGACCGCGCCGCGGGCGGCGAAGCCGAGTTGCACGGCGCCATTGTGGCAAAAAAAACGGCCGGGAACACATGTGCGTTCCGGCGGGGACGCTCAGCCGAGGTCGGCGACGATCTCCCGGAGAGGCTTGCCCACGCACGTGAAGATGGGCGTATCCCGGACCGTGTAGAGGCTGCTCTCGGTCTCGCGCAGGTCCATGACGAGGTCGAGGAAGTCGGCCGGCTCGTTGGTCTCGAAGGCCACCACGAAGTCCTGGTCGTCGAGACCGAAGGAGTAAGTGGTGTTGATCTTCACCGACGGGTACTTGTGCCCGGTGGCGATGTGGACGTCCATGATCCGCTGCCGCTCGGCCTTCGGCAGCAGGTACCACTGGCGTGTCTTCACGAAGGGGTAGACGAACATGTACTTCGCCCGCGAGGGGCGGATGTGCAACCGCTCCTGTCCCGGGTGCTGGTGCGTTTCGAGGTACATCGAGCGCTTCGTCATCGCCAGGAACGAGTGGCTCACCTCACTCAGCCGCCCGAGCCGGGTCGACGAGAAGTCGCGCGCGAAGTCCTGGATCGAGCCGAGCTCGCGCGAGGCGGTCCACAGGCAGAGGTCGGCGTCGGCGCGGGTGCCGACCGTCGAGTACGGCCTGATCATCATCCCCTCGGCGTACCGCGCGACGACATTCTCGACCTCGGCTGTCGCGTCCTCGCGCTCGCCGGCTTCGAGGGAGCGCCACGCGGGCGAGACCTTGTGGAACGCGAAGCGGACGAACTCCCGCTGATCAGGGCCTGCCACGAGGAGATGTTATCCGGCTCCCACGCGGCCACGGGCTACGATTGGCCCGATGGACGAGCCCGCGGGCGACGCGCTGCCGCGCGAAGACGGGCCGCGGCCGGCGCCCCCGGCGAAGAAGCCGCTGGAGCAGTTCCTCGCAGAGTTCGAGGAGCGCCTCCGGGACCACCCCGGCGAGCCGGCGACGGGCGCGCTGATGGCGCTTGACGACCGGGCCGCCGGGACGCGCCACTCGACGATCGAGAGCGAGCAGGACAGGCCGCCGCGGCTGCCCCGCCCGCGAGCCTGGCGCCCGGCGCCGGCCCCCACCGCACGCGAGACCGGTCCCGCCGCCCTCGCGGCGCCCGCGCCTGAGGCGCCCGCGGAGACGGCTCCAGCCGAGGCGGAGCCGGAGGTGGAGGCGGCCCTGCCCCAGCCGGAGGAGGCCCCGCCCGAGCCGCCCCCCGCGACCCCGGCCGCCATCCCATCGCCGCCGGCTTCCGCCCAGAGCGGGGCCGAGCACCCGACCAACCCCGCGCCACGGCGCCACCACCGGCGCCGGCGCCGTCATCGCTGAGGAGGACCGCATGGCCGATTACGAGACGTTGCTGTGGGAGCGCTCCCAGGGGGTGGCGACGATCACCCTGAACCGCCCGGACGTCTTCAACGCGCTCAACCCGACGCTCCTCGAGGAGCTCCGCCAGGCGCTGCGGCGGGCGGCCGCCGACCGGGCGACCGGGGCGATCGTCATCACCGGGGCGGGTCGGGCGTTCTCGGCCGGGCAGGACCTCCGCAATTTCCAGGAGGGCGATGTCTCCGACCCCGCCGGCCAGGTGAGCCAGGCCCTGGAGCGCCAGTACAGCCCGGTGGTCCGCCTCATCCGCAACCTGCCCAAGCCGGTCATCGCGGCGGTCAACGGGGTCGCGGCGGGGGCGGGCATGAGCCTGGCGCTGGCCTGCGACATCCGCCTCCTCGCGGACACCGCCTCGTTCACGCTCGCGTTCTCGCGCATCGGGCTGATCCCGGACGCCGGCTCCAACTTCTCCCTGCCCCGCCTGGTTGGGCTGTCGCGGGCGCTGGAGCTGGCCTGGACCTCGCGCCGGGTGGGGGCCGATGAGGCCCTTCGCATCGGCCTCGTCAACCGGGTCGTCCCGGCGGCCGACCTCGGCGCCGAGGCGGCGGAGCTGGCGCGGTCGCTGGCGCGCGGCGCGCGCGAGGCGATCGCGCTCACCAAGCAGGCGATGACCGCGGGGGCGCAGCTGAGCCTCGACGAGACCCTGGCGCTCGAGGCCGAGCTGCAGGCCCGCCTCGCCGGCAGCCCGGACTTCCTCGAGGGCCTCGCCGCCTTCCTCGAGAAGCGGGAGCCGCGGTTCGGCCAGGGCGCGAACGGCGCCGGGGAGGTGCTGCCGGCCGCACCGGAGGCCGCGGGCTGACCGACACCGTCGTCGCGATCCCGGCGTCGACCGTCACGCTCCTGCGCGAGGGCGCCGCGGGGCTCGAGGTGCTGATGGTCCAGCGCCCGGTCGCGTCGGAATTCGCCCCGACCGCCCTCGTCTTCCCCGGCGGCCGCGTGGACGAGGCCGACGCCGACCCGGCCTGGGACCGCCTGGCCGGCGTCGACGACGCGGCCGCCGAAGCCATCCTCGCGGGCGCCGCGCCGCCGGGCCCGCCGGCGCGCGCGTTCCTCGTGGCCGCGGCGCGCGAGGCGTTCGAGGAGGCGCGCGTGCTCCTCACGACCGGCGCTGCGCTGGACGGCGAGTGGGCCACGGGCGCCCAGCTCCAGGTCCAGCGCGGCGAGGAGGCGTTTGCCCGCGTCCTGGACGCGGCCGGGCTCCGCCTCGACCTCACCGCGGTGGTCTACATCTCGCGCTGGATCACCCCCGAGGGGCTGCCGCGCCGCTACGACACCGCCTTCTTCGCCGCCGCGATGCCCCCGGGCCAGGAGCCCGCGGCCGCGCCCGGCGAGATCGAGGACCTCATGTGGCTGACGCCCGAGGACGCCCTTGGCCGCCAGGCGGCGGGGGCGGTGATGCTGCCGCCGACGACGACGACGCTGCGGGCGCTCGCCGGCTACGACACGGTCGCCGGCGCCCTCGAAGGCCTGCGGCTGTCCCGCAACCTGAAGCCGATCCTGCCGCGCCTCGTCCAGGCGGGCGGCAACGTCGCCCCGCAGCTGGTCGTGGACATGCCCGCGGCCGACGAGGAGACGCCGGCCTGACCGCGGGCCCCGGGCTCGACCTCGACGTTCTCCGCGCCCCCAACCCGTCCTTCATGACGGGCAGCGGCACCAACACCTACGTGCTCGGTCGCGGCGAAGGCGGCGTGGCGGTGATCGACCCCGGACCCTCCGACCGGCAGCACCTCGAAAGCGTCACCACTGCGGCGCGGCGGCGCGGCCGCCCGGCGCTGGTCGTGCTGACGCACCACCACGTCGACCATGCCGAGAGCGCGCGCGAGGTTGCCCGCGCGCTGGGCGTCGAGCTCGCCGCGATCCCCCACCGCAAGGGCCCGCGGCCGGACGTCGCCCTGGCTGACAGGCAGCGCCTCCGCCTCGGCGGCGCCACCCTCGAGGTGTTCGCCACCCCCGGGCACTGCCGCGACCACGCCTGCCTGCGGTGGGGCGAGACGGGCGCCGTCTTCACCGGTGACCTGATCGCGGGCGAGGGCTACATCGTGGTCAGCCCGCCGGACGGCGACATGGCCGACTACCTCGGGTCGCTGCGACGGCTCCGGCGCCTGCGCCCGGTGACGCTGCTGCCGGGCCACGGCCCGTCCATCGAGGATCCCGACGACTACATCAAGCGCTACATCGACCACCGGCTGGAGCGCGAGGCGAAGGTGCTCGCGGCGCTGGACCCTGACCGCTGGCGCGGCACCCTGCGGCTGCTCCCGCGGGTGTATGGCGACACGCCGGTGGCGGCCTGGCCGGTGGCGCGGCGCAGCCTGCTGGCGCACCTGCGAAAGCTGGTCGACGAGGGCCGCGCCGAGGCCGACCGGGGACGCTACCGGAGGGTGGCTACATCGCCTCCAGGTGCTCGATGACCTTGCGGGTCATCCACGTCGGCGTCGACGCGCCTGAGGTGACGCCCACCCTGGCGACCCCCTCGAACCACTCGTCGCGCAGGTCGGCGGGGCTGTCGACGAGGTGCGCCGGCTTGCCGCCGAGCTCGCGCACCACCTGCACCAGCCGCTTCGAGTTGGAGCTGCGCGACGAGCCGACGACGATCACGACGTCGACCTCGGAGGCGGCCTTCACCGCCGCCTCCTGGCGCTCCTGGGTGGCCTTGCAGATCTCGTTGTAGACCTCGACGGCGGGCCAGCGGCGCTGGATCTCCTCGATCGTGGTGATCGTGTCCCACTGCGAGAGCGTTGTCTGGCACGTGACCGCGATGGGCACCTCCGGCAGCTCCGCCTTGAGCCGGTCCAGCTCGGCGGTGTCGAGGGGCTCGACCAGGTGGACCCACTCCGGCGCCTCGCCGATCACCCCCTCGGGCTCCGGGTGCCCCTTCTGCCCGATGTAGATGATGTGCAGCCCGCGGCCGGCCAGCTGCTTCACGAGGTCGTGGGTCCGGACGACGTCCGAGCAGGTGGCGTCGACGCATCTCAGGCCGAGCGTCGCCGCCCGGTCCTTGACGGCCGGCGACACGCCGTGGGCGGTGAAGATGACGGTGCCGGAGTCGATCATCTGCAGGCCCCGCATCCTGTCGTCGGCGTCGACGAGCCGCACCCCGTGGTCCTTGAGCTCGTCGGTCACGTGCTCGTTGTGCACGAGGTAGCCGAGCATCTGGACCGGCTCCGGGACAGCCTCGGCCGCGGCCTCGGCGCCGACCTGGCGGGCGATCTTGATCGCGTCGACGACCCCGTGGCAGTAACCGCGCGGGGTGATCTTGAGAACGTCCACCTCTCAATCGTAGGTGGGTGATCACGTCACAGGCGTGCAACCGCTCGGCCACAGGTGGGCGGTAAACGTCCGTTAAGACGGTCGCCTCTCTACAATCAGTCTGCCCCGCCAACCTGGAAGGAGAAATTGATGCGCCTGTCCCACCTGTCCCGAACCGCCGCCGCGCTGGCGGCCGCCGCGACCCTGGCCGCCCCGGCGGCCCTTTCGTCGACGGCCCAGGCGTCGAGCTCGCACCCGGAGGGCATGCATGTCTTCCGGACCAAGGCCGCGCGGCCCGTGGCGGGCGCTTCGACGAACAACGACCTCTACTACCACGGCGGCATCGGCGGCGTGGGCGTCGAGACCGGGGTGGACAAGGTCTACCTCGTGGAGTGGGGCTTCAACGGGAGCGACCCCTCCGGCGAGGTCGGGATCCAGACCAGGTTCTTCTCCGGCGTGGGCGGCTCCAGCTGGAACAACTCCGTCACCCAGTACTGCCAGGGCGTCGGCAGCGGCACCTACTTCTGCGGGACGAGCGGGACGCATGCCACGAACCCGAGCGGCATGTACGGCGGGATCATGGTCGACAACAGCAACCCCCTGCCGCGGCGGCTCAGCCAGTCTGCGATCGCGGCCGAGGCCGCGCGCGCGGCTCAGTACTTCGGCAACACCAGCGCGAGCTCGAACACCACCGCGCAGTACGTGATCGACAGCCCGCACGGCCACTCGATGAGCGGCTTCGGCACCCAGTGGTGCGCATGGCACAGCTCGACGAGCTCCAGCTACGGCAACGTGGCCTACACGTACTTCCCGTACATCACGGACGCCGGCGGCTCCTGCGGCGCGAACATCATCAGCTCCTCCACTGACGGCATCACGATCGTCGGCGGTCACGAGCTCGCCGAGACCGAGTCGGACATCTTCCCGAACGGCGGCTGGCTCGACGCGAGCGGCGCGGAGAATGGCGACAAGTGCGCCTGGATCACGAGCGGCCAGGGCGCGATCGCGCAGGTCTCGTTCTCGACCGGCACCTTCCCGGTGCAGTCGCTCTGGAGCAACGCGTTCAACGGCGGCGCGGGAGGCTGCGTCCAGTCCTACTGACCCAACGCAGGATCAAGAGCCGCCGGCGCAAGCCGGCGGCTCTTCTATTTCTAGGCGGAGATGGGGGTGACCGAGGCGGGCAGCTTCGCGCCGGGCACGCGTGGCAGGAGCGCCGCCTCCAGGACCTCCTCGACATGCTCGACGGGGACGATGCTCAGCTGCTTCTTCACGTCCTCCGGCACGTCGACCAGGTCCTTCGTGTTCTTGCGCGGGAGGATGAACGTCTTGATGCCGGCGCGGTGGGCGGCCAGGATCTTCTCTTTCACGCCGCCGATCGGCAGCACGCGCCCACGCAGCGTGATCTCGCCCGTCATCGCGACGTCGCGCCGGACGGCGCGGCCCGTGAGCGCGGAGACGATCGCGGTGCACATCGTGACGCCGGCCGACGGGCCGTCCTTCGGGATCGCCCCGGCGGGCACGTGGATGTGCACGGCGTTGTCCTCGATCCTCTCCCGCGCGATCTCGTAGCGCGCGGCGTGGAACCGGGCGTATGACCACGCGGTACGGGCCGACTCCTCCATGACCTTGCCGAGCTGGCCCGTGAGCGTGAAGTCGCCCTTGCCGGGCACGACGATCGCCTCCACCGTCATCACGTCGCCGCCGTACTCGTTGACGGCCACGCCGGTGACGGCGCCGACCTGGTCCTCGGTCTCGGCCAGGCCGAAGTCGTAGCGCGGGGGGCCGAGCACAGCCTCGAGGTCGGCCGGCCGGGGCACGAACTTGCGCTTCTTGCCCTCGGCGAGGCGCCGCGGCACCTTGCGCGCGACGTTGGCGATCTCCCGCTCGAGGTTGCGGACCCCGGCCTCGTGCGTGTACTCGCGGATGATGCGCCGGAGGGTCGGGTCGCCGATCGCCAGGTGCTTCTCCGTGAGCCCGTGCTCCAGGAGCTGCCGCGGCACCAGGTACCTGCGCGCGATGTGGAGCTTCTCGTCCTCGGTGTAGCCGGGTAGGCGGATCAGCTCCATGCGGTCGAGCAGCGCGGGGTGGATGGTGTCCGCGATGTTCGCGGTGGTGATGAACAGCACCTGGCTCAGGTCGTACGGGACCTCGAGGTAGTGGTCGGAGAACTCCCGGTTCTGCTCGGGGTCGAGCACCTCCAGCAGCGCCGACGCGGGGTCGCCACGGAAGTCCGCGCCGACCTTGTCGATCTCGTCGAGCATGAACACGGGGTTCTTCACGCCGGCCTGGCGCATCCCCTGGATCACCCGGCCCGGCAGCGCGCCGATGTAGGTGCGGCGGTGTCCGCGGATCTCAGCCTCGTCACGGATTCCGCCAAGGCTCACCCGCACGACCTCCCGTCCGAGCGCGCGCGCGATCGACTTGCCGAGCGACGTCTTGCCCACGCCGGGCGGGCCGACCAGGCACAGGATCGGCGAGCGGGCGGGGCGGTTGGTGCGCGCCATCTTGGGAGGGGTGCCCTCGCTGCCCTCCGCGGCCCGCGCCTCCGATTCACGCTGGAGGGAGGCGACGCGCTCGCGCACCGCCATGTACTCGATGATCCGGTCCTTGACCTTGTCGAGGCCGTAGTGGTCCTCGTCGAGGATCTGCTTGGCGCGGCGCGTGTCCCACGCGTCCGCCGCCGCCTCGGGCTCCTTCCACGGGACGCCGACGAGCCAGTCGAGGTAGGAGCGCAGCATGCCGTGCTCCGGTGAGATGGTCGGCATCGCCTCGAGGCGGGACATCTCGCGCCGGGCCTTGTCGAGCACCTTCTCCGGCATGCCCACGGTTTCGAGCTTCTCGCGCAGCTCGTCGAGGTCGCCGCCCTCGGGCGACTCACCCAGCTCCTTGCGGATGGCGCGGAGCTGCTCGCGCAGGATCTGCTCCCGCTGCATCTGGCCGAAGGTGCCCTCGACCTCGGACTGGATCTTGGTCTTGAGGTCGAGGACCTCCTTCTGCCGGCCGAGCTCGACCAGCAGGAAGCGCAGGCGCTCCTCGACGCGGGGCATCTCCAGCAGCTGCTGCTTCTGCTCGACCGTGAGGTCGGGCGCGCCGGCGGCGAGGTCGGCGAGCGCGCCCGGCGCCTCGGTGCGCATGATCGCCTGGGCCGCCTCCTGCGGGACCGCGGCCCCGGCGCCGACGTAACTCTCGAACACGTCGCGCACCGACCCGGCGAGGGCGTCGAGGTTCAGGCCCTCCTCGGCCACGTCGGGCACCGCGGTGTACGCCGCCTCGAGGTAGGGCTCGGTCCGGACGAAGCGGTCGAGCCGGACGCGGGAGATGCCGCGCAGCACGAGCTGCGCCGACCCCATGACCCGGCGCGCGCCCTCGATCTCGGTGAGCGTGCCCCACAGGTAGATGTCCTCGGGGCTCACGTCGTCGACTGCCGGGTCGTGCTGGGCGGAGACGAGGATGTGCCGGCCGCGCTTGCTGGCCTCTTCGAGGGCGGCGAGGGAGCTCTCGCGGCCGACCGAGAGCGGCGCCAGGGCGTGGGGAAAGAGAACCGCCTCCCTGAGTGGGATCAGGGGCAGCGACTCCGGGGGCTCGGCCGGCTCGTCGGCTGCGCGCTTGCGCCGCTTTTCCTTCATCTTCCTCGGTGTACCCGATGCTGAGGGACTGAAACTACCCAATCCCGGGTGGGGCGGAATTACTCCCATCCTCGCCCACGGGCAGGAGGCGGTCAACCGGGAGAGGCGGAAAGACCCCCGGGTAGCCGAGATGAACCAGGGGCTCGAAGGCGGACTCCGCCTCCTGGTAGAAGACGCCGAGGACCCGGTCCAGCTCGGCGGCGTCGAAGCCGCGGCGGGGCAGCTCGGCGACGAGCCAGACGTCACCGTCGACATCCAGGGCGTACTTCATGGCGAACGTTCGGAGGTTCTTCTTGAGGAGCAGCCGGTAGAGGTCCTCCCGGTTCTCGCGCGGCCCCCTCACCATGAAGAAGTAGAAGGACACGCGGTCAGGTCGGAGCACCACCGCGATGTTGAGTTTCTGGCGCACCCGCCCCGCGAGCGTGACGACCCAGGCGTCAGCCTGGCCGAGGGCCTGGACCTCCGCGTGCTCCTGCTCGCGCAGGAGGCGCTCGAACTCGGCGCTCTCCCCGGCCGGCGTCAGCCGCCCTTCTTCGCCTTGACCGCGGCGATGACCTGGGGCAGCACCTTGTGCACGTCCCCGACGATGCCGAGGTCGGCCAGCTTGAAGATCGGCGCCTCCTCGTCCTTGTTGATCGCGATGATGTTCTTGCTGCCCTTCATGCCGACCGTGTGCTGCATCGCGCCAGAGACGCCGGCGGCGATGTAGACGTTTGGCTTGACCGTCTTGCCGGTCTGGCCGACCTGCATCCCGTACGGCATCCAGCCCGCGTCGACCACGGCCCGGGTGGCTCCGACGGCGCCGCCCAGCAGCCCGGCCAGCTCCTGGAGGATGCCGAAGTTCTCGGGGCCGCCCATCCCGCGCCCGCCGGTGACGACAACGGGGGCCTCTTCGAGCTTGGGCCCCTCGCTCGGCTCGACCACGGTCTCGAGGATCTTGACCTGCATCGCGGTCTCGGGCAGCTGCGGCTGGACCTCCTCGACCTGCGGCGCGCCGCCGCCGCCCGGCTCGGCGCTGAACGCCTTCGGGCGGATGGTGATGACGTGCGGGCCCGCGCCCCTGAAGGCCTTGGCCACGACCTGCGTCGCGCCGAAGATGGGGACCTCGGCCTTGACCTGGTCGCCCTCGACCTTGATGTCGGTGGCGGACGCCGCCAGCCCCGCCCCCAGGCGGGCTGCCACGCGGCAGCCGACATCGCGGCCGTCGTAGCTGCCGCCGAAGACGAGCGCCAGCGGCTTGCGCTGGTAGGCCAGCGCCGCGATCGCCTCGACCGCCGGGCGGGCGAAGTACTGCTTGTACTCCTCGCGGGCGTCGCTGAGGACACGGGTGGCGCCGTACTCGCCCAGCTTGGCCGCCTGCGCCGCCGCGTCGGGGCCGAGCGCGAGCGCGACCACGTCGACGCCCAGCGTGCGCGCCTTGGTCAGGATCTCCAGGGTGATCGGCGCCACCCCGTCGGCGGTGGCTTCCACGTGGACCCAGATCTCCGCCATCTCTACAGCACCTTCAGCTCGGTCAGCAGCGCGGCGACGCGGTCGCCCGACTGACCCTCATCCTGGATGACCTCGCCCGCCTGGCGCTCCGGGGCGGGCTGGACCGACTCGACCCAGACCAGCGCGCCGTCTCCGCCGACCGTCGCGGCGTCGAGCCCGAGACCCGCCAGGTCGAGGTTGTCGACCGTCTTGCTCTTCGCGCCCATGATCCCTTTCAGGGTGGGATAGCGCGGCTCGTTGATGCCGCCGGTGACGGTGACGACGCAGGGCGTCTGGGCCTCGATCATCACGTAGCCGTCCGGCGTCTGGCGCTGCACCTTGATGGTGTTGCCCTCGACCTCGAGCTTCTTGGCGAAGGAGAGGTGGGGCAGCCCGAGCAGCTCGGCCACCTGCGGGGGCACGTTCCCCGTCGAACCGTCGGTGGACTCGGTGCCGCAGATGATCAGGTCGAAACCCCGCTCCCGCACGGCGGCCGCCAGCGCCCGGGCGGTGCCGAGGCTGTCGGAGCCGGCCAGCGCCGGGTCGGTGACGAGGATCCCGCTCTCGGCGCCCATCGAAAGGGCTTTGCGGATGGCCTCGTTGGCGCGCTCAGGCCCCATCGACAGGACCGTGACCTTGCCCCCTGTCTTCTCCGCGAGCTGCAGTCCCTCCTCGACGCCGTACTCGTCACCGGGGTCCATCACCAGCTCGACCCCGTCGCGGACGAGACGGTGCCCCTCGCCGAGCTTCGCCGGCGAGTTGGGGTCCGGGATCTGCTTCACACAGACGCAAATGTTCAAGCCGAAACCTCGTGGTGGGCTGAGGGCGCCGCCAAAACTGACCGCGCTGTCAGAAGTCGTGAGATTGTAGCGAGGCGGGCGAGGATATGGGGGTGGCAGAGCCTGGGCAGCGCGCGCTGGAACAGGGCTACCGCGAGCTGTTCGGCTTTCCCGGTTTCGGGCGCCTCGCGGTCGGCGGCATCCTGGCGCGCCTCGCGGACGCGACGTGGCAGGTGGCGATGGTCCTGTTCGTCCTCCAGCGCTTCCACTCCCCCACCCTGGCCGGGCTCACGGTGTCCCTGGCCATCCTCCCCGGCCTCGTCGCCAGCCCCCTCGCTGGCGCGCTCCTGGACCGCTACGGCCGCGCGCGCCTGATCACCCTCGACTACGCGCTCGTCGCGGCGTCGCTGGCGCTCCTCGTCTCGCTCTCGCAGGCGCGCCTGCTCACGCCCCCGCTGCTGCTGGGCATCGCCTCCCTGAGCTCGCTGACCACCATGCTCAGCGCCGGAGGGCAGCGGTCGCTGATCCCGCTGATCGTGCCCGAGACCCACTGGGACCGGGGCAACGCCCTCGACAGCGTCGCCTACACGCTGACCAGCATCGTCGGGCCGGCCCTCGGTGGGGCGCTGGCCGGGACGATCTCGGGGCAGTGGGCGCTGGCGGTGATCGCGGTGCTGTACGCCGCGGCCGCGCTCGTTTTCACCCGGCTGCGCGAGCCGGCGACGGAGGCTTCAATGGAGTCGCTGCTGCGCTCGTCGTGGCAGGCGGTCAGGTATGTCATCGGCCACGCCACCCTGCGCGGGCTCGCCCTCTCGCTCGCCCTGCTCAACGTCGCGGCGGGCATCGTCGTGGTGGCGCTGCCGGTCCAGGTCCTCGGCCGGTTCCACGGCAGCGACTTCGACGTCGGCCTGATGTGGGCCCTGCAGGGCTGCAGCGGCGTCCTCCTCGGACTCGTCGCCGGGCGCCTCGGGACCGCGGGCCGCGAGCGCGCGGTCATGGCCTGGTGCGCGGTGCTCTCGGCCGTGGGCTGGCTGGCCGTGCTGCTGGCCCCGAGCCTGTGGCTGCTGGGCGGCGCCTTCCTGCTGGCGGGCATCGGGACGGGGCCGTTCGACGTCGCGATGTTCTCGCTGCGCCAGCGGCGAACCGACCGGCGCTGGTTCGGGCGGGCCTTCGCGATCTCCATGAGCCTGAACTTCGCCGGGTTCCCGATCGGCTCGGCGCTGGCCGGGCCGCTGCTCCAGCAATCGATGACGTTCGCGCTGGCCCTGGCCGTCGCCGCCGCGCTGGCGTCCGGCGGCCTGATCCTCCTACTGGTGCCGGCGCGGGGTGACTAGCCGGCGGTAGCCGAGGGCGCCGAGCCCGAACGCCGCGAGGGTGAGCGCGGCGGCGAGCTCGCCGGGAGGCAGCCGGGGGAGGCCGCTCGTGTTGGGCGTGCCGATCGTCCCCGTTGTCGGCGGAGTCGGGGTCCCGGTCACGGAAGCGCCCAACACCGAGTCGAAGGGCGGGGTGGCGTCCACCACGCGCGCGCCGAGGATGCTCTCCGGGATGACCTGCTCCTGGGCCTCCGTGAGCCCGGCCATCGCCATGGCGGTGACGCTGTAGACAGGCGTGCCCTCGGCGAGGCCGAAATCGGACAGGTCGGCCCGGATGGTCAGGACGCCGGCAGAGTCGACCACGCCCGTGGCGTGGACGTTGTCGTCAGTGTGGTACTGCATGCCTGACGTCGAGGGGTTCGGGCTCTGCGACCCGGGCGCGTCGTTGGCGTCGATCTTGCCGCCGAAGAAGCGCCGGGTGCCGTCACTGAGCGATTCCATCGACAGGTGATACACCTCGCCCGCGGTCTCGAAGCGGAGGAGGTACTGGATACGGCCGGCAGGCAGGGTCGTGGCGCCGGCGCCCGCGTTGTAGGCGCTCAGGTCGGCCTGCATCTGGGAGGCGCTGCCGTTGGCGAGTTTCATGCGGGCGATAAGCGAGCCGTTCTGCACGCTCAGCGAGGCGCCCAGCAGGTCCATGCTCGGCAGATTCGTGCCGGCCGCCGTGTTGGGCCAGGTGGCGTCGCCGGCGGGGTCGGTGACCGAGTCGCGCGCGGCGGGCACGTTGATGTCAGGGTGCGTCGCGAAGAGGGAGGGGCCCTGGATCATCTTCGAGAACTTCGCGAGGCCGTCCTTCTTCACGCCCGTCTTGCCCTGGAGGGTGCTGTTGTTGTCGCTGAAGACGACGCCTGGCCGGCCATCCTGGTCGACGGTCACGTCGATCATGTCGGCCAGCGACCGGTCGCCGGTGCAGGTCGTTCCCGCGGTGCAGATGTTGCCCATGTGCGAGATGCGATGGTCGACGGTGCCGGTGAGGAATTGCGGCGCGCCGGACAGGCCGTTGGTCGTGACAGCGGTGAATATGTGCCACCTGGTCGGGTCGGGCGCGTTGTCGGACTGGCCCTTGTAGTCGGTGGTGCCCTCGTACGTGACAGCGACGCGGCCGGGGTCGCCGGCGGCGATTTCGGGGAAGACCGTGCTGCCGACCTGCGACGGGTTGACCTGCACCTTCGGCGTCCACTTGCTCGCGGGGACGCCACCCACTTTGGGGTTGTTCGCCGGGTCGTGGATCGACGACGTGCTGTAGTACACATTGCCGCCGGTCACCCACACCGCATAGAGGTTGCCCTCGCTGTCGAGGTCGATCCACGGGAAGATGACGGGCTGGTCCGGACTGAGGTTGTGGATCCTGTAGGCCGCGGGGTTTTCGAAGTCGCTGACCTTCACCGTCGCCACCTCGAACCCAGCGGTATCGCGGTAGGACTGGTAGAAGTAGCCGTCCCCCGGGCCACCGGTGGTGTCGACGCGGTTGATGCCGCTCTGGTCCACCTGGACGATCTGGGGCGCCGGCGGCGGGACCGGGATCCCGTTGGTGTCGATTCCAACCACGTACTCGCCGGCGGCGGGGACGTGGTAGGCGTACATCGCGCGCAACTCGGTGCCGGAGGTCGCCTCTTTGTACCCGGGACCCGAGATCGGCGCGAGCCACTGGCGGTCGACCCCGGTCGCGGCGGTGGTGGCCGCGAACGAGCGCTGCACCGAGAACGTGTCGCCGTGGTCCGTCGACGATGAGACAGCCTCGGCCAGGACCTCCTCCTGGTCGGCGAGGTAGACAGTGCCGTCATACAGGTTCACGCGGTTCATGCTGTCGCCGGACCCCCCGACGGTGCAGTTCGGCCGGAGCCTCGCCGCGCAGGTGGGGTCGACAATCAATCGGAAGCTGTCGCCCGCGTCTGTGGAACGAGCGAGAACGTCGGTCTGCGTCGTCGTGATGTACGGCCAGTCGACAAAGACCCGCTTGTTGTCGACCGCATTCGGCAGCGAGTTCGGGACCCTGCGCTCGTTGGTGTCCTCGGGCTCCGCGGTCCCGTGCGTCGGGTCGACGATGGTCGGCGGGGCGAACGCGAGCGCCGTGAGCGATGCCGGCCCCCTCGGCGCGATCTTCTGGACGATCAGCGTCGCCTTCCCGGTGTAGGCCTGGGGCGTGCTGTTGGCCTGCGGGCAGGCGCCCGCGAAGTAGTAGGGCGCACCCGTGACCGCTGCCGGGTTTACGAGGGTTATCTTCTGCTCCGTCACGTTCAACGCCTGCGCGACCTGCTCGCCGCTGTCGGTGTTGCCGGTGCCGTCGTCCTTGCCGACCGTCAGGAACAGGTTGTTGGCCGCGGCGCTCACGGCCGGCTGCCAGTCGACCTGGACGATGAGCTCGGTGGAGTGGTTGGTGTAGAAGTTGCCGGGAAGGGCCAGCCGGAACTGGAAGATGTCGCCGAGCGCAGTGAGAGGCGCGCTAGAGGGCTCGCAGTAGAACCCCGCCCCGGGGTTGTTCGTGCTGCCGGGCAAGACCGTGCCGGTCCAGCTCACCGATACGGTCCCGCTGTCCGGGGCAGTGAGCGTCGCGCTGGCCGGAGTCGAGGCCTGCGTCGGAGACGCGGCGAGAGCGGGGACCACCAGCAGCAGCGCCACCGCGGCGCGCGCAAGACGATTCTTCACCTTCAAACCCCCGAGCCCCCCGCCGAAGTCCCTGACACCGGCCCTCAATCTACCATTCGCGCCCGCGGAGGGGACCGCGCCTAGAGCGCTGAGCGCGCCGCCTCGATGTCAAAGCGGTTCTGCCCTTCGCGGACCTGGGCCAGCACCTCCAGCGCGGCGCCGACACGCCCGACCAGCGCCTGCGCTCCCGTCGGCACCTGGGCCTCGGGCAGCCACGTGGTCAGCTCGTGCAGCTCGCGCACCAGGCGCTCCTTGCGCAGGGTCTGGTGCCGCACCTTCTCGGCCAGCCAGTCGAACTTCGCCGACAGCGAGTAGGTCTGCGTGCGAATCGAGATCAGCCGTCCCTCGTACTCCTCCAGCGCGGCCTCGAGCGCGGGGCCGACCCCGGCGGGCAGGGCGCCGGCGTTCAGGCCCTCGCGGATCTGCCCGATCAGCGTCTCGATCTGCTCCTCATCCTCCGCGAGGGTGGCGATGTCCCAGCGGTAGCGCGTCTCCCAGTCGCCACGCATCTCCCCCTTGCGCCGGTTCTCGGCCGCCGTCTCGCGGCTGCGCTCGCGCCAGAGGACGTCGTAGGCGCGCCGCATCTGGGCGTCGGTCAGGACCTGGTGCGCGTCGCCCACCGTGGTCATGAGGTGCGACCACTGGTCGAGGGTGAACTCCCGCTGGTGCTGGTCCGGGTGGACCGCCTTGGCCTTGCGCCGGTAGGCGCGATGGATCTGCTCGACGCTCGCGCGCGGGGTGACGCCGAGGAGGAAGTAGTAGTTGATCGGGAGCCGCGCGCTCGCGGGGAGCCGGACCTGCCGCACGATCTCGGACTCGAAGCGTCGCAGCGAATCCGACGTCAGCGCCTTCGCGTCCTCCGGGGGGGCGCCACGAGCCAGCAGCTCCTGCTCCACCGCCTTCGGCGTCATGCCGCCGGCGTGCATCTCGACGGCGGCCGCTAAGAGGTCGTGCTTCTGCTGGACCGTCAACTTCGGCCCGCCCCGCAGCCTGCCTAGGAACCCCGACATTCCCCCGGAGTGTAGAGCGTCGTATTCCCGGCGCGAGTGTCCCGCGCCGGCAGCGTCAGGGCTCGAGGCGCGCGCAGTCGGCGGGCGCCAGGTCCGGCCGCATGCGCAGAAAGGTGGGTTGACGCAGGACGCCGTCGCGCGTCCACTCTGTGTACTTGACCTCGCACACAAGCTCCGGCGCCGCCCAGGTGATGCCGCGCGGGGCGGCGCCCGCGCGGTGCAGGCCGCGCGGCGGCTCCGCCTGGGTTCGCTTGTCGAGCTCGGCCGATATGGAGCGGAGCAGGCTCTCGTTGAAGCCGCTGCCCACCTGCCCGGCGTAGGCCAGCTCGTCGCCCTCGAGCACGGCGAGGGCCAGTGACCCGAAGTGCTTGCGGCCGCCCTGCGGCGGCGTGCTGCCAACGACCACGCAGGCCTGTTCCCTGGCGCTCTTGATCTTGAGCCACGCCTTGCTCCGATGCCCGGGCTCGTAGCGCGAATCGAGCCGCTTCGCGACCACGCCCTCCTGGCCCTGCGCCTTCACGGCCTCGAAGAGGGTCGTGCCGACGTCGCCCGGGAAGGAGTCGAGGAGGCGCACGTTCGGCCCGTCGAGGAGGCACGCGCCGAGCAGCTTGCGGCGCTCGGCCAGCGGCACGTCGAGAAGTGAGTAACCCTCCCAGTGCAGCAGGTCGAAGACGTAGTAGACGACCGGGATCGACGGATGGGGCTGCTCCTGCGTCGGCCCGCCCTTCCAGCCGGTGCGCTCCTGCAGGCGGCCGAAGCTCGGCCGCCCCTCCTCGTCCAGCGCCACCACCTCGCCGTCGAGGATCGCGCCGCCCGCGCGGACGAGGGTGCCGAGGCTGGCCAGCTCCGGGAACTGCCGCGTCGCGTCGAGCCCCCGACGGGACAGGAGCTTGACCTTGCCGTCGCGCACGCGGGCCAGGACTCGGAAGCCGTCGAGCTTGACCTCGAACGACCACGCGGCGTTGTCGAAGGCGCGCTTCTCGGGCGTGGCCAGCATCGGCGCCATCGAGGCCGGCAGGGACGCTTTGCGCGCGCGCCCGAGGTCGACAAAGCCGCCGCCGCCTTCGACCCCGCCGCCGCCGTCGCGGTTCGAGTGCCACACGCGGCTGCCGGCCGCCGCGATCTCCTCCATCGACCGGCCCGACAGGACCGAGCGGTCCTGGACCGTCACGTCCTCGCCGGGCCGCGCAGCCTCGTCGCGCTTCTTGATCAGGAACCAGTTCTCGTCGTCCCTGCCGCCGACCACGGCGTACGCGCCCTTCAGCTTGCGGCCGTACAGCTCGAACTTCAGGTCATGCCGTGCCAGCATCGCCTCGGGGTCGTCCCCCAGCCACACCACGCCGCCCATGTCCCAGACCATGACCGTGCCGCCGCCGTACTCCCCCTTCGGGATCGTGCCCTCGAAGTCGAAGTACTCCACGGGGTGGTCCTCCACGTGGACCGCGAGGCGGCGGTCCTTGGGGTCGAGGCTCGGCCCCTTAGGCACGGCCCAGGAGACGAGGACGCCGCCGAGCTCGAGGCGGAAGTCGTAGTGCAGGCGGCTGGCGGCATGCTTCTGCACCACGAACCGGGAGATCCGGGGCGGGCGGGCGGCGGCGCCGGGCGCCGGCGTGCCCGCGGGCTCGGCCGTCTTGCCGAAATCCCGCTTGCGCCGGTACTCCGCGAGCTTCTCTGGCGCCATCGGGCGGCTAGTCGCCGGCGAACGGGAGCTGCGGCAGGTCGAGCTTGATGCGCGGGCGGCGCCGCGTGCCGTCCCGGGGTGGCAGCAACGGGTGGCGGACGCAATCGTGGGGTTCGACCTCGGGGTGCAGCCCGACGAAGATCGGGAACCGGAGCGTGCCCTCGGGGGACCACTGGCTGAACTTCACGGTGACGACGAGCTCGGGGCGCGTCCACACCACCCCGGCCGGGACGCGCTCCGCCCCAAGGGGCGGCTCGGCCCCGGCGCGCAGGCCCGGAAGGGCGTGCGCCAGGAGGCGTTCGGTGGCCCGGTCGAAGCCGCCGCCGACGGCGCCGGCGTAGACCAGCCGGCGCTCACTCCCGCCCGGAGGCGCCGCGAACACACCCACGAGGAGGCTCTCGAAGGCGGCGCCGGCAATGCCCGGGAGGTAGCCGACCACCACCACGTCCTGGCGCGGCACGTCCTGCACCAGCAGCCAGCTCGGGCTTCGCCCCGCGGGGAGGTAGGCGCTGTCCTTGCGCTTGGCCACGACCGCGTCGATCCCCATCTCCCGCGCCGCGTCGAAGAAGGCCTCGCCCTCGACCGCCACCGCGTCGGAGAGGCACACGCGCCCCTGCGCCGTCACCACCTGGCGGAGCAGGCGCCGCCGCTTGAGGAGGCTGAGGGGCATCACGGCGCGGCCCTCGTGGTAGAGGATGTCGAAGGCGATGTAGGCGGCCGGCTGCCGGGCGGCGGCGCGCTCGACCCCCTCCGCGCTGCTGAGTCGCATGCGCCGGTCGAGGGCGGCGAAGTCCGGGCGCCCCTCGCTGTCACTGACCACGACGACGCCGTCGAGGATGACCCGGTCCCCGGTCACCCGGCGCAGCAGCTCGGCCAGCTCGGGGAACAGCTCAGTGATGTTGCGCCCTGACTGGTCCTGGAGGTGGTAGGCGCCACCCTCGATGAAGGCCAGCGCGCGGAGGCCGTCCCACCGCACCTCGAAGACGTAGTCGGGCGAGTCGAAGGGCTCGCTCGCCCCGCCCGGCGTCATCGGGATGATCTGCTCCGGCAGCGGCTCCGCCTCGATGGGCAACCCCCCGGCGTCGAGCAGGGACAGGCGAGGTTGCTCGGTCACCGTTCGATCCTCGCACACCGCGACCGGCGGGCAGGTGCGGGGCTCAGACCGACTGCGCGGGCCCCCGGCGGCGGAGGGCACGGCGCAGGCTCACCCCCAGCATCGACACCAGCAGGGCCGCGAGCCCGAGCCCGCCGGGGCCACCCCCGGCGCTCGTGTTCGGGGTCACCGCCGCGACCGGGGTGATGCCCGGTTGCGATGCGAGGGCGCACCCGGACCCGAGCACCGCCTCCGCCAGCGGTGACCGGAGCCCGGCGCTGTTCCGGACCTGCAGCGCGACGTAGAGGCACCTGGCGCCCGCGCCGCTGATGGACTGCGAACCCGACGTGCCGGGCGCGCCGGGAGTCAGCTGCGCGGCGAGGGTGGCGGCCGCGAAGTTCTGCGGTGTGATCGGCGCCGAGCTGACGCGCACCTGGGCGCTGCTCGCGGTGCCGCAGCGGAACTGGGCGCCGGACCAGGTCCAGGAGGCGGTCGCCGAGGCCGTCCCGCCAGTGAGCCCGAACGTCGTGATCGCGCCGGGCGGGCGGGTGACCTTGCCGTACGCGCCGCTGTTCCACTCGTCGTGGTGGTTCGCCCACCACTCGTTGCTGGCGCAGGGGTCGCCCCCGACCTGCCACTCGTAGAGCCAGCCCTCGCGCGTGCCGAGGAGCAGGTCCAGCTTGCCGGTGCCCGTGAGGTCGGCCAGCGCCGGCGCCGCCGCGCTCCACCCGCCTGTGAACTTCGGGAACCCGGGCGCCTCCTGGCCGAGCACGTCGTAGGCGTGCACCACGTACATCCCGCTGCTGCTGATGGCGCTGTTGCCGGCGGGGTCGCCGAGCCCGGCGACCAGGGCTTCCGTCTCGGCCTGGTAGTCCTCGAGCGGGCGCGGGTAGGTCGGGTACATCTGCGCCGTGGTCGGGTCCCACGCGCTGAGCTCGTGGTCGAACGGCAGGTTCTGGCCCACGAGCAGCAGGTTGACGACGGCGTTGGCGGTGAGGCCGCCCTCCACGATGCCCGGCCCGGTCGGCGACAGCTTGCCTATGGACGCGTGGCCGAGGACGTCGAGGCTGATGCCGTGGTCGGTGGTGGTTGCCGCCGGGCCCTGCTGCATCGCGAGACCCTCGTCGAGCGTGCCGTCGGGCTTGAAGACCTCGGTCGGGGCGCTCAGGAGGCTGAGGACGGCGCGCGGCCCGTTGCCGAAGTCGCCGACCACCGGCGGCACCGTCGCCACCGGGTCCAGCAGGTTCGGGACGATGCCGGTGACGGAGACCGGCCAGCCCGGCAGCAGCTTGCCGAAGCGGTCGACCGCGTACGTGCGGCCCGAGGCCCCCGAGGCCTGCGACAGCACGCCGATGACGGCGGAGTCGACCAGCGTGCCGAGGCCGCTCGGCTGCAGCGAGCTCGTGATCGTGCTCTTCAGGCTGTTCAGGTCGGGTGAGCTCGCGTTGTAGAACTCGGTCGTCGGCACGATGACCTGGTCGTGGCCGTCACCGAGCAGCGGCGCGACCGCCGGCGTCGCGGTGATCTGCGCGTACTCACGCTGGGCCGTCGGCACCGAGGTGTCGACCAGCTGGACGGGGTGGCCGCCGTTGAATGTCGGCAGGAAGCCTCCGTCCGGCCGCCACACGTAGACGCGCTGGTCGAGGGCGGCGACGACGATGTCCAGCTGGTCCGGGTTGGCGTCGTCGAGATGGCCGAGCGCCGGGGACGCGCTGACGCCGCGCTGCTGGTGGTTCTGCTTGCTCTCGTTGCTGACGGGCACCAGCGCCGGGTCCGGCGTCACCGGGAAGCCGGGCAGGAGGGCGCCGGTTGAGTCGATGGCGTACACCCGCCCGTCGAGGTCCACGGCGACGATCTCCTGGCGGCCGTCGCCGAAGAGGTCCCCCACCGCCGGCGTGCCGACGAAGCTGGAGTGCGGCGACGGCAGCGTGCCTGACACGAAGGCGGGCGCCGTCGGGTGCGTGAGGTAGCCGCTGCCGCGGCTGAGGAACGGGTGCCCGCCGTTGAACCAGGGCACGTCGTGGCCGTTCGCGTCGAGAACGTGGACCTCGCCGGCGTCGTCCGCCACGACCGACTCGAGGTTGCCGTCCCCGCGCAGGTCGGTATTGTGCACGCCGGCGAAGACACCCGAGTGGTAGTCGAGTGGGAAGCCGGCCACGATGCCGTCCTCGTGGTGGACGTGCACGACGCGTCGCGTCTCCGCGTGGTTGTGGCAGGCGTCGTCGACGCCCAGGCGCAGCGTCACGGTGAAGGCCTCGCGGTTGGCGGGCGCGCCAGACGACTGCGCGACCGGCAGCGAGGCGACGCTCAGCGTCGCGAGCGTGCCGGACTCGCTGGCGGCGCTCATCGGTTGCGACAGGAGGCGCTGGTACTGCGAGGTCGCGGGTTCCGCGCCCGGCGCCGCGTCGACGCTGATGGTCGCGGGACCGGGGCAGCGGTTGTGCGCCGCGTAGCCCACGAGGGGCAGCTGCGACGTCGTCGTCGGGTCGACCTGGTCCCACCAGTCGGGCGACGTCAGCGACACCTCGGGCGGGATGTGCGCCGGCAGCGCCGGGGCGTTGTTGCCGGTAGGTGTCGCGAAGTTCGCGGGCGAGCCCAGCGCCTGCAGGGCTTTGAGCGCGTTCATACGGCCGTACCCGAACGCCGCCGACCAGGCGCCGTCCACCTGCGCCGACAGCGCCCGCGGCTGCGCGTCACCGGGCGCGGGTGGGTCGGGTGCGCTGTACGGCGGCAGCGGCAGCGACGGCGGGCAGGGGCAGTCGCCGAGCGCTTCCAGCGCGGTGACGGGGTCGGTGGTGCGCTCCAGCACCTGCTCCGCCTCCAGCGCGGTGAGCGGTGATGACAGCCAGCCGGCGTCGGCGAGGTCGCGGGAGTGCGCGATCAGCAGGCCGACGATGCCCGAGGTCTGGGCGCTCGCCACCGACCCGGTGACCGCGCCCGACATGCATGCGTCGAGGTGGTCGCCCGGCGCGGTGAGGTTCGAGCTCCGGAAGTACGTGTGCGGCTCGAGCGCCTGCCCGTTGGAGCCCAGGCCGTCGCTGTCGGGCAGGCAGCCGTTGACTGTGAACACGTCGGGGTAGTTCTCGGGGTAGAGGTGGTCGGGTGTGTTGAGGTCCTGGGTGATGCTGACGGGCACGACGTTGTGCGCGACGGCGTACGCGGTGGCCGCGCGCGCGAACGGTGTGTTGTTGGCCGAGGCGAAGGCGAGCTCCAGCACCGACGCCCCGTTGTCGACGGCGTACGTCGCCGCCGCGCCGTAACCATTGACGTCGTTGATGAAGAAGCTGTGCAGGCGGAGCGGCATGTAGGTGCAGTAAGGGCACGACCCCACGCCGCCGATGCCGTTGTTCGCCTCAGCCACAGCGTCCTCGGCGCGGCCGGTGCCGTGGTCGTCGGCGCTCGTGTAGCTGTTGAGGTCATACGGGTCGTTGTTGTCGTCGTAGAAGTTCCAGCCGGCGATGTCGTGCGCGTAGCCGTTGCCGTCGTTGTCGAAGCCCGCGCATTTCGCGGCGTCGCCGATCCACGCGCCACCCGGCCCCGCATTGCACCACGTGCTGAAGGTGTGGATTAGGTCGGCGGCGTTGATCTTCCCGCCATCGGCGTCCTTCGTCGGGTCGCTGTTCTCACCGAGCGGCCGGCCGGGCACCTCGTTGTAGTCGGTGACGCGCGGGTCGGCGGCGTAGGAGTCGACGTTGAAGAAGGGCTTCGGCGGGTTGCTGCCGTATGTCTGGCCGTTCGCGTAGCAGGGCGGCGCGGGACCGCGGACGCTGTACGTCGCGAGGTTCACCCCGGCGCACGCGCTGGTGCCGTTGGCCAGCTCGGGCGGCGGCAGCTCGGCCCAGTTGAGGTGGACCTGGCGGCGGAGGTCCTTGTCGGCCCAGTTGATGCCGGTATCGACCTGCGCGATGACGACATCGGGACGGCCGAGGCCCAGCTGCCAGGCCGTGTCGAGGCTGACGCCGCTGACCTGCATGTTGCCCTCGCAGGCGGGGCCAAGGGGGGCGTAGCTGAACCAGCCGAACTGCTCGTCGAAGATGCTCGGTGCGCCCAGCGGGCAGTTCGGGAATTTCTGCCCCTCGTAGGGCGCGTAACCCGGGTCGTTGGGGCGGTGGTCGCGCGGGTCGCTGCCCGGCGTGCCGGGGTTGAACGCCGCCAACGCCGAGAGCCCGACCGTCGATGCCAGCAGCAGCGCCACCACGAACGCCGGGACGATCCGCCTTCCCACGTGCCTCCGCACTGTAGCGGAACGGATCGGTCGACGGGCCCTGCGGACGTGGGACCGGCGGCCTTGGCGCCCGCCGCCGGCTCGGCGGATAGTGAGGTCGATAGAGGTTTCAGCCGCCTTCGCAAGGCGGCAGGAGGTTGCAATGGCAACTGCACGAGTGACGGGCCCGGCGCTGGTGCGGCGCCGGTTCGCGTTTGGCACCGTGGCGATCGGGAGTGTTGTCGCGCTGGCGTCGATCTGGGTGGGCGTCTTCATCGCCTCCGTCTTCGCTCCCGACATGATCACTGGCTCGGCCCAGGAGCACCTGGCGATCGCGTCCCTGGTGGCGCTGCCGGTGGGGGCGGTCGCGAGCGCGATGGTCCTGCTGGCGGCAGGGGTCAGCCGGCGCGACGGCGCTTCGAGCGACGCCTGGCTCGTCTATGGGGTCGCCGTGGCGATCTGCTGGCTGGCCGTGGGGCTGGTGAGCGTCTTCGCGACGCCCATGGTCACCGGCACCGACCCGACGACGATCCCGCTGGCGGCGATAGTCGCGCCGGTGTTTGGCCTTTGCGCGACGGCCTTCGCCAGCATCTACATCGCGGGCGCCGGGTCGAGGTAGCGCCGCCGGGGGCCTCGCGCCCAACCTCCCCCCACCTAGCCTCCCCCCGCTTGCGGGGGGAGGGACGGGGGAGTGCTCCCACCTGGCCTCGCCCCGCTCGGCGGGGGGAGGGACGGGGGGGCATCTCCCACCAGCCGCCCCCCACCTAACCTCCCCCCGCTTGCGGGGGGAGGGAATTTAGGAGGCCTTGGCCACCCGCTTGCGGGGCTTCTCGGCCTCCTCCTCTTCGGTCTCGGCGCGCCGGCGGCCGCGGCGTCCCGCGACGACGCGCGGCTTCTCCGGCTCGGCCTCCGCGCCGCGCTCCTCGTCGATGCCCTTGTGGCCGCCGCGCTTGCTCGCCTCGACCGAGGCCTTGAGCGCCGCCATCAGGTCCATGACCTTGGGTTGCGGGGCCTCCGCCACGGTGATCTCCTGGCCCTCGGCCTTGGCCTGCGCGACGGCCTCGACGGCCTCGCGGTACTCGTCGTGGTACCGCTCGGGGTCGAACTCCTCAGTGAGGTTCTCGATCAGCATCTGCGCCATCGCCATCTCGCGCTTGTCGATCTTGACGTCGCTCTCGGGGAGCTCGAGCTCCTCCATGTCGCGGATCTCGTCCGGCCAGTGGAGCGAGTTGACGACGATGCCGCGGCCGTGGGGGCGCAGGGTGGCCATGTGCTCGCGGTCACGTAGCGCGATCTTGCCGACCGCGACCTTGCCCGCCTCCTGGAGCGCCTTCTTGAGGAGGTAGTACGGCTTGACCCCGACCTTGTCCGGCTCGAGGTAGTACGCCTGCTTCATGTAGAGGTCGAGCGGCACCTGCTTGCTGTCGACGAACTCGAGGATGTCAATGGTGTGCGCGCTCGGCAGCGGCATGTTGTCGAGGTCCTCGTCCTCGATGACGACGAACTGGTCCTTCTCGATCTCGTAGCCCTTGAGCACGTCCTTCCAGTCCAGCGCCTCGTCAGTGACGGAGCAGTGCCGCTTCATCTTGATCGGCTGCTTGTGGCACGGACACAGGCTGCGGAAGCTGACCGACTTCGACTCCGTCGCCAGGTACAGCTTCACCGGGATCGCAACCATGCCGAAGCTGACTGCGCCTTTCCACATCGAGCGCGGCATACCTTAATGCTCGCACATGCGTGCGCGCTTCGCTATACGAGGCGCCGCCACGCGTCACCGGCGTCGGCCCAGATTCGCTCCACCCACGCCGCGTACTGCGGGCCCGCCGGGTGCAGGCCGTCGTTCGCGATCCAACCGGGCTCGCCGGCGCGCGAGCGGCTGACGTCGAAGATGTCGACGAAGGTGAAGCCCGCGCTCGCGGCCTCGGCGGCGGCGACACGGTTGAAAGCGCGCAGGCCGTCGACGATGGCCTCTGGGGCGCCGAAGTAGCGCGCCTGGGGGGTGAAGGAGAAGTCGGGGATCGATATCGCGACCACCGCCGCCACCCCTCCCCCCACCTGCGGGGGGAGGCCGGGTGGGGGGATCGCCGGGACTCCTCCCCCCGCGTGCGGGGGGAGGCCGGGTGGGGGGCAGAGAGCGGCGAGCTCCGAGTAGATGAGGCGCAACCGCTCCTGGTACGTCTCCACGCTCACCCCCTGCACAAAGTCGTTGACGCCGATGAGGCAGGTCACCACGTCCGGTCGCGCCCGTGTCGCCACCGGCAGCTCCTCGCGGATGAGGTCGGCCGTGGTGTACCCGTTGACGCCGAGGTTGGTCACGCTCATCCGCGCCCCGGTCTCGCGCTCGAACCGGGCCGCCAGCTGCGCCGGGAAGCTGTCGCGCTCGGCGCCGCCGGTGCCGATCGTGTAGGAGTCGCCGAGCGCGAGGTACTCGATCAGAGGTTGGCGGTGGCCGCCTCCAGCTGCGCGGCGAACTTCTTCTGCGCGGCCTCGCGCCGGGTGGGGATGTGGTCGCGCGGCCACGACCCCTCCGGGGCCGTGTACTCGCGCAGCACGTGGCGCGCCACCGTCACGCGGTGCACCTCGTCGGGGCCGTCGTAGATGCGCGCCGCGCGCGCGGCGCGGTACATCGCCTCGAGCGGAAGGTCGGAGGAAAACCCGAGAGAACCATGCACCTGGATCGCACGGTCGATCACGTCGTGCAGCACCTTCGCGCCGAAGAACTTGATCATCGAGATCTCGGTCCGCGCGGCGGACACACCCTCCGTGTCCATCTTCCACGCGGCGTACAGCGTCATCAGGCGCGCCGCCATCATCTCCGCCGCCGAGTCCGCGATCCAGTTCTGCACCGTCTGCTTGCGCGCCAGCGGACCGCCGAACGCCTCCCTCTGAAGGGCGCGCTCACACAGCATGTCGAACGCGCGGCGCGCCTGCCCGAGCCAGCGCATGCAGTGGTGGATGCGACCGGGGCCAAGGCGCATCTGCGCGATGAGGAAGCCCTCGCCCCGGCGCCCGAGGAGGTTCTCCTTGGGTACGCGGCAGTTCTCGTACAGGACCTCGCTGTGGCCGAAGCCGAACGGCTCATGCTCTGACGACATGTTCGGGATGTTGCGCACCACGTTGAGACCGGGCGCGTTCTTCGGCACGATGATCATCGAGGCGCGCGCGTACGGGCTCTCGGCCTCGGGCTCGGTCACCACCATCGCGATGAGGAAGTCGGCGACGACGGCGTTGCTGGTGAACCACTTGTGCCCGTTGATCACCCACTCGTCGCCGTCGAGGACGGCGGTCGTCTGCAGCATCGTCGGGTCGGCGCCGGCGCCCGGGGATGGCTCCGTCATCGAGAAGGCGCTGCGCATCTCGCCGGCGAGCAGCGGCTCGAGCCACTGCGCCTTCTGCGCGTCGCTCCCGTAGAGCGCGAGGATCTCGCTGTTGCCGGAGTCCGGAGCCTGGTTGCCGAAGATGGACGGCGCCCACATCGACGAGCCGAGGATCTCGTGCATGAGCCCGAGCTTCACCTGGCCGTAGCCCTGGCCGCCGTGCTCGGGCGGCAGGTGGCACGCCCACAGGCCGTGCGCCTTCACCTGCTCCTGCAGTGGCTTGATGAGCTTCATGAACCCCTCGAGGTCCGTGTCGATGACCTCCAGCGGCCAGACCTCCTCGCGCACGAAGGCGCGCATCCAGTCCAGCTTCTCCTGGAATTCGGGCTCGGTCGAGAAGTCCCAGCTCATCTTGTCCTCCTTGGCGGCGAGGACAGTTTGGCACGCAGCGGACGCGCGCCGCGGGCGGCCCCGGCGAGCGCGACGCCCAGGAGCAGCAGCGCCGCCACGGGCGGCGGCGCCGTCCCCGTGTTGGGCGTCGTGCACGGGTTGTGCTCGGAGCATGGGCTCGAGGCGGTGTGAACGTAGACCGGCGCTGCGCAGCCGGGAGCCGGCTTGACGGTGACGCTGACCTGGGTCGCGGCCGGGTCGGCGGCGAGGGTGAGCAGCGGAGCGCCGCATGCGGAAGTGACCGAAGCGCCGCTCACCTGCGTCGCGTAGCCGCCGCCGTAGTGGATCGCCGGGAGCACGATCTCCGTCGGCGCGGCGATGGCATGGTCGGGCGCGTACGCGTAGCTGAAGACGGCCGTCGCGGGGTCGAATGACTGCGCCCCGGCGACCGGCGTGCCCGCCGTGGCGCGGGGGTACGCGCGGGCCAGCACGGCCGCCTTCGGGGTCAGGGCGCGCGCGCTGGTGAACAGCCGCTCATTCGGCTGGCCCGTGGGGTCGTGGTTCTGGAAGGCGGCCCAGTAGGCCCAGCTGATCGGCACGCTCGACGCGCCTGTCGTCAGGTTGTGGCCGTCCATGGCGTTGGCGTCGTAGGCGAGGTCGGGGACGTAGTCCTCGGCGCCGAACTCCGACGCCAGCAGCGCCGGCCCGCCGGGCTGGGCCGTCGTGGTCGCACTCTGCACCTGCAGCGCGTTGTTGATGACGATGTCGTCGTTGGTCGGGCACGCCGCCGACGAGCACTCGCCGCCGGTGAAGGCCCCGACCGGCGGGTAGACGTGGAAGTTGAAGACGAGGTGCGTGTAGTTCAGCGGCACCCCGACCCCGATCGTCTGGCCGCCGTGGTAGTCCGTGGTGACCGGCGCCTCGTACGTCACCAGGTGGTTCGGGTCGACCGAGGCGTTGAGGATCGAGGGGATGAAGCCGGTGCTCACCGGGTCGGCTCCCACCGTGGCGGAGCACCTGCTGTCGGGGTCGTTGCTGCCTGCGTAGAAGCACTGCAGGCGGCTGTCGAACTCCGTCGGGGTCACGGTGGCGGTGGAGTCGTAGGGCTCGTTGAACGGGTCGTAGCCGATGACCCACTGGTTGTCGCGGTAGTGCTTCGCGACCTCCTGCCACATCCTTATGTACTGGCCCTGCAGGTTGCCGGACACGTCGTTGCTCCAGAAATGGTCGGCCGCCATCGCCAATGCAGGGTCGATGACCGGGTCCTGCGACCACTTCGCGGCGTTGGCCGCGTTCGACGGCGCCGGTGTCGTGGTGCCGGTGAGGAACGTGCACACCGCCCATAAAGGCGCCCCCTCCCCCTCCCATGGCGTCGCCGACGCCGGGTTGTTGAAGAACTCGCTGTAGTCGTCCTGGTGCATGTCGATGAGGCTGTAGATCCCGTGCGCGGCGAGCAGGCTGACGGTGGCGTCGACGTGCGCGAGGTAGGCGTTGACAGTGGTGAGATCCAGCTGGTCGTCGGCCGCCTTCAGCGGCGCGGTGCCGAGGGCACGCGGCGTGCAGAAGGCGGGGTCGTTCGCCGCCGGGGTCGCCATCCTGCCGGGCTCCAGCGCCCGCCAGATCAGGCCGACGCGGGCGAAGTTGAACCCGAGCGCGGCGAGAGCGGAGGCGTCGGAGTCGGTGAAGGTGCGTTCCGCGTCCACCGCGAGGTAGGCGGGGTCAGGGCTCAGCCAGTAGCTCGGCACGCCGGGGTGGTTGACATCGGGGACGCACGGCTGGCCAGGGGTGCTGGCCACCACCTTGCTGAACGACGGGCACTTGGGCACGACGTCGAAGCCATGGAACTGGAGCACGCGCCCGTAGCCGTCCGTCATGAACGGCCCGCCCCGCGCCTCGACGAACGGCGAGGGCGCAGAAGCCGCCGCACCCGGGCGCGCGCCGGCCCCCAGCCCAGACACCAGGAGGATCGCGGCCGCGGCGAGGAGGCGCATGGAGGGGTTCACGCGTGCACGGTCATAGCACGTCCGGGCAAGCGGGGTGCGCCGGACCGTGCCAGAATGGGCGCCTCGCAATGGCGACCGGAGTGGCGTCCATCGGGGCCTCGGCCAACCCAAGCCGATGGTCGGCGCGCCCCGCGCTGAGCAGTCTCACGCGGTTCGCAGTGTTCGCCGTCCCCGTCGTGGTCGCCGCGGTGATCGCCATCATCGCGAGCCACCTCTATCCCCCGCCCTTCGACCTCCTGCCGCTGGTCGGCTGGTGGGTCGCCGTCTTCGGGTTCACGGCCATCGTCCTCTTCCTGCTCGAGCTCGCGGCCCGCCGGGTACTGCCCCTGGCTGTCCTGCTGAACATGACACTGCAGTTCCCGGACCGGGCACCCTCGCGGTTCGAGGTCTATCGGCGCCGGCCGTCGGCGCGGCAGCTGCGCCAGGAGATCGAGAAGGCCATGGCGGATGGGACGGTGGCGGGCGAGCGGGCCCAGCGCGCCGAGACGATCCTGACTCTCGTCCTCTCCCTGTCGGCTCATGACTCCCGCACGCGGGGCCATGCGGAGCGTGTCCGCATCTTCGCGGAGATGCTCGGCGAGTCGCTGGCGCTGACCCCGGAGGACAAGGACCGCCTGCGCTGGGCGTCGCTCCTGCACGACATCGGCAAGCTGATGGTGCCAGCGGCCATCCTCAACAAGCCGGGCAAGCCGGACGCGGACGAGTGGGCCGCGCTGCAGCAGCACCCGACGACGGGCGGGCGCCTCGTGCAGGCGTTCACGCCGTGGCTCGGCACGGAGCTCGTCGGCGCGGTGGAAGACCACCACGAGAAGTTCGACGGCAGCGGGTACCCGCACGGCAGTCGCGGCAAGAAGATCAGCCTCGGCGGGCGCATCGTCTCGGTCGCCGACAGCTTCGAGGTGATGACGGCGGCGCGGCCGTACAAACGCCCGATGACGGCGAGTGCGGCGAGGGAGGAGCTGCTCCGCTGCAGTGGCAGCCACTTCGACCCTGACGTGGTGCGCGCCTTCCTCAACATCTCGATCGCGCGGATGTGGCTGGCCATCGGCCTGTCGGCGCTGATCGCGCCGATCCCCGCCCTGGCCCGCCTGCCAGAGCGGCTCGGGCGCTGGACGCGGCCGGCGACGACGCTCACCACCAGCACGGCCCTTGTCGTGGTGCTCGGAATCAGCGGGCTGCTCAACCCGTACGCGCCGCAGAAACCCGTCACCCTCACCGGCGACAGCGCCTACACGAAGTTCGCGCCGCCGCTCGTCACCTCGCACCCCGTGGTCACCGGACTCAGCCTGCCGATCGGACTGTTCGCCGACCGCTCGCGCTTCCTTGTCTCGATGGGCACCGGGATGGAACGGTTCTCACTCAATGGAGGGAAGCACGGCCACGCCGCGGCGACGCAGACCAACGGGCTCCAATGGGGCATCGCGCTGGTGCGAGGGCACTACTACGGCGAGAACGGCAGCGCCGTGTACGAGTTCAACCCGACGACGCTGAAGCGGGGCCGCCTCGTCGCGCCGGTCGGAGGCCAGGGACTCGTGGCCGACCCCTTCACCGGGGACCTTTTCGTGTCGGGGCCGAGCGGCATCGACCGCATCGTCAACCCCGAGGGTCACGCCACGTTCAAGCTGGTCGTCAGCGGCTCCTTCGACGGCATCGCGCTGAGTCCCGACGGGAAGACCATCTACGTGCCGAACCGCGGCGACGACCACATCGACGGCTACAACGTGAGCGGGCACAAGGTGTTCGACGTGAAGGTCAGCCCCCATGGCGCCGATGGGATGGCGGTGGTCGCCGACGGGGTCTCGGACCACGGCCGCGACCTCTCGGGGGACATCATGGTGAACGCCAATGACGGCACGATCGACCTCATCGACGTGCACGACCACAACCGCGTCACCGTCGTGGCGGCCGGCGGCTCACGGGGCGACTTCGCGACGGTAGGGGCGGACGGTTGCCTGTACGCCGACCTGTCGGACCGCGTCGAGCGGCTCGAACCCTGCATCTTCGCGCCCACCGCGCGGACCCTCGGCTGAGGTCGGGCGTCAGGCCAGCAGCTCGATCCCGCCCTCGATGAGGGTCATGATGACCCCCGTCAGCTTCTCGTACATCGGGTCCGGCCGCTTCCCGCGCCGGTGCAGCATGAGGTTGTACCCGAAGATCGACGCGTACTTGTAGGCGCTTAGCGCGAGGTACCAGCGTGACTCCTCGGGGTCGGCGCCAAAGATCCTGATCACCTCATCGGCGTCGATCTCCAGGCCGCCACCTGGGTTGGGGGCGTCGGGGTTGGCACGTCCCCGCTGGGCCACGACGCAGAGGCACCCGAGGTCCAACAGCGGGGCGCCGACCTCGGCGATCTCCCAGTCGAGGAGGGCGACGATCTCAGGTTTGCCGGACTCGACGCGGAAGAGCATGTTGCCGTAGTGGAAGTCGGCGTGGACGAGCGCCGGCGCCGGCTCCGGCGGCTGCTTCGCCGCGAGCAGCGTGCCCAGCTCTGGCGCCCTGCCGGTGAGCTCCTCAGGCGCGCGCTGCATCAGCCAGGCCCATCGCATCATCTCCTCGGCGAGAGACACCGCGCGCTCTTCGCCGATGCCGCTTTCCGCCACCGGCACCTCCTGCAGGCGGTGCAGCAGGTCGCAGGCCGCGGTTGCTATGGCGACCGCGGGGACCTGGCCCACCAGCTTCTCGATCCGCACCCCCTCGACGCGCTCCATCAACACGAACGGGCGCCCGTCGAGGGCCGGCTCGGCGCAGTTGACGACGATGCGCGGGGTGGGCAGCCCCTGCTCGTTGAGGGCGGCCATGATGCGGCCCTGGCGCGGGATGTCCGCGGGGCCGGCGATGCGCGCGCCGGGCGGGGGCAGGCGGAGCACGTAGCGCTGGGTCGAGGCCCCGTCCTCGGTGGTGACGAAGTACGTCCAGCCCGAGTGGCCCTCGGGGATGGGGTCGCACGCGACCACCGCCAGCCCGGACGCCCCGAGGTGGTCACGGAGGTAGGCCTCGAGGCCGTCGCGAATCGCGTCAGCCACCCGGGCGCTCGCGCAGGAGGTGGCCGACGTCGCCGATCGACTGCACCACCGTCCGCTCGCCCTTCACCAGCAGGACGCTGACGCTGGTGAAGAGCGGGAGCACGCGCAGGGGCCCGGAGTCGAGCTTCAGCACGTGCAGCAGGTACATGCTGATGGCACCCGCATGCGTCACGGCGGCGACTCGCGCGCCGGGACCCGCCGCCGCCACGATGTCGCGGATCGCGCCATCCATGCGCGCGATCACCTCGTCCAGGGGCTCGACAAACGGGATGTACCCCGCCTCGGCGGCCTCGGGCGCCTCGGCGCCGTCGTCCCAGTGCGTCCGCACCTCCCTCAGGCGCGGGTCGGTGCGCACCTCGAGGCCGCCGGCGCCCGCCGCGATGGCGGCGGTCTCCTGCGCGCGGCGGATGGGGCTGGCCCAGATCGCGGTGATCCCCGACCCGGCCATGCGGACGCCGAGCTTCTCCGCCTCGGCGCGGCCCTTCGCGCTCAGGGGCGGGTCGATGTTGGAGTCGTCCAGCGAGACCAGTTCGGCGTAGGCGTCGCCGTGGCGGACGAGCCACACCTCCGTGGCCTCGGCGTCGCCGACCAGGAAGCGCTCGTGCAGCTTGTCGAGCGCCTCGAGGAAGCGCGAGCGGACTGTCGCGTCGGGGGCTTCAGCCATGCCGGCGCAATGGTAGCGGCGGCGGCGCGGTGGCTACCCGCTCCCGGCCGGGACGACGGCTGACGCGGTGCCGATCGCCGTGACCGTGCCGTCGGGCTTCTCCTCCCAGACCTCGAGCTGGGCGCGAGCCCGCGGGGCCTCGTCTTCGACGCGCTGCAGGGTGGCGCGGGCGCGCGCGATGTCGCCGCCCCAGATGACGTTCGTGAGGCTCACCCGCAGCTGGCCACCGCAGAGCCAGCCGGCGCCGAACCTGCGCGTGAGCAGGGCGGAGATGTCGTTCATGTTGAAGACGCCTTGGACCACCACCGCGGGAAAGCCGAGGGCCCGCGCGATGTCCGCGTCGGAGTGGTAGTTCTGCAGCCCGTCCGCGATGGCCAGGCAGCGCTCCGGGGTCATCTCCCGGTCGCCACCCTCGAGCCGCTCGAGGACTTCGCCCCCGCCGGGCGCGATGCGCCGGTCTTCGCTTTTCTCTCGCGCCTTGTCGACGACGAAGCCCTCCGGCTGGGCGCGCAGGAACGACTGGTGGGTGCGCCCCCGGGCGAGGAGGCGGCCCTCCCCGTCGCTGACCTGGACCTCGTTGACGATGACGTGGCGGTTGCCGCGCCAGAGGTAGCGGTCGGCGACGAACGCGCGCACGGTGCAGGTGGCCCCGACCATGATCGGCGCGTACAGGTCCCACTCCTGCTTGGCGTGGAGGTTGCCGCGGAGCTCCGGCGGGTACCACCCGGCGAAGCGCCACGGCTCCTGGCAGGCGATGAGCGCCGGGGCGACGGGGCCGCCGAAGGGGCTCGGCCCGGTGTACCACGGGTTGTCGTCGTCGCAGCTCGCGGCGAAGCGCGCGACCAGCTCGGGGGTCACCTCCAGGTCGTGGGTGCCGAGGTGCTTGCCAACATGGATGTCGGCCCAGGCGTCGGTGGGCAGGACAGGGTCGCCGGCCATGGGCGTGGACGGTAACACGCCTAGCTGGATATACACAAGTTTGTGTGGTACAATCGAACAGATGTTTCCCTTGGAGAGGCTGGGGCGGGCTGAGGCGATCGGTGTGGCGTGGGAGGCGCTGGCGCGGGTTGGGGTGCTTGGGTTCGAAGGGCTGCGGCACGAGGACCTTGCGGGGTTGCAGCGGGAGGTCCGCGGGGTCATCGACCAGGCTGAGTTGCTGTGCGCGCGGATGCTGCGCGAGCAGGACCGCTCCGGTGGCTACCGCGCGGACGGCGCGCCGGACCTCACCGCGTGGATGGTGTCCGACCTGCGCATGTCGCCCGAGGCGGCGCAGGACCGGGTCACCGTCGCGCGCTCGCTCGAGAAGCTGCCGGCCACCGCCGACCTGTTGGAGCACGGGGAGCTCAACTTCGAGCAGGCGACGGTGGTGGCCCGCAACGCCAACAAGGTGCGGCCGGAGGATGTCTCGCGCGTGGAGGGGATGGTGTTGACCAAGGCCCTCACCACCGACGCCGGGCAGCTGCGGCGAGACGCCGCCGCGGCGGTGGCGGAGGTCGACCGGGAGGCGCTGTCGCGGGACGCAGCGCGCGTGCGGGAGCGGCGCTCCTTCAACATCCGCGACGACTTGGAGGGCACCGCCCAGGTGTCGGGCAACCTCACCTCTGAGCTGGCGACCCTGCTGCGCGCCGGGATGGAGCCGTTCCTGACGCCCGCGGGCCCTGACGACCCGCGCACCCCGGCCCAGCGCCGCCACGACGCGCTGCTGGAGCTCGTGCGGCGCGGGGTGGACGGGGGTAAGCCGGGTGAGCGGAGGCCGAAGCAGTTGGTGGTGGTGGCGCCGCTCTCCGCGATGCGTGGGGAGGACGGTCCCCCGGCGCTGCTGCAGGGGCTGGTCCCGCTAAGCCAGGAGGAGCTGTCGGAGATCGCCTGCGACTCCGTCCTCAGCGTGGTGCTGAGGGACGCGAAGGGGAACATCGTCTACGCCGGCAAGGGGGCGAGAACCTTCTCACCCGCCAAGCGGCGGGCGATGCTGGCCCGGCAGGCCACCTGCGCCTTCGAGCGCTGCAGCCAGCCGGCCGTCGACTGCGTCGGCCACCACATCGTCGAGTACTCCCTGGGCGGCAAGACAATCCCGGAGAACGAGGCCCCGCTGTGCCACGCGCACGAGGCGATGGTCCATCGCGACGGCTGGTGGGTGCGGCGGAATGACGACGGCACCTACACCACTCTGCCGCCCGGCCATCCCGAAAACCCGAGCTGGCGGCTCACCCCCGAGGCGTACCTGCGGGGACGGGAGCGGGCGATCCAGAGACGCAAGCGGGCGAAGGCCCCTGCGCCAGAGGCCGCCCGGGAACCGGCGCGCGCGGGGCCGCTGCCCCCATAGACACCGCGCGCATGCCGCACATCGTCGCCGAGCTGGCCTCGATGTAACGTAGGCACATGACAGAGCCATTCGCGAGCAGCGGCGCCCACCACATCCCCGAGGTCGAGGCGAGAGACTGGTACTCCGGCGACACCCACCTGCAGTGGCTGGTGCGGCGGTCGGTCGGCGAAGAGCTCTGGCCCGCGGCGGAAGCGGCGCTGCGCGACGCCGGCGAGCTCGTGCCGCAGAAGATCGAGCCGATGATGCCGGTGCTGGAGGCCAACCCCCCGGTGCTGCGCCAGTTCGACCACCGTGGCCAGCGCATCGACGAGGTCGACTACCACCCGTACTTCAAGGCCATCGAGTCGACGGCGCACGAGTTCGGGCTGGTGCGGATGAGCTACGGCGACGGCTGGCGCGGCCTGCCGGGACGAGCGCCGGCCGCGCTGCGCGCCGGGGTTGAGTACATCTTCCTGCAGGCCGACCAGACGATCACGGGGTGCCCTGTGGCGATGGTCTCGGCGATGTGCCGCGCGCTGGAGCGCAACGACAAGGAGCTCGCCGCGAAGTGGATTCCGAAGCTCGCCAGCGACAAGCCGGGCGAATACCTCACGGCAGCGATGTTCCTCACCGAGAAGGCCGGTGGCTCCGACGTCGGCGCCAACGAGACCGAGGCCGTGCGCGACGAGGACGGCAACTGGCGGCTCTACGGCGAGAAGTGGTTCGCCACGAACCCGACGTTCGACCTGGCGCTGATCCTGGCCCGGCCCCGGGGGGCCCCAGCGGGCACGAAGGGGCTGGGTCTCTTCCTCATGCCGCGGATCCTCCCCGAAGGCGTCCCGGACAACCCGCTCAACGCCGACCCGCGCCGCAACGCCTACATCTTCCACCGGCTGAAGCCGAAGTTCGGGAACAAGGGGTTGGCCTCGTCGGAGATGGGCCTGCGGGGCGCCTTCGCGTGGCCCGTCGGCGACATCGACCGCGGCATGAAGCAGATGCTCGACATGGTCAACAACACCCGCGTCGGGATCGCGCTGACCTCGGCGGCGTCGATGCGCCGCTGCGTCTGGGAGTCGCTCGAGCACACCCGTCAGCGGGTGACGTTCGGCCAGGTCCTCGACCACCACCCCCTGATGCGCGACACGCTGGTGGAGCTCGTCACCGACTGCACCGCGACGCTCTCCGCCGCGATGAGCGTCGGCGAGCTGCTGCAGAAGTCAGACCGCGGCGACACGGAGCAGGACCGCGTCCTGCGAATGCTCACGCCGATGCTGAAGGGCTACGCGGCGGAGCGCGCCCGCATCTGCACCACCGAGGCGATGGAGGTCCGCGGCGGGAACGGGTACATCGAGGACTGGCCCAACGGCCGGATGCTGCGCGACGTGTACGTGCACGCGATCTGGGAGGGTTCCGGCAACATCATGGCGCTGGACGTGCTCCGCGCGCTGGCGCATGGCAACGGGCCCGCGTACTTCGACGAGCTGGAGCGCCTGTGCGAGTCGACGGCCGGGAGTGCCGCGCCGTCCTCCGCCCTGTCAAAGGTGTTGCTGGCGAGCCTCCCGCGCCTGCGCGACGACGTGGACGCCCTCGCGACGGTGAGCGTCGAGGCGGCCCAGCTGCGCATGCGACGCCTCGAGAAGAGGATGGCGATGACCTACATGGCGGCCGTCCTGTCCGACCAGGCGCGCGAGCATTTCGACGAGACAGGCAGCGGCCGCCTCGCCTACCTCGCGGCGCGGTTCGCGACGCGCCTCGGCGGGCCCGCGGCCGAGGCGGCGGTGGGCGACGACGAGTGCTGGCTCGCGGACTTCGACGGCATCGTTCGCGGCGGCCACGTGGCTCCCGAGACGGGGCGGCGGGCGGCGGAGGCGGTGGCCAGGGCCCTCCGTGACGAGGCGGTGACGGCGCAGGTCGCCTGAGGGCGGCGGGGCTAGACTCGGAAGATGGCTGTGATCGCGATGGGCGGGTCGCGTCTGCGCGGCGTCGCCGGCATCGTCGCCGCCGCGCTGTTCCTGGCGGCCGTGGCCGGCGGGCTCGCCCTCAGCCTGTGGCGTCCGGCCCCGGGGCCGGCGAGCCGGCAAAAGGCGACGACCGGGGTGGCGCAACCGGCTGCCGCCCCGGCGTCAGGTGGCGGCGCCACCACGACGACCACGACCACCATGCAACCGGGCACCGCCGGCGTTCCCAACCAGGCCCAGGCTGCGCCCACGGCCGCTCCGCCGGCCCAGCCTCGCCCTGGCAACACCCAGGGCGGCTGCGGCGCGACGGGGACGGGCAAGGCGCAGCCGATGTGCGCCGCGCCCTGACAGCAGGCGCTGACCGAGCCTCGACGCTAAGGTAGCCCCATGAGCGGGCTATGGCGGCTGGGCGAGCCGGCCGTGCTGCTCGCGGTCCGGTGCGCGGCCATCTACCTCGTGCTGCTCTTCGGACTGCGCCTCTTCGGCAAGCGCGAGATCGGGCAGTTCACCCTCTTCGACCTCGTGTTCGTGCTGCTCGTCGCCAACGCCGTGCAGCCCGCCATGACGGGGCCGGACACGTCCCTCCTGGGCGGCCTGGTCATCATCGCCACGCTGCTGGTCCTCAACTTCGCCATCAGCTGGCTGCGCCTGAACAACGAGTTCTTCCGCCACCTGGTGGAGCCCAGCAGCACCGTCGTCGCGCGCGACGGTCACTGGCTGGACGCGGAGCTGAAGCGCCAGTTCGTGACCCCCGAGGAGTGCGAGGCGGCCCTCCGCGAGCACGGCGTCGAGAAGGTCAAGGACACCACGCTGGTCGTCCTCGAGGCGGACGGCTCGCTGAGCGTGGTCACGAAAGAGGGGATCAACGCGCGCCGTCGTCGCCGGGTGCGGTTCATCAAGCACTGACAAGCAAAGAGGGCGGCCCCGAAGGGCCGCCCTCTTCTGGGTTGCTTGGTTAGGGCAGGGTCACCCCCTGGCTGAAGACGTCCTGGTCGTTCGCCACGCTGGCGTTCGACCCGGAGAAGCTGCAGGCCGTGGGCGACGAGGCGCCCGGGCACAGGATCAGGTCTTCGTTACGAGTGTCGGACCATGACGGATGCCCGTTGTTGATGGCGTCGACTCCGGTGTAGTCGCCCCAGAACAGCCCGCTGAACTCAGTGGGCGGAGGCATGGAGGCCGAGGTGACGCGGGCGCCGGCCCACGTCGTGAACTCGCTGGCCTTCGTCGACGTCGCGAGGGTGAAGTCGGAGTAGCCGGTGGTTTCGTCACTCCCGTACTGACGGTCGTAGTAGGAGACCACCATCTTGGTCGTCGACCCCGGCGTGGACGCGGCCCACTGGAACCACTGGTCCGCGTTGTGGGTCGCGTTCGTGACGGTCATCGACCGTGCGTTGGTTGAGGCCCCGGAGAACGAGGCGCCGTAGTTCTGCGACTCGGACACCAGGATGTGGTTGCTGCAGTTCGTCTTCACCCCGTTGTACAGGTTGATGCCGTACGGCGACAGGCCGGCCGGTGAACAGCCGCTCGACTCCTTCGACGCGGTGTTGATGTAGGAGCCCACGGTGACGATCACGCGGCTGGTCGAGTACGGGTCGACCGTACCGGACGGGTAGTTGGAGGCGCGGAAGTACGAGTTGTTACCGGGCCCGTGCTCAGGTACGCAACCGCGCCCGGGGTCCTGGCCATTCTCATACGTGGCGCAGTCGGGGAGGTCGTAGTAGTTCGCGACCAGCACCGGCGTCCCGAAGGTGTCGCCTCCGTCGGTCGACTTGGCCAGGAGGACCTGGTTGTAGTTCTCGCACTGCGAGGCGCCACCTGGGTCGCAGTTGGTCGCACCCCCTGTCGGCGTGTTGTTGAAGTTGGAGTACGCCACGTAGAGCGCGCCACCGGGTCCCAGGAACGGGTCCGAGTACTGGTTCTCGTTGCAGCTCCCGTGGGGAGTGGCGAGACGGTATGTCTGGGTGCACAGGCTGGGCAGGTCGCCGCTCACAACGACGGGAGAGCTGAACGACTCCCCGTAATCGTCAGAGTGCGCCTCGTAGATGTATGCCGTCCCGTCCGAGGCGAAGTCCGTCCAGGTGACATAGACGCGGTTCGGGTGGCCGCTGATGCTGCTGTGGTCGACGGCCATCATCGGCTTGTCGATCAGCGTGGTCCCGGCGCCGGCGGTGTCGTTGAACTCGACCACCGGGCGGCCCGTGAAGTTCCACGAAGCACCCCCGTTCTGGGTGGCGCGGTACACATAGACGGCGCTGGAGAGGTCCTGGTTGTTGGTGACTCCGGGCCGGTCGAACATCTGGCACTGCAGATAAGCGTTGCCCCGGTTGTCAAAGCCGACTGCCGTGTCTCCGGCGGCCTCAAAGTACTCCCTGGCAACCCCGCCGTAGGCAGTTCCACGGACGAAGCCGGTCGGTGCCGTGCTGTCGGCCCAGGTCAACCCGCCGTCCATGCTGTACGAGATGCCGCAGTTGCCGTCGCCGCGGCGGTAGTCGTTGTAGCTGGAGATGATGTGGTTGGGGTTGTTTGGGTCGATCGCGATCGAGGTCTCGTTCTGCGCCTGGCTGCGGCCCTGTAGGTCAGCGTCGCTCAGGTTGAGGCAGTTCTGGTTGACCTTGACGTTGGCGCCAAGGGTCTGCGAGCAGCCGGCAGCGCCCGACGGCTGGTATGACGATGAGGCCGGCTGGACACTCGTACCCGAGGCTGCCGACCGGTTGGGCGTGCCCACCGGCGTGTACTGGGCGCCCGCCGACGAGCTGGCCTTCTCACCTGCCGGGTTGAACTCGAGCGTCGCCTGGCCCGACAGGATCCGTTTCTGGATGGTGTTGAGCTGGCTGTAGCTCATGCCGTGGGCGGTTAGCGCGCCAACCCCCGGCTGGAAGTAGAAGGCGGCCGCCAGCGGGATCGCCGCCAGGGCCCTGAGGCGCCAGAGCTTCATGCAGGTCCTCCTCGATTCCCGGCGACCTTTCGGCTTGGCGGGACGCCAACTCCGTGGCCGTCAGCATCGCGGACCATAGACCCGCGGCCTCGCGCTGTCAAATACGGCGCGGTCCGCGGGGGCCGGGGGGTCAGCCCGGGGCTTTGTTCGAGGCCTTGGCCCGCCTCGCGGCGGTGGACCGGGTCGACGTGCGCACCCGCGGGACGGGGTCCTTCGTGACGGCGTCCTCCTCGGCCAGCTGGCTGATCTCCTCGCCGAAACGCGGCAGCTGGTCGAGCGTGGACTCGTGGTGGATCGTGGTCTCCGGCATCACGAATGCCTGCTGGCCGCGCCGGAAGCGGTAGATCGCGCCGGCGTAGACGTTGAGGATTCCCGCGATGGGGACGGCGAAGAGCGCGCCGACGATGCCGCCGAGCTCCGCGCCGAGCAGCAACGCGGCGAGCGCGACCAGCGGATGGACGCGGGTCGATCGGCTGAGGAGGCGGAGCCCGACGGTGTACGCGCCCACCGTGTGGCCGACCATCGAGGCCACCGCGGTCTCGAGGATGACGACCTGGCCCTGCAGGACGGCGACGGCGCAGGCCACGCCGATCGCCACGGGCGCACCGACTATCGGGACGAGCTCGAGGAAGAACGTGACCACGGCCACGATGAGGGCGAAGTGGACCCCGATCAGGCCGAGGACGAGCCCGGTGTACACGGACATCACCGTCGCGAATATCACCTGGCCGCGGACGTAGCCGGCGAGGGTCGAGCCGGCGGCGACAAGGGAGAAGTCGAAGACCTCCTGCTGCCGCGGGAATAGCTGGCGGAGCATCGCCACGAGCTCGCGGCCCTGCAGCTCGAGGTAGATCGAGATGACCGTGATGAGGACCAGGTTGACGAACACGCCGACGGTGCCGCTGACCACGCCAAAGGCGCTGCCGAGCACGGGCCCGGCGAGGGTCTGGAGGGTGTTGCCGGTGTTGAGGTTGACGGGTATGCCGCGGGCCTTGAGCGCCTTTTCGAAGCCGTCGAGGGAGGCCTGGATCTCGTGCGACAGCTTCGGGGCCTGCTCGCTGAAGGCGGTGCCCTGCGCCACCAGGGACGGAATCAGGGCCGCGAGGAACGCCCCGAGGGCGACCACCAGGATGATGTTCAGCGTCAGCACCGCGAGGCCGCGCCGGCCCTTGAGCGGGCGCGTTCTCTCGAGGGCGTCGACGAGGGGCGTGATGAGCATCGCGATGATCGCGGCGAAGACGAAGAGCAGGATCACGCCGAAGACCTGGTCGACGATGAACGCGGCCTGGTGGTAGATCTCGATCAGAGCCAGGAGGATGAGGACGTAGACCAGGGCCCGGACGGGCCGGTGGAGATCGCGCCAGAAACGCGGCTCACCCGCGTGGTCCTCTCGCCGGCGGGAGCCACGGCGCCTGTCGGTGCTGAGGCGCCGGTCCCGGCGGGTCTCCCCGCTCTCGACGGCCATCGGCTGCATCCTACTCTCCGGGGGTCCCGCGGTCGCCCCGCGCCGCGGGGTCGCCGTCAGGCCGGGTCGGCTAGCGCGCTCTCGAGGTGCTTTGTGATGTCGCCGAGGAGCTTCTGTCGGAACTCCGTGCGGCGGCGCGCGACGGCGTCCTCGCTGATGGGCGTGCCGCGGTCACTGATCCACGGCGGCACGGCGCGCGAGACCTCCTTGGCGTCGACGGTGGCGACCACCGTGCTGTCCTCGCTCTCCTCGACGTGGATCCCGACCTTGCGAAGCACGCCTGTCTGGTTCGCCAGGGACCAACCCCGAGCCCAGCCCCGCACGCCGACGGCCCGCTGGAGCATCAGGCTGAGCGGCTGCGCGTAGACCCACGACTCCTTGTCGGGGCGGTAGCCCTCGAGGGCCCGCCGGACATCCCCTTCGAGGTCCGCCGCCACCCATTCGCACAGCGAGAGGGCGCGGTTGTCCAGGTCGGGCGGCTCCACTTCCTCGTACGGGATCGCGCTGATCGCCCGCATGACACCGCCGTGGCGGCGGCAGTAGGTCTTCTGCGCCACCACCATCGAGTGCTCCGGGCACCAGGAGTACCCACATTCGCGGTGGCGGCGGTCGACGTATGAGCAGCGCTTTACGGAGGTGTTCTTGCACCCCGCGTGCGCACAGGTTTCGACAGCCACGGCCATCCTTGGGTCAGATTACATCCTCGCCAACGAATTGCGAACCCCCACGAGCAAACTCTGGGCCGCGCGTCCGACCGGGCCGCGCGTGTCGTGGAGGACGCTCTCGGCGAGCCCCACGCCGGAGGGCCCGATCGCGGTCCTGGCATCGAGCCCGACCCACTCGCCCTCGGGCTCGCGGTGGAGGTGGATCGTGACCTCGGGGTTGATGAAGACGTGCGTCGTGAAGTCGAACACGCGGCTGATGCCGTTGCCGAAGTCGGCCGCCGCGGCGACGCGCATGAGCGGGGTGTCGGCTTCACCCTCCACGACGGGCACGCGGAGGCGGAACCACACCGCCGCCGGGCCGGGCCTCGTGAGCTCCCCGCGGGCGACGCGCACGTCCATCGCCGCGCCGAAGGGAACCCGGCTCAGTGCCGTGGACTCGTCGGATTCCTCCGGCGGAGGCAGGGAAGACGCCGGCCCACCTTCGGCTGGCGGGTCGAGCGCCTCCCGCCGGATCCGGAGGGCGGCCGCCCGAGCCAGCTCCTGCCCGCCCGCGCCGAGGGTGGCCTCCAGCACCTGCACCTTCTTCCCGGCCCGCGTGACCCGCGTTTCGACAGAGAGCTCGCGCAGAGGCACCGGGCGGAGGAGGTCCACGGAGAACCGTGCCCAGGTCATCGGCACGTCCGATTCGACCCGGCCGAGCGCGTGGGCGAGGAGGGCGGCGGGCGCGCCACCGTGCAGGGACCCGGGATCCCACGGGCCGACGGCGCTCTCGGTGGGCATGAAGCCGGCACCGGTGGGGACGAAGATGGGCAGGCTCATGCCTGCGGGTCAGCGGGATCGCCGGCGAAGCCGACGTAGAGCAGGATCACCGCGGACGCTGCGTGGAGCACGATGTCCATGCCGCCGAGCGGAATCACCCCGAACGGGTTGGACGAGACGATGCCCACGATCGCGAGGAGCCCGAGGACGGCCCCGGCGCTCTCCGCCCAGGCTTTGGCCGCCGGACCGCCGAGGCCGTACGCGCCAAGGCCCGTCGCCCCGATCGCGATGTTGACCAGGTTGTGCAGGAGGGTGACCTGGAAGCCGAGAACGACCGCCGTGCCGCCGAAGCCCCCGGCGACAAAGCCCACCACGCCGACCGCCACGTAGGCCGCGCCGAAGGCCACGGCCGCGACGCGGGGCGGTTGCATGGCGGTGACCATAACCCCGCGTAGGCTCTACCCGTGGCCGGGCACGGGCGCATTCTCGTCGGGACCTGCAACTGGGCCGATCACCGCGGGTTCTACCCGAGCGGCCTTCCCGCCGGGGAGCGGCTCGCCCACTACGCCACGTTCTTCCCGCTGGTGGAGGTGGACACCACCTTCTATGGCATCCCCAAGACCCACGTCGTGGAGAACTGGGTCAGGAGCACCCCGGCGGGCTTCCTGTTCAACGTCAAAGCCCATCGGAGCCTCACCTTCCACGAGCGGGAGGACGGCAAGAGCCGGCGCTTCACCCCGGCCGAGGAACGCGAGTTCCTCGAGTGCCTACTGCCGCTGCGCGAGTCGGGCAAGCTCCGGGCGGTTCACTACCAGTTCCCGCCGTGGTTCACCGCCCGCCCCGGCAACCTGAACTACCTGGCGGAGATCCGCGAGCGGCACCCTGACGACCAGGTGGTGATCGAGATGCGGCACCGCTCGTGGGGCGAGAAGGAGCGGTTCGAGCAGCTGTGCGAGCTTCTCGTGGAGGCAAGGATGACGTACTGCGTCGTCGACCAGCCCCACCTCGGGTCGGGGTCGATGCCGGGGCGGGTTGCGGTGACCAACCCGGACCTGGCGGTCGTCCGAATGCACGGGCGCAACTACAAGACGTGGTACATCAAGGGCGCGAAATCCTCGGCCGACCGGTTTGACTACCTGTACCCCGAGGAGGAGCTGCTCGAGTGGGTGCCCCGGGTCCGCGGGATGGCGGACCGAGCCCGGGAGACGCACGTGCTCTTCAACAACAACAGGTCCAACTACGCGGTCGTCAACGGGCTCCAGATGGGGCGGCTGCTCGACCTTGACATGCCGGACCCGGCGACGGTGCCCGTGCTGGTCGAGGGCACCCAGGAGGCCTTCGCCTTTCAGGAGGAGGGGACGAAGGTGAAGCGCAGGTCCTCGCGCTGAGCGTCGCGGTACGCGGCGAGGAAGATCGCGCGGTCGCGGCACGCGCTCTTCGGGACCCTCGCCGCCGTCAGGGAGCCCCTGAAGGGCGAGTCACGAAGCGGGTAGGGCTCGAGGACGCACCTCCCGGGTTCGGGCATAGAGGCCCGCAGCTCGACCGTGGCGGGGGCGCCCCAGGCCGCGGGCACGGCGGGATACGTCTCCGCCCAGCCCGAGGCCGGGTCGCGGCGGCAGCAGTCGAGGGAAACCCGGTCCCAGAGCTGCAGCCACTTGTAGTGCGCGCTGAGGCGGCGGTCCGCTGCCTCGCCGGTTAGCTCGAGGCGCGCCCGCACCTCCTCCTGGAACGCCAGCTGGTCCTGGACGAACAGGCGGAGGGCGGTCGCCTCGGGTTCGGCGAACCGCTCCGGCGTCGAGAACGGCAGCCAGTCCCAGTGCCCGTGGAAGAAGCCGGAGAAATGCAGGCTCACCAGGAGTGCGGCGTGGGCATCCAGGGCGAGGACAGCCTTCACGCCACGGTCGTAGAGATCGGTCGTCGTTACCCGGTCGACCTCGTGGAAAGCGAGGGGGCGGCCGTCGTCGCCCTGCGCGGGGGCCTCGTCCCAGTCTTCCCACGCAAGGTCGTGGAGGCGGGCGCCGAGGAGGACCGAGGCGTCCTCGACGGCCTCGAAGGCACTGCCGCCCCAGCGCTCGGCCAGCTCGCCCGAGAGGCGGGCGTGGTCGGCCTGGCGGACCAGCAGGTAGTCCGGGCCATCCTCCCTGACGATCACGCGGCGATGGTAGAGCAGCGGGCGGCCGCTACCATTGCCCGGCTCAGGAGGTTGGAATGAGGTTCGACAACAGGGTCGCCGTGATCACCGGCGGCGGGCGAGGCATCGGCGCGGCCACGGGCAAGCGCCTGGCTTCGGAAGGCGCGACCGTCGTCCTGTCCGACCTGGACGAGGGCCCGGCGGCCGAGGTCGCGGCGGAGATCAAGGCCGGCGGTGGCAAGGCCGCGGCGATCGCCGCCGACGTCACCCGGAAGGAGTCGGTCGACGCGCTGTTCGGCCAGGTCGCATCGGAGTTCGGGGGCGCGGAGATCCTCGTCGCCTGCGCCGGCATCATCCGCGACAACCTCGTCCACAAGATGAGCGAAGACGACTGGGACGCCGTGATCGACACTCACCTGAAGGGCACCTTCCTCGCGGCCAAGGCGGCCCAGGCCCAGATGGTCGAGAAGAAGTACGGGAAGATGGTCTTCCTCTCCTCCACCTCGGCCCTTGGCAACCGCGGCCAGGCGAACTACTCGACCGCGAAGGCCGGCCTCCAGGGAATGGCCCGCACCCTGGCCATCGAGCTGGGTCGGTTCAACATCAACGTCAACGCCGTCGCCCCCGGGTTTGTCGACACGCGGATGACGATGCAGACGGCCGAGCGGATGGGGGTCGACTACGAGAGCTTCAAGACGGCTGTCGCGTCGCAGACACCGCTACAACGTGTCGGCACCCCCGAGGACCTCGCCGGCGTGATCGCCTTCCTGTGCAGCGAGGATGCCTCGTACGTGTCCGGGCAGACCCTCTACGTCCGCGGCGGGCCGTAGCGGCTACTCGCCGGCCGCCTTCTTCTCCTCCGGCGAAGCCGGCTCCTCGTCGCGTCCGACGTGGCGCGCCAGGAAGGTGACCCAGGCGAGGAACACCACGACGACGGCGATCGGGAACAGGAAATAGGTCTCGTGATGGAGGGCGACGAGGTGTCCGATGCGGCCTCCCACCGCCGCGCCGACAACCAGGAAGATGCCGGCCCACACGGCGGTTGAGATGGCCACGCACACGATGAACACGGGGTAGCTGACGCCGAAGATGCCGGCCCCGACGGTGAGCGGGACCCGCAGCCCCGGCACGTGGCGCCCGATGATGAGCGCCATCGGCCCCCAGTCCTTGAACCAGCGGTCGGCGCGACGCATCTGCGCCGGGCCGATGTGGAGGATGTTCGCGAGCCGGTGCTCGACGAGGCTCCGACCCCACCGCCGCGAGATGAAGAAGAGATTCGTGGCCCCGAGCACCACCACGGCGATGAGGGCCAGCCAGGCCACCAGCAGCCCCGGGACGGTGTGCTGCGCATGGTCGCCGACGTACATCACGAAGACGTCGCCGGGCATCGGCATCGGGATACCGGACTCCTCCAGGTAGAGGAGGCCGAAGGCACCGGCGCCGCCGGTGTGGCGCAGCTGGCGGGCCATGATGCGGACGCCGTCGCCGAATCCCTCCGGGAGGTCGCCCTCGAGCACGGCCACGACGAGCACGACGGCGATCGCCGCCAGCGCCGCGACGCCGATCCACCACCGGCGCCGCCGCGCGGACCACGGCCAGCGCCGGGCCCGGGGGCCCGGCAAGGACTTCTCCGCCACCACGACAATGGTCGCGCATCGGACCGCCCGTCCCACGGACTTTCACGCCACAACCGGTGTGACAGAATGACGCTGCCTTGGCCGCGACGCTGGATGGGTGACCCCTTCGACGTAGAGGCGCTGCTGCGGCTGCCCCGCCGTGGTGGGCTCGCCCTGGCCCCCGACGGGGAGAGGCTCGTGGTGGGGGCCGCGGCGCTCGACGGCAAGGGCGCGAAGTACACCTCGTCGCTCTGGCAGGCGGACCCCGCGGGCGTGCACCCCAGCCGCCGGCTGACCTTCTCGGCCGAGGGCGAGATGGACGCCACCTTCCTGGCCGACGGCTCGCTGCTGTTCGTGTCCGAACGCCCGGCCGGCGCCGACCCGGCGGAGGGCCCGGTCAGGATGGGAATCTGGCACCTGCCCGAGCACGGTGAGGCGCGCCTCCTCCGGCGGCCCCCCGGCGGGGTGGTCGCGCCGTCGGCCGGGACCGCCGCCCGCACCCTCGCGGCCGCGCGCGAAGCCCACCGGGTCGCGTACGTCATCGCCGCCTTCCCGGGGGCCCCTGACGACGCCGCGGACCGGGCGCACGAGGCTGCCCGCGAGACCAGCGGGACCACGGCCATCCTTTACGAGACCTACCCGATCCGGTACTGGGACCACTGGTTCGGGCCACGCGAGCGGCGCCTTGTCGTGGCGGATGTCGACCCGCAGCGGGGCGAGCTGAGAGAGGTGCTCACGCTTGCCCCCGAAGCGGACAACCCGCTCGCGATGGAGGAGGTCTCGTTCGACCTGACCCCCGACGGCAAAACCCTCGTCACCGGCTGGCGCGACGCGTCCGAGTTCACGGTCCGCCGCACCGACCTCGTGGCGGTCGAGGTCGGCACTGGAGCCCGGCGCGTTCTCGCCACGGACCCGGGCGCGGATTTCGAGGATGTGCGGTGTGCGCCCGACGGCCGTCACGTGGCGTGCGTGCGACACACGCACGGAGAGCCGGCCAGGGCGGAGGCGACGGCGCTCTGCGTGGTCGAGCTGGCGACCGGGGAGCTCCGCGACCTGACACGCGCGCAGGAGCTGGACATCGCCGAACACACCTGGGGCGCCGGCGGCGACTGCCTCTACTTCACGGCCTCCAAGGACGGGCGGATGCCCCTGTTCAAGGTCACGCTCGCGGACGGCGTGGTCACCCGGCTGAGCGATGACGGCCACTTCTCCGATGTCTGCCCGGCGACCGACGGCCGCGTGTTCGCCCTCCGGTCACGGATGGAGTCGCCGCCGGAGGTGGTCGCGGTGCCGGCCGACGGCCACGCCGACCAGGTCGTCGCCCTGCACCCGGACGAGGGATCCGCGAGCCATGGCCAGGTCGAGGAGGGCTGGGCGAAGGCCGACGACGGGCAACCCATCCATTACTGGTTGTTCCTTCCGCCGGGCGCGTCGTCGGCGGCTCCCGCTCCCCTGCTCACGTTCGTGCACGGCGGCCCCCGCAGCTCCTGGAACGGCTGGCAATGGCGCTGGAGCGCGGCCGTCATGGCGGCTGCGGGCTACGCGGTGGTGCTGCCCGACCCGGCGCTGTCGCTGGGGTACGGGCAGGACTTCGTGCAGCGGGGCTGGGGAGCGTGGGGCGAGCGGCCCTTCGCGGACATCCTCGCGACCATTGACGCGGCCTGCGCCCGCGACGACGTCGACGCCGATCGAGTCGCGCTGATGGGCGGCTCGTACGGTGGCTACATGGCCAACTGGACGGCGGGCCACACGGGCCGGTTCAAGGCGATCGTGACGCACGCAAGCCTGTGGGACCTGGACCAGTTCGCGGGCACCACCGACGACGCGCTCTGGATGGAGTGGGAGTTCGGTGACCCGTGGGTTGACGCGTCGCGGTTCCGCGAGAACAACCCGTCAGCCGGGGCGCCGCGGATCCAGACGCCGATGCTCGTGATCCACGGCGACCGCGACTACCGGGTCCCGGTCACCGAGGGAATCCGCCTCTGGGTCGAGCTCCGGCGGCGAGGCGTCGAGGCCAAGTTCCTCTTCTTCCCCAACGAGAACCACTGGATCCTCAACCCCGGCAACATCCGGGCCTGGTACCAGACCGTGCAGGCGTTCCTAGACCAGCACGTCAAGGGTGAGCCCTGGCGCCGGCCCGAGCTGCTGTAGGCCGCGTCATGCGTCCTTACCCCCCATCTCCACGACCTTCTCGTGGACCTCTCGCGTGAGCTTCTCGACCGCCTGGGTCAGGGCCGTGTTCTGGGCCAGCAGCTTCTTGATGTCCTCGGTGTTGCCCTCGGTGTGAAGAGCGATCTCTGACGCGATGGCGTCAGCGCGTTTTGCCGCGATTAGCAGCGCGGCGGCCTGCAGGCCGGCCATCGTCGAAAGCATGAGGTTCAGCAGGACGTAGGGGTACGGGTCCCAGCCGCTCGGCCCTCCGAGATGGAGCAGCGTGTTCGCCGCCGCCCACAGGATCATCAGGACCAGGAAGACGAAGATGAAGCTCCATGAGCCCATGCCGTTGCGCATGCGGTCCGCGGCGCGCTCGCCGAGGGTCAGTTGCTCGCCGCTGCGGACCGCGGGGTGACGGTGCCATTGAGACTTCCACGCCAACGAAGGTTCCCTCCAAGTGAGCCGGACACAGGATCCATCACTGTAGCGGCGGGCCAGGAACAAGGAAGGGGAGCGGCGAGCCGCTCCCCTTCGCGTCAGTCCCGGCTCAGACGCAGCCCATCGCGGTGTTGCTCCACAGCGACTGCACCGCGTAGTGGTGCCCGGCCTTGTCTGGCCCGATGTTGTAGGCGCCGCCGGGTGTGCCCGGGTTGATCCAGGCGCACTTGTCGCCAGTCTCGTTACCGTTGGCGTCGAGCCATGCGGGGCTCGTCCCAGGGAACGGGTCGGTCTCGGCTTCCGCGAACTCGTGTCCGGCCACGATGGAGTAGCCGTCGAACCACCCGTTGCCAAACGCGTTGTCGGAGTTCACGAAGTTCGTCCCGCAGTTCTGGTTCATGTCCATGACGTAGGGCATGTTCGTGAACGTGAGGTCGTGGCCGTTGTTGTCGATCACGTCGGCGTGGTAGGCGCAGTAGAGGCCATAGCCGGGCGTCGCCGTCGCCTTCGGCAGGAAGACGATGAAGTTGGCGCCCTGCTTGTAGCCCTTCGGCCCGAGGAAGTGCGCCTCGGCGCGGATCGCCTCCTGCGCCAGGAGGTTTGCCTGGTCGACGGCGCCACCACTAACACACACCGCGTACGCGCAGTCATCCGGCACGACCGGCGGCGGCGGCGGGCTCGTCGTGTCCACCCAGGCACCGCCGAAGGCGACCGCCGTGCTGGCCACGTGCTTGCCCGAGCCGCCACAGTTGACCGTGCCGACGGGGACGCCGGAGCAGTACTGCTTCTGGGAGCTGTTCCACTTGGTGGATGTGCTGCCGAGGTACTGGAAGAAGCCCGTGATGTACGCCTCGGCCTGGGCGCTGCTGTACGAGGTGCCGGAGTTGGTGCTGACATCGCTCCACCCGAGCTGCCACTGCGGGCCCCAGAACACGGCGTAAACCGTGGGAGCGTTCTCTACGGGTGCTTTGGCCGTCTGGTACTTCAGGGGGAGCGGTCCCGTCGCCGCCGCTGTCCCGACGAACTGGAAAGCCGCGGCCGTGACCGCGGCGGCGATCGCAACGACGCGCCACGGGCGCGACGACATCCGAACCTGCAAGGTTTCCTTCCTCCGCCTTCCTTTTGCCTTCCTGTGCCGTCCCCCGGCATCCGCCGGAGGTGGCTCCAAATGTACCAACGCCGAGGTCGGCATGGGCTTGCGCAATACGCGCCGCCACGGCGCCCGCGCAACAACTGAGTCCCCTTTTGCCGCAAATTGTGCTAACACTGATGGTGACTAGTAGCGCCCGCCCGAGTTACGAGGCGGGGAAGGAGTAAGTGCATGGCTGAGCACAAACAGCGCATCGTCAGCGTGCTGCTTGGGGTCGAAGGGGGCCTCATCCTCCTCGGCGCCGTACTCGTGGGGCTGACGGGAACAGCGATCTTCCCGTTCGACAGCTTCGTGGGGACCGACGCCTCGGTGGCCGCCCTCGTCCTCGGCGCAGCGTTCGTGATGGCCTTCAGGACCCCCACGCGCACGTGGATCAACCTGGCCATCCTCTACAACGCCCTCACGATCGTCTTCGGGCTCGTGAAATGGGGCACCAACTTTGGCATCCGCCTCACCCTCACGTCCACGATCGTTTCGTGCATCTTCCTGGTTTGCTTCGTCGTCCTCTACCCGCGCAGCGGGGAGGAGATGAGGTTCTCGCCCACCGCCTGACCTGAGCGCGCGAGGTCGGGATCGTCCCGGCCTCGCGCCTACCCGGGCCGAGCGGCCCGATCGTCAGCCCGGCGGAGACTCGATGAAGGCGAACACCTGGCGCCAGGCGTCGGCGCACGCTTCACGGTGCTGGTCGTAACTGCGGTCGAAGAACGAGTGGGGCGCGCCGTCGTACATGACCGCCCGGTGCGGCACGTGCGCCCCCGTGAGCTCCTCCTCGAACTTCTCGAACTCTTCGCGCGGGGTCGCAACGTCATCGCCGGCGAGGAGCAGGAGCAGGGGTGACTCCATCGCGCTGACGACGTCCCGCACCCGCCCCGGTACGCCGTAGAAGCCGATCGCGCCGTCAAGCGCGCTCTGCGCCGCCGCCTGGCGCCACGACATCGCGCCGCCGAAGCAGAAGCCGAGGGTGAAGACGCGCTGCACGCGGCCACCCTCCATCAGCGCCGCGATCGAAGCCGTCACGTCCTCGCTCACCTTGTTCCAGTCGAGCTGCTGGATGTGCTCGCGGTAGTCGAACGTGGCTTCGTCGCGCGGCTCGTCGAGGGTCGTGGTGCGGCCAAAGTAGTCGAAGGCGACAGCGTCGATACCGGCACGGGCGAAGCTCCGCGTCAGCGCGCAGTAGTAGTTGTGCAGGCCACGCACGTCGGGGCACACCACGACGCCATTCCCATTCGGCTCCGCCGCGCGCGCGACATGAGCCATGAACTTCGTGCCGTCGGTCGACGTGAGGGTGAGGTCCTGCTCCTCCGCGACCGCGCCCGCAATGCCGTGGTCAGGGGGTAGTGCGTCAGCTCCGTAGCACATCGCCTATCGCCTCCAGTGCAGCGTCGATGCCGCTGCGTCCGACGTCCAGGTGCGTCACGGCCCGGACTCTGTTTCCGCCGGCGTGCGAGAGACGCACGCCGTGATGTTCCAGCAACTCGTCCATGAACGTCATCGCGTTGCGCCGCCCGTCGAGCTCGAAGATGACGATGTTGGTCTCAACGTGCGCCGGGTCGAGGTCGGCGCCGGGCAGGCGGGCCAGCCCTTCCGCCAGAGCCCTCGCGTTGGCGTGGTCTTCGGCGAGCCTTTCGACGTTGTGCTCGAGGGCGTAGACGCCCGCCGCGGCGATGACTCCGGACTGGCGCATCGAGCCACCGAGCCGCTGCTTCCATTTCCACGCCGCGTCGATGAAGTCCCGCGAGCCCGCGAGGACCGCACCCACCGGCGCGCCGAGCCCCTTGCTCAGGTCGATCCAGACGGAGTCGAATGGCTCGGCCAGGGCCCTCGCCGGTGTGCCGGTCGCGATCGCGGCGTTCATCAGGCGGGCTCCGTCGCAGTGGGTGCCGAGGCCATGCTCGCGCGCCCAGACACAGACCGCCTCGAGCTGGTCGAGCCGCCAGCAGGTGCCCCCCGCCATGTTGGCGGTGTTCTCCACAGAGACGAGGCGGGCCGTGGGGGCGTGTCTCGTCTGGGCCTGCAGGGCCGCGTCAAGCTGCGCCGCGGAGTAGACGCCGCGCTCACCGTCGACGGGGTGAAGGATCGCGCCGGCGATGACCGCGGGCCCGCCGGCCTCGGACGTGAGGACATGGGCGCTGCGGTCGAGGAAAACCTCTTCGCCCGGGCGGCAGTGGACCGCCAGGGCGATCTCGTTGCACATGGTGCCCGATGGCAGGAAGACCGCCGCCTGCTTGCCCAGCAGTTCCGCGACCATCTCCTGGAGGTGGTTCGTGGTGGGGTCCTCGAAGCGCTGCTCATCGCCAACCTCGGCCTCCGCCATCGCCATGCGCATGCCCGGCGACGGGCGCGTCTGGGTGTCCGAGTACAGGTCGACGAGGATCCGAGCCACCGCGGGATCGTAGCCGACGGCCGACCTGTAAGACATCCGAGGTCCCGTGGCGCCTGGTTGCGTGGCTGGTGAGCCGGGATCCCTCATCATTCTTGGCGTGTTCATCGAGGTGAACGGTCACCGTGTCAACTCGGTCAGCTTCGGCTCCGGGCCCAGGACCTTCCTCGCTCACGGCGGCTGGGTCGGCAGCTGGGAGGTGTGGCAGCAGCCGTTCGAGTTGATGAGCGACCGTTGGCGCTGTATCTCCTACGACCACATCGGCTCCGGTGAAACCGTCGTCCCACCGGAATCCATCACCCCGGAGGCCCTGGTCGCGGACCTGGTCGGCGTCATGGACGCCCTGAATATCGAGAAGTGTGTCCTCGGCGGTGAATCCCTCGGCTCAGTCGTCGCCCTTGGAGCTGTGGTGGAACATCCGGACCGCTTCGAGGGACTGGTGCTCGTCGACGGTGCACCACGGGTCACGGGCGCCGTGCGGATGCTCATCGAGGGCGCTCGCTCCGACTTTCCCGCCACGATTGAATGGTTCGTGGATGCTTGTCTTCCAGAGCCGGGTTCCGAGCACCTCAAGCGCTGGGGACGGCACATCCTCCTCCGCGCCGAGCCAGAGTCCGCGGCCCGCATTCTCGAGTGCTACAAGGGGCACCCGGCAGTCCCGCTCGAGCAGGTGGCGGTGCCGACCCTCGTCATCCACGGCACGCTCGACGCGATCGTGCCCGAAGCCCTGGGGCGGCGGATGGCGGCGGAGCTTCCCGATGCCACCTACCTCGGGCTCGAGGGCGCCGGACACGTTCCGACGCTCACCCGGCCGGAGGCGGTCGTCGCCGCGATCGAGGAACGGTTCAGCTTTCTCCTGCCGGCAGTCGCGCGCTAGCGTCCCTGGCGGCGATCAGACAGCCGCGCGGCGCCGCCGGCGACCGGCAGGCTTGACGCCGGGGTCCGGCGCCCGGTCGATCTCCTGCCCGAGGCTCGGCAGGTCCTCGAGGGCGGTACCCCCCTTGTCCTGCAGGTAGAAGGCGTCCTCGCCACGGCGCGACATGTAGAGCGCGCCGAGGTAGACGTTGGCGATGCCCGCGACCGGGACCGCGAAGAGCGCGCCCAGGAGCCCGCCCAACTGCGCACCGATCACGAGCGCGGCCATCGCGGCCAGCGGGTGCAAACGCGTCACATGGCCGGTGACCCGCGGACCGACGATGTAGGCCTCGATGGCGTGCCCGACGAGCCCGGCAACGCCCGCCAGCAGGGCCAGGACCGGGCTCTGGAAGAGCGCGATCACGATGGCCAGCCCCATCGCCATCACCGCGCCGACCAGCGGTAGGAACTCCAGGAGGAAGGCCGCGATGCCAATGAAGATGGCGTAGTGCACGCCCAGCAGCGTCATCGCCACCCCGGTGTACACCCCGATGATCGTCGCCATGACCAGCTGGCCGCGCACGTAGGCGGCCACCGTCGCACCGGCGGCCACCAGCGCGAAGTCGATCGTCTTCAGCTGGCGCGGCAGGAGCTTGCGAATGGCATCGATCAGCTGGCGGCCCTGGATTTCGAAGTAGATCGCGATGACGGCGACGAGGACCAGGTCGATGATGATCGAGGCGATGCCGCCGATGAAGCCGGCCGCCGAGTCCACGAGCTTCGCGCCGACCGCGTTCATCCCCTTGGGGATGTCAATGACCAGTGGAATGCCGATCGAGTTGAGCCATCCCTGGGTTCGCAGCCCCCACGCGCGCACCTTGTCGACGAGCTCAGGCGATGAGTGGACGAAATGGTTTGCCTGGCCGATGACCACCGGCGTCAGCAGCACCACGGCGGCGGCGATGCAGACGAGGAGGGCGAGGTTCAGGGTGAGCACGGTCAAGCCACGTCTCCCGGCGAAGGGGCGCATTCTCTGCATCCGGTCCAGCAGCGGGTCGAGAAGCATCGCGATGATCGCCGCGAACACGAACAGGAGCAAGATGCCGAGCAGCGTGAAGATCACCGCGTGCGCCTGCTGGTAGATGTAGAGCGAGAAGGCGACGAGTACGGTTACCAGCAGCAGCCGGAACGGGCGTGGCATGGTGCTCCACGACCAGGAGCCGACCGCGGGAGTCGGGCGCGAATTAGGCTGACGCGGCATCGGCGTCAAGGAGTCGCGCTCAGGCGTGCCCCACCCGGCCGCCTTTGAACAGCAGGCGGAGGACTAACAGCAGGATGACCGCGCCCACGAACGCCACGATGACGTCGCCGACAAACCCCCCGAACGCGATGCCCACCAGGCCCGCCAGGTACCCACCGATGAGGCCACCCACGATGCCGATGAGGATGTCCATCGGCAGGCCCATTCCGCGGCCGCTGAGAACTTTGCTGGCCAGGAACCCGGCGATCCCGCCGACGATGATCCAGACGATGAAGCTGCCCACTGCGATGTCTCCTTATAGCGAGGCGTAATCACCCGCATCCCCACTCTCGGCTGGGAGGGGTAACAAAGTCAGTAATTCGAGGCGAGGTTCCCGGCTCACGGTGAGGAGCTCTAACAGGGGAGCCCGAAATGCAGGACGGACAGAGTACGTTTCCTCTGCGTCTTCACCTTTGGCGTCGAGCAGGCCGACCGCCCGCAGGCGCTCGACGGCGTTACGAACCTCCACCTCGGGCAGCCCGCTTAGGGCGCTGAGCCGCCCAAACGTCTTCGGACCGTCGGCAAGGCGGCTGACGACGCGGAGGCGGGCTGGGTCCGCGAGCGCACGAAACAGATCGGCGGTGGGGCGAAGCTCGTCCGGCGAGCCGGCCAGGAGACCCGTCGCCAGCCGCTTGAGGGCGCGGGGGCGGAACGGGATCTTTCGGCCGCTCACGTACCGAGCCTGCAGCAGCGACTCCCCGACGGTGGCGCCTGCGCCCTGCCGGGCGATCACTATGTAGAAGAGCGCGACGATCAGCAGCGCGGCGGCGCCGTCGAACCAGCCTGCGCCGAGCCCGAGGCCCAGCACCCGGCGAGCCAGCGCCAGGACGCCTGTGACCACGCTCAACACGACCCCGATGTCGATCACCGCGGCAAGGGCGACGCGCTGGCCGTGCGGCAGCCTCGTCAACCCAGACGCCGAGGCGCCCGGGTTGTGGCGGAGTGCGAAATACCCGCCAAGTCCGATCGCGAGGAGGATGACGCCCTGGACCGCGAGCATTTGCACCTGGCTGAAGAAGTGCGCGACCGGCAGACCGACCAGTAGGCCGAGCGCGAAGAAGACCGCGACCCATGCGACCGAGGCAGGCACCATGCCCAGGATGAAGCGCCGGCGGTCCACGCGTAGGGCCCCCGCGACCAGGGTCGTGTAGATCCGGAGGCCGGGTATGAGCCGGGTTCCGGCAATCCCGAGTGCCCCCGCGGACTGGACCCGGGCCGCCACGCGCGTGAGCCTCTTTCCCTGGTGGATCCGGGCCGCCAGGGACTGAAGCCCGCCCGGGCCAACCAGGCCGGCCCAGCTGAATCCCACGATCGAGCCGGACACGCAGGCCACCACGGCGAGGGGTACGAAGACGACCGGGTTCAGGCCGCCGGACGCAACCAGCAGGCCGCCGGCGACGAGGACCAGCTCGCCGGGGGCAAAAGGCAGCGGCACCCCGGCCTCCTCGATGAAGAGCAGCCCGCACAGGAAGACCACCGCCACGGTTCCATGGAGCCCGAGCACGAAGCTCATTCCACGCTCCCCCGGGTCGATGCCGGCCGGACTGCCCGGCCGGCACCCGGGCCTATGCCCGTTGGTGGCGCCGCCGGACGGCGCGGAACCGGAGCACGACGACGCCGCAACCTGTCAGGACGAAGGCGACTGCCGCCATGGTCACCAGGGCACCACCGTTGCCGGCGGGGACGGCGCCGGCATGCGGTATCTGCGGTACCTGGGGGACCTGGGTTGTCTGAGATGTCGGTGGTGCGGGGGTGGGGCCTCCTGCCGTCGCGGCGGCGTTGCAGGTGCTCGGGCGGGTGATCTTGTTACTGATCAAGGTCACCTGGCCGTTGCGAGCCAGGGCGCGGCCGGCGATCGTGGCCCCGTTCTTGAGGTTGATGTCCGTGAGGGCCATGATCGTTCCGACGAAGGTCGTGGTGGTGTCGAGCGTGGCGGAGCTGCCCACCTGCCAGTACACATTGCACGCCTGGGCCCCATTGATGAGGCTGACAGTCGCGCCCGGCGCCGTCACCAGTGTGCTCCCCGCCTTGAAGATGAAGACGCCGTCGCCACTGAGAACAAGAGTGCCGGTCAGTGTCGGGGCGGTCGTCTGGCAGTAGGTGCCCGGGCTCAAGGTCTGGCCGCCCAGGTTCTTGCCGGTCTCGTCGAAATTGCAGGCCGAGGAGGCGGCGTTGCCGTAGGCCGTGGCCAGGTCATTCTTGGCCGACACCGCGACCGGGTCGCTGCCCGTGTGCGTCGTGCCCACAACCGTCGGTGCCCCGGTGACCGCGGTGCCCGGGCTGACCCCTAGGTCACCCGTGATCGTTGTCGTTCCGGTGTTCGTGACCGTCTGGCCCGCGAGGACGGCGAAGGTGGTCGCCGTGCCGAGCCCGGGTGCCGTTGCCGCCAGGCCCCACATCGATGTCGATGCGAATGCCATGAGCGCAGAGGCGACGGCGATCATGGAGCGCTTGCCAGTTCTCATTGCGTACCTCAAGTGGTCTTGCGACGCCATCTACGCGGCGGCGGCGGAGTGGGTGCCTCCAGCGTCGTCCTATCGGCGTAACAAAGGCAGCAACTCATCAGCCGGCAATTACTGAAGTTGTTACGTCGCCCGCTCGACGCTATGGCAAGAGGGGGAAAGGAGCGCCATGGAGATTCAGGACGCGATGAGCGAACCAGGCGGGTTGAATGCGCACATTGGAGGAAAGCGCCTGGTCTTCGTCACCCAGAGGCCCGCCAGCGTGGCCAGGCATGCCGCCCTGCTCAGCGACCTCGGTCACTCTGTCGCCCTTGCAGAGACCGTCGCGGAGGCCTTCGCCAGCGCGCGGTCATGTACCCCTGACGTGGTCTTTGTTGACATCAGGACGGCACTGCCGTCCCCGGTCGAGGTGATCAGGAAGATAAAGGCTGAACCTCGCCTCGCCGCGGCCCCTGTCGTTCTTCTCGCCTCCTTCGACGCGCTGAGTGAGATCGAAAAAGGTCTGTTGGAAGGCGCCTGCGACTACCTGGTGATCGACGAGACGACCCCGGCCGCGATGGCCCGGCAGATGCCGATCTGGGAGAGACCCGCCTAGACCTCGCACCGCTTCAGGACGTCACACCTGGCCTTCGTCCCGCGTCCAAGAGAGCAGATGACCGCTCCGACGTCCGCCGGCCCAGCGCCGGCAGGGAGATTGCCCCGATGAACACGCTGCTCTGGATACTCGCGGCACCGCTGGCCCTGATGTTCCTCACCGCCGCCTCCGTGCGCGCCCTGGCCTACGACCTGGCCAGGCGGCAGGTGGCCTGGGTCGGCGCCGTGCCCCGCCCGCTGCTGCTGTTCGTCAGCGTGGCCGAGATCCTCGGCGCGCTGGGCCTGGTGCTGCCGGGGTTGACGCATACCGCGACGAGCCTCATCCCCCTGGCCGCCGCCGGTCTCGGCCTGGTCCAACTCCTCGCGCTCTCCTTCCACGTCTCCCGCCACGAGCGGCGCAACGCCACCGCCAACGTCGCCCTGCTCGCCATCCTCACGTTCATCGCCGTCGGGCGGCTGGCCCTGGCGCCGATCTAGGGCCACCTCGGCGGCACATAATGCCTCTTCTGATGAAGATGACCAACGACACCTACTGCGTGCTGCTTCAAGGCAGGCGCATCGCCGAGCGCTATTACCGTGACAAGGACGGCTGGGTGAAGGTGAGCAACCGGGGACGCGTATTTCGGGCGACGGCGGAGCAGGTGCTCAACCACCTTCTGCCCGCCCTTGCGTTCGGTGCCGAGAAGGGGCTCACGGTGAACGTCGAGCACTACGACGGTCCGTACTGGCGGACGCTCGAACCTTCCTAGATCGTGCTCAGTGCGCAACCCCCCGTAGCCTCAGAGGCTCCAAGGTCCACATTGATTGTGACGCCCGACTGGCGGCGTCTCGGACCGGGCCTGCTGGCGGCCACCCTTGTGTGGGCCGTCCTGGTGGCGCTCGCGTTTGTCGGGCTCCGCCATCCCAGGGGTGTCGTCGACTACCTCCTGCCGGTACTTGTTATCGCCCTTGCGGCGTACAGGCTGCTGTACTTCGCGAATAGCAAGATTGCGGTGAACGATGAGGGGCTGAGGTACACCAACTTCCTCGGGCAGACATCGGTGTACAAGCGCGTCGATTTCGGCGAAGTCGACCTGTCTGCGCGCTTCGGCGTGTTCGTCAACTACAAATTCACCGGCCGCGACGGCAGGGTTTGGTTCCGCGTCTACGGCCTCACGTGGGCTTCGGACGAGATGGAGGCCGTCGCCCACGCCATGCAGGCGGGCAGCACTCCGCGGACGGGACAATCCCGGGAGTAGGCGCCCGCTACCCACCCACCGGGCACCGTGCCAGCACCCTTTTGGCCGGCGCCGGAAGAGAGGAAGATCAGCGGGTGAACAGGCCTGACGCAACATCGCGTTCCGGCGCGCGCCCGTGAGGCCGAGGACCGCCGCGAGCCTGGCCTGGGGGACGGGGGCGATCATCCTAGCGCTGTCCGTCGCGGCCGACTTCCTCTCGGGTGACGTCGGTAGCGTCCCCTACAACTCGATCCCGGTCATCCTGGGCGGGCTCGGCATCCTGGTCGCGATCCGCCAGCGGGAGAACCCGATCGGCTGGATCCTCATCGGCACCGGCGGTGCCTTCGCCGCCAACATCTTCGCCGGGGATGCCGCGGGGGCATCCTCCGCGCCCTGGGCCGCATGGCTCGCCTGGTTCCAGAACTGGTCCTGGCTCTCCTACTTCCCGGGCAGCCTCGTGCTGTTGTTCCTCCTGCTACCCGATGGCCACCTCCTGGGCAGGCGCTGGCGACTGGTCGTTTGGTTCGACGTGCTGTTTGTTGCGGTGAACATGGTGGCCACAGCGCTCGACCCCACGCCCCTTCAGGTGAGCCCAGGCTCCCCCCTGCTGGCGAACCCCGTCGGGGTGAAGGGGTTCGCCACGTCGCACGGGAGCGGCGGCGCACTGAACGGGGTGCTCCATGCTCCCGTGGCGTTGCTGCTCGTGTTGACGATCGTCGCCCTGGTCCTCCGCCTCGTCCGCTCCCACGGCGAGAAGCGACAGCAACTCAAATGGATCGTTTATGCGGCGGGGCTGGCCATCGCGGCTGAGGTCGCGGAGTTCGTCATCAACAACGCGGGTCTCGACCCGAACGGGACGATCTACGGACTGATCGCCTTCATCGCCATCGGCATCGTGCTGCCGGGAAGCTTCGCGCTGGCGATCCTGAAGTACGGCCTCTATGAGATCGACGTCGTCATCAGCCGAACGCTGGTGTATGGCTCGCTGGCGGCATTCATCACGGCGGTGTACGTCGGAATCGTTGTGGGCATCGGCTCGCTGATCGGCAGCGGTGGCCGGCCCAACCTCGCCCTCTCGATCGTCGCCACCGCGGTCGTTGCGGTCGGCTTCCAGCCGATACGCGAGCGACTCCAGAAGTTCGCGAACCGAGTGGTGTACGGCAAACGCGCAACCCCATATGAGGTGTTGTCGGAGTTCTCGGAGCGCGTCGCCGGGTCCTACCTGGGCGACGAGGTGCTGCCGCGCATGGCGCAGGTGCTGCACGAGGGGACCGGCGCGGAGGCAGCGACAGTATGGCTGCGGAGCGCCGACGAGCTGAGGCCGGCGGCCTCGCATCCGGACTCGGTCACCGGGCTCCACGCCCTCTCGATGCCGGACGGAGCGCTGCCGGAGATACCAGGCGCAACGCGCGTGGTTGCGGTGCGGCACCAGGATGAGCTGCTCGGCGCGCTCGCCATCACCAAACGCCCGGGTGAGGCGCTCACGCCCATCGAGGAGAAGCTGCTCGGCGACCTTGCCCACCAGGCGGGCCTGGTGCTCAAGAACGTCGGCCTGACGGCGGACCTGCAGACCCGCCTCAGCGATCTCCGCGCGTCGAGGCAGCGCCTGGTCGCGGCCCAGGACGATGAGCGGCGGCGCCTTGAACGCAACCTCCATGACGGGGCGCAACAGAACCTCGTTGCCATCAAGGTCAAGCTGGGCATGGCCGAGCTGTTGTCGTCGAAGGATCCCGGCAAGGCGCGCGAACTGCTCTCGGCCCTCAAGGCCGACACCGACGATGCGCTCGAGACGCTGCGAGCCCTCGCCCGCGGCATCTACCCTCCCCTGCTGGCAGACAAGGGGCTGATGGCTGCGCTTGAGTCGCAGGCGCGCAAGTCGACGCTGCCCGTCACGGTCGACGGCGATGGATTACGGCGCTACCCGCAAGAGGTCGAAGCCGCGGTGTACTTCTGCGTCCTGGAGGCGCTCCAGAACGTCCAGAAGTACGCCGGCGCGGCAACCGCCGCGGTGAAGCTCTCCGACAGCGGCGGCGAGCTGCGTTTCGACGTATATGACGACGGGGCGGGGTTTGACCAGGGGCTGGTGGTCAGGGGCGCCGGCTTGACCAACATGGATGATCGCTTGAAAGCCCTGGGGGGCGATCTTGCGATCACCAGCGAGCGGGGCCGGTTCACCCGGGTTTCCGGCATCCTTCCAGTGCCTGCGTGACCGGACCTCCTCGTTCTATCAGGACCCTGCATATAGGCCTTCGTGTCGCTGACCTCGAACGGTCGCTCGCTTTCTACAAAGCGGTCGGCTACGAGGTAGTAGGGAGCGTGCCCAAAACCCCGCTGGGACACCTGACCATGCTCAAACTTCCGGGAGACGACTTCGTCACCATCGAGCTCGTCCACGACCCAACACATAGGGAGCCCGAGATGGGCACTGGCCTCAGCCATTTCGTCATCAAGGTGGAGTCGATGGCCGCCGCCGTTGCCAGGCTCGCCGCCCACGGGATCCACGCCGCGGAGCCGCAATCACCTTCGGGCTCGGACGACTTTCTCACGACCTGGATCACCGACCCGGATGGGAACCGCATCGAATTGGTGCAGTGGCCGGCCGGGCATCCCGATGGCATGACCGCGGCCGACTGGCACGACTAGTCCCTGCCTGACATGAAGCAGTACCCGTTTGCGCGAAGTGCACCGCCAGGTTGCACAGTAGTCGCCGCCGCGAGCCGCGAAGCTAGACCTCGTGCTGCCTGACTCGGAGGGGTTCGGCGGCCAACTCGCGCACCAGGTCCCACTCAGGACGGCTGTCGACCGCGGTGATGAAAGCGCCACGTGAGGGGTGTTCTTCCAACCAGGCGTGGAAGCTGCCATGCGCTCGAAGCAAGTCGGAGGGTGGGTATCGAAGAGTGCAATGCAGTTGCTCCATACGGTCGTATTCGCCGTCCTCATAGACCGAGAACTGCCGCACAAGGTCGATCTGAAAGGCCTCAGGTTCGCCGAACCCAGAAACACCGACCTCATACAGGACGCCGTCCTCGGCATCATCCACAGGCTCGTCCAGGAAGGACTTGAACGCTGCCCAAACGGCATCGGCGCGCGGCGCTTCAATAGACACGTTGGCGCGGGCCAGGGCTGAGCGGAGAGTCGCTTCCGCGTCGCTTGCGAGCATCTCGGGCTCAGTCTATCCGGGTGGACCCTCCGCGAGCCCCCGAGAGGGAATTGCAGACGACGCAGCCGTAGGCGTGAAGGAGTACGGAGTGCAACCGGCACAACTCATACGGAGGGCTGGGCTCCAGCGGGAAGGGAGCCGGGTCCTCGGATGTCTCCTCGTAGTTGCTGATCATCTCGGCAAACGCGCGAAGAGCACCGGCTAGCTGCTCAGTGCTGGGCGTCCAAAACGCGTCCTGCCGTGGCTGCAGCTCTCCCAGTTCACTCTCGGGCTCGGTCAACACGTAGTCAGGAGGGAGCTCGCCTGCACGACCCCGCAACTCTCCGAGGGCCCGGCCAGCGACCGTGACGAGGAAGTGCCTCAGTTCACCAGAAGCGCCGGCCCCCCAGGGCATTTCTGTGATGTCGAAGCCAACTGCGCCCCGACCCCGGATCGCCTGGTCCTGCGCAGCGATGAAGACAACGAGACGGCGTTCGGCATCCGTCGTCGCCGCGCGCGACCCGGCAAGAACGAGGGCAACCACGAAGCGTTCAGTTAGCCCGTTGTTCATTTTGAGCCGCCCGTGTCCGCCCAAGGTAATCGCGTTTCCCATAGGGTCAAGCTCCCCTGACCCAAGATGATTGCATCGCATCCGGGGAGGCCGCGGGTGGTAGAACTCCCGGGGTGGAGGAACTCCTGTCGATCCGGGCGGACAGCCTGGAGCGCTTTCTCACCCGCTGGTACGGGCCGCCGCGCGGTGAACCACAGACAACCGACACGCTCGCAGGCATGCCGGCACCCCTGGCGCAGCTTCATCGCCTGCTCAGTGGATGGGATCGACCTCTATTCGTGCAGAATCACCTGCCCACCAGCCTCACGCGAGACCAGGACAAGGTCGTCTTCTATGTGGAGAACCAGGGGGTCTGGTTATGGGGTTTCGAACCCGGAGCGGCAGATCCCGCGGTTTGGGACCGGGAGAATCAGCCCGACCGAGCCTGGCAGCCCACTGGCGAGTCGCTGTCGACGTTCCTGCTCCACGCGGCGGTCTTCGAGGCGATCCTTGGGGCGGCGGTCGGGGCAGTTGCTATAGACATGAACCGCGACCAGATGGACCAGGCGCTGGGGCCCATGCGACCTGCCCCGCTGCCGGCGTGGCGGTGGCCGGGGCCCGAGACCCGCATCTACTGCAACGACAAACTGCTTGCGTTCGCCGGGGTCAACGCCAAGCCCGGCTCACCGGTAGGACCCGAAAGCCGCTACGAGATCTACGTTGCAGCGAATGATGCCGAGGATCTCGCCTACCTGGATTCGTTGCCGATCGAGTGGGAGCAGAACAGCCGGGTATGGCCGAAGGCCGCTCAATAGGCGCCGATCCATGGGCATGACCGGCTCAGAGATCAGCCCGCGGATCATGTCCGGCTACGGCCTGGTGAACGAGCGCTTCGACCGGGTCGTGCGCGCGCTGAGCCGTAGTAATCGCGGGTCCGGGAGCAAGATCGCCCTTGTCCGAGAAACTGGTCTCGCGGACGAGGCCCTGGCATACATGGACATTCGGACGTGGCCGGCCAGCCGGCTCTTGGTCGTGGACCTGGGACCCTGGTGCGCGATCCTTACGAACAGCAGGAACGGCTCCGATTTCAACGACCATCAGCGGTGGGCCACACAGACGCTCGGCGAGCGGACGCTCCGAGTCGTTGATGACGAGGCGCAGACCTGGCGGCGCGGTACGCAGCGGATGCGGATCGGCTACGACGCGCGGATTGTCGAGCTTCGTGACGGTGATGGCTCAACCCGCCGCTCGATCGCCTGCATGAACGATGGTGGCCGCTGGGTGTTCGAAACCAGCGGTCAGCCCCTTCCGATCGAGGCTTCCTTTCCTTACGACGCGCCGCGGTCGCGTGACCGCTTCAGCAGCGAGCACCTGGCCGTTCTACTGCGCTCCCTGGGCGTCGAACCTCTGACCCTCCAATCACTTCGCGCCGCACCCCGCTTCGCCCTGCTCTCCGAAACGCCAACCAACAAGGAGGTGCGCCGCAAGGTCGAGCGCTTCGCGTGCAGCGCCGCCGAGGCTGACGATCCCGCGTTCTTGCATTACATGAGTGGCATGCGCTACGCCGACAGGATGGACCTCTTTGGAGCCGAGCGCGTGATCCAGAGCCTCGAGCGGGCGGTCGAGCTCAACCCGGACTACGAGCCACGCGTGCGGGACACATTGGCCAAGGCCCGACGTCGCGCGAGGTGAGTCGCGAGCGCCGACCCGACCAGCAGCAGGGAGCCTTCGCTACGCAGCGCATTTTCAACTCACGACCGAGAACAGGTTCCAGGTGCCCGGTACGCCTCTGAGTTCGTGCGGGCCTCGATCCTGGAACTCCGTCCCGGACCCCGCGACGAGGTCTTTGACCGTGGACGAAACAAGCACCTCGCCGGCATCGGCCAGCGCTGCCACGCGCGCGCCGATGTGCACGGCAATTCCGCCGACGTCGCCTCCTCGAACCTCGACCTCGCCTGTGTGAAGTCCGGCTCGGATTTCCAATCCCAAGCTTTGTAGCGCCTGGCAGAGGTCGACCGCGCAACGTATGGCCCGGGCGGGACCGTCGAAGGTCGCAAGGAAGCCGTCGCCGGTGGTCTTGACCTCCCTGCCCCGGAAGCGCTCCAGCTCGGAGCGCACTACCGCGTTGTGGGCGTCGAGAAGTTTGCCCCAAGCTCGATCGCCTAGCTCAGCAGCTCTCTGCGAGGACCTCACGATGTCGGTGAACATCACCGTGGCCAGGACCCGGTCGGTGGCGGGCACCGCGGGTGCACCGGTCAAGAACTCCTCGATCTGCTCACCAAGGGCGTCGGTGTCGCCCGTGAAGATCAGGTGGTCGTCACCATCCAGCTCGCGGTAGACCGCACCGGGGATGTGCTCGGCGAGGTAATGCCCATGGTCCACGCGGGCAACTCGGTTCCCGCGTCGATGCAGGACGAGCGTGGGAGCCTGGATGGAGGCCAGGACATGATGGACAGTCGTGTCTGCGGTGGCTCGAAAGAACCTGGCTGCCGTGGCCGGGCTGCCACCCAAACGTTGCGCGCGCAGGAACCATCGGCACCAGCGCTCGTTCGACACCATGCTCGGCGCGTTGGTCTCAACCTGGGCCGCCGTGCCCCAAGTCGCCCGCACGGCGTCGATGTAGCGCTCACTCATCTCGGCGGGTAGCCCGCAGGGGTAGTCGGGTCCCTGGGTGAACCGAGCGAATGCGTTCAACAGCACAAGGGCCGAGACGCGCTCGGGATAGGTGGCGGCGAACAGCATGGCGGCGGCCCCGGTGTCGCCCACGCCAAGCAGAGCCGCCCGCTCACTGCCCGCCGCCGCCATCACCCCGGCGATGTCGTCGAGCCAGGAATCGAGGCTCGGCGTTGTCTCGACGAACACCGAATCCGAGCTCCCCCATCCTCTCCGGTCGAGCGAGATGCTGCGGCTGAAGGAACCCAGTCGCTCGAGCAACGATCTAAGTTGCGGCTCCTCCCACATCATGTCAATCGGGACAGAGGCGGTCGGAACCAGGACCAGATCGAGAGGGCCGGCGCCCCACACTTGGTACGCGAGCTGTACGCCGTCAGCCGTCGCCGCATACCGAGTTTGCCGGGATGTCGATCACCGACCGATAGTCTGCCAGCCGTCAAGGTTGGCCGGGAATAGAAGCGACGTCTTAGCCTCGGTCCCTCAACGCGTCGAGGTTGGCCAGGTCGACGTCCGCACCCGCCGGTGCGCAAAGCGGATCATCAAATAGCCCGCCAGAAAGCAAAAGAGTCCAAGGATCGTGACAGGTGCGCCGGGGCCGTCCGGCGATGGAACGGGGCCGACCATCAGGCTGGCTGTCCGCAACGGCACCTCCGCCCTTTTCGTCAGCGCGCCGGTCATCGGTGACGTGCCCTGGGCGCGAATGGGGCTCGAACTCGCGCCCGTGGCGGGGGATCCGCTGAGCGTGCCGGCTGAAGGTCCACCCGACGATCGACCAGCGTTCTGGAGGTGGCCGGCGGGCAGGGCGGTGGCGAAGATGTCGGTCGCTCCGAACTGGGCAGATGGACGACCAAGCGTGAACGCCGCTTCGAACCCCTTGCCGGTAGGAACCAGGCCCTGGTAGTCGCCGAGGTACCCGGCCGCGAAGCCCGACGCGGACGCGGTGCTCAAGTCGAATGGGCTCGCGAGGGGGTCCACCAGCCAAGTTGAGCCGCCACGGTCGCGTCGCGCGAACCACGCCGTGGTGGGTCGCACCATCCCCGCCGGCTGTGGACCGCTGAAGTCGTACCAGGTCAGAGCCATTGCCCCGTCATCAGCCACTGCAACCTTCGCCTGGAACGTCTCCGCAGGGCGGTGCAGATCGGTTGACAGACGCCAGCTGCTCCCGCCGTCCGAAGATGAGACGACATGGATTTCGCCCGACTTCGTACCGTTGTTCGTCGTCCAGGCGACCACGGCCCCGGTGCTCGGCGCCGCAGCCAGGGAAAAGGTGGAAATGGTCGAGTAGGCGGTTCCGTTGGCGGGGTCGACCACGCTCGAGTCGCCCTGGAAGCCGACCGTCACCGGTTTCGTCCACTGGGCACCGGTTCCGGCGCAGTTGGAGGCGCAGCGGGTCGCCAGCAGCTGGCCCGCCAGACTGCCCTGGATGACGCCTCGGAGCGAAAGCTCGTCGAAGACGACAAGCAGAGACCCGTCCGACAGCATCACCATTCGCGGCCCCTCGTCCTCCGTGCCGGGCGCTGGTTGATGAATGTTGATGGGCGGCGCAAAAGTCCTGCCCCCGTCCGAGGTGCTTGCCAGCCAGGGACCGAGTGGGCCTCCGTTCCAAACGACGAAGGCCTGTCCGGGTCTTAGTGGATCCGCCACCACCGTCGCAGAATCGCCGGGCGGGCCGGCGACCACGGCGGGCAGGCTCCAAGCGATCCCGTCGGACGAGGTGCTGACATAGATGTTTGGCGGCGTCGGTGGCGGACCGAGGGACGCCCCCTCGTTCGTGGCCAGGTACCAGCGGCGGCCGCCGGTGCCAAGGTCGGGTCCCACAGAGATGCTGGGGTCGAAAACGCCCCCCTTCGCCGGGCCGGCCGGCGCAGCACATGGCGATACGGCTGGAGGTGCTTCACTTCCGCTCCACGTCGCCCCACCGTCGTTGGAGGCTGCGGTGAGAACGATCGGCTCGGTGAGCTGCGAGGCGCCCACGCCCTCCAGGTCCTGCATCCAGGCGGCCACCATGCGCCCCGACTTGTCGTCGAAGGCAAGGGTGGCTTCGCCGTCAGCGCCCTGGCTCTGACACGCCGGAGGATTCTGGAAGGGCTCGCCCGAAACCAGGTGCAACGTGGAGCCATCTGCCGCCGCGGCAACAGGCGACATGCCCGCGGCCACCAGGAGCCACCCGGCTGCCGCCGCCCCGCGTAGCCATCGACGCCTACCCTCAACCACTCGCATCGCCCCCCTCCCGCACGTGGCTTCAACCGCTTACGGGGACCTTGGATCACCAACCTATCGCCGTGTACCCCGGAGTTCTGTTGCTTTGTGCACAGACTGGAACTGCATCACCACTCGTCGCCTAGAGGTTGGTGCCCGAGAATCGCCAGGTGGCAGGCACTCGAATCGACCGGCTCGGCGCTGTCGCGCTTGTGGGCGACCACGTCCGTCTCGAGCCCGTGCGTCGAGAGCACCTGGAGCCTCTGCTCGCGGCCGCCCAGGATGAGGGCATCTTCGCGTGGTACCGCGTCGACCTCCGCACCCGCGAGGCGATGCAGGCGCGGATCGAGGAGCAACTGCGCGACTTCGCCGCCGGCACCAAGGGCGCGTATGCGGTTGTCCTGCGCGCCAGCGGGGAGGTCGTCGGCAGCACGGGCTTCCTCGAGATCGACAGCCTCAATCGCTCCACCGAAGTCGGGGCGACATGGTACCGGCGCGACAAGTGGGGCACCAAGGTCAACCCGGAGTGCAAGCTGCTGCTGATGCGCCACGCCTTCGAAGATTGGGGGGCGTTGCGGGTCTGGTTGAAGACCGACAACATGAATGAGCGCTCGAAGGCCGCGATCCTGCGCCTGGGAGCCAAGCCCGAGGGCGTGCTGCGGTGGCACATGATGCGGCGCGACGGCACGATGCGCGACAGCGCGTACTTCTCGGTGATCGCGCCCGAGTGGCCCCGGGTCAAAGCCGGGCTGGAGGCGCGTCTCGACGCGCCTTAGGCGCCTGGCTTCCGCGCGATCAGGTGGAAGACATGCCAGTGCTTGGCCGTACCATCGGCCGTGCGCCCGTCCTGGTCCTCCTCGGTCAGCTCGACGACCTGCCAGCCGGCGAAGAGGCGCCGGACATCCTCCTCGGTCAGGAAGGTCATGCCGGAGCGGGCGACGTTCCATTCGTCGTTCACCCCGAAAAAGGTCGCTGCCATGACGCCGCCGGGGCGGACCGCGTCGCGCAGACGGCGGACGGCCGGACCAAAGCGCCGCGACGGGATGAACGGCAGCGAGAACTGCGCGTTGATAAGGTCGTAACGCGTCGGGGCGAAGTCCTCGACTGCAACCTGCACCACCTGCAGGTTGCGCTGCCGGGGCATTCGGCGGAGCGCAGCCGTCGCGGCGGGCGACGCGTCCACGGCGGTGACCCGCCAGCCTTCGCGGAGGAGGTGCTCGGTGTCCCGTCCCGCTCCGGCGCCGACGTCCAGTGCCTCGCCCGGCTCATCGAACAGCGCCGCCGCGCGAACCAAGCGGGGCCACGCCGGCTGTCCGGCGGTCAGCCGGATGAACCGGCGCCAGTCAGCCTGTGTCGGCATCGGTTTGTCGTGGATCCTGCTCCACCCACTTGACGGCCGTCTTCTCACCCACCACCGGGTCGAAAGGCTAGGCGACGCCGGAAGCGGGACTCCATCTACACTCGGCGTGGGATGACGGAGCTCGCATTCATGCTCGACGTCGACAACACGCTGCTCGACAACGACAAGGTCAAGGCTGACCTGCAGGACCGCGTGGTGCAGTTCGCCGGCGAGGACCGCGCCGAGACCTTCTGGGCCGAGTACGAGCGGGTGCGAGTGGAGCTCGACTACGTCGACCTCGGCCTCACACTGAGCCGCTTCCGCGCTGCGTTCCCTGACCTGATGACCTACCCGGAGCTGGCCGCCGGGGTGCTGTTCTACCCGTTCGAGGAGTCGCTCTACCCGGGCGTCGGCGACGTGCTCACCCACCTGCGCACGATGGGCGCCGTCGCCATCCTGTCCGACGGCGACCCGGTCTTCCAGCCCGCCAAGATTGCGCGCACCGGCCTCGCCGATGCCTGCGACGAGCACGTCCTCGTCTACCCGCACAAGGAGCGGGAGCTGGAGAAGGTGCAGTCGCTGATCCGCGCCGACGTGTACGTGTTCATCGATGACAAGCCCACCATCCTGCAGGCCGTCAAGGAGGAGATGGGTCAGCGCGCGGTAACTGTGCACGTGCGGCAGGGCAAGTACGCGCGCGCCGCGGAGCCGGGGGAGCCGGTCGCGGACATCGAGCTCGGCGGGATCGTCGATGTGCTCGGCGTCACCAGGGAGCAGCTCCTCGGCCACGTGGCGGGTTAGCCGGGTACGCGCACCCTCTCGACGTAGGCCCGCAGGTCCGGCAGGTGCGCCTCGACATGGTTGAACGGGCCGCTGCCACCGGTGATGCCCCCGAGTAGCTCCCCGACCGAGAACTCGCGACCTTCGCGCGAGCGCCTCACCCCCCACTCCTCCGCCGACACCGTGCCAAGCTCCTGCATGAGGCGGCTGTGCGCCTCGTGGTAGCGAGCCTCGACCGCCTCCATCGACGCCCCGCGGCTGGCCTCATAGTTGCGGGCGTTGACCGTATCCGCGTCATACCGCGGCGGGAGCTCGCCGGCGCGCCAGGTGTCCAGCGCCTGCAGCGCAAGTTCCTCCCAGAACGCCACGTGGGCGAGCAGGTCCTTGGCGGACCAGTCCCCGCCGCCGATGGTCGCCGGCACGACCCTGGCGTCGGCGGACAGCTCGCCCAGCAGCTCGAGCAGCGTCGCGTCGCACCCCTGCAGGATCGCGATGGCCTCCAGCGGCGTCGTCATCCGAGGTCCCGGATCATGCGCGTCATGCCCTCATGCACCCTGTACCCGGCGGCGCGCCAGAACCCCATTGCGCGCGCGTCGACGGCGATGACCTGCGCGCAGACACGCGCGGCGCCGATGGCAGTGAGGTGGGCCTCGGCCGCGCGCACCAACTGCAGCGCCACTCCCTGGCGGCGCAGCTCCGGCGCGACGGCGAGACGGTACACGTTGCCCCGCCACCCGTCCCAACCCGCGATGATGCTGCCGACGATCGCCCCTTCCCTCTCGGCCACCAGAAGCGCCTCGGCGTCGCGCGCGACCAGGCGGGCGATCGCCTCCACGTTGTCGGTGCGGGAAGGCGGCGCCTCGGCGTGGCGCCACATCGCCAGCACGGCCGCCTCCTCGCCCGGGCGCGCCGCCCGGATGCTGACTCCATCCACCACCACAACTTATCTCTTGGCATGATGAGCCGGTGAGCGATGCCCTCTCGGCCGCGGACCGGTCGGCGCTGAGCGCCGAGCGTGGCGCCGTCAACATGGCGATCGCGGGCGTGTTAGTGGCCGAGGCGGGGCCGGGGCTGACGTACCAGGCGCTCTGCCGGCGCATCGCCCACCGCATCCACAACATGCCGCGCTACCGCCAGCGCATCGCCCAGCCGGGGCTCGGGCTGGCGACGCCGGTGTGGGTCGACGACGAGAACTTCGACGTCGAGTGGCACGTCCGGCTCGCGCACCTGCCTGCCCCCGGCGGCTACGACGAGCTGGCCGACTACGTCGCGCGCGAGGCGGCGCGCGTGATGGACCGGGCCCGGCCGCTGTGGGAGCTGCACCTGGTGGAGGGGCTCGCGGGCGGGCGGGTCGCCGTCATCCCGAAGATGCACCACGCGCTCGTCGACGGGCTCGCCGCCATCGGCATCGGCATGATCCTGGTCGACCCCTCGCCCGACGCGGCCGACGAGAGCGGCCCCGCCCCGGAGTGGGAACCCGAACCGTACGACCCGCTGCGTCACCTCGCGAGCCAGGCGACGCGCCCGCTGGGGCGCGGGCTGCGCCTCGCCGTCGACTCCGCCGAACGGCTACTCGACACGAGCCCGCGCAGCCTCGCCCGCGACATGCGGCGCGCGACCTCGCTGGTCACCGACCTGGCCGTCTCGCGCCCGGACCCGCCGCGCCTGCCGCTCAACCGCCCCATTACGGCGAACCGCCGCTTCGCGATGACCTCGGTGCCGCTGGACGGGGTCAAGGCCGCAGGCAAGGCGGCAGGCGCGACGGTCAACGACGTCATCCTCGCCGGCGTCACCGGGATGCTCGACGGCTGGCTGCGCGAGGCCGGCGTGAAGCCGAGGTCGCTCCGTCGCGACCCGGTCGCGCTCGTCCCTGTCAGCATGCGCGACACCGGCGACGACGCGACCGGCAACCGCTTCTCCATCGTGTTCGTCGACCTGCCCGTGCGTGAGCCCGACCCGCGCCGCCGCATCGAGCTCGTGCACGAGCGCATGGAGGCCATCAAGGGCTCGACCAAGGTGCGGGCGGGCGCGCTTCTCCTGGGCCTCGCCGGCTTCACCCCGCCGCTGCTTTCGTCGGCGCTGGCCCGCGCCGGCGGTGGCGCCAGCGGCTTCAACCTCGTCGTGTCCAACGTGCCCGGGCCGCAGTTTCCGCTCTACCTCTCCGGCTCGCGGATCCTGGAGGTGTACCCCGCCGTGCCGCTGAACCCGGCTGACCAGGGCCTCAACGTCGGGGCCTTCTCCTACGACGGCAGAATCTGCTTCGGGCTGATGGCGGACCGCGCCCTGGACCCGCCCGTCAACGTAGCGCGCGTGGCGCTGGAGCAGGCGATGGCGGAACTGACGGGCGAAGCTCCGCCGGCAGGGTGAGGCAGGGGCGGTGAAACGCAAGGCTCCGCGGGCGCCGCTGCCGGTCGGCACGGTGACCTTCCTGTTCACCGACATCGAGGGTTCCACGCGCCGCTGGGAGGCCGACCCCGCGACGATGCGAAAGGTGCTGGAAAGGCACGACGCGATCCTCACCGCCGGGATCGAGGCCGCCGGGGGCCGCGCCCTCCTGGACCGCGGCGAGGGGGACAGCTTCTTCGCCGTCTTCAGCCGGCCGAGCGACGCCATCGCCGCCGCGCTGGCGATCCAGCGGACCCTCCTGGGCGAGCCCTGGCCGGACGGGGCGCCGGTCAGGGTGCGGATGAGCATCCACACGGGGCAGGCGGGCGCCGACTACCGCGGCCCCGACACCAACCGGGCCGCGCGCATCCGCGCCATCGGGCATGGCGGCCAGGTGCTGGTCTCGCGCACGGCGGAGGAGCTGGCCCGCGGATCCCTGCCGGAGGGCGCCGCCCTGCTCGACGTCGGCGAGCACCGCCTCAAGGACGTGACCCAGCCCGAGCGCGTGTTCCAGCTGGTCCACCCCGACCTCCCGGCCGAGTTCCCGCGCCTCAAGTCGCTCAACGCGTTCCGCGTCAACCTGCCCGCGCCGCTCACAACGTTTGTCGGGCGCGACGCGGAGCTCAGCGAGGTCAAGCGGCTCGTCCGCGGTTCGCGACTTGTCACCCTGACCGGGGCGGGCGGGACAGGCAAGACCCGCCTCGCGCAGGAGACGGCGCGGGCGATGATCGACGACTGCCCCGGCGGCGTCTTCTTCGCCGACCTGGCCCCGCTGGCCGACGGCGAGTGGGTAGCGCAGACCGTGGCCGCCGCGATGGACGTCCAGGACGAGCCGGGCCTGCCGCCCATCCGCGCCATCGCGCAGCAGCTCGGCGGTGACCGTGCGCTGCTCGTGCTCGACAACTGCGAGCACGTGGTGGAAGCCAGCTCCCGCGTTGTGGACGAGCTGCTGGCGATGTGCCCGCAGGTCAGCGCGATCTGCACCAGCCGCGAGGCGCTCAACATCCCTGGCGAGGTGGCGTGGCGCGTGCCGCCGATGGGGTTGCCGCCGGCAGGGGCCGAGCTAGACCCCGCGCGGCTGGCGGGCTTCGAGGCGGTAGGCCTCTTCGTGCAGCGGGCGGCGGCTGGGCGTCCCGGGTTCGCCCTCGACGCCGGGAACGCTGAGGCGGTCGCCGAGATCTGCCGCCGCCTGGACGGGATCCCGCTCGCGATCGAACTCGCCGCCGCGCGCGTGCGCGCCATGTCGCCGGGTGAGATCCGCCAGCGCCTCGGCGACCGCTTCCGGCTCCTCACCGGGGGCGGCCGCACCGCGATGGCGCGGCAGCAGACGCTGGCGGCGACCGTGGAGTGGAGCCATGCCCTCCTCTCCGACGAGGAGCGGACGCTGTTCCGCCGGCTCTCGGTCTTCGCCGGCGGGCTCCAGCTCGACGCGGCCGAGGCGGTATGCGGGTTCGCACCGCTGGCCGAGGGCGACGTGGTCGATCACCTGGCGCGGCTCGTCGACAAGTCGCTGCTGACGACCGAAGACGAGCGCGGCGCGACCCGTTACCGCATGCTGGAGACGCTGCGGGAGTACGCGAGGGACCGCCTCGCGGAGTCGCCCGAGGCCGCCGAGGTGGGCCGGCGTCACTTCGACCACTACGCCGCGCTGGGCGAGGCCGCCTACGCGGGGCGAACCACGGAGCACGCGGAATGGCTCACCCGGCTGGAGCTCGAGCGCGACAACCTGCGCGTGGCGCTCGACTGGGCCGCGCGCGAGGACCCCGGCGGAGAGCTCCGGCTGGCGGGCGCACAGGCCTGGTTCTGGGGCGTACGCGGACCCTACGCTGAGGGGCGGGAGCGCCTCGCCCACGCGCTCGGTGCCGGTGGCCCCACCACGCGCGAGCGGGCCCGGGCGCTCAGGGGGGCGGGCGAGCTCGCCCTCACCCAGGGTGCCCCCGCCGACGCCCGGAGGCTCCTGGAAGCCGCGATTGAGGAATGGCGCGCGATCGGTGACTCCGCCGAGGTGGCGCAGACGCTGGAGCGCCTGGGGCTCCTCGCGTGGATGCTGGGCGATGCCGATGCCGTGACCGCGCGGTTTGGCGAGCTGCTCCCAATCTGGCGCGAGCTGGGCAACGAGCGCCGCGTGTGCTACTCGCTGATGATGCTGGGCCAGGCCGCGTGCATGCGCCACGACTACGCCGCCGGCGAGGCGCTGTACCGCGAGTGCGAGGCACTCGCCCGCCGCCTCGACGACCCGCGCAGCCTGATGTACGCGAACCACGGCCTCGCCGACCTGGCCCTCGTCAAGGGCGACGCGGCCGCCGCGCAGGCCGGCTACCGCCGCGGGCTGACGGCGGCGCGCGACTTCGGCGACAAGATGTGGATGACGTTCGAGATGGAGGGCGAGGCGATGGCCGCCGCCCGTCTCGGCGACGCCCGCCGCGCGGCGCGCCTGGCCGAGGCGGCGCGGGGACAGCGCCAGAAGATCGGGCTCGGCCTCGCATCGGGCTGGTGGGTGGACCTCCTGGCGGAGGCTGTGGCAGGCGCCCGCGAGAGGCTCGGCGAGGAGGCCGCGGACGCGGCGATGGCCGAGGGGCGCGAGATGAGTTTCGAGGCGATCGTCGAGGCGGCCCTGGACGAGGCGGCCGCAGGTTAGGTCGCCGCCACCTCCTGCGGCTCGGGAGCCGCGGTGGCGTACATCGCCTCGATCTCGCCGGCGTACTTGTCGAAAATCACGCGCCGCTTGAGCTTCAGCGTCGGGGTCAGCTCCTCGGACTCCGCCGTCCACTCCACGGGCAGGACGGTGAACCTGCGCACCGACTCCACGCGCGAGACGTGGCGGTTGCATTCGTCCACAGCCTGCTGCACGGCGGCGATGACCTCGGGGTGCTGCGCGAGCTCGGCAAACGACTCGTACGCGATGCCATGCTGCTTCGCCCACACGGGCGCGACCTCACCGTCCAGCACGATGAGCGCGCTCACGAAGGGGCGCCTGTCGCCGATGGCGCAGGCCTGGCCCACCAGCGGGTGCTGCTTGAGCAGCGTCTCGAGGTTGGCGGGTGACAGGTTCTTACCGCCGGCGGTGATGATCAGCTCCTTCTTGCGGTCGACGATGCTGATGTAGCCGTCCGCGTCCATCGTGCCGATGTCGCCCGTGTGCAGCCAGCCATCGGGGTCGATCGCCTCGGCCGTCTTCTCCGGCTCCTTGTAGTAGCCCTTCGTGACGTTGCCGCCGCGGACGAGGATCTCGCCGTCGTCGGCGATCTTGATCTCGACGCCGTAGTCGGCCACGCCGACCGTGCCGTTGCGGTGCTTGTCCAGCGACGGCGCGAAGGTGGCGCCGACCGTGGTCTCGGTCATGCCCCAACCCTCGACGAACGGCAGCCCGATGGCCTGGAAGAACTCGATGACGTCGATGCTGATCGGCGCCGCGCCGGTGATGGCCCACTCCACCTTGTCGATGCCGACCTTGGCGCGCAGCCCGTCCCAGACCGGGCGGCATTTCTCCGCCGCGACCTCGAGCTCGGGCGGCACCGGCTGGCCCGCCTGGTGCAGCCGCGCCAGCTGGCGCCCGACCTCGATGGCGCCCATGATGGCGCCGCGCTTGGCCTCGTCCGGCTCCGCCGCGATGCCGGCGCTGAGGGCCGCGTGCAGCTTCTCCCAGACGCGCGGGACGCCGATCATCCCGGTTGGGCGCACCTCCACGGCATACGCGAAGAGCTGCGCCGGGTCGGGGCAGAAGAACACCTCGCCGCCCCAGCGGATGCGGTGGTAGTGCCCGATGTAGCGCTCGAAGACGTGCGCGAACGGAAGGTAAGAGATGTGCCGGTCGCCATCGCCGACGGGCAGGAACCTGTGCCCCGTCTCGGCCATCCACAGCACCTGTCGCTGGACCTGCATGGCGCCCTTCGGGGGCCCGGTGGTGCCGGAGGTGTAGACGAGGGTGGCGAGGTCCTCGGGTTTGACCTGGCGCCAGGTGGCGTCGAACGCGTCGGGATCGCGCTTGTCCTCGCGGCGGCCGAGCTCGAGCAGCTCGTTCCACGTGATGATCCACTCCTCGGGCTGCGCCGGGGGCTCCATCATCACGACCTTCCGGAGGCTCGGCAGGCGATCCTTCACCTCCCGGATGCGCCAGAGGTAGCCATCGTCCTCGAGGATCGCGACGGTCGCCTCGCAGTGCCCCGCGATGTACTGCACCTGCTCCGCGGCGAGCGTGTTGTAGAGGCTGACCGGGGTGCCCAGCGCGTGCATCACGCCGAGGTCGGCGATGAGGTGCTCGGGCCGGTTGCGCGCCATGATGGCGCCGAACTCGCCGGGCTGGAAGCCGATGGCCCGCAGGCCGAGGGCGGCATGCTTCACCTGTTCGCGGTACTCGCCCCAGGTCAGCATGCGCCAGCCGTCGGGCGTCTTCCAGTGGAGGGCCGGCGCGTCGCCGAGCCTGTCGACCGTGTCGGCGAACGCCAGCGGGAGGGTCCGGCCCTCGACCAGCTGGTCCAGCTCGGCCCTCTCCGCCGCGATGTCTCTGGCCATGCGCGTCTCCTCCACTCGCTGCTCCACCTCGCGACGCATACGATAGCGCCGCCCCGGAATGACGCGTCGGGCCCGGAAGATAGGTCGAGGGCCGGCGAACCGGCCCTCGACGTGGCGCTATGGGGTCAGACGCAGCCCATTGCGAGGTTGCTCCAAAGCGACTGGACGGCGTAGGTGTGCCCGGCGCTGTCGGGGCCGATGTTGTAGGCGCCCCCGGGCGTGCCAGGCGCGATCCAGGCGCACTTGTCGCCGGTCTCCTGCTGGCTCGAGTCGAGCCAGGCGGTCGCCGCCGCCGGGAATGGGTCCGTCTCAGCCTCGGCGAACTCGTGGCCGGCGACGATCGAGTACCCGTCGAACCAGCCGTTGCCGAAGGCGTTGTCGGTCGAGTTCACGAAGTTGGTGCCGCAGAACTGGTTGAGATCCATGACGTACGGCATGTTCGTGAACGTGACGTCGTGCCCGTTGCTGTCGATGACCTCGGAGTGGTAGGCGCAGTAGACGCCGTAGCCCGGCGTCGCCGTCGCCTTGGGCAGGAAGATCATGTAGTTGGCGCCCTGCTGGTAGCCGCTCGCGCCCAGGAAGTGCGTCTCGGCGCGGATGGCCTCCTGCCCCAGCACGTTGCCCTGGTCGGTGATCCCACCGGTCGGGTTGAGGCACACCACCGCCGCGCAGTTGTCCGGGACGACGGGCGGCGGGGGTGGGCTCGTGGTGTCGACCCAGGCGCCGCCGAACGCGACCGGCGTGCTCGCGACGTGAACCCCCGAGCTGCCGCAGTTGACCGTGCCCACCGCAACGCCGGAGCAGTACTGCGTCTGGGAGCTGTTCCAGTTCGTGCTGGTGCTGCCCAGGTACTTGAAGAATCCAGTGATGTAGGCCTGTGCCTGAGAGCTGCTGTAGACGGTGCCGGAGGACGACACGTCGCTCCAGCCGGTCGCCCACTGCTGGCCCCAGAACACGAGGTATGTCACCGGCGCGCTCTCGACGGGCGCGTTCTTGGTCTGGTAAGTCAGCGGCGGCACGCTGCTGGCCGCCGCCTGGTGCTGGCCACCCTTCGCCGCCGCGGGTTGCGCCGGCATCATCGCGGGCGACGCGAGCGCCAGGCCGAGGATCGCAAGTCGCAACGTCCCCCTCAGGACCCTACTCAAGCTTTCACCTCCCGGATCACAAGCCGAATCCAAGAGCGACGCGTGGTGCTTCGCTCCGGGGCCTCGCCCCGAACGTTATACCCACTGTATCAGCTTCGCCCGCCTCCGACGCCGTTCGCCACGGTGCATCATTGCCCTCGTGGCTGAGGGGCAGGAGGAGCTGCTCGTGCGCGACGCTACGGCGTGGCAGGCGTGGCTGGCCAAGCACCACGACACGTCCGCCGGGGTGCGCCTCGTGCTCGCCAAGAAGGGCGTGGCCACGCCGACGCGATTGCGGTACGAGGACGCCCTGCCGGAGGCGATCGCGCAGGGCTGGATCGACGGCCACCTGCGGCCCAGGGACGAGGCGACCTATACCGTGCGCTTCACTCCCCGGCGCAGGCAGAGCCGCTGGTCCAAGCGCAACACGGAGCTGGCCGAGCGACTGCTCGCAGAGCGCCGCATGCAGCCCGCCGGGCTCGCCGAGGTGGAGCGCGCGAAGGCGGACGGGCGCTGGGCCGCCGCCTACTCGGCCCAGGCCGACATCGAAGTGCCGGCGGACCTGGCCGCCGCGCTCGACGCCAGCGCGAGGGCGCGGGACAACTTCGAGAAGCTGACCAGGCTCAACCGCTACGCGGTGCTCTACCGCGTGGGCGACGCGAAGCGCGCGGAGACACGCGAGCGCCGCATCCGCCAGTTCGTCGAGATGCTGGAGCGCGGCGAGACCGTGTACCCGCAGAAACAGCCCCTGTCGCGCTGATGCAGGTCACGATCCCTTCTGGTGAGGAGCTCATCACGGTCTCCCTCCCCGACCGCACGCAGCTGGTCCCACCGGGAGTGAGCCTGCCCGTGCCGGCGGCGCCGGACCCGGCCGTCCCCGTCGCCGAGGCCCTGGCCGCGCCGCTCGACCGGCCCCCGCTCTCGGCGCTGGCGCGGCGCGGGATGCGCGTGACCCTGGCGTTCGACGACCCGACGGTGCCCTGCTACGCGCCGCTGTGGGAGGTGGCGATCCCCCAGGTGCTCTCAGAGCTGGAGCGGGGCGGGGTGCGCCGCGAGGACGTGACCCTGCTGTGCGCCAACGCGATGCACCGGAAGTTCACCCGCGACGAGCTCGCCGCGCTGATGGGCGACGCGCTCGTGGCGGAGTTTGGCGACCGGCTGCTGTGCCACGACGCCGAGGACCCGGAGAACCTCGTCTACCTCGGCCAGACGCCGTCGGGCTACGACGTCGAGCTGAACCGCCTCGCCGTCGACACCGACCTGCTGGTCTACGTCAACGCCGCGACGACGCGAGGCTTCAACGGCGGCTGGAAGTCGGTGTGTGTCGGGCTCAGCACCTGGCGCTCCATCCGCCACCACCACGACCCGGACACGATGTCGATGTCCGTTGACCGCAACCGCATGCACGCGATGCTCGACGAGATGGGCGCCCTGGTGGATTCGAAGCTCGGGCCGGAGCACGTCTTCAAGGTCGAGACGGCGCTCGCCAACCCGGTGCAGGTGGCGAAGATCTTCGCGGGCAGCGTCGGGGCCACGCGCGCGGCGGTGCTGGACCTCACGCGGCAGCACACCGTCGCGCGCCGCGACCTGCTGCCGGAGAAGGTCGACATCGTCGTCTACGGCGTGCCCGCGTGGAGCCCGTACGCGGCCTTCGCGCGGATGAACCCGCTGCTGACCCTGGTCTCGACGGCGCTCGGCTACCTCGGCGGCATGATCGAGGCGCTCGGCAAACCCGGCTGCAGCGTCATCCTGGCGACACCCTGTCCCAACACCTGGGACGACGTCCACCACCCCTCGTACCGCGAGGTGTGGGAGAGGGTGCTCGGTGAGACGCGCGACCCCTACCAGTTGATGGCGCGCCACGAAGCCGAGTTCGCGTCGCGCGCCGACTACATCGACCGGTACAGGCACGGCTTCGGCTTCCACCCGCTGCACGGCCTGATGGCGGCGTTCCCGCTGAAGCGACTCCGTCACGCCGGGCGCGTCTTCGTCGCGGGCGACGCGACGCCCGAGACGGTGCGGCACATGGGCTTCGAGCCCGTGCCGACCGTGGAGGCCGCGGTCGCCGCGGCCGAGGCAATCCACGGCCCGGGGGCCAGCATCGTGCTGGTGCAGTACCCGGCGGCGTTCAACCGGCAGCTGTCGGGCTGAGCTTCTCGGCGTCTACACTGGCCCGTGACAATGGACGGGGGGACGGGGGTGTCGCTGTCCGAGCTCCATAAGCCCGCGCTTGTGGAGTTCGTGGACGACTGCCGGCGCGCGGTGTCCTACTGGCGACGCGCGCCGCTGTTGCCGCTGTTGACAGCCGCCGTGCATGTCGGGTTGGTGGTCGCGTCTCGTGAGCAGAGGCAGTTCCCACCCCTGGCTCCTGTCGTCCTCGCTGGTGCCGTCGCAGCCATCGGCCTGCCCGGAGTCCAGCGACTCTGGTACCTCCGCCTCGCGCGCGGGGGATCGATGACGGTGCGGGAGCTCGTGCACTTTGGCGGCCGCTTTTTCGGACGCTACTTCTGGCTGGGCTTGGTCATCACGACCCCGTTCGCTGTCATGGATCTCACCCTCCTCACGGTTGGCCGCCTCACGCATTCCAGCCTTCTTCTCGCAATCGCGGTGCTGACGCTCGTCTACTGGGTCGTGCTCGACTTCGGCCTGACCTTCGTCACCCCGGCCCTGGCATTCAACACACGGCTCGTCTCGGCGGCGCTGAAGCTCGGCCTGAAGATGCTCCGAGAGACGTGGCCACGATCCGCGTGGTACGCCCTGTTCCCGCCGCTCGCGCTTCAGCTGCTCCTCTACCAACCGCAGCGCGTGCTCGTGTCAAACATTGCCGCTGTCGCCAGCATCGCCGTGGTCGCCAGCCTGGTCGCGCTCGCCGTGAAGGGCGCGACTGTCGAGTTCTACATGCGGCACGTCGACAACATCCCGCCGAACGGCTCCGCCGACCCCGAGCCGGCGACCCGCGTCCCGACCCCCGTGCCGGATCCTTTCAGGTAGGCGCGATTGTGTCCCGGATGGGAGACTGCGGCTGCGTCAGCCGCAGCCGCTCGTCGACCCGCAGTTGAGGCATTTGTAGCAGGCCCCGGCGCGGACCATCAGCGCCCCGCAGTCCGTGCAGGTCGCGGAGTCGGTGACAGTCACCGTGACCTTGGCCTGCACCCCGCCCTTGTCGGCGGCGAGGACGCGGAGCTCACTGGCGACGTCGCTGCCTGAGGCCTGGGAGGGCTTCCCCTCCGTGGGCTTCGGCTTGGCCTTCGCCGCCTTCGGCTTGGCCTCCTCCTCCACCGTGGCGGCAGCCGCCGCCTTGGGCTCGCGGCGGATGATGCCGATCGCCTCCTTGGCCTCCTCGTCGTAGAACTTCGAGGCGAGCCAGCGGAAGATGTAGTCGACCACCGACTTCGCGATCGGGATCTCCTTGTTGCTGGTGTAGCCGCTCGGCTCGAAGCGGACGTGGCCGAACTTGGACACCAGCGCCTCGAGCGGGACGCCGTACTGCAGCGCCAGCGAGACCATGATCGCGAAGGAGTCGACCATGCCGGAGAGCGTCGAGCCCTCCTTGGCCATCTTCACGAAGATCTCGCCCGGGGTGCCGTCCTCGAACATGCCGACGGTGATGTAGCCCTCGTGGCCCTGGATGTCGAACTTGTGCGTGATGGACTGGCGCTCCTCGGGCAGCTTGCGCCGGACCGGGGTGCGCAGCGCGGGCATCGCGACCGCCGGTGTGGCGTCCGTCGCGGCATCCTTCTTGTCGTCGAGCTTGGTGTTCAGCGGCTGCGAGCGCTTGCAGTTGTCGCGGTACACGCTGATGCACTTGAGGCCCATCTTCCAGCCGTCGATGTACGCCTGCTCGATGTCCTCGACCGTGGCCAGCTCCGGCAGGTTGATCGTCTTGCTGATGGAGCCGCTGATGAAGGGCTGCGCCGCGGCCACCATCTTCAGGTGCCCCATGTAGTGGATGGAGCGCTCGCCCTTGTTGGGCTTGAAGGCGCAGTCGAAGACCGGCAGGTGCTCGGGTTTCAGCTCGGGGGCGCCCTCGATGGTGTCGTGCTCGTTGATGTACGCCGTGATGGCGTCGATCTGCTTCTGCGCGTAGCCCAGCTTGCGCAGCGCGCGCGGCACCGTGTTGTTGACGATCTTCAGCAGGCCGCCGCCGACCAGCTTCTTGTACTTGACCAGCGCGATGTCGGGCTCGACCCCGGTGGTGTCGCAATCCATCATGAAGGCGATGGTGCCGGTCGGAGCCAGGACAGTTGACTGGGCGTTGCGGTAACCGTGCTTCATGCCGAGCGCGACGGCCTCGTCCCAGGCGTGGCGCGCAGCATCCGTGATGGCCTCGTCACCGAGGTCGTTGGGGATCGCGTACGACGCGTCGCGGTGCTTGTTCATGACGCGGATCATCGGCTCGCGGTTGACCTCGAACAGCTCGAACGGTCCGCCGCATGACGCTGCGATGCGCGCCGACTGCGCGTACGCCTCGCCCGTCATCAGCGACGTGATCGCGGCGCCGACCGCGCGGCCCTCGTCGGAGTCGTAGGGGGTGCCCTCCGACATCAGCAAGGCGCCGAGGTTGGCATAGCCCAGGCCGAGGGGGCGCAGCTTGTGCGAGTTCTCCTCGATCTTCGGCGTCGGGTAGCTGGCGTTGGGGACGATCATCTCCTGCGCGCTGATCGTGACGCGAACCGCGTGCTTGAAGTCCTCGACCAGGAAGGTGCCGTCCGTGTCGATGAACTTCATCAGGTTGAGGGAGGCCAGGTTGCAGGCCGTGTCGTCGATGAAGACGAACTCGGAGCACGGGTTGGTCGCGTTGATCTTCGCGGTGTTGGCGACGCAGTTCCAGTCCTGGATGGTGGTGTCGTACTGCATGCCCGGGTCGCCGCAGACCCACGCCGCGTCGCTGATCTGCCGCATCAGCTCGCGCGCGCGGTACGTCCTGTGGGGCGCGCCGTCGGTGACGTAGCGCGTGACCCAGTCGCCGTCGTTCTCGACCGCCTTCATGAACGCGTCGGGGACGCGCACGGAGTTGTTCGAGTTCTGGAAGAAGATCGAGCCGTAGGCCTCCCCGGTGTAGCTGCCGTCGTAGCCCGCGTCGATCAGGGCCCAGGCCTTCCGCTCCTCCTTGACCTTGCAGTTGATGAACTCCTCGACGTCGGGGTGGTCGATGTTGAGGATCACCATCTTGGCCGCGCGCCGCGTGGCGCCACCGGACTTGATAGCGCCGGCGAACGCGTCGAAGCCCTTCATGAAGCTGACGGGGCCGGACGCCGTGCCGCCCTGCTTGAGCTTCTCCATCGAGCCGCGCAGCGGCGAGAGGTTGACGCCCGCGCCGGAGCCGTACTTGAAGAGCATCCCCTCGGTCTTCGCGAGGGAGAGGATCGAGTCCATGGTGTCGTTGATCGAGTTGATGAAGCACGCCGACCCCTGCGGCTTCTCCTCGACGCCGACGTTGAACCACACGGGCGAGTTGAACGCCATGCGCTGGGTCAGGCACAGCGCCGCCAGCTCGTCGCGGAAGACCTCGCCGTCCTCGGCCGAGGCGAAGTAGCCCTGCTCCCGGCCCCAGCCGTAGATGGTGTCCACCACCCGCCCGATCAGCTGCTTGACGCTGCGCTCCCGGCGCGGCGAGCCCAGCTGCCCGCGGAAGTACTTGCTGACCACGACGTTGGTGGCCATCTGCGACCAGTCCTTCGGGACCTCGACGTCCCTCTGCTCGAAGACCACCTCACCCTTCTCGTTGGTGATGGTGGCCGAGCGCAGCTCCCACTCGATCGCGTCGTACGGGCTCACGCCCGTGCGCGTGAACCTCCGCTCGAATTTGAGCCCCTGGGCGGTGCTCGAAGCGGACGCGGAGTCGGGGACGCTGCGGCTCTTGGACAACGTGAAACCTCCCTGCGGATGTACGAATTAGAACGCTACTGGGACGGGAATAAGTCCTTGAAAGACCCCGCCGGACGGCGCCCAAGCAGTATCTTCCTGCCGCACCCGGTTGTCAACATCTTGGGGCTGGAGCCGCCAAAGCACACATCATGTGGTGGAAAGAGCGTTCACAAGCTGGGGAAATCCGGTGGATTTCGCCCCCTCCCGGTAACCTGATGCCGTGCCCCTCCTGAGTGTCTCCGAGGCGCAGGCCGAATACGGCGCGACCACGATCTTCAAGGACGTCGGCTTCAGCCTGGAGCCCCGCCAGCGGCTCGGCGTGGTCGGCCCGAACGGCGCCGGCAAGTCGACCCTGCTCAGGATCGTGGCGGGCGACCTGCCCCCGGCCGCCGGGCGGGTCGACCGCCGCCGCGGGCTCCGGGTGGCGGTCCTGGCCCAGTTCGACGCCGAGTTCGAGCACTCGACGGTCCTCGACCAGGCGCTGATCGCCCGCCAGGACCTCCTCGACCTGCGCCACCGGCTGCACGAGATGGAGCAGCGCATGGCCGCCGGCGACCATGGCGCGGACACTCTGCGCGAGTACGGCGAGCTGCAGGGCGGCTACGACCACGGGGGCGGGTACACGCTGGAGGCGCGGGCGCGCGAGGTGCTGGGCGGCCTCGGCTTCCTCGACGAGGGCCTGGAGCAGGATCCGACCACGCTCTCGGGGGGGTGGCGCCGCCGGCTGCAGCTGGCCCAGCTCCTGATGCAGGAGGCCGACGTCTTCCTCCTCGACGAGCCGACCAACCACCTCGACCTGGACGCGATCGAATGGCTCGAGGAGTTCCTGCGGGCCGCGCCCCAGGCGATGCTGATCGTCAGCCACGACCGCCGCTTCCTCGACGACGTCGCCGACTCCATCCTGGAGCTCGAGGCCGGGCGGGGGTTCGAGTACCGGGGCAACTACAGCAAGTTCCTGAAGCTGCGGGCGGCGCGCCGGCGCGAGCAGCAGCGCCAGTTCGAGGCCCAGCAGGAGCACATCGCCCACCAGGAGGCGTTCATCCAGCGCTACAAGGCCGGACAGCGGGCGCGCGAGGCGCGAGGGCGCGCCACCCGCCTCGAACGCCTCGAGCGCATCGAGGCGCCGCCCGACGACAGGGCGATCCGGATGCGCTTCGGCGGTCCCCCCTCGGCGGGGATCCCGCTGCAGTCGAAGGGCCTCGTCACCGGGTACGACCATGTCCCCGTGGTGCAGGTGCCGGGGTTCCTCGTCGAGGCCGGCCAGCGGGTGGCGATCGTGGGCCCGAACGGTTCGGGCAAGACGACCGTCCTGCGAACGCTGATGGGTGAGCTCGCCCCCGTCAGCGGCAGCGTCGGCTACGGGGCCCGGGTCCAGCGCAGCTACTACGACCAGCACCTCGGCGACCTGCGCGAGGACGGGACCCTGGTCGAGGTCCTGCAGGAGGCGGGCGGCGAGAGCCCGATCTCGGAGGAGTCGGCGCGCCACCACCTGGCGCGGCTCCTCTTTCGCGGCGACGACGTCTTCAAGCGCGTGAAGCAGCTCTCCGGCGGGGAGCGGAGCCGCCTCGCCCTGGCCAGGCTGATGCTCGACCAGGCCAACCTCCTATTCCTCGACGAGCCGACCAACCACCTCGACCTGCCGAGCCAGGAGGTGCTGCAGGAGGCGCTCCTGGAGTTCACCGGGACCCTGGTGTTCGTCAGCCACGACCGGCAGCTGATCGACGCGCTGGCCACCAGGACCTGGTGGGTGCGTGAGGCGCCCGAGGGCAGCGCCGCGCCGCGACTCGTGCGCGTGACGGACGGCGGCTACAGCGCGGGGCGGGCGGCGCTGGCGGGTGCCCTTCCCGCCGTGGCTCCCCCTTCCCCGCCACCTCCCACCGCCCCGCAGGCGGGGGGCGCAAGCTCGGCGCCCGCGACCACGCCCCACGAGCGACGGGCGCTGGCGGCGAAGGAGCGGGCGGCGAAAGCGGCGGCGCGGAAGGCGGTGGCCGACCTCGAGCGCGAGATCCAGAAGGCGGAGGCGCGGCGGAAGGAGATCGAGGACCGCCTGGCCGACCCCGAGATCTTCCGCTTCCCCGTCGAGGCGGATGTCCTCGGCAAGGAGCACGCGCGGATCGGCGCGGCCCTCCCCGACCTGTACCGGCGCTGGGAGGAGGCGGCCGGCGCCGCGGAGGCGCCCGCCGAGGAGGCCGCGACGGGGACACCGGCGTGAACCTGGTGCTGGTCGGCGCGGGGCTGGTGGCGGTGGTCGCCGGCGCCCGGCTCGTCCTGCTGGCCGCCCGTGCCCTGCTCCGGCGCGCCGTGTTCACGGCCCGCTTCTGGGCTTCGATGCCCGCCTTTGCGGGCTACCGGCTACGCGCCCTGACCCCGGCCCTGGCCGGCCTTGCCGGCCTGCTCCTCCTCGCCGCCGGCGCGGCCGCCGTGTTTTTCGGCGTCACGGGCTACTACTTCAGCACCCTTCGTTTTCGCTAGGCGCCTCCGGAAGGGCCAGGGGAGGCAGCCGCCGCGCCGCTCCGACGCCCGGACGCCGAGCTGGCCGAGGACCTCGGCCACGTTCGCGACGGCGTCCCTGACGCGCGCCTTGAGGTCTTCGAGCAGTGGCGGGTCGGGGATGAACGGCCGGCCGATGACCACCCGCACGCGGCTGAAGGGGCGCAGCCGGTCCGTGCCCGAGATGGCCACCGGCAGCAGTGGCTTGCCGCTGTTGAGGGCGAAGTAGCCGATCCCGTCCTTCAGCGGCCGCAGGCGGCCGTCGCGTCCGTACGCCCCCTCGGGAAAGACCATCACCCGGTCGCCGCGCTCGAGGACCGAGTACACGCGGTCGATGGCCTCCTCGTCGAGCGCGCCGCGGCTCCGGCGAACGGGGAACACGTGCAGGCGGGGCAGCAGCCAGCGCTTCCAGCCCGTGTTGAAGACGCTCGACTCGTTCGCCATGGTCCACACCGGCGGGCTCCTGGGGAGGGCGTAGAGGATGAAGATCGTGTCCGTCCAGGACAGGTGGTTGCTCACGACGAGGCAGGCGCCCTCGGGGACGTTCTCCCGTCCCTGGACCTCCACCCGGAAGAACAGGGCGAGGATGAACCGGGCGAGCGCGAAGACGATGACGAACAGCACGCCAGCCGAAGGGTATTACGGCGAAGCGGCCGGGACTTTACATTTCTTCGTCTCCGATACCGCCGCGATGGGCTAAATTTGCCATCGAACGGCTATGGTCACGACTCGGCTGCGGATTGGCGGGCAGCCGCGCGAATTCCGGGGGGATGTTCTCAGCCAGCTGAGCTTCCTGCTCGCGATGAGCTTCGCGCTGGCAAGCATCGTGTTCTTCGGCGCGCGCCTCGGGCTCCACTACGGCCTGCTGCGCGCCCAGGCCGAGACGCGCCGGCCCGTGGCGGCGAAGAGCTCGGCGCCCGCTGTCCCGTCGGTGGACCTCGTGGCCGCGGCCGAGCTCCCCTCCCCCGACCCGGCGCAGCCGGTCACCCTGGGCGTGCTCGCCTCACCGGGGAGCCACCCCAACAGCGTCTACCTGCCGATCCTGATGTACCACTACGTACGCGTGGCCGCCCCCGGCGACAAGCTGGGCTTCGGGCTCTCCGTGACGCCCGACAACTTCGCCGCGCAGATGGCCTGGCTGAGCGCGCACGGCTACACGCCGGTCACGATGCGGGACGCCGTCCTGATGATCGAGAAGCAGCGGCCCTCGCCCGAGAAGCCGATCGCGTTGACCTTCGACGATGCCTACGCGGACTTCTATACGGCCGCCGTGCCGATCCTCCAGCGCTACGGCTTCACAGCCACGTCCTATGTGCCCACGCGGCTGGTCGGGCTGCCCGACTACCTGACCTGGGACCAGGTTGTCGAGCTCGACCAGCAGGGCTTCGAGATGGCCGCGCACACGGAGTTCCACGTCGGCCTCGGGCGCGCCAACCTGGCCCGCGCGAGGACGGAGATATCCGGCTCGATGGCCGACCTCGAGTCCCACCTCGGGCACCCGGTGACGGACTTCTGCTACCCGTACGGCTCGTTCGACCCGCAGGTGGTCCAGTTGGTCAAGCAGTCCGGGTTCCTCAGCGCCACCACCACCCTCGACGGCACGTGGCACGACCAGTCGCAGATGTTCACGCTGACGCGGGTGCGCGTCGGGGGCGCCGAGACGCTCGACGCCTGGAGCCGGACCTTCGCTCCGACGGACCACGGCTGGCCCACGGTGTCGAGCTTCGGCGCGGCCAGCCCGCCCCCGGCGGCGGCGCGGCGGACCGGCGTGGCTTCCGGCTCGGAGGCGGTCACCCCCTCGCCCTCGCCCGGTTGAGCCGGCGGTGGGCGGTCCTCAGACCCCCATCGAGTGGACGGACTCGGGCTCGACCTTGAACAGGAAGCGCCGCTCGCCCTCGCGCACGGGGTAGTCCCCTGCCCCCGCACCGTGGTACTTGCGGTGCAGGCGGTTGATCCAGTCGCGGGCGCCCTCCTCCTCGGACTTCGTGTCGACGATCCTGCCGACGACGGAGACCTTGCGGTACGGGTTCTTCTCGTCATGGACCGCGACGGCCACCTTCTTCGTGCGCAGGATGTTCTTGACCCACTTGCGGGTCTCGGTGCCGTCGAGGACGATCCGGCCATCCTCGTCGAGGTCCGTCCAGATGATCGTCACGCGGGGGCAGCCATCCGCGCCCTGGGTGGCGACGGACAGGAAGTTCGCGTCTTTGAAGAGCTTGGCCTGCTCAGGGGTCAGTGGCATGTGATCTCCTTGTGATCTCCTTCCAAACCCCCCCCCCACCTAAATCCTCCCCCCGTAAACGGGGGGAGGACCAATTGCGATTGGTCTAGGCGGCGTCGCGGCGGAGCTTCTCGAGGGCCCGCTTCTCGATCTGGCGGACGCCCTCGCGGGTGAGGCCCACGCGGCGGCCGATCTCGTCGAGGGTCTTGCCCTCGCCGTCGGTCAGGCCGAAGCGGAGCTCGAGCACCATGCGCTCGCGCTCCTCCAGCTTGGCCAGCGACTCGAGCACGTCGGCCGGCAGGCCGCTCTCGGCCTGGGGGTCGGTGCCGTTCGGGTCCGGGATCAGGTTGGCGAGAGGGTTGCCCTCCTCGTCGATCTCCAGGTCCAGCGACGTCGAGACGTAGGCCAGCTGCTGCAGGTCCTCGATCTTGGCCACGTCGAGGCCGGTGGCCTCGGCGATCTCCCAGGGCTCCGGCTCGCGGCCGAGCTTCTGGGAGAGCGACTCCTTGGCGCGCAGCGCCTTGGAGCGCATCTCGTGGACGTGGACGGGCAGGCGGATCGGCAGCGCCTGGTCGGCCAGGGCGCGCTGGATCGCCTGGCGGATCCACCAGGTGGCGTACGTGGAGAACTTGAAGCCGCGGCGGTAGTCGAACTTGTCGACGGCGCGGAGCAGGCCGAGGTTGCCCTCCTGGATCAGGTCCGGGAGCGGCAGGCCGCGACCCTGGTACCGCTTCGCGATAGAGACGACGAGGCGGGTGTTGGCCTCGATCAGGTGGCGCCGGGCGCTCTCGTCGCCGTCCTCGGCGGCCGCCGCCAGCACCTTCTCGGAGTGGGCGTTGAGCAGCGGGACCTTGCGGATCTCCTGGAGGTACGACTTGACGACGTCCGGCTCCTCCGCCGTGGCGTCCTTCTCCTCTTCTTTCTCCTCGGGCTGGATCAGAGGTCGCTCGAGGATCTCCTCGAGCGTCAGCTCCTCTCCGAATTCGCTCTCGTTCTCAGCCATCCATCACTCTGAACGCCCACTCGCGGAAGCAACCCGGTCCGTGGGCCTTTTCTTCTATTGCCGCCGGTCGCCTCCCTGGGAGTTTTCCCGGGGAAACGTATTCAGAAACCCCTGAGAGCGCGCTTCGCCCCTGTGCAGTCAAAGCGCGCGGCAAACGTGGTGGTGAGACGCCGGACCTGACTATTCTCTCATGTTTCTTGCCGGATGGGAAGGGGGAAATTGCCGCGCCGCGTCACAATTTTGACGCGGCCGCCGCAGGCCCCTGCGAGGGGGGTCAGGCGCCCCGGCGCTGCCTCCAGAGGTAGAAACTGCCGCCGGCCAGGGCGGCGACGACCACCACGGCGATGATCGGGACTAGCGGGCCGGAGCCCCCACCGGCCGAGCTGTCGGAGGCGCCAAGGGGCGGCGGGTTGGGGACGCTCGAGGGGGTGTCCGAGGGTACCGGGCTCGCAACGGCCTGCTCCGAGGGGCTCGGGCTGGCGGCGGCGCTGGGGCTGGTCGCCTGCGCCTGGGCCGGGGTCGGGGCGGCCGCCGGGCTCTGGGCCGGGGCGGGCGTCGGGATGGAGGTCACCCTGGGGGTGGGGGTCGGGCTCGGCGGGGGCGGGGTGGGACTGGGTGCCGGGTTGCTACCCGCGACCGTGATCGTGCCCTTCATGGCGGACTGGTGGATGCCGCACCAGTACGTGTAGGTCCCGGGAGCCGTGAACTTGCACGCGTAGGACCATGGCGTCCCTGCCTGACCGGAGGTCGACCCGTTGGCCAGGCACCAGCCGCCAGAGGTCGACTGGAGGTCGTGGTACCCGGCAGTGCAGTTGCTCCAGGTGACGGTGTCGCCGACGTTGATGGTCTGGTTGGCGTTCGTCCAGCCGACGCTCGATCCGGAGCAGCCGGCGCCCTCGGCCATGATCGGCTGCGCGGCGAGCGCGGTGACACAAAGGCCGCCGCCGAGCAGCAACGACAACGCGACAGATGCTCCGAAGACGAACCTCTTCAACCCCCAATCCCTCCTGACTAGTAGCTGTAGCCGCCCGAGTACGACGAGGACGGCGCCGGCGAAGTTCCGCCGCTGCTGCCGGTCCCGCCGCTGCCGACGGTGACCGTGCCCTTCATGTTGTTGCTGCTGACGTGGTACTTGCAGAAGAACGTGAGCGTGGCGTTGTCCTTGGTGGTGAACGTCACGGTCTGCGTCCCGCCCTTGTCGACGTCCTTGTCAACGCCGAGCTCGGTGACGCTGAAGTTGTGCTCGCGGGCGCCGTCGTTCTTGATCGTGACGGTCACGGAGGTGTTCGCGGGGACGCTGAGCGTGGACGGGCTGAACTGGTAGTCGCTGGCGGAGAGACTGATGCTGCTGCCGCCGCCCGTGCCGCTCGCGGTCGTGCCGCAGGCCGCCAGTCCTAACGAGACCAGCACCAGGCCCCGAACCGCCAGCCACCTCGCGCTCCGCGCCAGGCCTATCTGTGCACCAAACACCTCACCAGGCGATACGACGCCGGGTTACGCCGTGGCGACGCTGACCTCGACCTTGCCCGCCGTCACCCGCGCGGCGATCCGCGGCAGCGAGTCGAGGTAGCCCCGGCCCGGGGAGCCATCGAGGGCGAACGTGGCCCCGTGGCACGGGCAGTCGAACCTGGCGGCGGTGGCGTTGAACTTGAGGATGCACCCCATGTGCGTGCACACGGCGGAGAGCGCCTCGATCGCGCCCTCGCGGTTGACGATGAAGCCTTCGACCGCGCCGGCGGTGAACCGGGCGGCGGTGCCCGGCGGCACGGCCGACGCCGCCATGACGGCCACCCACTGGGCGTTGTCCGGCTCCAGTTGCTGGTGCTTCGGCAGGGGCGTGTCCGGGGTCTCGACCGCGCGGGAGAAGATCGCCCCGGCGACGGCCGCCGCCGCGGAGAAGCCGGTGACCTCGAGGAGGCGGCGGCGGCTGAAGAGGCCGCCCGCGCGGGGCCGCGGGGCGGGCTCGAGCTGCTCGGCCAGGCGTCGCCGCAGGCCCTCGACGAACTCGGGGCTCGGCAGGTCCTCGCCCGGCCGCGCCGACTTCAGGGCCGCGGCGGCCAGGAGCGCCGGGGCCTCCTCCCTGTCCGCCGCAAAGCGCGGCGGGCGGCGGCCGTGCACGAGGGCGTCGACCCAGTCGGCGACGCGCTCGACAGGGTTGCTCATCAGTCCTCACCCTCGGTGAGGGCGGCGCGCCGGAGCGCGCGGTGCTGCAGCACCTTGGCGTTGCCCACGGTGATCCCGAGCTCGCCGGCGGTCTCGCGCAGCGAGTACCCGCGCAGGAAGCGGAGCTCGAGCACCCGCCGGTAGTGATCGGGCAGCGAGTTGAGGATGCGCGCGGCGCGGCGCACGCCGGCCTCCTCGTCGCCGGGCGTCGGCTCCTCGACGATAGGCGCGGCGAGGGTGTCGTCGAGCTCCGCGAGCTGGACGTCGTAATGGTCGCGCCAGTGGTCCGCGAGCACAGTCTTCGCCGTGGTCACGAGGTAGCTGCGCACTTCCGCCGCCGCCGCCTCGACCCGCAGCCGCGGGAGGGCCCGCATGTAGACGTGGGTCGTCAGGTCCTCCGCGTCGGGCCGGTTGCCGACGCGGGCGTAGATGTAGCGGTAGATCATCACAACTGTCTCTCGATAGACCTCGTCCCAGCCCGCCATACCCTCGGCGTCGGGAGGCGAGACGACCCTGAGCTCCGGGCGCGCGACATCGCTCACCTGGACGACCTTGTGGGAGCGGACATGGGCTGCGTCAGTGATACGCCCGCTGGTTACCCATGGCAAGCTTCCGCGGCGTCTGGGATACTCCCGTCCGTGCTTCTCGAGGGGAAGAGGGTCCTCGTCACGGGCGTCCTGAGCCGCCAGAGCATCGCCTTCCGGTGCGCGCAGGTGGCGCAGGAACAGGGCGCCGAGATCCTGCTGACGAGCTTCGGCCGGGTGATGAGCCTGACGCAGAAGACCGCCAAGTGGCTCAAGCCGGTGCCGGACGTGCTCGAGCTCGACGTCAACCGCCCCGAGGACCTGGCCGCCCTCACGGAGGAGCTCGGCCGCCGCTGGGGGCGGGTCGACGGCGCCCTGCATGCGATCGCATTCGCGCCGCAGGACGCCCTCGGCGGGAACTTCATGAATACGCCCTGGGAGAGCGTTGCCATGGCGATGCAGACCTCAGCCTTCTCGCTGAAGGAGCTCGCCCGCGCCGTGGCGCCCCTGATGAAGGACGGCGGGAGCATCGTCACGCTCGACTTCGACAACGACAACGCCGCCTGGCCGGTCTACGACTGGATGGGCGTCTCGAAGGCCGCCCTCGAATCCGTGGTGCGCTACTGCGCGCGCGACCTCGGCGGCCGCGGCATCCGCGTCAACGCCGTCGCCGCCGGGCCCCTGGCCACGATGGCGGCGAAGAGCATCCCCGGCTTCGCGCTGTTCGAGGAGGGCTGGACGCGCAAGGCGCCGCTGGGCTGGGACCTCCGCGACCCGGACCCGGTGGCGCGCATGGTCACCGTGCTGCTGAGCGACTGGGCCGGGGCGACAACGGGCGAGATCGTCCACGTCGACGGCGGCTACCACGCCATCGGAGCGGAGACCCCGGTTACCGATAGTTAGCGCCTTCACAGGCCTGAACCGGAATTTACTGACGGTTAATCGCCCTCCGCGGTCGCCCGTGCCAGTCTCGAGTTGAGGAGTTGTCCATCAGCGGACTCCCTGGGCGCCGCGACCCCGTCGAGGTCGCGGCGCTCCTCTTTTCAGCCGCCGAAGCGGGTGATGGACGTGCCGCTGGAGAAGTAGACCGCGTGGTCCGGGCCCTGCTTCACGTCCAGCGTGCAGCCGCCGCCCTCCGCAACAACGTCGAGCGGGCCAAGGTAGACGCGGGCCCGGCTGTCGCGGTCGCTGCAGAAGACGAAGTGCCCGGCGTACGGCGCCGGCCCGCTGGAGTCGACGTAGCCAACGCCGGTCGGGACGATCGTGGTGTTCTCGCTGCTCCACACCGGGCCCGTCATGCCCGCGCAGGACTGCGAGCCGATCGGGTGTGAGTACCCGTAGCACGCCGGCCACTGGAAGTGGCTGCCCTTGACCACGACCAGCACCAGGTCGTAGCCGGTCGCGGGGCTGCCCGCGTCTCCGCTCGGACCGTTACTGGTGACAAGGACGGTGCCGTCGGCGGCGAAGCCGATGCCGAACGGGTTCCGCAGGCCGTAGGCCCAGACGGGGTTGGTCGGGCCAAAGGGGTTGTCGGGCGGGACCGTACCGTCAGGGTTGTAGCGGAGGATCTTGCCGCGCAGCGACGACGGGTCCTGCGCCGCCGGCGCGTCGTGGTTCTCGCCCAGCGTGACGTAGAGCTTGCCGTCCGGGCCGAAGGCGAGGCGCCCGCCCTTGTGGCAGCAGTCCGCGGGGTTGCCGGGGGGCGTGGCCGGCAGGCCGTCGATGATGTCCGCGCTCGCCTGCGCCGCGCCCGCGCACTCGGTGATGCGCCTGACCACCTGGGTCGTCCCGTTGGCCCGCGAGAAGAAGACGTAGACGGCGTGGTCCCGGGGGAACGCGGGGCTCAGCGCCAGCCCGAGCGCGCCGCGCTCACCGGCGAGGGACACCTCCGTGCGGAAGTCGGACACGGTCACCGGCGTGGTGCCCTGCAGCACCATCAGGCGCCCGTCGCGCTCGAGGTAGAACAGCCGTCCGTCTGGGGACCAGGCGAGGGCGGTGATGAAGTTGCCGCCCGCGAGCGTCGCGGTGCCGGGGCCTGCTGGAAGCCGCGCCGAGGAGCCCGAGCACGCGCGTGCGGTGGCCGGCGGCGGCGCCGAAGGCGCTGCCGAAGGGCTCGGGGACGCGGGCGCGGACGGCGATGGCGACGGGCTCGGAGAGGGCGAGCTTCTTGCCGACGGCGACTGACGTGGCAGCCGCGGAGCGCTCGAGGCGCAGCCGGCCAGGAGCAGGACCGCTGTGACGCCCGCGACCCCCCGCGGCGCCGGCGTCATCCCAGGGTTCGGAAGATGGTTTTCCCGTTCGTGTAGTAAAGGTAGCCGTCCGTGCCCTGCTTCACGTCGACGCCCCCGCCCCCGCAGTTCCCGATGTTGGTGTCGAGCACCGAGTTGGTCTGGTGGGCCGAGCCGTTGCCGTTGTAGTAGAGCACGTGGTTGTCGCCGGCATTCGCGCAGAAGAGGAAGTGGCCGGCGTATGCGCCCGAGGTCGCGTAGGTCACGCCCATCGGCTTCACGAAGTTGGGGGTGCTGTGCGGGACAGGCCCGCCCTCGGTGCTGAACTGCGGCTCGGGGAGGCCGTTGCAGCTGCTGAAACCGGACATCAGGTGGCTGTAGCCCCAGCAGAAGGGCCACTGGTAGTCGATCCCGCCACCGCCGACAAGGTAGAACTCGTCGCCACACTCCGGGCACGGTGTCCCGATCGGCCCCCAGTTGGTGAGCCCCATCAAGCCGCTCGGCGAGAACGCGATGCCGTTTGAGTTGTGCAGACCGGAGACCCAGCATCCGCCGGCCGGGGCGCCAAGAGGGGTGAACCGGACGACCTTGCCCAGCCAGCTGCGGCAGCCGTCCTGCGCGTTGGCGCCGTTGCCGTTGTCGCCCACGGTGACATACAGGTATCCACTGGGGTCGAACGCAAGGCTGCCGCCGTCATCGGTGTTGGCGGCGGAGATGTTGCTCACGATCACCTGCTCGTTCTGCGCCACACCACCACAGTCGAGCCAGCGCACCACCCGCTGATAGCTGCCGTTCGCCTGGGAGTAGAACGCGTACACGTACGAGCCCGAGGTCGCGATGCCGAGCAGGCCGCGCGAGCCTGAGGTTGAGAGGTCGCCGCTGACGTCGGCGAACGCCTGGGCGCCGCCGTTCTGCCAGACGCGGACGACCCCTGTGCGCTCGGCCCAGAAGAGGCGGTTGTTCGCCCCCATCGCGAGCGACGTGATGTTGTTCACGCCGAGCTGGCTCCAGGCGATCGAGCCGCTGGGATACGCCGGGCATGGCGTCGCCGTGGGTGGGGGGGGCGCCGTCGGGGCCGGGGTGGGCGTGGACGTCGGTGCGGGCGTCGGCGAGGGAGGCGCAGGCCCCGGGGTGGGGGTGGGCGAGCCGGACGCGTCCGGGGTCGGCCCGCCGGACGGGGTCGGTGCCTGGGACTCGTTCGGGGCGGGCGCCGAGCTGGGATTGGCCTGGGCGGTCGGTCCGAGTGTCGGCCCGAGCGTGGGCCCGACGACGCTGTTGGGGCTGGAGTTGTCTGTCGGGGCGGAGGTGTCGGTCGTCGCCGGCGTCGGGACGTCGGTGAACGACGGGCTGCTCGACGGCACGCCCGAGGACGGCACGACCGAGACCTGCGGTGACGGTGACGCCAGCGCCACCGGTCCCCGCGGCGCGGACGTGACAGACCACACGCCGCTTGCGATGGCCAGCGCGATGAAGATCGCCGCGGCCGCGGCGCGAATCGAGAATGGGTTCAGCCGAACTCGCACGGCCTTAGCGTAGCGATGTGACCGCTTCGCCACATCCTGCGCAACGCTAGCTTTGCCAACCTGACACATCTGTGCTGGTCGCGCCCGTTGCCTCTTAACTGAACGTAAACAGCTTCTTTACAACCCGCTCCCTACGCTCGGGCCACGCCCAGCGAGGCGCCGTCGGGGAAAAAGTCAAGGATGCGGGAAATGACTGAAGCCACCGTTCAGCAGCGCGTTTCGATGCGCAGTGTCGCGATCGCGCTTGCCCTGCTCGTGAGTGCGCTCGTGTTCAGCCCCTTCAACAGCGGGCGGACGGCGCAGGGTCCGGCGATCAGCCAGGCGGTCAGCCAGTTCCTCGCGGCGCACCCGGGCCAGCCCGTCCAGGTCATCGTCACGGCGCGCGGAAACGCTGCTCCCCTCGAGAGCGCGGTCCGCGCGTCAGGCGGGAAGGTCAAGTACGACTACGGCACCGTCAACAGCTTCGCGGCGACGGTTCCGTCCACGATGGTCGACCGCCTGAACCACGACGCGGCGGTCAAGGGCCTGACCGTCGACTCCCCGGTCAAGTGGCAGGGCGCGGTGTCGTCGACGACGCTGCTCAACCGCTACGACACCCTGAGCCGGGTCCCGAGCGTCGCCTGGAACGGCAAGAACCTCGACGGCACCGGCGTGCAGGTCGCGGTCATCGACACCGGCGTCTGGCCGCACAACGACCTGGTCCAGCCGAGCCCGTCGGTTCCGGGTAACGGCGGCAACCGGCTGATCTCCCTCTACACCAACCCTCTCGCCACCGACCCGCTCGACCATTACGGTCACGGGACCCACGTCGCAGGCATCATCGCCGGCAACGGTTACGACTCCACGGGCCAGTACATCGGTGTCGCGCCGAACTCCATGATCGTCAGCGTCAAGGTCTCGAACGACCTGGGCAACGCGACGGAGGGCGACGTCATCGCCGGCCTCGACTGGGTCTACCAGGCCAACCGGCACGGGATGCAGATCCGGGTCGTCAACCTGTCGGTCACCTCGACGGTCGCCCAGAGCTACCACCAGAGCGCCCTCGACGCGATGGTCGAGAAGCTGTGGTTCACGGGCGTGGTCGTGGTCGTCTCGGCAGGCAACAACGGCAGCGCGCCGATCTACGCGCCGGCGAATGACCCGTTCGTCGTCACCGTCGGTTCGATCGACGACCAGTACCAGACGACCCTGGCCGGCTCGATCATGGCGCCCTGGTCCAACTACGGACTGACGCAGGACAACATCCGCAAGCCGGAAGTCGTGGCGGACGGGTCGCACGTGGTGTCGCTGCTGGCGCCGGCGTCCTACCTGTCACTGAACCACAGCGGCAACGTCGTCGGAACCAGCTATTTCAAGATGGGCGGGACCTCGATGGCGGCGCCCGAGGTCGCGGGCATGGTCGCGCTCATGCTGCAGGCCAACCCGAACCAGAACAATGAGAAGGTCAAGCGCGAGCTCGAGACGGCGACCGTGCCGTTCGGCACCACCGCTTACACGCCGTGGCTGGGCACCAACGGCGGCTTCCTCGACGCGAGCGCCATCGGCAAGGTCGCGGACCAGGACGCGAACGCGGGCGACGCGGTCAGCGAGGACTTCAACCCGGGCACCGGCGCGATCCTCGCCGGCGGCGCCGTCTGGACGGACGCGCAGTGGGCCAACGCGGCGTGGAACAACACCAGCTGGGCCAACACCTCCTGGGCGAACACCAGCTGGGCCAACACCTCCTGGGCCGGGGTCGGGACCTCGGCGCCCACGCTGACCAGCTCCGTCTGGAACGCCACCTCGTGGGCCAACACCTCGTGGGCCAACACCAACCTCGACAACACGAGCTGGGCCAACACGAGCTGGGCCAACACGAGCTGGGCGAATACCAGCTGGGCCAACACCAGCTGGGCCAACACCTCCTGGGCCAACACCTCCTGGGCCAACACCTCCTGGGCCAACACCTCCTGGGCCAACACCTCCTGGGCCAACACGAGCTGGGCGTCGATCCAGTGGTCCAACACCAGCTGGGCCAACACCTCCTGGGCGGACGCCGTCTTTGAATGAGCGACGAAGGTGAGGCGCGCGTGACACGCGCCGAACCCAAGACCTCGACCTCGACCGGCCGACGCGAGTCGGCCGGTCGAGCGCATGTGAGCCCTCCCGCGAGCTCGCGGTATCTCAGCGTCTACGTGGGCGCGGTTGTCGTTGCCGGCATCGCCGCGACCGCGTCTGCCTTTGTGCTGGCGCCGCCCCACGACCTGCTCACGCTGGTGGTGTTCTGCGTGCTGGCCGCGGCGGCGGAGTATGTCCGGGTCGAGTTCTGGGAGGGCTCGGTGGCGGTGTCGATCTCGCTCGCCGTGATCCTCGCTGCCCTCGTCGTCGTCGGCCCGGCCGGGGCGACGCTCGCGGCAGTTTGCGCCGCGCTCCCCTACCGCGTTCTCCGCCGGCGCGCCCTCGCCTGGCAAAAGACGCTCTTCAACACCGCGATGTACGCCCTCGGGGCGGCGGCAGCATCGCTGGCCTTTGTCGGCGTCGGCGGCAACTTCGCCGACGGGCACGTGAGGTTCCTCGACCTCGTCGCATGCATAGCGGCGGTCACGGCCAACTTCGCCGTGAACTGGCCCCTCCTGGTCGTCGTCATCCACCTGTCGAGTGGGCGGCGGATTGCCGACCTATGGCATGACGAGCTCCGATGGACCCTCGGCTCGATGGCAGTGTCCGCCCTCATCGGGTTCACCCTCGGCCTGGCCTTCATCCACTTCGGGTTCGTGGGGATGATGGTCTACCTGACCCCCCTCGTGGCGCTCCGCGAGACCATGCGGCTCTACACCTCGCGGGCGCGCGCCCAGATCGACGAGCTGCGGGCGGCGCACGACGAGGTCGACCGCACCAACCAGATGCTGACCCAGGCGAATGAGGAGCTCGACGCCACCAACCAGGGCCTCCTGAAGACCCTGGCGTCGGTCATCGATGCCCGCGACATCTACCTCTACGGCCACTCGGTGCAGGCGTCCAAGTACGCCGGCGAGGTCGCCCGGCTCCTGGAGATGCCCACGGACGTCGTGCGTGAAGCGGAACTGGGGGCGCTGCTCCATGACATCGGCAAGATCGGCGTCTCGGAGGCCATCCTCAACAAGCCCGCGCGCCTCACCGACGCCGAGTACGAGGAGATCAAGACCCACTGCGACATCGGCTACGAGCTCCTCATCAGCCTGCCCCATTTCGAGCGTGTCGCCGACGTCGTGCGCAGTCACCACGAGCACTACGACGGGACCGGTTATCCGCGGGGCCTCAAGGGCGACGAGATCCCGTTCGCGGCCAGGATCGTCAGCGTGGTGGAGGCCGTCGAGGCGATGGTCTCGGACCGGCCGTACCGGAAGGGCTTGACAGCCGAGGAGGTACTCCACGAGCTGGCGGATGGAGCGGGCTCGCAGTGGGACCCACGCGTCGTGCGCGCCTTCAGCGGGATCCTCAGCCAGGACCGCCACCACCTCGCCATGCGCAACTCCGCCCTCGAGGTCGCGCTGGAGCGCGCGCCGCTAGCCGAGCTGCTGGCGGGCGACGACGAACGGCGGGTGCGGGACACAGCGATGACGACCCGCGGCATCACGGGCACCTTCCGCAGCTCGCCCCAGCCCATCTTCGTCGTCGCGGACGACTTCACCGTCGTGTCGATCAACCCCGCCGCCGAACGGCTCGTCGGCTGGACCGAGCTGTCGCTGCAGGGTCGGCCCTGGGCTGAGATCGCCACGGTCGCGGAGCCGCGACCCGACGTGCCCCAGTCGTTCGCGGGCACCCGGCGCGTTTGGCTGGGGCGTGCAGACGGCACCCCGGTCGAGCTCGGCATCACCAGCGTCCCGCTGCGCACCACGAGCGCCACCTACTGGATGATCCTGGTCCAGCCTGAGGAGGGCGAGCAGACCGATGCCGCCACGGTGCCGGCTCCTGCCTCCTCCGACGTCCCCACCCTCCCGGGGCTGGTGCGCCCGGCGGAGTTCAAGGCCGCGGTCAACGTGGCGCTGGCCAGCCGCCGGCGGCCGCTCTGCCTCGTGCTGATCGGCCTCAACGGGTACAGGGCCATCGCGGAGACGTTTGGCCCCGAGGCCGCCGAGGCCGCCATGGACACCCTGGCTGTGGTCGGTGCGCGGGTAATGCGCTCGCGTGACGTGCTGTGCCGCTCCGGTGAGGACCAGGTGATGTTCCTGATGTACGACGCGACCACCGAAGACGCCGCTCGAGCTCTCTACAGGTTCGAGGAGGCGCTGAGGGATGACGCGGCGCACCTGGAGGTCCCAGTTGAATTCTGCTCAGGGGTCACCCAGGCCGACCAGGAAGACTCTTTCGACCAGATGCTCGAGCGAGCCACGATGTGGCTCGAGGCGGAGCGGCGCAGTCAGCGCCAGAAGGAGCGCAACGCACCGCGCGACTCCGACCAGAAGCCGCACCTCCGTGCCATCTAGGCCCGCGGCCTAGATAGCGCCGGCCGCCAACCTCAGGGCCGCCAGGACCTCTTCGATCCGCGGGTGGTCGCCCGCGAAGCGGCTGCGCTGGAAGAAGACGGGACGACCTCCCTCGGCGAGCACCAGGGTGCCGCCCTGCTGGAACGCGTCGCCCTTGGTCGGCCCCTGGACGAAGCCGCGGGCGACGGTCTGGGTGCCGCGGACGATGGACGGCGCGCCGAAGGTGTAGCGGAACCCGCGCCGGAAACCTAGGGCGCGATAGGTTTCGCGCTTCGTGTCGACGAGGGAGCGCAGCTCCTTACCGTGGGTCTCCTGGAAGTCGCGCGCGTGGGCCGCGGTGCCGTTGCCGACGATCGCGAGGTTGCCGAGCTTTTCGCACTGGCGCTGTATGCCCCGCAACTGCGCGGCCTGCTCGCGGCAGAACATTCAACCGTAGTGGCGCAGGAAGATCAGCGCCGCCGGGCTCGACTCCCACAGGGAACCGAGCTTCACCCGCTCGCCCGAGGAGTCCTCCAGCGTTATGACGCCGAGGCGCGCGACCGTGCGCTGGTCCGGGAGCTCGGAGCTGAGAACAGGCTCCTTCTGCTCCTCGCGCAGCGCCTCGCGAATGATCGCGTCGACAGCCCGCTCGTCGACACTGCCCGCCCTTGGCACGGGCTCAGTCTAAGTCGCGGCCGAGGACGGCTGCGATGGCTTCGTGCAGGGAGCCATTGCTCGACAGCCCGGTGCCTCCGTCGAGCCGGCGGGCCCCGCCGAAGTCGCTGAAGCGGCCTCCCGCCTCCTCGACGATCACCTGGACCGCCGCGAGATCCCACTCGTTGACGACGGGGTCGAGGGCGGCCTCGGCCGCGCCCTCCGCGACAAGCATGTGCTGCCAGAAGTCACCGAAGCCGCGCATGCGCCAGCACTGGCGCCCGATCTCCACCAGCAGCTCGCCCCAACGCGTCGGGTCGCCGCCGTCGAAACCGCCATGGAGCACGTGCGCGTCCTCGATGCGCCTCACCGTCGAGACGTGGATGGGCGCGCCGTTCGCGAACGCGCCGGCGCCGCGCACCGCCCACCACCGGCGACCAAGCGCGGGGGCCGAGACCACCCCGACCCGCACCTCGCCTCCCTCCTCGAGCGCGATGAGGGTGCCCCAAACCGGCACGCCACGGACGTAGTTCTTCGTCGCGTCGATGGGGTCGAGGACCCAGCGGCGGGAGGCCGAACCGCGGCTGCCGAACTCCTCGCCGAGGATCGCGTCGCCGCCACGGCTCTTGGCGAGGAGAGTGCGCATCGCCTGCTCCGCCGCCTTGTCGGCCTCCGTCACCGGCGACATGTCCGGCTTGGTCTCGACCCGCAGGTCGCTGGCCCTGAAGCGCGGCAGCGTCAGGCTGTCGGCGGCGTCGGCCAGCCCGAGGGCGAGCTCCAGGTCGGCATCCATGGCCAGGGCTCTAGAAGTGGATCCCCCGCATCAACTGGCCCAGCACCAGGCCCTCGACGGAGAGCTCCTCCTGGCCCTTCTCCGCGCCGCCTTCCTTCGCCTTCTTTCCCGCGGTGTCGGGGAACATGTGGTAGGCGCCGGTCATGACCAGGTGCAGGAACCCGGGCGCGGCGACATGGGTCACCTCACCGAGCTTGCCGAGGCGCGTCGACACCTCCTGCGGGCGCCGGAGGATCGCCTCCACGACCATGTCGGCGGCCTCCCCGGCCTCGATGATCGGGAAGGCGTCGTAGAAGGTCGTGGGCGCGATCATCGGCGTCTTCACGAGCGGCATGTGGATGTTCGTGATCGCGATACCGTGGTGACCGAGCTCCGGTGCGGCGCAGCGGCTGAAGCCCTCGAGCGCGGACTTTGACGCGACGTACGCGGAGAACCGCGGCGGGTAGGCCTGCGCCCCAATGGAGCTGATGTTGATGATGTGCCCGCCCTCGCGCTCGATCATGCCCGGGATCACACCGAGGATGAGCTTCAGCGCGCCGAAGTAGTTGAGCTGCATCGTGCGCTGGAAGTCGTGGAAGCGCTCGATGGAATCCTCGACCGAGCGGCGGATGCTGCGCCCAGCGTTGTTGATGAGGATGTCGACCCGGCCGTGGTCGGCGATCACCTGCTCGAGCATGCGCCCGCAGTCGTCGATGTCCGACAGGTCGGTCGGGTACACCCACGCCTTGCCGCCCTCGGACTGGATCTCGTCCTTCAGCTCGTCGAGTTTGTCCTTCGTGCGGCTCACGAGCATGAGATGGCCGCCGCTACGCGCCAGCGCCTTCGCGGTGGCGCGCCCGATCCCCGACGACGCGCCGGTGATGACGACCACCTTGCCGTCCAGCACGCGGCGGAGGTTCTTCTCCGTCGGCAGGTCGGGGTCCATGTGGCGCTCCCAGTAGTCCCAGATGCGCCAGGCGTACGTGTGCAGTCGCGGGCAGTGGATGGCCGTGCCCTCGAGCGCCCTCTGCGTCTCGGGGCAGGGGAAGGTGGCGCGGTTGTCCATGTAGTCGAGCGCCGTCTGCGGGATGCGGATCCCCTCTAGGACCTGCTCGCGGATCTGCTTCACGGCGCGCATGCCGCCGATTGCCTTCGTGACGTTGTCGGGCACCATCGAGGTCGCCCGCCGGTCGAAGCGCAGGGTGAACTCCGGCGCGTGCGCCGCCCGGGCGAACTCGTTCAGCGTGTCGCCGAGCGTCAGCGGGGTCGGGTCCGTGAGGTGGAAGGTGCGCCCGTCCAGCCCCGGCTGGTGGGCGATGTGGTCCAGTGCCGCCGTCACGAAGTCGACCGGCACGAGGTTGAGCGGCCAGCCTTCGGGACCGACGAGGGGGAACCACTCCGGGAGCGAAGAACGCAGCCGTTGCAGGATCTTGAAGGCGTAATAGGGGCCATCGATCTTGTCGGCGTGGCCGGTGAACGAGTCACCGATGACGATCCCGGGGCGGTAGACGCGGAACGGGACCTTGGCGTCGTTGCGCACGATCTTCTCGGACTCGAACTTCGTCGAGTAGTAGGGATGGTCGAGGCTCTGGCCCTCATCGAACATCTCCTCGGTGAAGTCGCCGCGCCACTTGCCGCCGGCGACCGCGATGGAGCTCACGTGGTGCAGGCGCGCCGCACCGACGGCGTTGGCCAGCGCCACGACGTTGCGCGTGCCCTCGACGTTGGCGAGGCGGTTGGCCTCCTCGTCGGCTTCGAGGTCGTAGACGGCCGCGAGGTGGAAGAACTCCGCGCCCTTCAGCCGCGCCTGGTCGAGCTCGGAGCACCCGGCGAGCGACTTCGTGATGTCGCCCTCCACCGCGCTGATGCGGGACTCGGCCGCGAGTGAGGCGACCAGGTCGTCGAGCCTGGCCCGCGAACCCGGGCGGACGAGGACATTGATGTCGCCCTCGCGCCGCAGCAGCTGGCGGAGGAGGTGCTTGCCGATGAAGCCGGTCGCGCCGGTGACGAAGTAGGTTGTCATCCCCGAGTTCTCCCTAGCTCGATTTGAAGCTGCTAAGGATAGCCGCGGAGCAGCGCCTCGCGGTTGCGCCACGTCCACGCAAGGATGGCGATGGCAAAGGTGAACGTGATGACCACGATGCCGAGCTCGATGTAGCCGGCGCCGCCGGCGCCGAACCAGTCGTTGCGGCTGATGTCGTACAGGCTGTCCATGCAGCCGAGATAGATGCCGGCGCCGCCGCCGGCCAGCAGCCAGAAGAGCGCCAAGCGGCCGCGCCGGGCGAGGGCCAGGGCCGCGGCGGCGGTGCAGAGGGCGAGCCAGGCGTCGGCGAGGACGAAGGACTGCTCGTGCTCGATGTACGCGGGCCTCGTTTCCATCGCGAGGATCGAACGGTCGACCAGGAACCAGACGAGCCAGTACACGACGATGAGGACGGTGGCGAGGAGCAACGTCGCGAGGACCGCCCGGCGCCCCCTCATCGGTGGTTGACGACGAGCAGCAGGACCGCCAGCAGCAGCAGGTTCAGCGCCGTCACAGCGACCACGCCGGCGACGTCGAGGGCGTCGACCAGGCCGGGCCGCCGGGCACGGGCCGCGGCGGCCAGCCGCCAGCCGCAGACCGGGCACTCGCCGCGCGTCAGGCCGGGGCGGTACGGCGTGCCGCAGGCCGGGCACGGCTGGGGGGCGGGCTGGTCCGGCATCACCCGGTCCCCGAGCGTTCGCGCCGGCGCCGTCGCACCAGCGTCGTCGCGGTCGGGCCGGTCAGGGTCAGAACCTGCCAGAGCGCGAAGGCGACGAGCGCCTGCAGCGCGCTGATCCGCGCGCCGCCGACGACCAGGTAGCGCGTGGCCAGCGGCTGCGCCGGCGCGGGCACGGACGCGACGCCCGCGCTCCCCGGCGCGCCCGGGATGGTGATGGTGGTGGTCGTCGTGGTCGGCGGCGCCGGGGGGAGCTGGGGCTCGACAAACGCCGGCTCGGGCGGCGCGTCGGTCTCCGTCGCTACGACCCGGCCCACGCGCATCACGAACGTGTTGACGCCCGCCGGCTGCGCGGGCGTGGTGATCGTGATGACGACTCCACCGGAGTCCGCTATCGCGCCCGTGGCGGTGGTGCTCTTGACCGGCGCCAGCGCGTGGACCGACACCCCCGCGGCGGACAGCGCCTGGTTGACCTGCTGCGTCGTCTGCTGCACCGCGCCAAGGGGCACCTGCTGCGTGGCCACCGTGACCCCGCTGTCGTCGATCGTGACCGCAGTGCCCGCGACCGAGGCGCTGCCGACAGTGACGCCGGCGACGACGGTGCGCTTCCCGCCGGCGACCTGGATGCCGGCCACACCCCGGACATTAGTCAGGGTCAGCCCGCCGGGCGCGGCGAGGCTGGTCACCCCGGCGGTGCCCGTGACGCTCAGCTGGTCGCCCGAGTGCGACATGGTCACCGCCGTGTTCGCCCCTGAGGACCCGAAGACTCCCGGGATGCCGTAGCTCGAACCCGACGCCGACCCGGACGCCTGGTCCGCGCCGGCCCGGGCGCTGGCGCTGCCGGCGCCGACCGTGACGACACCGGCGGTCGTGGTGGGGGCGACGCTGACGTCGGCCTGGCCGCGCCCGGGGTAGCTCGCCTCGGCGTCCGGGTAGACGACCTGGACCTGCGGGGTGCAGACCGGCGCCCCCGGGCAGCTGTTGGCCGTGCCGATGACGCTGCGCGCGTCCGTCCCCGGCTCGACGTTGTCCGCCTGGACGGAGCTCGACGGGCCCGAGTCGAGCCGGCCACGCACGTAGGCGGAGCCGGAGTCGAGCGTGACGAGCCCCCCGGACGGCGCGACGGTGCCGTCGGTGGTGTTGGAGCCGGCGACGACGGTGAGGGCGTATGAGCCAAACGCCGGCGCCGGCGACGCGGCCCGTGCGGGCAGAGCCAGCCACGCGAGCAGCGCGACGCCGGCGGCAAGGGTGAGGCCGCGGGTGAGCCGCGTCATTTCCTGGTCTTCCGCCGTCGCGCCGGCGTCGCCTCGAGCGCCGCGGTGACGAGGGTGTCGATCGACTCGCCGCTCGCCGCCGCCCGGCGCTCCAGCTCGCGGACCTTGCGACCGGGCAGGGTCAGCGTCAGCGTCTCGAGGCCCCGCCCGGGCGCCGGCGGCTGGGCCTCGACGGCGGCCTTCTCGTGCCCGAGGTACGCCGCCGCGATGCGGTTCCCGCTCAGCTCGGCGACGGGGCCCTGCAGCACCACCCTCCCCTGCTCCATCACGGCGGCGTCATCGGCGATCTTCAGCGCCTCGCGCACGAACTGCTCGACGAGGATGACCGCGATCCCCCGCGACCTCAGCTGTGCGACGACCCCGAGGACGTCCGCCACGACGGCCGGCGCCAGGCCGAGGGAGGGCTCGTCGAGGAGCAGCAGGCGCGGGCGCTGCAGCAGCGCGCGGGCGATGGCAAGCTGCTGCTGCTGGCCGCCCGACATGGTCCCGGCCGGCTGCCCGCGGCGCTCGCGCAGGATGGGGAAGAAGCCAAACACCTCCTCGAGCGCCGTGGCGGCCGCGCCCCGGTCGGCGCCGACCCCGTACCGGGCCATGCGCAGGTTCTCGGCGACGCTCAGGCCGGGGAAGATGCCCCGACCCTCGGGCACATGCGCGATGCCGAGCCGCGTGATCGCCTCGGGGCTCATCCCGGCCAGGTCGCGCCCGTCGAACCGGATCGTGCCGGCGCGCGCGGCGACGAGCCCGGAGATGGCCTTGAGGGTGGTGCTCTTGCCGGCCCCGTTGGCCCCGAGGAGGGCCAGCGCCTTGCCCTCCTCGACCGCGAGGTTCAGGCCGCGGACCGCCTGGATGTGCCCGTAGGCCACCTCCAGGTTGGAGATCTCGAGGAGTGCCATGGCTCAGGCGGCGTCCGTCGCGATCGCGCCGAGGTAGGCGGCGACGACGGCCGGGTTCTCCCGGACCTCGGCCGGTGTCCCGGACGCGATCCGCTGTCCCTCGCTCATCACCACCACCTCGTCGCAGAGGGGCATGATCACGTCCATGTCGTGCTCGACGATGAGCACGGCGCAGCCGAGCGCCCCGCGAATGCCCGCGATGAGCTCGACGAAGTCGCGCGTCTCGTGGCTGTCGAGGCCGGAGGCCGGCTCGTCGAGGAGGAGCACCCGGGGGCGCAGGCACATCGCGCGGGCCAGCTCCACGAGCCGCGTGATGCCGATGGGAATGGCGCCCGCGTCGAGGCCGCCGAGCTCCTCGAGGCCGAGGAACCGGAGCACCGCCTCGGCCCGCTCCCGCGCCTCGGCCAGCGCCGCCCGCCGCAGCGGGTAGAGCAGCGTGTCGGTGAGGAGGCCGCCGCTTGTGAAGCGGTGCGCCGCCACGGCCAGGTTCTCGACGACGCTCATGCCGGCGAACAGCTGCGGCGACTGGAACGTCCGCGCCAGCCCGAGGCGCGCGCGCACGTGCGCGGGCAGGCCCGTGACGTCGGCGCCGTCTATCAACACGCGCCCGGCGCGCGGCCGCTGCAGCCCGCTGGCGACGTTGAACGTCACGGTCTTGCCCGCGCCGTTCGGCCCGATCAGGCCGACGATCTCGCCGGCGTGCACCGCGAGCGAGACGTCGCTGACGGCGTCGAAGCGGCCGAAGCGGACCGAGATGCCGCGCAGCTCGAGCGGGGCGCTCACGACGAGGCGGCCTGGGCTGCCGCGGCGGCCGGCGTGGGCTGCGGCGGCCCCGCGGCCCGGTACAGGGCCAGGCCGCGGGACGCCAGCCCGGCCAGGCCGTGCGGCGCGATGCGCATGACGCCGATGAAGACCATCCCCGTGATCGCGGTGACGCTGGCGGCCTCGGCGCCGCTGGCTATCGAGTTCGAGGCGCCGAACGTCAGCGTCGTGAACGTCACGATGAGGCCGCCGAGCAGCGCGCCGGGCACGGACCCGACGCCCGCGATCATCGCGAAGGCGAGCAGCAGGATGGAGCGGGTGGTGTCGAACGGCGTGCTGGTCGCGACGCCGGTGAGGCCCGCGTACAGCGCGCCGGCCACCCCGGCGAGGAAGCCCGACATGCCGAAGCCGCGCAGCTTGGCGGCGAGGACGGAGAAGCCCATCGCCTCGGTGGCCGGCTCGGACGTGCGCAGCGCGGTGAGAGCGGCCCCGGTGCGGCCCCGCCGAACGAGGGCCACCGCGGCCGCGCCGGCGAGGAGGGCGCCGATGCAGATCCAGCTGTAGGGACGCCCCTGCAGCAGCGCCGGCACATCGAGGGTGCGGCGCTGGTCGTTCGACACGAGCGGCGGCCAGGCGTAGAAGAAGCGGTCGGCCGTGAAGGCCAGCGACAGGGTCACGATGGCCAGCTCCAGCGGGCGCAGGCGCAGGGCGGGCACCGCGACCGCCAGCCCCGCGACCGCGGCCAGCGCCCCGCCGGCGATGACAGCAACCGGGAACGGCACGCCGGCGCCGGTGGCGATCGCCGCGCCGAACGCGCCGACGCCCATGAACACGGCCTGGCACAGGGACACCTGGCCGACCACCCCGGTCAGCAGGACGATGGAGAGCACCGCCAGCGCCCACGCCGCCGTCTGCGCCAGGTTGAAGTTCCACTGGCCCCGCCCGAGAACGGGCAGGAGCGCGGCGATGACGGCCACCGCGGCCACCCCGCCCCACAGCACCCGGCCTCGCGGCAGGGGCGCCGTCGGGGTCGGGTCCAGGCCGCGGTCGGAGGCGTCAACGCGGCTGCCCTGGCGCCGCACCGCCAGCGCGACCAGGATCACGGCGAACGCCACCAGCTCGTTGATCCCCGGCGGCCGCCCCAGCAGCACCGACACCACCGGCTGCGCCACGCCGAGGAGCACGCCCCCGAGCAGCGTGAGCGGGAGCGAGGTCAGGCCCCCGACGAGCGCCGCGGCGAGCGCCTGGATCGTGAACACGATGAGGGTGGTCGTGTCGAGCGTCCCGAGCAAAGGCGTCACCAGCACGCCCGACAGCCCCGCGATCGCGCCGCCGAGCGCCCACGCCGCCGTCGAGACGAGGTCGACGCGGATCCCCAGCAGGCGGCTCGCCTGCTCATCCTCCGCGACGGCGCGCATCGCGATGCCCAGGTTGGTGCTCCGGAAGAACACCGCGAGCGCCACCGCGAACACCACGACGATGCCCAGCACCGCGAGCTGGTCCCACCCGATCGCGAGCGCGATGGCAGGCACGCTGATCGCCGCCTGGTCGCTGAACGGGCGCGCCGCGACGCGCCCGGCCTGGTTGCCGAAGTAGAAGCCGAGCGCCCCCTGCAGCGTCAGGAGCCAGCCGAGCGTGACCATGGTGCGCGGCAGCGCGCCGCGCAGGGGACGGATCGTCAGGCGCTCCATCGCGGCCCCGATCAGGGCGGCGAGCAGCACCGCGCCGACGAGCGCCAGGGGCATCGGCAGGTGCCGGTCGACGGCGATGGCGCTGGCGGCATACGCCGCGGTCATCCCGAGCGCGCCCTGCGCGAAGTTGAAGACGCGCGATGTCTTGTAGATGAGGACGATGCCCATCGCCTGCAGCGCATACATCGCGCCCAGCGGGATGCCGCCGAGCCCGACGGCCAGAAGCAGTCTCAGTGACACCGGTCAGGTGCCCGCGAAGGTGGACTCGTTGTCGCAGTTGTAGCCCTGCGCCGGTTCCACCCGGGCGTTGACGATCTTGCCGAGCTGGAGGCAGCGGTTCCAGTCGTGCAGCTTCGGACCACCCGAGTAGTTGAACGGCGCCATGAAGTCCGTGGGGTTGGCAACGCCGCCGTTGAGCGCGTCCATCAGCCGCTGCCTTGTGATCGTCGTGCCGAGTGACCGCACGCCGTCGACGAACGCCTTGGCGTCGAACCAGCCGACCTCGCCGAGCCAGTTGACCTGCGCCTGGCTGCCGAAGTCCTGGTTGACCGCGTTGACGTACGCGCTCATCCCCGGCGTGCCGGAGTCCGAGAACGCGAGGTCGCTGGCCACGTAGTCGCCGTTGATGGAGGCGCCGACCTGGGGGTCGTTGACCACGCTCTTGTCAGCCAGCAAGGGGTCGCCGACGTGGATCGGGTGGTAGCTGAGGCGGTTGAGGCTCTGCTGGAATCGGATGTAGGCAGTCGGGTCGAGGATGGTGATCATCCCGTCGACGTTGTTGAGGCGCATCTGCGACGCGACGTCGTCGTACGTCGCGTCGGTCGGCTGCTTCACGAAGATGTTGCCCGACTGCAGCGTGACCCCGTGGGCCTTGAAGCCGTCGGTGGCGCCGGCCTTGATCGAGTTGTCCGCGTTGTTGTTGTTGTTCGTGATGAACACGAGCGCGGGCGTCTTGGAGCCCAGCAGGGCGAGGTACCGCGCCATCTCGTAGCCGTAGTGCGGGTAGTCGGCCGTGAACGGGAAGACGTACGCGGTGTGGTACTCCTCGTACTCGCCGTACGCGCCGACGACCGGCATCTGCGCCTTCTCGACGGTCGGCACAAGGCCGTTTTCGGTGATGGGTGCCTGGAACGCGACGAAGCTGAAGACGTTGTCGTTGATGAGCTGCTGCACCTCGCTGTTGCCGCGCGCCGCGTCCAGCTGGTCGTCCAGCAGCTCCAGCTGGATCTGGTGGCCGTTGACGCCGCCCTGGCGGTTGATCATGTCGATGTATGCCTTCGTGCCCTGCGCGCTCGCCGTGAAGTTGATCGCGCCGGTCTGCGTGACGATCGTGCCGATCTTGATGGGGGCCCCGGCTGCGATCACGGCGTTCGCGGCGGTGGAGCCACCCCCGGTGGTGGTGGTCGTTGTCTTGGTCTGGCCCGTGCTTCCGGGTGTGCCCGCGCTGGCTGACGGCGAGGGCACGGTGGAGGGGCTGGCCGCGGGGGTCGCGCCGATCGCGACGTAGGTCGGCTTCGCGGAGTTGCCGTTGCGCAGGCCCGACACGAGCAGCCAGCCCAGCGCCACGGCCGCGAGCAGCTGCACCACCATGAGGCCGGCGAGGAGGCGGTCGGTGCGGCTGTACCCGCCGGGCGCGGGCCCGTACGCCGGCGGGGCCCCCGGCGGCGGCGCGCCGGCAGAGCCTCGGGACGCGCTCACGCCGGCCAGCCGCGGGCGCACCGCGGTGGCGGCGACGTCGAGACTGGCGACGTCGGCCGCGGCTTCCGCCGCCTCCACAGGGCGCCGGGTGGGACGCCGCCGGGGCGCGGTCTGGGCTTTGCGCCGGATGCCGGGGAGGACACGAGTGACATACCACCACGACGCGTACAGCGCCGCAAGCGTGAGCACGAGTGGCAGCCCGTTGACGTCGGGCCCGACGGTGACGGCGGCGAACGCCGTCAGCAGCGCGAAGGCCCCCACCCCGCCCCAGCCGAGAACGTTCGCGACGGGCAGCGAGAAAGGCCTCTCGCGGTAGGGCTCGCGCCGGCGGAGCATGAGGACGCAGAGCCCCGCCATCATGTAGATCATGGCCTCGAACACCGCGCCCACCTCGACCAGCACGTTGACCGCGCGGGTGCCCCCGACCTGCACCACGACGGCGACGGCGAGCGACGCCCCGGCCAGCAGCAGCACGGGGACGTAGGGCACCAGCCTGTCGTTCAGGCGCGCGAAGACCTTGGGCAGGCTGCCCTCGCGGGCGAGCGCATACATGAAGCGCGACGCGGTGATGAAGCCGCCGTTGAACGTGTTGATGGCGGTGACCCCGGTGATCGCGGCCATGACGGCGAACCCCGTCGCGCCGGCGGCGGCCTGGCCGAGGAACAGCTGCGGGTAGGGCGAGTCGATGTCGCCGCTCCCGAGCAGGCGGCCCATCGCGGTGGCGACGAGGACGATCGTGACCGCCAGCGTGCACAGCGCGATCACCATCCCAATGGGAACGTGGCGCGGCTTGATCACCTCCTCGCTGTTGGTGATCACCCACTCGAACGCGCTGAAGAGGAAGATGCCGACAAGGACCGCGGAGATGAAGCCGCCGAGGTTGTGCTGCGACTGGTGCAGGACCTGGTAGTGGTGCGCCGCCGCGGTCGATGGGTGCGACAGGGCGATAACCGCGATGACGATGGTCACGGCGATGACGGTGTAAACGGCGACGTCCTGCAGGCTCGCGGCGACGGTGACGCCGCGCATGTTCGCGCCGGCGGCCAGCGCCAGCAGCAGCGCGATGTAGATGATCGCGACCCAGCCCGGCTGGTTAAGCACGTGCGTGAGGACGTTGCCGACGATGTAGGCGTCGGCGCCCATCACGAGCGTGATGGTCGAAAGGTAGGCGAAGGTCACGGTCAGCGACACCTGGTCGTTCAGCGCCTTGTTCATGAAGAGGCGGATCGTGGCGGCGGACGGGTACATGCCGTTGAGCTCGCCGAAGAAGCCCCAGGCGACGAACGCGAACACGCCGGCGCTGAGGACCGCGACCCAGGCGTAGGCGGGGTCGGTGTAGCCGAGCAGGCTCGCGATGGCGGGGTACTCGATGGCGGCGAACGCGAGGCCGGTGGAGGTCGACACCACGTTGCGCAGCGACATGCCCCGACGGAGGTGGGTGACCGGGCTGGTCGCTCCCGCGACCGCGGCTTCTATCGCTGACTCGGACACGTCGAGTCCGGGCTCAGTCCACCCAGATCAGCGCGGCCATCGCGTCCACGCGGAACACGTCCTCCTGCGCGCCCTTCACCTGGATCTCACCGCTGGCGTACTTGGCGGCGGGGTTGAGGTCGCCCCAGAACATGTTGGCGAAGTCCTCGCTGTCGGCTGAGATGACAAGGTCCGGCGTTCCGTCCGCGCCCGTCTTCGTTTCGACGATCTCGCCGTCGACGATGCGCATCGTGAACGCGTCCGGCGTGTCGGTGCAGCGGAAGTGCACGACCCGGGTCCAGTTCCGCAGCATCTTGCGCAGCCGCTCGTTGGCGTTGCACCGCTGGACGTAGTCCTGCAACGCCTCCTCGATCTCCGCCGCTGTCGCCATCTCGCTCCCCGCTCGCCTCAGGTCGCCGCTGTGGCGGCGGGCTCGGACGCGAGCAGGGCGGGCCACCGCTCACGCGGGACGTCGAGCGCCTCAAGCACCTCGCGCGCGGCGCGCTCCCCGGACTGCACCGCGCCGTCGATGTAGCCCATCCACTCGGTCGCGGTCTCGGTGCCGGCCCAGTGCAGCGGCCCGACCGGGGTGCGGATCGCGCGCCCGGAAGTCGTCCAAACGCCGGGCGGGAACAGGCCCGCGTAGCACCCGCGGCTGTACTGCTCGTGGGCCCAGGACTTCTCGTAGTACGCCTCGGGCTTTAGCGCGCGGTCGCCGAAGTAGCGGGCGAAGCCGCGGAGCGCCTCCTCGCGCCTTGCCTCCGGGGACGCGAGCCCCCAGGTGCGCGCGTGGTCGCCCTCGATGAACCCGAGCAGGATGCCGCAGCTCGCGTCCGGGGGCGAGTTGTCGAACACCACGGCGACGCTGCCGGAGTCGGCGACGGCCTGGCCCGACAGCCCGTCCTCGCGCCAGAAGGGTCTGTCGTACACGGCGTGCAGCTTCATGACCGTTCCCATCGGGACGCGCTGGTGCAGCTGGTCGCGGTCGACGGGGAGCATCGGGCGCCACTCGATCTGCGCGGCCAGCGGCGGCGGCACGGCGACGACCGCGCGGCGCGCCTCGACGCTGAAGCCGTCGCCCTCGAGGGTCACGCTCGCATCGGTGCGCGTGATCCGGCGCACGGGGTGCTCGAGCTTCACGCGCTCGCCGAGCAAGGTCGCGACGCGGTTGGCCGTGGTCTGCGCGCCGCCGACGAAACGCTGCTCCTGCGCGCCGCCACCGACGGTGATCGTCTTCGTGCTGCCTCCCGCCGAGTGGAGGTAAAAGAGGAAATGCAGGAACGAGATCTCCCGCAGCTCCGCGGAGAACACGGCGTTGACGAGGCCCTTCATGTCGAGCCGGACCTCGTCGTTGTCGACGTTCTGCTCGAACCAGCTGTGCGCGGTGAGCGAGTCCCACCTCTCCGCGTCAGGCGCCTCCCAGGGCGCGTCCAGCGGCACCTGCAGGCCCATGAGGTCCAGCTCGAGGAGCAGGGCGATCTCGTCCGCGGCGAGGTCCGTGCGGTCGGTCGGGATCGGTCCCTTGTAATGCGCGCGGTTCTCGCCACGGAGGATGATGTTGTCGCCCTCGTCGTACGTGTTGAAGAGCTCGACCCCGTGGCGCGCGGCGAGCGCCAGGATCCGCCTCTGGGTCGGTCCCGCCCACTGGCCGCCGTGGTCGATCCACGCGCCGGGGATGGGCTCCGTGAAGACGCGCCCGCCGACGCGGTCGCGCGCTTCGAGGACCACGACATCCACGCCGGCGTCGTGCAGCGCCTGGGCGGCCGTCAGGCCGGCGTAACCCCCTCCAACAACCGCGACGTCGGCGTTCACTCGTCGGCCGTCAGCAACACCTTGCCGGTCGTCTGGCCGGAGCTGACCGCCTTCAACGCTTCGACCGCGCGCCCCAGCGGGTACGTCGCCGAGATGTGCGGCTTCAGCTTGCCCGCCTCGTACATCGCGTAGAGGTCGCGCGTCGCCTCGTCGATGAGGTCGGGGCGCCGCATGCCGTACGCACCCCAGTGGAGTCCGACGACGGAGTAGTTCTTGACCAGCACGTGGTTGGCCTTCACCTCGGGGATGCGCCCCGAGGCGAAGCCGATCACGATGATGCGGCCCTCGAAGGCGATGCACTTGGTGGACTTGTCGAAGACGTCGCCGCCTATCGGGTCGTAGACGACGTCGACGCCCTGCTGGTCGGTCAGGCGCTTGACCTCGTCGACGAAGTCCTGCGTCTTGTAGTTGATGGCGTGGTCGGCGCCGAGCCGGCGGCAGAGCTCCACCTTGTCGTCACTCCCCGCCGTGGCGATCACCTTCGCGCCCGCCGCCTTGCCGAGCTGTATCGCCGCACTGCCGACGCCGCCGGCGCCGCCGTGCACCAGGAGGGTCTCGCCCGGCTGCAGGTTGGCGCGCCGGTGCAGTCCAAAGTGGCCCGTCTGGTACACGAGCCAGAACGCGGCCGCGTCGGCGAAGCTCATCGAGTCGGGGATGCGTCGCGCCGCCACGGGCAGGGTGTCCGCCATCTCCGCGTAGCCGCCCATCCACACCTGGTTGACCGGGAACCCGGCCTGGACCCGGTCGCCGGGCGCGAAGCCGGAGCCCTCGGGCGCGGCCACCACGGTGCCCGCAACCTCGGCGCCCGGGGTGAAGGGGAAGTCCGGCTTCACCTGGTAGGTGCCCTGCACCAGCAGGGCGTCGAAGAAGTTGAGCGCCGCGGCCTCGATCTTCACCCGCAGCATGCCGGCGGCGGGCGGCCGGTCCTCGACGTCCTCGAACACCATTGACTCGGGCGGCCCCCACTGGCGCACGACCCACGCCTTCATCGCGTGGGGATTGTAAGGGGTGGCAAATCCGGGCGCCGAGCGGCTTTATCCACCCTATCCCCAGCAGCTTTCCCCAGCCCTGTTGGAACTCGACAAACGGCCGTTCAAAGACAAACGTTCCGGATTGACGGCCGGAGGTGACACCCCGATACTTCGCTCACGGTCTGTCAGTAAGCCCCTCGGGGGAGGCAACGATCCCGAGGTCCCGGCGGCGCCGGAGCCGAAAGGCGACGGAGTTGACGGGGACCCCGCAAGGGGTCCGGCGGCGGAGCCCAGGGTCCAGGTGTCAAAGCCCGGATTCCAGCCCCGTAACGGCAGGCCCTTTCTTTTGCCCGGGCGCGTGCCCGGGGCGGCGGGTGTAGCCCCAGCCGGGATCGAACCGGCGTCGCCACCTTGAAAGGGTGGTGTCCTAACCACTAGACGATGGGGCCGCCGCTGACAAGGTTAGGGGAGCGGCGGGAGGCCGTTGCACAGCCTGTCACAACGAGGCCCCGCATAGGGTTATCCAGCTTGTCCACAGCCCCTTTCCACAGGCCTCTGCAAATTCACCAAACGGCCGTTCAAAGACAAACGTTCCGGATTGACGGCCGTTACAGCACCCCTCATACTCACGCTCAAGGTCTGTCAGAAAGCCCCTCGGGGGAGGCAACGATCCCGAGGTCCCGAAGGCAGCCGGGTCGCAAGGCCTGGTGGTCCGACGGGGCTCCCGCAAGGGAGTTGGCGGCGGGGCAACGGTCCGGGTGTCAAAGCCCGGAAACGAATCCCGTAACGGCAGGCCCCTTTCGTTTGTGTGCGCTTTGCGCACGCAAAAGAAAGGGGACTTACGCGAGGAGTGGGTTACCTCGCTTGGCTTCGGGGTCGCGAGCCAGAGCCACGAGGTTGCGCGCTGCTTCGGGGAAGCGCCTTCTAAACCCAGCCGTGCGAGCGGAGGTTGACGTAGACCCCGACCCCGACCAGGGCGGCGGCGATCGCGCCGAGCGCGATCAGGGGGGCGGGGATGCCCGAGGCGGGGTTGGTCTGGACCCCGGCGGTCGACGTGCCCGAGGAGGCTGTGCTTCCGCTCTTGCCGGCCGGCGCCGTCGTGTCCACCGCGTCCTGGTCGCTGAACAGCCCGCTCTCGGCGAGGATCACGTGCTGGCCGGTCTGCGAGCAGAGGGTGATGCTCGACTTGAACGTCCCGGTGGTGTCGGTCGCGCCCGAGTCGGCGCTGAACTTGTCCTGGCCCGAGCACGGGGTGAAGATCATGCTGAGCTTGACCTGCGCCCCGATGACGGGCTTGCCGTTGAGCGTCAGGGTGACGGTCAGGGTGGAGGTGCCGCCGCCCACGACCTTCTTCGGCTCCGCGTCGAGGGTCATCTTCACAGGTGAAGGCGGCGGGATCGGCTTGACGAAGTCGTGCTTGTTGTCGAAGTGGGGCTGGAACGGGTTGCTTTGCGCGGGGGACGCGCTGGTGCCCGGCTTCGGCGTGGGCGGTGGCGCTGCGATCGTGAGCGTCAGCTGGTTAACGCTGGCGGTGCCGTCCGCGCCCACCACCGAGACCTTGTAAGCGCCCGGCGTGATGCCGGCGGGCACCGCGACGAGTACCTGCTTGCGGCTCCACAGCTGGGGCGTCGCGGGCGCGCTGCCGATGCTGACCGAGCCCTGGCCCGACCCGAAGCCGACGCCGTCGATGACCAGCGCAGCGCCAGGCTGGAGGGTGGTCTGTTCCAGCTGCGTCAGCTTGGGGACGACGGTGACGACACCGGCGGTGGCCGTCTTCCCGTCGGACGCGCGGGTCATGGCCACGGGCGCGGAGTCCACGTCGTCACCGAGCGTGAAGGTGAAAGCCGTCGGCGACCACGACGTCACGCCCTGCTGTGCCCCGGCCATCGTGACCACGCCGGGGCTGCTACCGAGGTTCGTCCCGCTGACGCGGATCGGCGAGCCGGGAACCGCGCTCTGGGGGCTGACGGACACTGCCACAGGGTCAAGGACCACAGGCCCGATTCCCGTCAACGCGGTGGGCCAGCCATTCACGCTCACCGTCAAGGGGGAGCTGTCGGGCGCGCCTGCCGGGATCGTCACGTCGAGCTGCTGCGCGCCGGAGCTACCTGACCACGCCGCAGGGGCGCTGACACCGCCCACCTTCACCGACCCGCTGTTGCCGAGCCACGCTCCCGAGACCTTCACGTGCCCCCCGACGGCACTCTCCTGCGGGCTGACCCCGCTGACCGCGGGGGCGTGGAACGTGTACGTCCCGGCACCGCCTCCCGCCGTCGCCACCTTGCTCGCGTCGTTGAGGTCCGTGCGGACCTGGTAGGAGAACGCGACCGGTCCGCCTGCGTTCTGGGGGTTGAAGCTGAAACTGGTTGGGCCTGCCGACAGCAGCGAGAGAGGGCCGCCGTTGAACGTGGCGCTGAAGCTGCCGGCGACAAATGACGCCGGGTTGAAGTTGCTGCCAGTGATGGTGACGGTGTGCACTGTGACGTCGCCCGAATTCGGCGTCATGCCGGTGGCAGCGGGATGGACGGTGACGATGGGGACGACGCCGTTCGTCGGCGAGCTCTGCCCGCAGCAGTCCGTGACCCGGATGAAGGCGGAGTTGTTCAGGGGTGTGCCGTCGCTGAACGCGGCCGGGACCTTGATGTTCATCATCGTGTCACTGCAGTTCGCGGCATCCGTCGAGATCGGCTGAACCGACACGGAATGCTTGCTGTCGAGCGAGGTGAAGACCACGGACGGCGCGTTCAAGGTGCCGCTGTTGTAGCTGCAGTTGTCGGTCGGCAGCGGAGCGTCGGTATAGAAGTTGTTGCCCCTGACAGTCAGTGTCTGACCTGGCGTGACGATGTAGGCGCTGAGGCCGGGCGGGTTGGCCGAGGCGCCGTTGATCGTGGGCGCCGGGCCCTGGAACGACGCGCTGGCAGAGATCGCGAATGCAGCGATGGCGCCGCCGATGAGCCCCGCGCGCAGGAGTCGCCCGGCGCGCGTCACTGGACGAGGTCCGCGAACACGGCGTAGCGCTGGTGCGCGAGGGCGCCGGCGTAGAGGGGGTAGCAGGTGGTGAAGGTCAGGGTGGGTTGTCCGTTTCCGAGGGAGGTGACGACGCGGTCGTCCGCTTCGACGATTTTGAAGCCGGTGACCCGGTATGTATAGGTCCCGTAGTCCGTCTGCAGGATTATCGGGTCGCCGACCTTGACGTTGCCCCAGGCCAGCGAGAACGAGTTGTGGTTGGAGATCACGACGTTGCCGTCCTCGCCCGGGTACGCGGAGGTGACGACGTGGCCGGGGCCGCCGGCAAGGACGTTCAGCTCGCTTCCCTCCAGCACGATGCCGGTCCAGTTGATCGACGGCACCTGGATCTTCGCCATCGGCTGGCCGTAGGCGACGCGGGGGTGCTGGAAGGCGACGACCGGCGCCACCCCGACCCCCGTGGTCTGCGTGCTGCTGGCGCTCTGCGGGATTAGCGGGTGAGAGCGGTCCCACGCGTGGGTCAGCGTCGCCTGGTTGTCAGCGGTGTAGGCGACGTTGCTGGTCACGTACATCGCGATGCCGATGGCCATGCCGATCATCAGCCAGCTGGCCAGGCCGTAGAGGCGGAACCGTTCAGTCAAATCTTGGGGGGTTGGGCTTTCGGGGGGTGGACAAGTGAGAGGCGGTGGGCCGGAAGCCCACCGCCTCTCGGGAAGACGAGGTTAGTTAGCCGCGGCGCACCGCGTAACGCTGACGGACACCGATGCCGATGCCGCCCGCGAGGAGCGCCAGGGCGAGGATGCCGAGGGGCACGATCTCGCTCCCGGTCTTGGGAGGAGTCGGGCCGAAGTTCGCCGAGTTGGGGGTCAGCGCGGCGTTCGCCGAGGCGATGCCGAGCTGGAGGTCGACGGCGTGGGTCGTCTTGGCCGCCTGCGTCCCGGATGCCGGGGCCGCGAGGAGGTTCAGACCGAGCGCCTTCTGGACGCTTAGCAGGGTCGAGCCCGAGGCGAGGTCAACGGTGGCCTCGAGCGTGGTGATGTGGGAGGCGCCGGACGTCACCGCCGGGTTGGCCTCCTGGGTGAAGACACCGCGGGTCAGGGTGATCGTCGCGAGGGGAAGCCCGTTCAGGGCACTCGACAGCGACGTCGGGACGGGCAGCGCCACGCCCAGGTTCAGGGCCGCGCCGTTGGTGCACTTCATGACCTGGACCGCCGGGACGGTGATGACGCACTGGCCGCCCGCCGGGAGGTAGGTGTCGAGGCTCGCCAGGGCCTTGCCGCTGGCCACGTCCTGGGCCGAGCCGAGGATCTTCTGGCCCAGCACCGAGATGCTGGCCAGGTTGCCGCTGGCGCTCTCCTGGGCGGGATGAACGCCGTCCAGGGTCACGGCCGCCTGGGCCGACACGCCCTGCACCTCGAGGAGGGTTGGGGCGAGGCTCAGGTTGGCCTTCGACGCGACAGTGGAAATCTGGTTGAAGGCGGTCGCGAGCGGGCCCGCGTTCAGCTTGACCGCGCTGAGGTCGACGACTGCCGACTGGCCGGTCGCGCTGACGCCGGTTGAGGTCCGCTGCAGGGACGCACGGGCGGTGTCGCTCTGGTTGTCGACGATGTCGGCCAGGTTGAGTCCGCTCATGCCCTCGAGCTGGTTCAGCAGGTTCTGGATCGCGGCGAGGTTGCCGTTGATCGAGGTCAGGTCGACTGAGGTGACCTTGCTGGTCACGCTCTGGAGTGTCTGCCCGGTGGTCGTCTGGATCGTCGGCAGGACGATTCCGCCCACCTTCGTGGCGACAGGGCCAAGGACTGGCGCCTGGCCAGCGCTGCTGAGCAGGCTGTTCTCGACGGAGGTCAGCGCGGTGTTCAGCGCGACCAGCGCGTTCTCGAGGTTGGCCAGGCTGGGCACCGACACGGTGCCACTACCGACCAGGTTGAGGCTCGTGACCTTGTTGTTCGCGAGCGCGCCGCTCGGGAGAGCGGTGGCCTGGAACGGGTCGAGGTTGTACGTCGAGCCCGGGTTCAGCAGAGACGTCGCGCTCTTGTCGCCGTTGACGGTGACGAGGGCGTGAGTGTTGCTCTGGCCGACCCCGTTCTGGAGTGAGGCGTCGATGCTCTCGAGGCTGACCGTGGGAGCGCCGAGGGTGTCGGCGATCGTCTGGTTGTTGAGCACCGGGTCGAGCGCGTTGACAGTCTGGGCCAGCGACGGGTTGGCGGCCAGCAGGGGCGCAAGCGCCTGCTTCAGGGCCGCGTCGGTGCCGACCGGCATGTTCGTCAGGGCCGTCTTCAGGGTGGCCAGTTCGGTGTCGAGCGCCTTGGCGTTGATGTCGATCGGCGCCGAGGTCGCGCCGAGGCCCGGGGCCCCGGTCAGGGTGCCGTCGCTCAGGTGGGTGCCGTCAGCCGACTTCGCCCCGACCTGGGCGCTGTCCACCACCACCGTCACCGGCGAGGTGAGGTTGGACAGGGTGCCACCCAGGTTCTGGGTCAGCGTCGCGCCGACGCCCTGGGGGACGGAGTTGATCGCGCTCTGGACGGCGCTCAGGTCAACCCCGTTGAGGATCGTGCTGGGGGTCACCTGCAGGTTGACGGCCTGTCCGGTGCCGCCTCCCTGGAAATAGTTGATGTTGCTGTCAGCGAACGCGGGACCCGCCGATAGGGCGGCCACCCCCGCGATGCTCACAGCCGTGGCGAGCCTTGCGGCGCGCGTAGGCATGCGCTTCAAACCAACCTCCTGAGTTCCGCCCTGAATCGCCCCCGCCGGCTGTCACGTCCGGTACAGAGTCGCCCCGCGCAAACTCGAAATGTGAAGCGCTGCAGATTATGCCCCATAGGGTGACGCGGTGGAAGCATCCGTGACAGCGTTGTTGCACTCCCGCCGCATCGGAGCGCTGCTACGATCCGGTGCGCGTGGCCGTCCGAGTCCGGTTTGCCCCTTCCCCGACGGGCGCCCTCCACCCGGGAAGCGCCCGCACAGTCCTCTTTAACTACCTCTTCGCGCGGCACCACGGAGGCCAGTTCATCCTCCGGATCGAGGACACGGACCGGGCGCGGACAGTCGAGGGCAGCCTGGAGTCGATCCTGGGCGGCATGCGCTGGCTCGGGCTCGGCTGGGACGAGGGGCCCGAGGTCGGCGGCCCGCACGCCCCGTACTTCCAGTCGCAGCGCCTCGAGCGCTACCGGGAGGCCGCGGAGCAGCTCCTCGAGCAGAGGGACGCCTATCCCTGCTTCTGTACCCCGGCGCGTCTGGAGGCGCTGCGCGAGTCCCAGCGCGCGGCAGGGGTCCCGACCCGGTACGACCGCCACTGCCTGGGGCTGCCCCCCGCCGAGGTGGCGGCCCGGTTGGGCGCCGGCGAGCCCCACACCGTCCGCATGAAGGTGCCGGAGGGGACGACCGAGCTGCACGACCTGATCCGCGCGCTCGAGCCGATCGACAACCGGAGCCAGGACGACCAGGTGCTGCTCAAGTCCGACGGTTACCCGACGTACCACCTCGCCGCGACGGTCGACGACCACCTGATGGAGATCTCCCACGTCATCCGCGCGGACGAGTGGCTGGGGTCGTTCGCCAAGCACCTGATCCTCTACCGGATGCTCGGCTGGGAGCCGCCGCAGTTCGCGCACCTCCCCCTCGTCCTCGGGCCGGACCGGGCCAAGCTGTCGAAGCGCCACGGCTCCGTCGCCCTCCTCGACTACCGCGACGGCGGCTACCTCGCCGAGGCGATGGTCAACTTCCTGGCGCTGCTGGGCTGGTCCGACCCCGACGGTCGCGAGTTCCTGCGGCTCGAGGACCTGGTCGGCGCCTTCGACCTCGCCAGGGTCCAGCCGAGCCCGGCGGTGTTCGACCTGGCGCGCCTCGACAGCCTGAACGGCCAACACCTCCGCGCGCTCGAGCCGGCGGCGTTCGAGGCCCGGCTCGGGGAGGCGCTGCCGGAGCTGCCCCCGACCCTGCTCCGTGCCGCGGCCCCGCTCGTGCAGGAGCGCATGACCCGGCTGACCGAGGCGCGCGACCTGTTGATGTTCCTGGTCGACGCGCCGGCGACTTACCCGGACGAGCTCGTGCCGAAACGCCAGGACGCCGCGGCCACGGCCCTCATGCTCGAGCGGGCGCTCCAGCTGTTCTCCGGCGCCGACCCGGGGCCGGCGCTCGAAGCGCCCCTGCGCGCCCTCGCCGAGGAGCACGGGTGGGCGGCACGCGACCTGTTCATGACCCTGCGCGTGGCGCTAACCGGGCGAACCGTGACCCCGCCCCTCCTCGAGTCCGCGGCGATCCTGGGTCGGAACGAGTGCCTTCGCCGCCTCGAAACGGCCGCCGCCGCCGCTCGCAGTCGGGCCTAGGGGCGCTCCTCGCCGCGCGCCCAGGCGCTCACCTGGCGGCCCGGCTGCGCCTTGAAGCGCACCCCGCAGTCGCGGCAGCGGAACACGAGCTTCTCCACGACGAACCCATAGGGCTGGCCGGAGCCACCGCAGACCGGGCAGTTGGCCTGCGTCTCGGTCAGGCTGTCCGGGACCGGGGTCGTGTAGATCTCAACGGGTGGTCGCCTCCTCGGCACGCCTACCTCCCTTCCTATCTCTTAGCGACTTCTCTTAGCGACTTAACTAGAGCCCCTGGTAGCGCAAAAAGCGATACCAACGGTATCAAGTTTATCGCGCCAGCGCCCCAGGGGCAAGGGCGCCGACGTCTAGGCCGCCGGGGAGTGCGTCTCGGTCACCTCGGCCGTCCCTTCGGTGACCTCGATGTCGAACTTGCGCCCGAAGGCGACGCAGCCCCCGAGGCGCAGGAAATGCACGTGCGCCGGCAGGTGCGGGTCCACCCGCACTGAGCGGGTGGCCAGGTCCGGTTCCGCCCCGAGGGCCGAGCGGAGCATCAGCAGGACGGCCCCGGCGGCCCATGCCTGCGGGCTGGAGGCGGTCGGGTACTCGACCGGGAAGGGCGCGGCCGCCTGGTCGAACCCGGCGAAGGCCTCCGGGAGGCGGTGGTCGTTGAAGGCGGCGGCGGCGTCCATCATGGCCACCCAGATGCGGTTGGCCTCCTCGTAGAACCCGTACCGTCGCAGCCCGGCCATCGCCAGGCTGTTGTCGTGCGGCCAGACCGTGCCCAGGTGGTAGCCGATCGGGTTGAACCCGCTGTCGGCGGAGGACATGGTCCGGATCCCCCAGCCGCTGAACAGGTCGGGCCCCATCAGCTGCGCGGCGACCGCGCCGGCACGCTCCCGCGGCACGATGCCCGACCACAGCAGGTGTCCGAGGTTTGACGTGATGCTGTCGACGGGGCTCTTCTCGGCGTCGAGGGCCAGGTGATAGAAGCCGCCGCGAGCGTCGCTCCAGTACGCCTCGTTGAACCGCTCGTAGAGCGCCTTCGCGCGGCCGTCCAGGCGCGCCGCGAGCTCCCCGTCGTTCCATGGGCCTCGCGCCAGCTCGGCGCAGCGGCGGAGCCCGTCGTAGGCGTAGCCCTGCACCTCGCAGGTGGCGATCGGCGGCTGCGCGATCCGGCCGTCGTGGAAGCGGATCGCGTCCCAGCTGTCCTTCCAGGACTGGCTCTCGAGGCCCTTGGGCGAGTGCCGGAGGTACTCGATGAAGCCGTCCCCGTCGAGGTCGCCGTACGCCTCCATCCAGCCGAGGATCGCCTCGGCCGCCGGGCGCAGCGCGCGGGCTGCCGCGTCGTCGGCGCTCCACCTGTAGGCCTCGCTGAGGAGGACGAGGAACAGCATGGGCGCGTCGATGCTGCCGTAGTAGGGGAACTGGCGCCCGTTGACCGCGACCGGGCCGCGGCGGAGCTCGTGCACGATGCGCCCAGGCTGCGCGTCCTTGTCGTCGTCGACCTCGGTCGCCTGCAGCCGCGCCAGGGTCTCGAGCGCGCCCCAGGCCAGGGGCAGCCCACCCGGCAGGAGCTGGTAGCTGGTGATCAGGGTGTCGCGGCCGAAGACGGTCATGAACCACGGCAGGCCGGCCGCCGGGAGCGCGTACGGCAGGCCGGGGTCCGAGATCAGGAGGGCGTCGAGGTCGTGGATGCTGCGGCGGTAGGCCTGGTAGAGCTTGTCCCAGCTCGTGCGAAGCTGCGGGACCACCACCCCGGCGTCGCGGCCGCCACGCAACGCGGCCACCCCGGCTCCAAAGTCTCCAAGCGCGTGCGTCGGGGCCAGGACCTCCTCGCCGAGGCGGAGCCCCACCTTGAGCTTCAGGCGCCACGCCCGGTGGCGGGAGAGCTTGACGCGCCATGCGAGGACGCTGCCCTCGACGGCGTCGGGGGCCGGGTCGCACCGCAGCTGCATCGCTGCGCTGAAGCGGCCGTCGCGGTGGGCGAACTCCACGGCGACGCCGTCGTGGGGCGCCACCGCCGTCACCTGGCGGTGGCCGCCTCCCGCAAAGACCTGGTCGGCGCTCTCCGTGAACTCCTCAGCCTTCACCTCGAACAGGTCCAGGAAGTCGGCCCCGACCTCAAGTCGCACCTCGAACCCGAGCTCCGTGTCGGAGTGGCACTCGATCTCGATCTCCTCCTCCATGCCCTCCCCCACCACGCGCCGGCGCGCGATGGAGAGCGCGTTCGGAGGCAGCGCGTCCGTTTCCTCGCTGGCCAGGAAGCAGAGGTTTGAGAACGCGTCGACGTGGTGCGAGGTCAGGAGTCGAGGCGTGCGGCCGTCGACGGTCAGCCGCCAACGGGAGATGAAGCGCGCGTCCCGCGTGTAGAGGCCTTCGACGCCGCCGATGATGTCGCCGTTCCGTCGCGCCAGGGCGAACGTTGTCCCGGCGATCGCGATCAGCTTGTCGGGCATGGTGCATGCGCAGGATAGGCCGCGCCGGGGTCACGCAAAAGGGGTCTTACGATAAACTGCAGCGCCCTCGCTGGGGAGTGGCCAAGTGGTAAGGCGCCTGACTCTGGATCAGGAGATCGAAGGTTCGAATCCTTCCTCCCCAGCCAAGGCCTCCGTTGCCGGGTCAGGCCGACGCAGGTGGCCGAGCCCGCCGCCGTCTGAGCACAAGAAGTGTCAGCGGCCCAGCCAACAGCACCAGGAGCGGCGCCCACGGGGCATCCGGTACGGCCGGCGCGGGAGGGGCATTGGTCTCGATGAGCGTCTGGAGCGTGCTGTCGCCGCCACTGTTAAAGGTCCCGGCGGCCCAGCACGCCGACGCCGCGGGGCACGCCACGCCGTAGTCGAAGGCGCCCTCTGAGCCGGAGGGATTGTCGGAGGGGACGGCGGCCCAGGATGTCCCGTCCCAGTGCAGGGCGAGCGTGGCGTACGTCGGGCCGTCCCCGTAGGCGCCCACGGCGGCGCAGTCCGTGTCCGCCGCGCACGCCACCCCGAAGAGGGCGTCCACGTGGTCGGGGCCGGGGTTCGGCGATTGTGCTGTCGACCAGGCCGTCCCGTCCCAGCGCTCCACCCAGGCCTGGAAGTCTTTCGCCCCGACGCCCGCGCCCACCCACGAGTAGCCTGCCGCCCAGCAATCCGACTCGCCCGGGCACGCGACGCCGAGCAGCCCGCCGCTCCGGTTGCCGGCCGGCTGGGGCGACGTGACGATCTTCCACGCACTCCCATCCCAGTGCTCGACGACGCCGCCCACCGTCTGCGTGCCGACGGCCGCGCCCACCGCCCAGCAGTCGGTCGTCGAGGCGCACGCCACGGAGGTCAGCTCGTCGCTCAGCAGCGGGTTGACGTTGGGCGAACCCACGACCTGCCAGGACTGGCCGTCCCAGTGCTCGGCCAGGGTATGGGAGATGGCGACCGGGCCGGTCGAGTTGAGCCCGATCGTCACGCCGTTGTCGGCGAAGGGGTACGAGTCGCCGACGGCCCAGCAGTCGGTCGTGGAGGCACAGCTGACGCTCGACAGCGAGCTGATCTGCGCCCCCGTCGGGTTGGGTGAGGAGGCGATGGACCAGCTGGACCCGTTCCATGCCTCGACGAGGGTGGAGGCCGTGTCGATGCTCGTGGGCGAGACGCCGTTGCTGGTCGGCTCGGCCTCACCCACGGCCCAGCACGCCGTTGCGGAGGCGCAGGCGACCCCGTTGAGGAAGCTGTTCATGCTGCCGCCGGCGCTGGGCGAGGCGACCGCCGACCACGCGCCGCCGCGCCACGACTCGACCAGTGTCTCTGCCGACGCCTCGGTGCTGTGGGACCCAACCGACACGCAGAAGGGGCCCGGGGACGCGCACGCCACCGAGCTCAGGGCATTGACCTCCTGCCCCTGGGGCTCGGCGGTGGGGACCGGGGTCCAGGTCCCGGTGACGAGCCGCTCCGCGAGGCCGACGGCGAAGCCGGCACCCGTGACCTCCGAGCCCGCTGCCCAGCAGCCATCGGCATCGCAGGCGACAGCCGCCAGCCGGCTGCTGGTGGTGCCGCCAGGGGCAACGCCGCCTGCGCTCGACCACGAGTTGCCGTCCCAGGCTTCGACCAGCGCCTGGCCGGCGCCCGCGGGCGGCGCGGCGGAGCCGGCGGCGTAGCAGGTGGTGCGCGACGCGCAGCTCACGCGCGCCAGCTCGACGGAGGTCCCGGGAGACCCACCGGAGGGGCTGGCTGCCGACCAGGCCGCGCCATCCCAAGTCTCGATGAGCGCCTGCGACGTCCCCGTGAAGGTGGTTGCATAGGCGCCGACAGCCACGCAAGTGGTCGCGGCAGGGCAGGCGACGCCCGTCAGCGCCGCACTCTGCGACGCCGTCGGGCTGGCTGCGGGGGCGAGCGTCCACGCCGAGCCGTCCCACGTCTCGATAAGGGGCTGCGAGGTGCCGGCCGGCGCGTACGTCCCGACGGCCCAGCACCGGCTCGCCGAGGCACAGGCGACGTCGTTCAAGGCCGGCGACGCGCCTGCGCTCGCCGCCGCCGGAGCGGCGAGAGTCCACGCTGTCCCGTCCCATCGTTCGAGCAGGGCCTGCATACCGGCGGCCCCTCCCCACCATCCGGCAGCCCAACACCCGGACGAGGCGAGACAGGTGACGCCGCGCAGCCCGCCGTACTGCTCGCCGGCCGGCAGCGGGACATCTTCGAGGCTCCACCGCGCGCCGTCCCAGTGCTCGACCAGCGGGGCGCTGCCGCCCCCGAGCGTCGACACGAGACCGGTGGCCCAGCAGTCCGCGGCAGACGTGCAGGCGACCGCCGCGAAGGAGGCGTTCAGCGCGGCGAAGGGCTTCGGGGTCGGCGCGATCGCCCAGCCCCGGCCGTCCCAGTGCTCGGCCAGCGGTGACGAGTAATCCGTGGCGCTCAACTGCTCCCCGACCGCCCAGCAGTCGCCCGCCGCCGGGCAAGCCGTCCCGGCAAGGTCAAAGCGCAGCCCGCCCGGGAGGTTGGCCGAGTCCACGACCCTCCAGCCGGCCGCGCCGGAGGCCGAAGCGGGTCCCGCCGGCGCCCCCGCCAATGCCGGCATGCCCGCGAGGGCGAGCAACATGCCCGCCAGCCCGACCGCCATGCCCCACTTCCCAGCCCGCATCCCCGTCCCCCTGAAACAGCCGCCTATTGTACGAATCTCGCCCCGCCGCCTGCCACGGCAGCGAAGGCCCGCGGTCAGGCTGAGGCGGCGGGCTGCGGCGCCTCCGCCGGCTGGCTGCGTGAGCCTTCCCAGGTCCACTCGACGGGCACCACCGTCACCCCCTCCGAGGGCGGCCCCAGGACCTGGACCAGGAACGGCTCGTGAGCCCCGCTGAGGACGCGCCCCGTGGCGGCGTCGTTCACCGAGATCTCGACCCGGTGCTGGCCCGCGGCGAACGGTAGCGAGGCCAGGCTGCAGCTGGCGCGCAGCGTCCCGTGGTGAAGGCCTGGCCCGCCGTCGAGCCTGGACGTGTTCGCCATGACGCACGTCCCGTCGGGCGACATCCAGCGGACGTCGACGCTCGCCTGCGGGTGGTCGGCGTGCGCCTGGATCTCGAACTCGAGCCTGGCCGCGGAGCCCGTCGCCAGCTCATTGACCTCCCGGCCCGCGCGGTCACGCAGGTGGATCGCGCCCACGCTGACCGGGGCGTCGACATGCAGGGTGCCCGAGCTCGTCACGGGAGCGGCGCCCTCCGCCCACTCGAGGTACATCGACGTGATCTCTGTCGGGTCGCCGTCGGCGCGGATCTTGCCGTCGTGCACCCAGATGGCGCGGTCGCAGAACCGCCGCACGGCACCCATCTCGTGGCTGACCAGCACGATCGTCTTGCCCTCCGCCCGCAACCGCTGCGCGCGCTCGAAGCATTTCTGACGGAAGGTCTGGTCGCCCACAGCGAGAACCTCGTCGATGAGGAGGACATCGGGGTCCACGTGCACCGCGACAGCGAACGCCAGCCGGAGGTACATGCCGGACGAGTAGGTCTTCACGGGGTTGTCGAGGTAATCGCCGACGCCGCTGAATTCGACGATGTCGTCGAAGCGCTCGCTGATGAACTTCTGCGAGAGCCCCATCAGGGCGCCGTACAGGAATACGTTCTCGGTGCCTGAGTACTCGCCCTGGAACCCGGCGCCAAGCTCGAGCAGCGAAGAGACGCGGCCCCAGACGGTCACGCTGCCGGCGTCCGGCGGCATGAGGCCGCACATCACCTTCAACATCGTCGACTTGCCGGCGCCGTTCCTGCCGACGATGCCGATCGACTGGCCATGCGGCACGTCGAGGGACACATCGTCGAGCACATGCAAGAGGTCGTAGACGCCGCGGCGACGGCGCACCAGGGTTTCCTTCAAGGTCGAGTGGCGCCGGTGGTAGATCTTGAAGGCCTTGCTCACGCCCTCGAGGCGTATCGCCGGGTCCGTCACGCCTCCTCCACGAAGCGCCTGGACATCGCGGTGAAGACGACGAAGCCCCCGACGAGCAGGACCAGCGACAATGCGATGAACGCGCCGAGCTGCGGCCAGCTCGGCCATGCGGGCGCGTAGTAGAAGACATCGTGGTAGCCGCCGATCAGCCACGTCATCGGGTTGATGTTGATGAGCAGGGCGGCCGCGCCGTGCATGCCGACGACGCTCGGCGGCGGGTAGATGACCGGCGTGGCGAAGAACCACACGGTCAGGAGGATCCCGAGGAAATGCTCGACGTCGCGGAAGAAGACGTTGAGCGCCGACAGCAGGAGGCCCAGGCCGCTGACGAACGCGAGCTCCGACAGGAGCAGCACCGGCAGCAGCAGCAGGGAGAGCCCAACGGGGTGGCGGTAGCCGAGCATCAGGAGCGCCAGCAGGCTCAAAGAGATCAGGTAGTTCACGAACCCGCTCAGCACCATCGAGAGCGGAAGGAGACTCGCGGGGAAGCGCACCTTCTTCACCAGGCCGCCGTTGGCCACGACGGCAAGCGTCGCCCCGTTCAGCGAGGTGGAGAAGAAGTTCCAGGCCAGGAGCCCGGAGAGGATGTAGATCGGGAAGGCGGGCTGCTTCTGCTTGAAGATCGCGCCGAAGATCAGCGTGTAGACCAGCATCAGCAGGAGCGGGTTGAGCAGCGACCAGGCGAGGCCGATGGCTGACGCCTTGTACTTGATCTTCAGGTCCTTGACGACGAGAAGGCGCAGCAGGCCCAGGTGCATCCCCACGTCGCGCAACGACAACACGGTCGCGCTCGCAAGGCTCAGTCGCGCCGTCGACCGGACGCTCACCGCCATGAGCGGATTGTAGAGACCGACCGGTGCCGCAACGGCGGCGCCGATCGTGGCGAGGGTTCGGGGTAGCCTTCCCGGATGCGCCGGCCGTGGCTGGGGCGGGGCGAGCCTGGGCGAGGCCGCGACCCGCTCGTGTCCTGCATCATGCCCGCGTACAACTACGCGCGGTTCATCCCGGCCGCGATCGAGAGCATCCTCGCCCAGGACTACCCGGCGGATGCGATCGAGATCATCGTTGTCGACGACGGCTCCACCGACGGCACCGAGGCCGCGCTGGCGCCGTACCGCGACCGGCTCACCCTCGTCCGGCAGGCGAACCTCGGCCTGCGGGGCGCTGTCAACACGGGGCTGGAGCGCGCGTCCGGGGAGTACATCGCGCTGCTCGACGCCGACGACACGTGGCTGCCCCACAAGCTGCGTGACCAGGTGGACCGGCTGGAGGCGCGACCTGGCGCCGGCCTCGTCTACAGCGACATGCAGGAGATCGACGAGGCGGGTGCGCTGGAGCCGCGCACCTACTTCGAGCGGCTAGGAATCCGGCCGGGCCGCGGGCGCATGTACGGGGAGCTGCTGCGCAAGAACTACATCGGCCCGGCGACGCTGCTGGTCCGCGCCTCGCTGCGCCACACCTTCGCGCCCATCGCGCCCGAGGCGCCATGGCCGGACTGGTACATCGCCCTCCAGGTCGCCGCGGTCGCCGACCTGGAGGTGTCCGACCGGCCGGTGTGCCAGTACCGCCACCACGGCAGCAACATGGTGCGAGGGGTGCGCGGTGAGCGCTGGGCATCCTTCATGGTGGACAACCTCCACTTCCGTCGCTGGCTGCTACGCCGGGGCCACCCGGCCTGGGTGGCGGCTGCGGACGTCCTCGCCGCGCACGCCGAGCTGGAGCGGAGCCTGGCGTTCCTCATCCAGGAGCGCGACCTCGACGTGCGCGAGGTGATCGCGGTGGAAGCGGCCGACGCCGAGGCCGCCGGGTCGCTCCTCGCGGAGTACGAAGGTCACCTCCGCCGCGGCGCGACCAGCGAGGCGTTCGCAACCGCGGCCCGGGCCCTGGCCTGCGACCCGTTCAACCGTGCCGCCCGCGAGGCCACCCTGGCCTCGTTCAGCCTTTTAGACCGCGCCCCCGGCGACGCCGACGCCGACCTCGCGGTGCTGGCGGCCTGGGCCTGGGGCGACGGCGCGCCTACCCCGACCGAGCCGTCCGCTCCCAGCTCTCAGCCTGCTGCCGCCACCACTTCGCCTCATCCTCCCAGCGCGTAGCCTGCTCCTTCCAGAACGCCACCCCCTCGGCCTGCGAGGCCGCGTACTTCTCCAGCCGCTGGATGCGACCTTCGGCGCTGCCGTCCACGAGCCCGAGGAATTCCAGCGCCTGCCCCAGGCGGGTCTCGAGCGCCTCGGTCGCGGCCGCCACCTCGGGCGCGGCGAGCTCGAGCTCGTCGGCCGCGAGCTTCAGGCACAGCCCGTAGAGCTCCAGCAGGGATGCCGCTCCGCCCGCCCACGAAGGGTCGGCGGGGTCTTCTTTCGCGTGCCGGAGGCCCGGGTCGAACTGGTCAGCCGCGGACGCCGCCGGGGGCGCCTCGAGCCCGAGCCTCTCGGCGACCCGAGACAGCTGCGCGGCGGGCGCCTCGACCAGGCGGTCGTAGTCGACCGCGACGGCCGTCCGCGCGAGGGTGGCCCGGAGCGCCATCAGCGTGTGCTCGAACCACAGGATGAGGGCCGTCCCGGCCGGCATCGACTGGCGCGTGGCGAGTGACCTGGCCACGGCCGCGGGGTGACGCACCATCAGTACGTAGACGTCCGCGCTGCCGGTGCGGGCGAAGACCCGCTGCCAGAAGGGGGCGACACGACTCGATCGAGGATCCTTGAAACCCCACAGCGTGCCGGGCGGGAAGGCCGCCTGCACGATCGCGACGGCCTCGTCCTCGAGGGCCGCGAGGGCCGCGTGGTCGGCGTCAGTGAGGCGCGGGACCCGGATGCTCGTGGCCGAAAGCCCGACGAGCTCCAGCAGGCGCTCATTCACCTGGCGCAGCCGGGCGTCCTCGAAGAAGCCCCTGGGGTTGTCGGGCGCGGGAGGCAGCAGCTGGTCGCCGAGGGCCACACCGAGCGTTGCCAGCGCGCCTGTAACCGCGCTCGTGCCCGAGCGGTGCATCCCGAGGACGCATACGACGCGGCGCTCCGAAGCCATCCGCGGGGATGTTAGTTCGTCGCCGGCCGGGCCTGGCCCAGCACTAAGCTAACCCGGTGACCGGGCGTGCGAGCAGCCGGGTGGTGGTGGTCGTGGGCAGCCCGCGGAGCGGGACCAGCGTCGCGGCGCGCGCGCTGATCGCGCTCGGCGTGGACTTCGGCGAGAACTTCAACGACCCCGGCCCGGAGAACCCGACCGGCTTCTGGGAAGACCTCTTCATCGACATGCTCAACGACCGGCTCCTGGCCGCCGCCGGCTCGCACCTGAGCAGCGTCCGCTCGCCCGACCTCGGGCTCGTCCCGGAGCCGCTCTACAACGAGCTTCTGGACGAGGCCACCGAGTACGCCCGCGGCCGCCTCGCGCGCTCGGAGCTCTGGGGGTTCAAGGACCCCCGCGCGACGCGCGTCCTGCCCTTCTGGCAGACGGTCTTCGAGAGGGTGGGCGCGGCCGACGCCTATGTGATCCTGCTGCGTCACCCCGCCGCGGTCGGGCGCTCGACGGGGGCCGGGCCGGGCGACCCGGAGGCTGTCGTCCACGAGCTGCGCTGGGTGGACTACATGCTGGCGGCCGTGAGAGCGACGGCGGGGCGGCCCCGCGTGGTGACCCGCTACGACCGCCTGCTCGAGTCCCCTGCCGCCGAGCTCGACCGTATCGCCGGGGCGCTGGAGCTGGAGGCCGGGGGCGCGGAAGCGGCCGCAGCCAGCCTGACCGGGGGCTTCCTCGACGCCTCGCTGCGACACAGCAACGACGCGGTCGAGGCTGACCCGGACCATCGCGCCACCCGCGAGCTCTACACCGCCCTCGTGAAGGTCGCCCACGACGAGACCTCGCTCGAGGATGCCGCGGTCGCGTCCCTGGTCGAGGCAATCGCGGCCGAGGTCGGCGGGGCCGACGGGTACCTGCGCGACTACGCGGCCTGGGCCGACCATGCCGTCCGGTGGAGCCAGGAGACCCGCGACGGGCTCGAGTTCTGGCTGGCGACGGCGGAGGAGCGCGCCCGCCTCCTCGACGAGAAGGAAGGGATCATCGCGTCGCTCCGGGAGGACGCGGCCCGGGCGCGCACCGAGGCAGCCGAGGTGTCAGCCGAGGTGGCCCGCCTGGGGCACGAGAACAACGCCCTCGCGGAGCGGGCCGCGGTGGCGGAGAACGCCCGGGACCAGGTCACCGCCGAGTTCCGCGCGTACCGCGAGGCGCGCCGGCATCGCCTGGCGGACGCGGCGGTGGCCCCGGTTCGGCGCGTCCTTCCCGCCCGCCCGCGGCCCGGCGCCCCCGACGCCGCCGATTAAGCGCGTCCACTACACTCAGACCGTTTTTCGAGCGTGATGGCGGGTAATGGCGAGCGCTACTGACAGGAATATCGACCAATCCCTGGCGGACATCCGCGAGGTCGCGGGCCGGCAGCTTCCCGGGCTGACGCCGGCCCCGGTCGACGCGGCGGCGATGGTCCGCTTCTCACCGGACCTGCCGGCGCGGCTGGAGGAAGACCAGGCTGCCGCGCTCGTCGCCGAGGCGGCCAAGCTGGAGCCCTGGCTCCAGGGCCCGTTCTTTCTCGGGGGCGACCTCGTCATCGGTGGCACCTGGCGCACGGACCAGCGCTGGGTCGGCCTCGGCGCCCAGGTCCCGGAGTCCCTCGCCGGGATGCGAGTCCTCGATATCGGCAGCAACGCGGGCTACGACTGCTTCATGTTCAAGCACCGCGGCGCCGAGTACGTGCTCGGCTGCGAGCCGCACGGGTTCATCGCCCAGGCGCGCTTCCTCGAGTCGATCTACAAGAGCGGTGCCGATTTCCGCCAGATCGGGTGGCAGCAGCTGAGCCCCACCGAGCACGGCCAGTTCGACCTGGTCCACTGCAACGGCGTGCTCTACCACGAGCCCAACCCGGTGCTGACGCTGCAGGCGCTGCGGCGCATGCTCCGCCCCGGCGGCCTGCTGGTGCTCGGCACCATGACCCTGGCGGACGTCGAGCTCTCCGAGCTGGCCCGCTTCGTGCCGGACACGTACTTCGGCGACCCGAGCTGGTGGTGGGTGCCAGGGCGGATGTGCGTGCGCTGGATGCTCGAGGCCACCGGCTTCGTCGTCGAGTACGAGTTCGGCCATCACCCCGGTCCGCCGGGCGAGTTCCAGCTGACCAACTGCTACTTCCGCGCCGTCGCCGGCGAGGCGAACCGCCACCTCGGCGGGCCCACGGGGCTGCCCGAGTGAGCGCGCCGGTGCGGGCGGTGTCGGAGCGCCTGCGCGAATTCGTGGCCGAGGCGCCCTACGAGCGGCGCCCGATCCTGGATTTCGTCAGGCAGGTCGCGTCGAGCCTGCAGCCGGGCCAGCGCCTACTCGACGTCGGTGCCGGCGACGCCCCGTACCGGGAGCTCTTCGCACACGTCGATTACGTCACCCTCGACTGGACCGAGTCGCCACACCTCGAGGCCCGGCAGGCGGACCTGGTGGCGAGCGCCGGCTCCCTGCCCTCCGCCGACGCCGAGTTCGACGCCGCCCTGTGCACCCAGGTGCTGGAGCACCTGGACCACCCCGCCCGGGCCCTGGCCGAGATCTTCAGGGTCATGCGCCCGGCGGGCACGCTGTACCTGACCGCGCCGCTCATCTGGGAAGAGCACGAGATGCCGCACGACTACTTCCGCTACACATCGAGTGGCCTGAAGCACCTACTCACCGAGGCCGGCTTCGTCGGCGTGGACGTGACCGCTCGCAACGACTGCTTCACCACGATCGCCCAGCTCCTGCTGAACGCCCGCTGGGCGATGGGCAGCGCCCCCGACGGCCTCGACGAGCGGCGCGGGGCGGCCCGTCTCGTGCTCGAGGAGCTGGCGGAGAAGATCGCGGCCCTCGCGCCGCTCGACGCCGCCACGATCATGCCCCTCGGCTTCACGGCCACCGCGCGCAAGCCCGCGCCGCGGCGCGAGGGTGCTAACGGAACACCCGGCTAGGACCTCGGTGCCGGGCGAGCGGGTCCCTGTCCTCTACCTGGCGCCGTGGGTTGACTTCGGCGGCACGGACACCGGCACGGTCGACTGGTTCCGGTGGCTGGACCGCGAGCGCTTCCAGCTGTCCCTGGTCACGACGCAGCCGTCGCCGAACCGCCGCGTCGCCGAGGTGGGCCGGTACGCCCACGAGGTCTGGGCCCTCCCTGACATCCTCCCGGGCGACGCCTTCCCGCAGTTCATCCTCGACTTCGTCCACAGCCGCAACGTGCGGGTCGTGCACATCATGAACTCGCGGCTTGGGTTCAACCTCCTCCCCGACCTCAAGAGCCTGCCGTCGCCACCGCGCACGGTGGTGCAGCTTCATGTCGAGGAGCCGGACCGCACCGGGTACGTCCGCTACGTGACCTCCCGCTACGGCAACCTGGTGGACGCGTTCTCGGTGGTGTCCGACGAGCTGGTGGACGTCCTCGTCGACGACTACTACGTGCCTCGCCGGAAGTGCCACATGATCCGCCTCGGGGTCGACTCCGCGGAGGTGTTCAACCCGGCCCGCGTGCTCCCGGCCGGCGAGCTCGAAGGCGGCGGGCCCCACGTCCTCTGGGTGGGCCGGCTCGAGGAACAGAAGGACCCGGCACTCATGGTTCGCGTGGCCGCCGAGCTCAAGCGAAGGGGCGACCCCTTCCACCTGCACGTCGTTGGTGACGGGGAGCTGCGCGAGCCGGTGCAGCGACTCGTGCGCGACGCCGGCCTGGACTCCGCGGTCACGCTGCACGGCGCCCGCGCGGACGTGCAGCGGTGGTACCGCGGCGCTGACGCGCTGCTTATGACGAGCGTCTTCGAGGGCGTGCCGTGCGTCGTGTACGAGGCCATGGCGATGGGGCTGCCCGTCGTCGCCCCCGCCCTCACCGGGAACCTCGAGGTGCTGGGCGCGGACTATGAGTTTGCGGTGGCGCCGAGGGATGACGCGGGCGCGTACGCCGACCGCCTCCAGCGTCTCCTGCGTGACGAGGCGCTGCGGCGCAGCGTCGGCGTCAGCCTGCGGCGGCGGTGCGAGTCCGAGTACTCCGCCGAAACGATGGCGCGCGGCCACGAGGCGCTCTACGCCGGGCTCCTCGAGGGCGACTGCCCCGACGGCAGCCGGGACGCCGACCCGGAGCTCGAGGCGCCCTCGCCCATCAGGTTCTTCTCGCGCCCGGTGTACGGACACCCGCCGGTCACCGTCATCATCCCCTGCTTCAACCACGGCCAGTGGCTGCGCGAATGCATCGACTCGGTGCGCGCCCAGGACTACCCCGACGTCGAGATCATCGTCGTGGACGATGCCTCGGACGACCCGGAGACGATCGCCGTGGTGGACGAGCTGGAGGGTGAACCCGGCCTGACCGTGATCCGCCACGACCGCAACCTCGGCCCCTCGGCGGCGCGAAACCGCGCCATCGAGCAGTGCCACGGCAGGTACATCCTCCCGCTCGACTCCGACAACCTCCTCCTGCCGGGCGCGATCATGGCCATGGTCGACCAGCTGCGCAGCGCGGGTGAGCAGGTGGGCTTCATCTACCCGAACCAGCAGTACTTCGGCACGCGGACCGACTACGCGGTCGCGCCGGCCTACAACCTGCACAACCTGATGCGGGCCAACTTCTGCGACACGTCTTCGCTCATCGATCGTGACGTCTTCGACGCCGGGGAGCGCTACCCGGACGAGCACGGGCTGGCCCACGAGGACTGGGATTTCGTCCTGGAACTCGCGGCGCGCGGCGTGCGCGGCGAGCCCGCGCGGCAGAAGACGCTGCTGACGCGGAAGTGGGGGTTCACCCGGTCGGACCTGGTGGAGATCGCCGCCACGGACTACTGGGACACGCACCGGCACCGCCACGAGGCGCTCTACCGGCGCGAGGCGGAGATCAAGGCCCGGGCCACGCCCGCGCTCTCGATCATCCCCCTCGAGCGCGTGCCCCCGATGGACGAGGTGCGGCTGCGGCTGTGGGGCGCGATCGCCGCGCAGACCTGCGCCGACGCGGAGATACTCCTGCCCGACAGCCTCGCGCCGCGGGTCCCCGGGATCCGCATGTCCGTGCGACACGTGACGCCCGACCTCGCGGACTCCGCCGTGGATGTCGCCGCCGAGGGCATCCGGGCGGCGCGAGGGCGGTTCATCCTCCTCTGTCGCGGCTTCGGCCTGGAGCTGCTCCGGGACCCGGGCGCGGTGGAGAAGCTCGTGCGGATGTTCATCCAGATGCCGGCGGTAGGCGCGATCGCCCTGCGGCAGCCGGTCGACGCCACGTCGGTCCCGTTTGCCCCGCTCACGGAGAACGGCCAGCCCGGCGCGGAGCCGCCCTGGGGGGTTGCGTGGTCGGTGCACTGGGCCGAGGCGGTGGGGGCACTGGCACTCGACCACGACCCGGTGGCCTCCGTCAGCGCCTGGCTGGAGGGCGCCGTCCCGGTGCGACAGCTGCAGCTCCCGGGCCCGCCCCCGAGGAAGGGCGCGGAGCCGCCAAAGCCGCAACCCCAGGTCGTCCAGCTGAAAGGCGAGATCCCCGGGGAGGCTTCGCGGGCCCTCGAGCGCGAGTTCCGGCTGCACCAGCCGCCGCTCCTCCCGGGTCTCGACCCGGCCACCCTCCGGCGCACGGCCGGCAAGGAGGGGTGGCTCCCGGCCTTCACCGTACCCCTGTGCCGGCACCGCGCGCCGAACGGGCTGCGCCTCCTGACCACCAGCCACACCCCGCCCGAGGGGTACTACCTCGAGTACGTGCTGGGCGCGATCAACACCGTCGGGTTGCCGGGCACGCTCCACCTGGTCGTCGGCGATGACGGCGTGTATCGCTCGGGCGAGCACCGCGCGACGCTCGGTCCCGGGGAGCGGACCATCGGGTACCTGGAGCTCGCGGCCTTCGACCTGCTCGACGCCGTCCACCTGGGGAGGGACCGCGGGACCGGCCAGCACCTGCTCGTGGGCGGCGACGACGACCCGGCGCTGGGCACGGTCGACATCCTCGACTACCTCGGCCGGATCGAGCCGCTGCCGCTACGGCCGCGGTCGGGCGTGGAGGCCTGGACGACGCCCGCGCTCTCGCGCGAGCGGGACCGGGTCATCGCCTCGCAGGCGGAACAGATCGAAGCCCTGTGGGAGCGGGTCAACAACATCCACAACAGCGTCCCGGGGCGGCTGTACCACAGCCTGGACTGGCTCCCCGGCCTCAAGGCGGCGCTCCTCAGCACGGCGCGACGAGCGCGCCGGGGACAGAACTAGGGAGTCAGGAAGCCCTGGTCCATCCCGGGCTTCATCTGCCCGGCCGACGTGAAGATGCCCCAGTGTGGCCCGTACTTGCTGTCGGCCTGCTGCAACCAGGGCTCGTCGAAGGCCTCGAAGTAGAACACGTTGATCCCGCGTGGCCGCGCCCAGTGCTCGATCGCGGCGAAGTAGCCGGCGGCGTTGGCGGCATTCGCGACGGCGCAGCTGGTGCGCCCGCAGAATGCGCCCCCGTCGCTGGGCCACTCGGTCTCGCCGACGAAGACGGGTTTGTGGTAGCGGTTGGCGAGGGCGTAGTAGTGCTGCTGGAACCAGCCGAGGGCCTGGCCGTAGGGCACCGCGAAGGAGAAGGGCGTCACGTTGGCGACGACCACGTCGGTGTTGGTGCCCAGGACGGGGTTGTCAAGCCAGGCCTGGTCCGGTTCGACGGTCGCGACAGGGATGCGGCTGAACGCCCGGATGTCGCTGCGGAACTGGTTCATCCGCGCCGCGAGGTCGTTGGCACCCATGAAGTGGTCCCACACCGCCTCGCTCCCGATGAGGGCAAGGTCGATATAGCCTGCCCGGACATCCGCGAGCAGCTGGTCGTACTCCGCCTGGTTGAACTTCGCGTCGGTGTTCACATAGGCAGCCGCGGCGACGTGGAAGCCCATCCCGTGCGCGATCTGCGGCACGTCCGCGAGCCCGCCCGTGACGCCCGCGATCTTGATCCACTGCGTCTTGCCCCGCAGGGCAGCGAGCTGGGTTTGGATCCGGCTGTCCGGGACCGCCGCCCCGGGGCCGTCGCCGACGGTGTAGGGGCTGAAGTCCACTCCGAAGATCTGAGCCGCGCTCGGGGGCGGCGGCGGCGCGGCCGCCACCGGTGGGGGCGCCGCCGTGGGCGAGGGGGACGGCGAGGGTGAGGGCGAAGGCGAAGGCGAGGGCGAAGGGCTCGGCGACGGGACGGCGCGGGCTGCGTGAGAATGTCCTTGCACGGACGCGGTTTTCGGGCTGCCGCAGGCGACCAGGCCGAACACCACCAGGAGGGCGGGCGCGACCCGCAGCGAGACCAGTCGAGAGCTCATCAGCGGCATCAGGGGCGCTGATGGTAACAATGCGGACCCAGATCAACAACGAAGATTTGTCACAGTCATGTCTACGAAGACGACCCCGGCTCTGATAACGGCGCCACCGCGGGATTTCGCGGTGACGGCGGGACTCTTCGACGCGCTCCGCGAGCGCGCCGACATCGCCCTCGGCACGGGGGTCGCGGCCGCCGCCCTGGCGCTCGGTGTGCCGTACGCGCTCGGCGCCGGGTTCGACTACGACGACTGGTCGGTGGTGGCTCACTACTACCTGGGGGCCGCGGGCAGGGTGTCCTTCCGGCCGGCCTTCGGGCTCTGGGCCACGCCGATGGTGTGGGCGTTCGGGACCAATGCCCACCTCTACTACCTGGCGTCCCAGGTGGTATTCGCGCTGGCCTCCGTTCTGCTCTACGTGGCGCTGCGGCGCCTGGAGCTGGGCCGGGGGTTGGCCCTGGCCGCGACGCTCCTCTTCGTCGTGTCGCCGCTGGCGGACGGCATGCGCCTGTGGTGGACCGGGACGGAGAACCTGATCGCGCTGGCGCTCGTTCTTGGCTCCATCATCGTCGGGCGCGCGTGGGTCCTCGACCGGCGCCGGCGCGGGCGCCTCGTGGTCAGCCTTCTCCTGCTCGGCCTATCCGTGACCGTGTACGAGTCGGCTTCGGTGTTCGTGCTCGTCCCGGTCGCGCTCCTCCCCCTGGCCTCGGCCGCGTCACCCTCGAGGACCCTCGCCAAGGCCGCCCTCGATGTCGCCGTCACCGCCCTCGTCCTGCCACTCACGATCATCGAGAACGCGTCGGCCAAGGTCCAGGTCCTGCGGCCGCTGGCCCAGGTGCCCGCCCGCGCGGCAAACCTGGCTGTGGGCGGCTACACGACTCTGGTGCCGCGTCAGCTCGCCGGCATCGCGGCCGTCGACCTCGCGCTGGGAGCGGGGGCGGGCCTGGCGGTCGGCGCCGCGGTGCTGTTGATGAAGCCCTCCAGCCGCGGTTGGCGCGAGGCCCCGGCGGCCGTGCGGTGGGGATTGAGTCTGTTCCTCCTCGGCCTCGCCGTGTTCGCTTCGTGGGTCTTCCTGCTGCCGGCCAACGACTGGTACAAGCCGACGCTTCTCGGGTTGGGCAACCGGGTCAACGAAGGCGCGCAGGTGTTTCTCGCCGTCTTCCTGGCTGTCGGGGCGACCGCCGTGGCTCGCGGGCTCGCGCGGCTCGGACGGTCGAGGGCGCTGGGGATCGGGGCCGGCGTTTTCGTCGTAGCCGTCCTGCTGTCGTCCTTCACGCGGCGCAGCCTGGACGACATCCGCCAATTCGAGCGGGCGGCCGTCAAGCGCGACGCTGTCCTCGCGGCCGTGGCCCGCGCGCTCCCCCCGCCAAACCCGGGGGACGCGGTGCTGCTCGGCAACTACAACCTCTTCTCAGGCCACCAGTGGGTGCCTGTCTTCGCCGCCGACTGGGACACCAGGGGCGCGATACGCCTCCTGTACCGGGACCGCACGCTCCTGGCCAACCCGGTCACGCGGGGCGCCAGGTGCGATGCGAAAGGGGTCACGGACAACGGCGCCCGCTATGCCTGGTCGCGCCTGCACCTCGTCGATGTCGGCCGCGGAGTTGTCGTCACGCTGCCTCGGTCCGACGCCTGCAACGTGGGGCTCGCGGCGCTCACGACGCGGGCTTACCCGAGTCCCTGAGAGCGCCGGCGGCGGGCCGGCGAGCCGGCCTCAGCTGCCCTTGGCGAAGAGCGCGTCGAGCCCGGGTTTGAGCGTCCCGGCGGAGGTCCAGAGGCCCCAGTGGGGCCCGAAGCTGCTGTCGGCATGGGACAGCCAAGGCTCGTCAAAGGCCTCGAAGATGAACGCGCCGACGTGGTTCTGGCGCGACCACGCGGTGACCTCCGTCATGAACTTCACCTGTGTCGCCTGGTCGGCGACGACGCCCGGCCCGAACGTGCCGCCATCCGACGGCCACTCGGTCTCTCCAATCCGCACCTCTTTACCGCCGGACGCCGCCTGCACCTTGCTGTACTCGTCCGTGATCCAGGCCATCGCCTTCGACTCCGGCACCTGGTAGGAGAACGGGGTGATGTTGGCCACCACCAGGTCGTCGCTCTGCACGAGGTTAGGGTTCGCGATCATCTCCTTGGCCGGCTCGATAGTGCTCACCGGCACCTTGCCACCCAGGTCCTGCTTCACCTGGGTTATGAGGGCGGCCAGCGGCGCCGCCTTCATGAACCCGTCGTGCACGGCCTCGTTCCCGACCATGGCCAGGTCGACGTAACCCGCGCGCACATTCTTCTCGAGCTCGGCCACCTCGGCGTCATCGAAGGCCTTGTTGCCGTTGATGAACGCGGTGGCCGCGACCTTGAAGCCCATCCCATGTGCGATCTTCGGGACGTCTTCCGTGCCGCCCGTCGACCCACCGATCTTGATCCACTGCGTCCGGCCCTTCAGCAGCGTGAGCTGCGTCTCGATGCGCGAGTCCGGGACCGCAGGCCCCGGGGCGTCGCCCTGCGTCCACGGCCCATAGTCAAGGCCGTAGACCGGGTTGAACGACGGTGTGGGACTGGGGCTCGGCTTCGGCTTGCCCGTGGCGGCGGAGCTGCCGCACGCGGCGAGAGTCGCCAGCACCGTCGACATCGCACCGGCGCGGATGAGCCTCGCGCGCCAACCGCCACGCGCCACTGTCAGGTATCCCAACACTGAAGAGAAACCTAGCATCCTTGGACTGGGGCTCGCACCGGCTCAGCCCAGGTTGCCATTACCCGGCCGTGCTGGCGCGCGTGGGATTGGATTGCACGAGCGCCTGGAGCGCGGCCGCCGGCACCGGCTTGCTGTACAGGTAGCCCTGGCCCACGTCGCACCCCATCGCGGTCAGCCGCTCGGCCACGTCGGCGGTCTCCACGCCCTCCGCCACCACAGTCATCCCCAGGTCATGGGCGATCTCGACCGCCATCCGGACGATGCGCATGCCCTGGTCGTCCATCTCCATGCAGAAGGACCGGTCGATCTTCAGCTCGGTGGCCGGGATCTGCCTGAGCGAGGCCAGTGAGGAGTTGCCGATCCCGAAGTCGTCGATGCTGATGCCGACGCCCATGCCCTTGAGCCGCGCGAGCGACTCCCTGGCCCGCGCGAGGTCGGTCATGATGCCGGTCTCCGTGACCTCGAGCTGGAGCCGGGAGGGCTCGATGGCCGACGCCTCCAGGAGCAACTCCACCTGCTCGATCAGCGTGGCGCTCTCCAGGTCCTGGGTCGCCAGGTTCGCCCCGACGGTGAGTTCGATGCCGGCCGATTGCCACAGCGCGATCTGCTTCACCGCGGCGCCGACGACCCACGGCGTGATGGCCTTGATCAGGTTCGTGCGCTCGGCCAGTCCGATGAAGGCGTCCGGGTAAAGGAGGGTTCCCCCCGGCGGCTGCCATCTGATCAACGCCTCGGCCGCCTCCAACCGTCCGGTCGCGAGCGTGATCTTCGGTTGGTAATGAAGGACGAATTCGCCACCCTGGATGGCGCGGTTGAGGGCGAAGACCTCCCCGCCGGCGATTGTCTCGCGAAGCGTCACCGGCCGGTCGTCCGCCTCGCCTTCCCACTCCGCCGTGACGCCGCGCGGCCACTCGATCGCCGCGCGGAACAGGAGACCGAGCCCGCCGAAGCTCACGAGGTCGCCGTCGGCCAGCGCCCGGTCGACCCCCGGCGCGAGGCGCTCACCGTTGACGAAGGTGCCGTTGGAGGAGCCGTGGTCACGCAGCCACATCCCCCCGTTGCGGTAGAGCAGCTCGGCGTGGTGGCGGGACACCGTCCGGTCGTGGTCGAGAAGAGTCAGGTCGAGGACCGGCTCCCAGCCGCCAGACGGATCGCGGCGGCCGATCGTGTTCATGAGCCGCGACGCGGCCATCACCACCGCCCCAGTGACAAGGCCCGGGCCCCGGCCCGCGGGCCCGCCCGACGCGCTGCCCATTTCGAGCACAGTACCAGTATCCGTCGGAGACTAATCCGCTAGACAAATTGTCTAGCCAACGCTAGACTCCGCAGCATGTCCCCGCGGCGTTACCGGATGGCTGGTCGAAGCCAGGGCGTGGATGCCACGCGCCGGCGCATTGTCGATGCCGCCATGCGGTTGCACGTTCGCCAGGGCGCGATCGCGACCAGCTGGGATGACATCGCGGCGGAATCGGGCGTTTCGCGCGCCACCGTCTACCACCACTTCAACTCGCTGGAAACGCTCGTACCCGCCTGCGCCCAGGTGGCCTTCGACCTGATCGAGGTGCCCACGCCCGAGCAGGCGAGGGAAGCCTTTGCGGCCCTGCCCTCAGCCGAGGCGCGACTCCACCACTTCATCGTCGAGACGTGTCGCTGCTACGCGGCCGGGGCCGACTGGCTGGGGGCGGCCTGGCGCGAACGCGACCTGGTCCTGACCATGGGCGAGGCGGTAAGCCGCCTGCAGCGCTCGCTCCACGTGATGCTCGGGGCGGTGGTCCACGGCGAGCAGCTCAGCACCGACGAGCGGCGGTCGCTGACCGCCCTTCTGGACTTCCCGTTCTGGGAAGCCCTTGACCATGCCGGTGTCCCCCGCCGGCGGATCCCCGCCCGCATCGAACAGCTCGCGCGCGCCATCGTGCCATTCGGCGCACACCAACCAGAGGAGGTTCATTGATGTCCGAGCAGTTGTGGTTCTTCGACACCCTGGTGACCCCCCACATCTCGACCCAGCTCAGCCCGGATGGGCTCTCCGTGCTGGAATCTCGCGCACCCCGCAGCGACTCGCCGCCGCTGCACGTCCATGACGAGGACGAGATCTGGCACGTGCTCGACGGTGAGATGCTGATCCGCGTCGGCGACATCGACCACAACGTCACGGCCGGCCAGAGCCTGCTCGGACCTCGCGGCGTGCCTCACACCTACCGCGTCCTGTCGGCCGAAGCCAGGTGGCTGGTGGTGACCGCGAAGGGCGGCTTCGAGAGGTTCGTCCGCTCCTTCAGCCGCCCGGCAGAGGCGGGTGACCTGCCCGCCCCGTCCGCTCCGCCCTCACCCGAGGAGGCCGAGGCGTTCGCCGCCGCCTGCCGGCCGTACGGGATCGAGCTCGTGGGACCGCCCCTGCACTAACCACCGGCAGTGCGCTCCCTAGAATCGGCCTTGTAGCACCGATCAGGGTTCGGAGGAGGCGCCAACCATGTCCCCGACGAAAGCCGCCACCAAGGCACCGGCGAAACCGGCGAAGCGCTCCAGCGCCACAAGCAAGGCAGGTCAGGGGTTGACCCCGGAAGAGAAGGCAGCCATGCGGGAGTACGCCCGGGAGCGGAAGGCGCAGGCAGCCAACATAGACGGGGAGAAGCAACTGCTCGAGGCGATCGCCAAGATGGAGGAGCCGGCCCGGTCCATGGCGACGAAGCTCCACGCCCTGATCAAGGCCGCGGCGCCTGGCCTCGCGCCGAGAACCTGGTACGGGATGCCGGCGTACAGCAAGGACGGCAATGTCATCTGCTTCTTCCAGAACGCAGGGAAGTTCAAAGCGAGGTACCAGACGCTCGGCTTCAACGACAAGGCGATGCTCGACGATGGCGTGATGTGGCCCACCGCCTTCGCGCTGACGAAGCTGACCTCGGCGGAGGAGGCAAAGATCAAGGCGCTCGTTAAGAAGGCGGTGCGCTGACGTCCGTCAGCGTCGGCGCCGCTAAGGGAAGAGAAGCAGCTTGACCAGCGCGGCCACCCCGGCCGCCACGATGACGACCCGCAGGAAGAGCGGGTTGAGGCGGCGCCCGACGGCCGACCCGGCCTGTCCCCCCACGATCGAGCCGACCGCGATAGCCCCCGCCGCCTCCCAGGCGACGTGGGCGACGGCCAGGAAGATCACGGCGGCAACCAGGTTCGTCGTGCCGGCAACGGCATTCTTGACCCCGTTCAACTCCTGGATCGGGTCCCGCAGGAGCACGAGGAGCAGCCCCATCAGGATCACGCTCTGGGCGGCGCCGAAATAGCCACCGTAGATCGCTGTGAGAAACACGGCGATGGGCAGCGCGTATCTCCCCCATGGCGGCGGGCGGCCCTCCCTGTCAAGGCGCGCCGAAATGCGAGGCTGCAGTATCACCAGTAGCACGGCGAACGAGACGAGGATGGGGACGACGACGCCGAAGACTCTTTGAGGCAGGAGCAGCAGCAGCGAGGCGCCGAGCGCGGCGCCGAACAGTGCCGGGAGGCTCAGCTGCAGCGCCCGCCTGGACTGGCGGCGAACCTCACGCCGGTACCCAACCACGGCGCTCATCGAGCCGAAGACGAGGCCGACCGTGTTGGTCACGTTGGCCGTGATCGGTGAGAGGCCGACGGCCAGCAGCGTCGGGAAGGTGATCAGCGAGCCCGAGCCGACGATCGCGTTGATGGCGCCGGCAAGAAACCCGGCGAGCGCCACCAGCGCTACCTGCTGTAGCGACAGGGCGGTCTAGTCCGTCGGGAAGACCGGCCGGCCTACCGTGACGTCCACCGGAACCAGCGGATACCGACGCCCGCGAAGACCGCGGAATACGCCAGGCAGGCCAGGAGCGCCCCCCAGGTCTCAAGGCTCCAGGCGCTCGGGTTCATCGCCCCCGCGAGCAGCGACGAGAAGGCGCCGCCCGGCGACCACCGGGAGATGTACTCAAACGTGGTCCCCAGTACGTCGGTGTGGCCGAACAGGCTGAGCCCGAAGATCGGGATCAGGATGAAGCGACTGATCGCATTGAGCGTGTCTGCCGACGGGACCAGCCCCACCACCGCCTGCCCGATGCTGAGAAAGACCAGGGCCCCAACCAGCACGGCGGCAAGGGTCAGGACGTACTCGACCGCGCCCAGTGAAACGTGCTCGAACACGCCGGCCGCGGTCAAAGCCACGATCGCCATGACGAGCATCGCGGCAACCTGCACCACGAATCGGCTGCCCATGATGGTCCACGTCGCCGCCGGCGCCACCCGCAGTCTCTGAAAGACGCCATTGTCCCGGTCCCGCGCCACCGACATGGGGTACCCGATCACGCCGAGCGTGACGATGCCCAACGTCATGCATTCCGCCACGCGCAACCGCGGGTCTCCCAGGACCGCGGCACGTTTCGCGGTGAAGAGCGCGAACAGGATCACCAGCGGTAGCGCGAAACTCAGGAACAAAGACCGTTTGTTGCGCAGCTGGACCGTCGCGTCGGCACGCAGCAAGACCCTGATCGCCGCCGTCCACGACAACGTGACGGACATGGCCTCAGTCACGGATGGCCCTTCCCGTGAGGCCGATGAAGACGTCCTCGAGGGTGACCTCTCCGCGGGCCACCTCGCGAACGCGCGGATCGTCACGATGCGCCTTGATCAGCCCGGCCGGCGTATCCACCGTGAGGATCTTGCCGTGATCCATGATCGCGACCCGATCGCACACGGCCTGCGCTTCCTCCATCGAATGCGTCGTGAGCAGGATGCTGTGGCCTTCCTTTCGGAAGCCCTCGATGCGGTCCCAGAGCTGGCGTCGGGACTGCGGGTCAAGTCCAGCCGTCGGCTCGTCGAGCAGCGCGATGGGTGGGTCGTGGATCGTGGAGATCAGCAACGACAGTCGTTGCTGCTGCCCGCCGGAGAGCTCCTTGAACCGTTTGCCGCCGTCGTCCTGCAGGTCTATCTCTGAGAGGCGCTCTCGGAGCTGGTCGTCGGTGAGGTTGACGAGGTACAGGCCGGAATAGAGCCGGAGAATCTCCAGGATGGTGAGGTCCGCGTGGAAGCTCGTCGACTGAAGCTGGACTCCCATCCGTGCCTTCGCCTCCAGCGGATGGGCGCGCGCGTCAATGCCGCCGACGGTGATCGACCCGGCTTCTGGCCGGACCAGTCCCTCGATGGCACTGAGGGCGCTGGTCTTACCGGCTCCGTTGGGCCCGAGGAGGCCGAAGATCTCGCCCTCCTCAACGTCAAGGGCGATCCCGTCGACCGCAACCTTGGCGCCGTATGTGACCCGGAGATCACGGACCTGGAGCGCGGAGGATGATGTTGCCATGCGTCTGAGATCATTCTGACGATGCGAGGCGCTGGGCGTTTTCCGAACGCGATCGACCGTCGCGTCATCTTCGGCGCCGCGTGTTGGGTCCTGTCGATCGTCTTCTTCGCCGGACAGGTCATCGGACAGGTCGCCTCGAGCCGGCCATATAGCCTGGCCACCAACCTGATCAGTGACCTCGGTAACACCACCTGCGGAAGGGACATCTGCTCCCCGCTGCATGGCGTGGTGAACGCATCATTCTTTCTCGCCGGGGTGCTTCATCTGCTTGGCGCCCTGACGATCTATCGCGCCTGGCCACCACCGTGGGCAAACCGCGTGGGCGCCTGGCTGGTGGCACCGGCCGGAATCTGCCTGTGCGGCGCCGCCGTCTTTCCGGAGAACGTCGCTCCGAACATCCACGGGACGTTCGCTGTGGTCGGCCTGGTGACGCTGGACCTGGCGATGCTCGGTTTCGCCTCCGCCCTCTACCGGAGGGTCCGCTGGCTCGGGATCACCTCGTACGCGGCGGGAATCATCGGTTTCATCGGCCTGGGCGCGCTGCTCAACCGGGGTCCCGATGCGGCGAAGTTGCCGATCGGACTGGCGGAACGAGTGGCGGACTACCCGGCAGTCGTGATGCTGATCGTGCTCGGTCTCTACGTGCTCGCTTCCGGGCTTGACATGTAAGCTCTTGCTTACGGTAAGATAGTGCTTACCAATGCTCAGCTCCATCGACGACGACGTGTTCACCGCCATCGCCCACCCGTTGCGACGCTCCCTGCTGGACGACCTGTCCGAGGGTGAGATGTCGGTCAGCCGGCTGGCCCAACGCTACGAGGTGTCCCGCCCGGCGATTTCGCAGCACCTTCGCATCCTGCTCGAAGCGGGGCTGGTGGACGGGATCCGCGACGGGCGCAACAACAACTACGTCCTGCGCCCAGAGCGGCTGACGCAGGTCTACGAATGGCTGCGGAAGTATGAGAAGTTCTGGTCGCAGCGCATGTCCGAGCTGGGCAGGTACCTCGACCGCGAAGCCGCCAAGAAGAACGCCAGGAGGAAGAATCGATGAAGACCATGACGTGCAGAGAGATGGGCGGTCCTTGTGACCTCGGGCTCCAGGGCGAGTCAGCTGATGAGGTCATCAAGGCGATGGACAAACACCTCAAGGACGCCGTTTCCGGCGGAGATCAAACCCATGAGGCGGCGTTGAAGGCGATGAAGGGCCGTTGGAAGAACCCCATCAAGGGAATGGGCTGGTACATGAGGACGAAGAAGGACTTCGCCGCCCTTCCCGAAGGCCTGGCCCGAGGTCAGCAAGCGTGATCGAGACCTCCGCGGACACTGTCGTCCATGAGGTCGAGTACCCGCACCCGATCGACCTCGTGTGGAAGGCGATAACCGAGGCTGAGGCCGTCTCTGAGTGGCTGATGCCAACGACCGACTTCCGCGCCGAGGTCGGCGCCAGGTTCAGGTTCACGCAGCCGGCGAAGGAGCGGTGGAGTGGCATCATCGAAGGCGAGGTCCTCCTGGTGGAGCCCCCGCATCGCCTCGTCTATTCCTGGAACGGCGGCTTCCCCAGCACCGCATCATTCGCCCTGACGGAGACCGCGAGCGGCGGCACGCGCGTGCGCTTCGAGATGGCCGGTTTCGAGAATGCAGGGCAGTTCAGCGACGGCGCCCACAAGGGTGCGGATTACTTCTGGGGCAAGCAGGCATTGAGCGTGACGTTGCCTGCGGTGCTCGAACGGCTGGCCAACCCCAAGGACCCGGGATGACCGAAGCCCCGGCTTCGGAGCAGATCGACGCCATCATCCAGGGGATCACGGGGTGGCGGGGTGAGAGGCTGGCCCAGCTCCGGGCGCTGATCACGGCTGCCGACCCGGGGGCGATCGAAGAGGTCAAATGGAAGAAGCCCTCCAGGCCCGAGGGGGTGCCCGTCTGGTCGCACGACGGAATCATCTGCGTCGGGGAGGCGCTCAAGAACGCCGTGAGGCTGACGTTCCCGAAGGGCGCGCAACTGGGTGACCCGAAAGGGCTCTTCAACACACGCCTGGACAGCAAGACGGTTCGTGCCATCGATTTCCGCGAGGGTGAGAGGCTCAACGAGCCCGCGCTCAAGGCACTGATCCGCGAAGGCGCTCGCCTGAACGTATCGCGCTAGCGCAGGGGCGTGTCCGGGCGGGAGACCCTTTAGCCCGGTTGCTGACTTTGTTTCGCCGCCCACTCCATCGTGAGCCCAGATGGACAGATTCCGTGTCATGGCCACAGGCACGCTGTCGGGGCGGAATGCCTCGAGCAGGCACTAAACGTCGCTCCTGGGGCGCATCCAGCAGAAGGCCGACGAGGCGGACGGAGCGCGCCGTCCGGCCGACCCGTCCCCGGCGCCCGCCCCGCAGGGGACGAGGGGCGAGCTGATCCCGGCTCCGCCGTCCGCGTGGGCATCGCTCGTCGCCGGGTCACGAGCGGACCTGCTGCCCGACGAGCCGTCAGCCAAGCAGGTCGCGCCTCTCCCGACCAGGCACTCCAGTGGCTCCAGCTTCAAACTCACCGCCGCGCAGGCGCTGTTCGCCGAAACCAAGGCCTTGATCCACTCCCGGCTGGTGAAGGAGATGCACGATGTCGAGGACGCCGAGCGTGAGGACATCGTCACGAGGATCCGGGAGCTCGTGGCCGACGCGTACGCCGATGTCGCCGTACCCATCCCGCGAGCTGACCGCGTGCGCCTCGCGGAGGAGCTCGTCTACGACGTCCTTGGCCTCGGGCCTCTCGAACCGCTCCTGAACGACCCCGAGGTCACGGAGATCATGATCAACGGTCCGCGACAGGTTTACGTGGAGCGGCACGGCAAGCTGACGCTGTCGACGGTCGTCTTTGACTCGACCGCCCAGCTGCGGCAGGTGATCGACCGCATCGTCTCCTCGATCGGCAGGCGCGTGGATGAGAGCTCGCCGATGGTTGACGCGAGGCTCAAAGACGGCAGCCGGGTCAACATCATCATCCCCCCGCTCGCTCTGACGGGACCGACCATGACCATCCGGAAGTTCTCGAGCGAGCGACTCGGCATCGACGACCTGATTCGATTCAAGTCTCTGACCCACGAGATGGCCGAGTTCCTCCGCGCGTGCGTGCGGGGCCGGTTGAACATCCTGATCTCAGGTGGCACCGGGTCGGGCAAGACGACGACCCTGAACATCGTTTCCAACTTCATCCCGGATGACGAACGGATCATCACCATCGAGGATGCCGCCGAGCTGCAGGTGCAGCAGGACCACGTGGTCACCCTGGAGGCCCGCCCTCCCAACGTCGAGGGGCGCGGCTCCGTGACCATCCGCGACCTCGTGATCAACTGCCTGCGCATGCGCCCAGACCGGATCGTTGTCGGCGAATGCCGCGGCGGCGAAGCCCTCGACATGCTGCAGGCGATGAACACCGGTCACGACGGCTCGCTCACCACCATCCACGCGAACAGCTCCCAGGACACGATGAACCGGCTCGAGACGCTGGTGCTCATGTCGGGCGCCGAGCTGCCCTCACGCGCCATCCGCGACCAGATCGCGTCGGCCATCAACATCGTGGTGCAGCAGTCAAGGCTCCGGGACGGGACGCGAAAGGTGATGACGATCGCCGAGGTCCTCGGGGTCGAGAACGAGCGCATCAAGCTCCAGGACATCTTCGTCTTCAAACAGACCGGGGTCGACCCGGAAGGCAAGGTGAAGGGGTACTTCACGGCCACCGGCATTGTTCCCAAGTCCCGAGAGCACCTCCTCGAGGCAGGCGAAGTCGTGCGGCTCTCACTATTCGAGCCCAGCGGCGGCTGAGGAGGCATGCAATGGCAACCCAGGTAATGACCCCCGTCGTGTGGCCCCCCGGGGCCGGCGCCCCCGAGACGTCCGCGTCGCCCGCGACGGTGGCGGCTCCGCCCATCAGCAGCCGCACGATCGAAGAGCTCAACGGCTATTACGCCGCCCTCGGTCCGATCCGGGACCTGGTCCTCGACGATTCGCTGACCGAGGTGATGGTCAACGGGCCCAAGCACGTCTACGTCGAGCGGAACGGAAGGATCCTCGAAACGGATGTCGAGTTCGAGGATGACAACCACGTGCTGCGCGTCATCAGCTTCATCGTGAGCGCCGTCGGGCGCCGGATCGACTTCCGCCAACCGATGGTGGATGCGCGGCTGTGGGATGGCAGCCGAGTCAATGCGGTCATCTTCCCGGTCGCGCTCGATGGCCCCATCCTCACCATCCGCAAGTTCAGTCGCGAGCCCTACAAGGCATCAGACCTGGTCAACTTCGGCACGATGACCGCGGAGGCCGTCGGCTTCCTCAAGGCCTGCGTGCTGGCGCGCGCCAACATCCTCATCTCCGGCGGCACCGGCACCGGGAAGACGACGCTGCTGAACGTCTGCACGAGCTTCATCCCCGACGACGAGCGAATCGTGACCATCGAGGACGCCGCCGAGCTGCAACTCAACCAGGAGCACGTGTGCCGTCTCGAGTCACGGCCCGCCGACGTTCACGGTGAGGGGCGCGTCACCATCCGGGACATGGTGGTGAACAGCCTCCGCATGCGCCCGGACCGGATCATCGTCGGCGAGTGCCGCGGCGGCGAAGCGCTGGACATGCTCCAGGCCATGAACACGGGCCACGACGGCTCGCTCACCACCCTCCACGCGAACACCGCCCGTGATGCCCTCTCGCGCCTGGAGACGCTGGTGCTGATGGCCGGCATGGACCTGCCGGCGAAGGCGATCCGGCAGCAGACGGCAGCGGCGATCGACCTCGTCGTTCAGCTCTCGCGGATGAGGGACGGATCGCGCAAGATCACCGCGATCACCGAGATAACCGGGATGGAGGGCGAGACGATCACGATGCAGGACATCTTCGTCTACGTCCCGAACGGGGTCGACGCGGCCGGCAAGGTCGTGGGCGATTTCCGCCCCACCGGCATCCGCCCGAACATCATCAACAAGCTGTTCGAGCTGGGGCTGGCGATCCCTGCCGAGCTCGTCCGCCTGTTCCCGGAGCGCCGCTCGGACTCCCGCTAACCCCGGCGTCGGGCGGGCCACTTCCGGGTATTGCTGCTTCTGTTACGAAGGACGGCGCAGGGTGGTGTAATGGCAACGCCTGTCCTGACCCCGGTAACCGTGGACGACCCTTCCGCGGAGGCGAGCAAGCTCCGGATTGTCCTGGTCGAGGACGATCCCGCGCTGGCACAACTGATCGTCGACGAGCTCGCGGCGGCGGACCTGGCGTACACGCTCGTCCGCGTCACGCACAAGGCGCAGCTGTGGACGGCCCTCCGGGCTGAGCCCGTGGATGTGATCCTCTGTCCCTATCGCGGGAAGGGGGTCAGGTTCTGGCAGACGCTCGAGATCATGCACACTTGCCGCACCTCTGCCGCGCTGGTCGTCGTCGGCTGGGGACTGACCGACTCCGAGGCCATCGAATGCATCCGCCTCGGCGCGGACGATTACGTCCTCAAGGGCGACCTCGTGAGGCTGCCTCACGCGATCAGCAAGGCGGTTGAGGCAGCGCAGGCCAACCAGGCGACCGTCGCCGCCGAACGGAGCTACCAGCGACTCTTTGACACGCTCCCGGTAGCCGTCTTCCGAACCACGCTGGACGGCATCATCCTCGACGCGAACCCGGCCGCCGTCGTGATGTTCGGCTTCCACGACAGGGAGGAGATGCTGGCGGCGCAGGCAGCCGAGCTCTACGCCGATACAGACGACCGGCGTGCCATGGTGGAGAAGCTCCAGGCAGATGGGTACCTGATTGACTTTGAGAGCCGGATGCTGCGACCGGACGGATCAGCCTTCTGGTTCAACCGCGCGGTCCACGTCGTGCGGGAGGGCGAGGACGGCGAGGCGATCGTGTGGGAGGTCATCGGCCGCGATACGACCGAACAGCGCGAAGCCGAGCGTCGCCTCCGCGAGTCGCAGGCCTACCTGAGCGGCGTGATCGAAACGGCGCCGGATGCCATCGTCCGAATGGATGAGTCAGGCGCGATAACCGATTGGAACGCGGGCGCCGTGACCACCTTTGGGTGGACCCGGGCGGAGGTCATCGGCCGCAATGCCACCGCAACGATCATCCCGCCGAGGCCTCCGGAGCCAGTGGCTGCTAGCGATGGGGACTCAGACCGGCAGGGCCTGGGCACCCTGACGGGTTCCTTGTGGCACAGGTACGAGGCGATCCGGAAGAACGGCGAGATCTTCCCGATCGAGGTGGCCATGTCGGCCCCGATAACGGTGGGTGAGACGAGCCACACCGTCGCCTTCGTCCGCGACATGTCGGAGCGGAAGGAGGCCAGGATCGACCTCGCGACCAGCGAGGGCCACCTGCGCAGCCTCCTTGCCGGCGCCCCGGTTGCGCTGGCGAGCATCGACCTCGAGGGCCGGATCACGTTTGCGGGCGGGAGGCTGTTCTCCCAGCTTGGCGTGGACGCGCCCGACGTCGTCGGGCTGCTTGTCACCGACATCTTCGCCAGCCGGCCTGACGCGCTCGCGGTCTGGACCACGGGCCTCGAAGAGTACAACCAGGCCGATCTCGAGTTCGGCGACAAGACATTCCATGTGCGCTGCGCGCCCTACACCGTGCTCCCGGGTGAAGGCCCTGTGGGAGTTCGCGTTGTCGCGCTCGACAACACGGACCGGGTCGCGGGTGACCGCCGCCTGGCGCGGCGCGCCTCCAGCCAGGCCGCGCTCCTCGAACTCTCTCGCCTGGGTCTCGAAGGAGGGGTCACGGCCGAGTTCCTGGCGAAGGCGGTGGAGCTCGTGGCTCGCGGTACCGGCGCTCCTTACTGCACCATCCTCGAGTTGCAGTCCGCCGACAACACGATGGTCCGCACCGCCGCCTTCGGCCTGACGGACCTTGAAGCCTCGATTCCCCTGCCCGTTGACCCCGAGTTCCTGGTCGCCGCGCTCAGTCACGACGCGCCGGTGATGGCGATTGACTTCGAAGCCGCCGACGCCCCCGCGCGCAGCCCCTGGATGATCGACCACGGCATCGTGGCAACCGTCGTCGCTGGCATCGCGGGACCGTTCGGGACCCTGTCCGTCCATACGGGCGCCGCGAGCAAATTCGGCGCCGACGACATCGAGTTCCTGCAGCTGGCATCCAGGGTCATCTCCGTGGCGGTCGAACGCAAGCGCGCCGACGATGACCGCCGCATGTTGCTCGCCCGCCTCGTCACGGCGCAGGAGACCGAGCGCCAGGTCATCGCCGCTGACGTCCACGATGACGCGGTGCAGGTCATGACCGCGGCCAACATGCGGCTCGAGGTGTTGCTGTCAGCCCTAACCCAGCCCGCTCAGATCGACGCCGCGCGCCGGCTCCAGGAGACGATCTCGCTCTCCATTGGCAGGCTGCGGGCTCTCATCTTTGACCTGGTTCCGCCGGATCTCGACCGTCACGGGTTGGCCGCCGCGCTCCGCACCTACCTCAAGCAGCTGGAGGCCGATTCAGGGGTTAGATGGCAGTTGAAGGTTGGCCTGGACCACGAGCCGCCGCCTCACGTGAGCATCATCCTGTTCCGGATCTTCCAAGAAGCGTTGATGAACGTCCGGAAGCACGCCAGGGCAACGACCGCCACGGTCTCGATCAGGGCGTATGACGGCGGGGTCGAGCTCGAGGTGGCCGATGACGGAGACGGGTTCCAGGCGGCGGTTGCGGAGCCCGGGCATCTGGGCCTCGCCTCAATGCGCGAACGCGCGGAGATCGCCGGCGGCTGGTGTCGACTGAGCAGCCGCCCACGCCGGGGAACGCAGGTGACCATCTGGGTGCCGGCCTCGAGCCAGCAGGAGGCTCCGACCACGCCAGCGGCCGAGGCGGCGGCCCGTGGTTGATATCCGGGTGATGATCGCGGACGACGAGGCGGTCGTCCGGGATGCCCTTACCGACCTCGTGAACGGGAGCCCTGGGATGATCGTCGTGGCCGCGACAGCCAACGCGGATGAGACCATCGCCGAAGCGGCCAGGGTGCAGCCGGATGTCGCCCTCGTCGATGTGCGCATGCCAGGAGGCGGAGCCACGGCGACACGCGGAATCCTCCGTCACGGGAGCTCGACCCGGGTGCTTGCCTTCTCCGCCTCTGACAACCGTGACACCGTTTTCGAGATGCTGCAGGCCGGCGCGGCAGGCTACGTCCTCAAGGGCACCCCACCAGCCGACGTGATCGACGGCATCCGGCGGGTCGCCGCCGGCCAGTCGCCGATCTCCGCGGAGGTCGCAGGAAGCGTGGTCGACCAGCTGCGGACCAACCTCGATGCGGAGACGCTGGATGAGAACCACCGACAGCTTCTCCTCGGCCAGCTGTCGAGGGCATTGAACGGCAACGCGCTTGACATGGTCTACCAACCCATCCTGGACCTCGAATCTCGCCAGCTGGTTGGCCTCGAGGCGCTGGCGCGCTTCTCAATGAAGCCGTACCGGCCACCAAACGAGTGGTTCGCCGTCGCGGCCAACCTCGGCCTGGCCACCGAGTTGCAGCTGCGAGCTTTCAGCCGGGCACTGGATGCGCGCGCCCAGCTGCCGCCGGGCACGTTCCTGGCAGTCAACCTGTCACCGGTGGCCCTGATGTCCCCGGCGCTTGCGCCTTTGATTCCCTCCGACTTCGCGAGCCGCCTGGTGGTGGAGCTGACCGAGCACACCCCCGTGGTGGACTACCCCGCGCTGGCCCAGGCATTTGCCCCGCTCCGCGCGATGGACGTTGGCCTGGCCGTCGATGACGCCGGCGCCGGCTTCGCCAGCCTGAGGCACATCCTTGAGCTCGGGCCAGAGTTCATCAAGCTCGACATCAGCATCACGCAAAAGATCGAGACCGACGCCGCCGCGCGCGCTCTCGCTGTTGCCCTCACGTCCTTCGCCGGGGCGATCGACGTCCGGATCGTCGCTGAAGGTATCGAGACCGAGAGCCACGTCGTCGCGCTGAAGGCCCTCGGGATCAAGCTGGGGCAGGGGTACCACCTGGGCCGACCAGCTCCGATCGCCTGGATGGCCTCCTGAGCAACGCGGTGAATAGCGCCCCGCCCCGAGACACGCGCGGCCGCGCCGCCGGAGTCCTGAGCGCTCCCCACCTGCTGAACCGGATCGCTCCGTTTGTCGGCGCCGGCGCCCTGGCCATCACGGTGATGAGACACCCGGAGATGGAGGGCCTCACGCCAGCTGGCCTGGCCGGCGTCGGCATCGCCGCGGGCCTCATCCTGTCGCGGGCCTGGCCCGGCTTCTGGGAGCGCATGCCGCGAGCTGTCCGCCCCGTGCCGGCGGCGGCGGCCCTCGCGCTGGCAGCCGCCCCGGCCAGTCTCGATGCGCTGCGAGACCCAGCCATCTTCCTCACGATGGTGACGCTGGTTGTCCTGCCGTTCGCGTCCGAATGGGTGCCATGGAGCCGCGTGTCGGGGCCATCCCCGCGTGCCGGCGCCGAGGTCTCGCTCCCACGTGCACGGAGCCCCCGGCCCAGGTGGTTTGAGACCCTTTTCGTGTTCGCCGGGGTCGCGACACTGCTCTTGCTCCGGTGGAGCCTGCAGACGTCCGAGTTCGTCCTGTTTCCGATGGCGCAGGTCCTCCTCCTCTTCGTGGCCCTGTACGGATCGCGCCGTGAGCTGACCGGGGGAATCGCCATAGTTGGCGCCGCGCTCGTGCTCCCCGTCCGCGGCGAGCACCTGACCCTGGGCTCGGTGCTGCAGGATGCGATATTGACCTCCCTCACCGCTGTTATGGCTGCGAGCGTCTACCAGGTGGTGGAGCTTGTTCGGCGCCAGAAGATGATGCTCGCGCTCGAACACGACCGTGTCATCGAGCAGGAGAGATGGATCCAGTCAATCCTCGAGAACACCGCGGACGGCGTGGTGGCGATCGACGAGAAGGGGGTCATCCAGACGGTCAACCGGGCGGCGCGGGATCTATTCGGCGACCCCGCCGCGGACTACGCGGGCAGGCCGGTGTCAGACCTCATCGCGATCACCGGCCACGCGGTGGCCTTCGACCTTGCGAAGCATGTTGGTCCACCTGAGGTCGGACTCAGCTCGAGCTCGCGCGAGTCGATCGGCATCCGGAGCGACGGCGTCGAGTTTCCCATCGAGTACAGTGCCAACGAAATTCGACGCGGCGAGGAGCGCATCTTCATCATCAGTGTGCGCGACATCACCGATCGCAATGCGGAGACTGTCCGGCTCGAACACCGGGCGTCCCACGACGACCTCACCGGGCTGCCGAACCGCGCCGTCTTCGACGACCGCTTCGAGCAGGCCCTCGGTCGGGCGCGGCGCGCCGGCGGCACGGTGGCGCTGATGATGCTTGATTTCGACAGCTTCAAGGAGGTCAACGACCTCTACGGTCATGCTGTCGGCGACCAGGTTCTGCAGGAGTTCGGCCGCCGTATGACCCACGCCCTGCGCGCGAGCGACACGGTGGCGCGGACGGGTGGGGATGAGTTCCTGGTGTTACCGGCTCAGGTAAAGGATGTCGCCGGGGCCCGACAGCTTGCGACCCGCCTCATCGACGCGGCGGCCTTGCCAATGACTGTCGGCGGTCAGACCATCCCGGCCGGGGTGTCGATTGGGATCGCCTTCTTCCCCGCCAACGGCAGCGACGCGAAGTCACTCCTCAGGCAGGTCGACCTGGCGATGTATACCGCGAAACGCGGTCGCCTCGGTTTCTTCGTGGCGCCCGGGACGGGGTTGACTCCAGCGCCTGTCGCCGCGTAACGCGATCAGCACGCCGGCTCAAGTCTTCGCTGCGACGTTTCCGGCAAGCGTCCATCCGACAAGCGCATTGGCGTGCCCGTGGCCCATCTTGTACTCGGATTTGAGATACGACACGATGGCCATGTGTTTCTCGATACCTGAGGCGGCGATGATCGCCTGCCACTCGGCTATCGAGCGACCATATTTCGTTTCAATCGAGGGAAAGTAGGATGCCGGGCCGCCTTTCGGCCACGGCGGCGACTGTTCCTTCATGACTCCTCTCCAATAGGGGTTCTTGATTCTACGAACGCCTAATGCCCGGCGTTCAGGTCTCGCAAAGTGCACGAGACGACGGCGGCGCGGGTCTGCCCGGCCTCGAACCTAAGCTCGGTCCCGGTCTTCTGGCGCGCGGCGTGCAGTCCCTGCCCGGGCCAGCTCGCGGCAGGCTCGACAGCAACGACGTATGCCTGGCGGTACCAGGGGTAGCCCGCCGTCGCGCGCGCCTCCAACCAGAGCCACGCATGGGGAAAGGTGCGGACATCCCACTCCAGGTCGGCGGCAAGTGCCAGCTCGGAGTTCGCGAGGCTCGCCCAGCCGCGGTCGAACTCGGTGAGGTAGCCGAAGCGCTCGAGCGGCCGCACCTCCGCCGGCAGGACTCGCAGGTCCACAGTGCCGCCATCGCGACCCTCGGCGTGAGGCCAGCGCGAGGTCACCCCGACGCGCAGGTCGCCATGTTCGGTGTCGTGGTCGTCGTCGGCCACGAAGGTGCGCGCCGCCGTCTCGAGCCTGCATGCCGATGAGAGGAACGGCGCACCGAAAGCCGGGTGATGGCTCCACATCGCGTCGACGGCCGAGCCGCCGACATTGTGCACGGTTTCCCTGACTTCGAGGCGGGCGCCGTTCAGCGTCAGGACCTTGCGGAGCGCAAAGGGCGTGCGGCGGAGCCGGCACGAGAAGGCAACGCTCGGGGCGTCGCCGTCGTCGACGATCTCCCAATCCCACGACGTAAGGCTGGCTTCGCCGTGGAAGCCGATGGGCGCGCCGGCCTCCACGACTGCCGCCCCGCCGTTGGGGAAGATCGTCTGCCAGCCGCCAGGGTACTGGTCGAGGAAGGCGCTGGTCGCGTCGTGGTACTGGGACGGGGCGCCACGGTATGGAAGTCCCCAGGGGCTGGTCCACAGCACGTTGAGCCCCGTCGCCCTCCAGCGGAAGGCGAGGATGTCGGCGCCCTTGCCCGGGACGACGTCCACCTCCGCGGCCGCACTCCGCAGCGTGAGGAGCTCCCAGCCGCGGAAATCACTGACGATGATGCTCGGTTCCGCTCCTGCCTTCATCGGGCAGCGAGACTACCCAAGAAGCGGTTGCGACGGGTCGTCGGGCAGCACGACGAAGCGTGGGTAGTACAACGACTCATCGTCCAGGGCGCGGTCGGCCGTTCGCGCGATCGTCGCGTAGGTGCAGACCAGCCCCGGCCCTTGGAGTTGCGGGTGCGCCTTGCCCGCATAGACGAGGACGTCGGACGCGACCCGCGGTGTCACCAGCCGCTCGGGCCGCGACCACGGACCCTGAAGGGCAGTCGCCTCGCGCCGGCTCATCGAGGCGCGAAGCAGACGGGCGCGCGCCAGCAGCCGGGACGTCAGCGGGTGGCGCTTCAGCACGCGCAGCGCGCGAAGCGCCGGTATCTCATCTACGAGCGGCAGCCACGAGATCGCCTCCACGAGCACGAACGTCTGCCGCGACGGCTCGTGGTGCACCGTGAACTCCGTCGCCGGGTCCTCCACCACCGCTGTCGCGGCGGCCGCGTCAGTGGACCAGCCTGAGCCGCACCACCATTCGGGGTCGTGGAGCCCGTGCTCGATCACGCTCAGCGGCCAGCGGAGCAGGAACGCGAGGCGAGGCCGCCGGAACCCACGGTACCGAGGCCGCCGGCGGATCCGCCCTGGACGCAGCTCGTGGCCGTCACGCCAGCCGTAGGCGTAGAGATGTTCGCCGTGGGTGACAACCCCCGCGCCCGGGATGACCCGGTTGACCGCCGGGGGCGTGTACAGCATCTCGACATGCCATGTGCTGGGCGGACCCTCGACGCCGCGGACGAGAGCCGCCGTCCAGTCGAACACCTCGAAGAACTCGAGCGAGCCCGCCGCCTTCCAGGCGTCGATCACCGTTGGCAGGTCGGGGCGCGCCGAGCGCACCCGCATCAGGAACACCACCACCCCTGCCGGCGTCAGCGTGCCCGCCATGGGCCACAACCAGCCAGAGTCGGCGCCGAAGAACGGCTGGGGGTCGTCGGGCGGGCCGCCGTACCGCATGGAGAGGCGCGCGGTGGTGGGGTCGCTGTCCTCCTGGAGCGCCACCGAGTTGTGCACGAAGCGTGCCGCGCGCCGGTTCGGACCGACGAACGTGTCGCCGAACAGCCACATCGTGCGCCCGCCGCCGAGCGCGACGGAGTACGCGGCATCCGCTCCACGCCAGTTGGGGTCGCGGTGAAAGAGCGCGTCGGCCTCAGGCCAGAGCCGCCCCCGCGCGCGCGAGGCTCTACCGGTCCGCGGCAACCGGGGCGACCTTAGCGCGTGACCCCGCGGTCATCGACGTCTAGGGACGCTCACGTCAACCTGGGGTTCAGCGGGGTCTCGACGGGCTCGCCCTCAGCCGCGCCGGGCAGCCACTGAGCGGCGTCCATGCGGGTGAAATCGGTAAGGGGCATGAGCCTGGCGCCGTCCTCGAAGTAGATGACGGTCATCACTGCGCGCATTTCCTTGGAGGGGTTGGCGGGGGCTCGGTGCAGGGTCCAGCCGTAATGGAAGGTGACGTCGCCGGCCCGCATGCCTGGAGTCTGCACGAGCTCGAGTCCGTGCTCGCGAATGAACTCCTGCAGGTCGGCCTCCGACTTGTCGGAGATGCCATGGCCGGCGAGGCGCTCGGTGCGGTGCGAGCCTGAGGCAAAGCCAAGGCCACCGATCTCGTCCGGGATGTCAACAAGGGGCATCCACATCGTGACCATGTTCTCGGTGTCGAGCGGCCAGAACTGCTGGTCGGTGTGCAGCGGCGTGTAGCCCCCACCTCCTTCCTTGAACAGCGCCTGGTCGTGGTACAGACGCACCGACTCCACCCCCATCAGGTCCGCGGCCACCTGTGCGAACCGGCGCGCCGTGACGAACCGCTTGACCACATCGTCGTGGGTCCACAGGTTCATGATCTGAAGGAAGGCTTTGCCGTAGGTGTCGCGCTCCTCCAGCGGCCGGGTCTCCGTGTTGTGACGCAGCGCCGCCTCCCTTATGACCGGGCCGTAGGCCGCGACCTCCTCAGGAGTGGCGACGCCACGGAGCAGGATGTGGCCGTCGCGCTGGAAGGCCTTCGCCTGCTCAGGCGTGATGTCATAGCGGCTGTCCAGTGCGGGCAGGTCGATGGTCTGTTCGCTCATGGCTACTCCTCTTAACTGGAGGTGCGACCGCTCATCACGGCCACATCGACGAATGAGTGGTGCTCCGGCCCGGACCAGACAACCTGCTGGGCCGGGCGCATGTCGATCGAGGACACCCCGCCCTCCGGCGCGTCGACATTCGGGCTTCGGTCATACCAGGGGAAGTTGCTGCTGCTCACGTCGAGCCGCAGGCGGTGCCCCGCCTTGACCACGTAAGCCGCTGAGCCAAGGTGGATGCGTACGGCAGTCGGCTCGTCCTGGCGCAGCGGCGCCGACTGACGGCCCTCGCAGTAGCGCGTCCTGCAGATGCCGTCGCAGACGCTGTATGCCGTCCCGTCGGCGTGCACGTCGACCAGCTTGGCCGTGAAGTCGGTGTGCGGTGCGCTGGACGAGACCACGAGGTTGGCGGTGACACTCCCGGCGACGACGACGTCCTCCGACAGCGGTTCGCTGTCGAAGGACAGGACGTCGCGCCTGGCCCCGCCGGTGATCCCGTCCTGGCGGCACGGCCCGGCAGGCAGGCCGAGCGATCGTCCGCCCCGGCTGGGAACGGGGTTGGAAGGGTCGTACACGAAGCCTGTCCGGGCCGCGGCGGGTGGCGCCTGGCGGCCCAGCGTCCGCAATTCCGCGCCGAGAAACCAGCGCTCTGGCGCTGAGCCCGGGGGCGGCCACGCAGGCGCCTCACGCCAGCCCGCGTTGTAGCTGAAGTACGTGACGGGGGCCAGGTCGCGGAGGTCGCGCGTGCGGTCGAAGAACCACTCCAGCGACCAGCGGATGTCGAGGTTGCAGCTGAAGCGCTCCGCGTCAGCCGGCCGGGGCAAGTCACCTACCCACCCATCGCCGTGCCCGCACGGGGCGATGACGAGGCGGTGCCGGCGCGCTAGCTCGGGGCTCGACGTGCGCTGGATGTGCTGGAAACCGACTGTGGCGTCGTGGCTCCAGAGGTCGTACCACCCCGCCATCACGAGCACCGGAACGTCGACCGAGCTGGTGACGGGTGGTCCAGCATCGGTGAGCCAGCTGTGCGTGTCGGGCTCCTCGAAGAGCCGCCGCCACATCGCCGTGAACGGCTCTACCCCGGCGAAGCGAGCGGGATCGGAAAGCCGGCCGCCGGTCAGGGCGGGGTGTGCGAGCGAAAGCTCGGTGGAGGTCTCCCAGCGCCCACTGCCGTCGCCGGCGGGTGCCACGACCTGCTCGAACTCGAATGCCGCCGCGTAGAGCTCCGCGCGCAGCGAGTCGGGAAGGCCGGGCGCCTCGGCCGCCTGGCGAGGCAGCCAGTGCGCGGCGAGGGCGAGCTGCAGCGCGCCGCCTTCGCGCAGGCTCATGCCCCGCCAGAACGCGGGCGCCATCATCGGCGCGATGCAGACCAGCCCGCGCGGCCGGCCCAGCGCCATCGCCCACTGCATCAGGCCGGGATACGACAGGCCGCGCCCGGCGACCCGGCCGTCGCACCACGTCTGCTCCGCCAGCCACGCCACCGCGCGAGCACCGTCCTCGACGTCGGTCGCGCCGAGGGCGAACTGGCCCGTTGAGCCGAACCGGCCGCGGACGTCCTGGTCGACCAGGGCAACGCCGGCGCCCGGGAGGGCGGACGGGTCGGGGAACACGTTCTCGCGCCCGTAGGGGGTGCGGAATAGCGAGGCCGGGACCGGAGCATCGACGGCAGGCAGCTCGACCTCGGTCGCCAGCCGCGCGCCATCGACCGGCACCTCTTCACGGAAGCGCCGCGCCAGCGGGGCGCTCAGCTCAGCCAAGCGCAGGTCTCCGGGGGCAGGGTCAAGGTGCCGCCGGCGGCCTCAACCCCGGGCTTGCTCGACACGAGGACGCGCGTCTCCCGGACTGTCATCCGCCGGGCCTGGCGCGACGTGTTGAGGGCGCACAGCACCTCGCCCCCGGGCGCCCGGCGCCGGAAGGCAATCAGATGGCGGTCGCCATCGAGCCAGGCGAGCTCGCCCTGGGCCCCGGCAAACGTCTCTCGGCGCAGGCGCAGGACACGCCGATACCAGTTGAGCTGCGACGCCGGGTCCGCGAGCTGGCGGCTGATATTGCGAGTCGCCGCGTCGGGCGCGAAGGGCAACCACGGCTTCCCGGTGGTGAAGCCAAAGCCAGGTGCCTCCGGCGACCACGGCATCGGGGTGCGGCACCCGTCGCGGCCCACCACCGCGCCTTCGGAGCGCGCGAAGATCGGGTCCTGGCGTCGCTCCGGCGGGACGTCAACCTGCTCCGCCCCGATCTCCTCGCCCTGGTAGATGTACGGTGACCCCGGCAGCGCCATCACCATCAGGGTGACCGCGCGGCCGCGCGCCCGCCCCCTGGCACCGCCGCCGAACCGCGTGGCGTGCCGGGTGAGGTCGTGGTTCGACAGCACCCACGTCGGTGGCGCCCCCGCCTCCCCCATCAGCCGTAACCCCTCGACCACGTTGTACTGGAGGTGGTCGGCGCGGAACCGCGAGCCGGCGAACGCGAAGTTGAATGCCTGGTGCAGGCGCTCGGGGCCGACGTAGCGGGCCACGCGGCGCTGGTCGAAGAGAAAGACCTCGCCCACCATCATGCGCTCGCCCGGGTACTCGTCGAGATGCCGGCGCCAATCGCGGTAGACCTCGAGCACCTCGGGCTGATCCCAGCTGTGCTTCTCCTCGAGGGAGTGGTACTGCGTCCCCGCCACCACCGTGAGGCCGTCCCGCACCGGGTTGTCGCGGAGCTCGGCGTCTTTGAACAGGCCGTGCGCCACGTCGATGCGGAACCCGTCGACGCCGCGGTCCAGCCAGAAACGCAGGATGGACGCGAATTCCTCGTTCACGACGGGGTTGCGCCAGTTGAGGTCGGGCTGCTCAGGCGCGAAGAGGTGGAGGTAGTACTGGCTGCCGTTCGGCTCGCGCGTCCACGCCGGGCCGCCGAACACTGACGTCCAGTTGTTCGGCGGTTGCCCGCCCGGACGGCCGTCGCGGAAGATGAAGCGGTCGCGCATCATGCTGCCCGGGTCGGAGATTGCCTCCTGGAACCAGTCGTGCTCGCTCGACGTGTGGTTCGGCACGATGTCGACGATCACGCGCAGGCCGAGCCGGTGTGCCTCCTCCAACATCCGGTCGAAGTCGTCAAGGCCGCCAAACAGAGGATCGACCTCGCGGTAGTCGGCGACGTCATAACCATGGTCTGCCATGGGCGAGCGGTAGAACGGCGTGATCCAGACGGCGTCGACGCCGAGGTCAGCGAGGTACGGCAGGCGCTGGCGGATGCCCACCATGTCGCCGACGCCGTCACCGTCGCTGTCCATGAAGCTGCGGATGTAGACCTGGTACACGACCGGGTCTCTCCACCAGGGCTCAGTCATCCTCTTTCATCAGGTCGAGGGACACCTTCCTGGAGCCCGCTTTCAGCACGCACGTGGCAGCGGTGTCGCTGTCCACGTTGTGGCAGCTCCACACGGGGTGGCCTGTCATGAACTTGGCCGTGAAGGTGGTCTCGCGCGCCGTGTCATCGACCTCGGTGTCAGCGCCGTTGAGCTTGATGTCGTTGCCGGCGACCCGCAGGTTGTACTCGTTGCCGTTCGCATCTGTGCCCTGGTACACGCCGTCGGAAAGAAACGCGCCGCCCTGGGCGCCGCAACCGACCGCGAGCAGCATGGGGATGACCAGGCTGACGGGCACGAGGCGGGTGAGGCGGTCGCCTCGCAACAGCCGCACCATCAACTCGGCTTCGCCTGGTTGATGATCGTTGTGAGGTTCTCATCGAAGGCGGCGCCGTAGCGGGTGCCGCCGGTGCACTGACGCGCCTCCTGCACGATGAAGCCGCCGTAGCCGGTGGCGACATTGAATTCCAGCGAGTAGCTCACGGACTCGGACGGCCCCGTCGCGCCCTCCGTGCCGGTGACCTCCCAGGTGTCCACGGCGGCGCCGCAGGCGTTGACCAGCATGCGCTTCACGACCTGGCCGGAGAAGGTGTAGGTCGTGGCGTGGACCGGGTCGGTGGCCGCGGACTGCCAGCTGGTGCCGGGTGTGGCCGGCGTCTGGAGCAGCTTCAGCCCGGCCGCGAAACTCACGCTGTAGCCCTTCGAATCGGCGATCGACATCAGGTCGAGCTCACCGGTTTCGACCGTGCCGGCCGCCGTGTAAGTCGCCTGGAAGGAGCGCTGCGTGGTCACTCCAGCAGTGACGTCGGTGACTGTGAAATGGTAGGTCTGGTCGGCGCCGCTGCTGGACTGGCTGGCGTCGGTCACGGTGACCACGGAGGGCCCGGGATTGGCGCCGTTGATCGTGCCGATGTTCCGGAAGGCGAACCGTCCGTTCACCGCTGTGGTCACGATGGAGGGCGTGGCGGGACGAGCCGGCGCGGCGAAGGGCGACAGGGCCGGGCACGGCGGTGCGGAAGGCGCTGGGGCTGGTGGTGGAGGCGTGGGGACGACCGGCTCCTCCGTCGGGGGCACGATGGCGATGCCATTACCGAGCGGGATGACGGGCACCGGCACCGGCGACACCGCGGGTGACGGTGCAGCGGCGGCCGGCGGCTGGGCGTGCAGCAGGATCGGCACAGGTACAGACTTCATGCTCAGGTCCTTCTGCGTCGTGGGGCCGCATCCGGCCAGCCAGAGCGAGGCGACGAGGAAGACAGTGAGGCGCCCGGTCTTCATCTACTTCCCTCCCCTTCCCCACGCGATCAGAGTGATGAGGACGTTGGCGTAGTCGTTCTCGTCGGTGCGGAGCGTGAGCATCTCGTAGGTGTGCTCGCGTGCCGGGAACCACATGAAGACGCGCACGTCGGCGCGGTCCTGCTCACCCACCCACACGCCGTGCACCTTGTAGAACTTGAAGTGACCGTTGCCGACCCCGCTGCGAACCTCGTGCCTGACGTGGATCTTGGTGTCCTGCACGTCGGGCCGAAAGACGCCCACCTGGACGAGGCCGCGGACCACGTTGTCGCGGACGAGGGAGTAGACCAGGCCCTTGTCGACCTCGCTGTGCGGGTCGCGGTCGCGGAAGACCTTCTCCGCCGCGGGCTCTTCGCGGGTGGTGAAACCTGCGAGGTTCGCGGGCACGACGTCCCGGGGCAGTGGGTGTGGCTGCATCGCGTTGGCAGGCTCACCGCAGCCTGCGAGCGCGCCGATGATGAGCATCGCCGTCGCGAACGCGCGCGCCAGGCCGGGCCGCGACCCGCGCCCGGCATCCTTGCCGGCGGCCGTCCGCCAGAGGTTCGGCAGGCTGGCGTCGTAGGGCTCGCGCAGCGACGCGCGGGAGCCGAGCGCGAGGATGCGGTTCACCGGGGTCTGGGCGCGGGCGAGGCGGCGTCGGACGGAGGTTGCCAGCTCTCGCGCATTGACGACGTCGTCGGGGTGCAGGTCCCGCGCCAGGTCGCCCCAGAGGGCACGAGTGGTGAGCCAGGCCAGCTCCTCGTGCTCGGCGTCCTCCTCGATGCGGTCGAGGAACTCGAGCGGCGTGTCGTTCATGTTGCCGGCGTTGAGGTCGGTTGCGGCGTCGCGGAACTCCGCGTATTCCACGGCGACCTGCTGCGGCAGGCCGAGACCCCGTGCCCACCGCCGCCGGGCCCGCCGGCGCAGCAGTTTGAGGGGCCATGGGTACAGGAACAGCGCGACGACGATGGCCAGCACGAAGGGCGCCGCCACCGCGACCCAGTAGCGCACGACCTCATAGGCAGCGAGAGGGTTGTCGAGGCTGAAGGGGACGTAGATTTCAGCCTCGATGTCGTCGCTGGCCCGGACCTGCACGTTGCGGTTCTTGTCAGCCTGGTTGAGGGTGGCGCGCGCCTGCGGCGGAACGCCGAAGATCGGCACCCAGCCGTAGCCCTCGAAGTAGACCTCGAGCCAGTTGGCCCCGTCGCGGGGATGAATCTCGTAGCCGCCGGCCACCTGCTGGCCGCCGTAGTAGCCGAACGCCAGCCGGGCGGGTACGCCCGACCACCGCGCGAGGAGCACCTCGGCCGCGGTGATCTCGAAAGGCGTCCCTTCTCCGCCGGCCAGCATCTGCTCGACTCGTGACGCCGGCACGTCCACCGGCTGGCCCGCGCCGCCGGCCACGACCTTCTCATACAGCCGGGCACGCATGTACTGCAGGCGTTCCCACCGGTTGGTCGGGGCCTTCGAGAGAAGCTCTTGCACTGCGGTGGGCGGCGCCGGGGCGCTGAGGTAGTCGCGGAACGACGGCGGCGCGGCGGTGGCCGAGGCCAACTGCTCGCCGCCCGGCGACGCGGCTGCGGTGACGGTGTACTTGAACCCTTGTGGTGCGACCACGTCGACGACGTGGAAGGTCTGGCTGCGGGGGTCGTACGCAAGTCGCGGACCGGAGAAGTGGATGGCGACGGGGTCTCCCGGGGTTGGCAGGCTGTGCCCGCCTGCCTGCTGGACGACGAATGTGTAGTCACGCGTCGTTGTGTTCTCGTTCGCCACCTTCGCGCTCGCGTCAAGGGTGCGGAAGGAGCCAGGCTGGTATGGCGGAAGCAGCAGCGCGTTGTCCTGGTACACGTCAAGAACCCCGACGCGCCACGGGCCCTTGTTGTCGCCCTGCACGGTGAACAGCGGGCGGTCTTTGATGGTCTTCAACGCGACCGCCTTGGGTCTCTCTGGTTCGGCCACCCGGCTGTGCACCGGTTCCGGGAAGAGGGCGTTGCTCTGGTTCAGGGCCACCAGCGCCACCACCAGGGCGGCGAGGGCGCCGGCGCCACGGGCGTTGCGCCGGACGGCGAAGCCGCGCGAGACGTCCGCCTCGGAGCCGATCTCAGCCCCCGATAGCACCATCAGCGCACCGATCACGCACACGAGCGCCACGATTCCGCTGAGCAGCTGTCCGTCCTGCGGCTGGAGCAGCGCCGCCCCCGCGACCACCGGCAGGGGCAGCATGAGGCTGAGGCGCGGCCGCGAGGTCGAGAGCGTCAACAGCGCGGTGGCCCCCGCGACGCTGGCGAGAAGGAGCACGGCGATGAACCGCCAGCCCGCGTCGAACGCAATCGGCGGTTCGAGGAGGCCGCCGTTCGAGATCGCAGCCACCACCGAGTCCGGCAGGGTGGCTCCCTGGGCGGCGGGCACCGCCGCGATGGCCGCGGCGACGAGCGCGATCGGCGCCAGGGCATAGTGCAGGGCCTGCGGGCGGCGCAGCCTGAAAGAGAGCCAGACGACCCCCGTCCCCACGATCACCGCCGCGAGACAGATGAGCTTCGCTTCGAGCCCGCGGAACAGGCCACTGACCATCCACGCCGCAGCGGCGGCGGACAGCCCCGACGCCAGCATTGCCGCGTTGACCGGCAGCCGTCCCTCGCCTTCGGCGGCGGACAGCACCGCCGCGGTCGCCGGGCTGGCTTCCGTGGCCAGCTGCTCCCTGTCGACGCTCATCGCCTGCCCGCCCCCAGCTCGCGGGCGAAGACGGCGTCGAGGGGCTGCCGCGGGCGGAGCTGGACCACCTGGCAGCCGAGCGCCGCCGCGCGGCTCAGGCTCGCGGGATCACTCTCCTCCCAGAGGAGCGCGACGAGCTCAACGGCGCCGCCGCGGTCGAGGAGCAGCTTGAGCCGGGCGGCCCCGGCCTCGTCCAGGTGGGGCGTGACGACGACGTTGTGCGCGTCGCGCCGGGGGTCCGCGATCATGCGGGTGATCGCCTGGTCGAGCCGATCGCCAGTGGGCTGGACGCGGGCGAGGAGGTCGAGGAAAGGCAGCACCGCGGCGGCGCCGCGCAGGCCGGCCGCGAGGCGCGCTCCGTTCGTCTCGAGGGTCACGGCGAAGCCGTCGCGCAGGTGACGAACGCCGAGGGAGGCGACCGTCCGGACCGCAGCCTCGAAGGAATCGCTCGGGTCGCCGGGGCTGTGGTAGACGGCGTCGGTGTCGAGCACGAGCGTGACGCGGTCCGTGATGCCCTGCTCGAACTCGCGCACAAGGACGCGGCCACTGCGGGCGGTCGCGCGCCACACGATCCGACGCGTGTCATCGCCGGGGCTGTAGTCCCGCATGCCGTAGAACTCGAAGCCGCTCGACCATGGCTTCGACACAGGCGGCCGCACTGGCGGATCCTCCCACTGGCGCGTGAGCGGCCGGTCGTCGACATGCTCTGTGGTGGGGTGAACGATGACCTCCTGCGCGGGCGCCAGCTCGACCTCGTGGCGGGTGAAGCCGAAGGGGTCGGTCCACACGGCCACGAGTGGCCCAACCTTGTACACGCCGCGCAGCGCCGGGGTCATCGAGTACGTATGCCTCGCGGTCTCGCCCCCGGCAACGGTGTCGATCGACATCCGGCGGGGGCGGCCGAGGTGCGGGTGCAGCTGCTCCTCCAGGAGGATCGCGCTGACCCGGCGCGTGGCTGCGAGCTCGAGCTCGACATCGACCCGCTGCCCCTCCCTGATCCTGGCCGGCAGGTCACTGCGGCGCCCCGTAAGCGCGCGCCGCTGCCGGCCGAGCAGGTAGCCAAGGCCGAGCGCCGCGACCGCGCCGTAAGCCATCAGGAAGAGCGAGCGCCCACCGATGTACGCGGCGACGAGCCAGCCGACCGCGGCGAGCACGAGGAGCAGCACGCCAGTGGCGGTGATGCCGACCACGCGCATGGCGCGGGCCAGCGCCCCGGGTGCGCCGAGCGCCGACGTGCGGCCAGTCAGCCGCCGTCGCATCTCCAGGCGCCCGCGCTGCAGGCGCCGCGACAGCTCAGCCAGCGGCGCCCACCAGCTGCGCCCGACCCACGAGTGGCGCGTTGACACGCGACACGACGCGCTCGAGCAGTCTCTCCACGCTCTCCCCGCGCAGGGTGGCCTCGGCGGTGAGCACGAGGCGGTGAGCCATGACGGGGTACAGGAGCGCCTTGACGTCGTCGGGATAGACGTCCTCGCGCCCGCTGGCCGCTGCCATCACGCGGGATGCCCAGAGCAGCGCGAGCGACGCCCGCGGGCTCGCGCCCAGCTGGAAGCTCTGCTCCTCTCGGGTCGCGCGGCAGAGGTCGATGATGTATCGCGACACCTGCTCGCTGACCGTGACGTCGGAGGCCCACGCGATCATCTCCGTCACCTCGTCGCCATCGGTGACGGGCTTGAGCCGGTCGATCGCCGGGGTCTTGCCGTTGGCCAGCAGGATCTGCGCCTCCGCATCTGCGTCGGGGTAGCCGATCGAGAGCTTGAGCAGGAAGCGGTCTAGCTGCGCCTCCGGCAGAGGGAAGGTGCCGGCCAGCTCGATTGGGTTCTGCGTTGCCAGCACGAGGAACGGCCGCGGCAACAGGTGGGTGGTCCCGTCGACCGTGACCGACCGCTCGGCCATCGCCTCCAGCAGCGCCGACTGCGTCTTCGGGGTGGCGCGGTTGACCTCGTCGGCCAGCAGGATGTTGGCGAAGATCGGACCGCCTCGGAACTCGAACGTGCCCGTCCTCTGGTCGTAGATCGCGCTTCCCGTGATGTCACCGGGGAGCATGTCCGGCGTGCACTGGATCCTGCCAACCTCGGCGGAGATGGAGCGGCCGATGGCGCGCGCGAGCATTGACTTGCCGACGCCGGGGATGTCCTCGAAGAGCACATGACCCTCGGCGAAAAGCGCGACCAGGGCAAGGCGAACCACTTCGGGCTTGCCCTTGATCACCTGCTCGACGTTGTTCGCGATGGCTTCGAAGCGGCGATGAAACTCGGTCGAGTCCATCTTGGCGCGGGTCGGCATCTCTCACTCCTCCGGGCGCGCGGTGGCGCCGATTGCTGTCTTCTTGATTGACGTTCCCAGGTAAGCGGCCGCGACGCGGTCGTCGGACAAGACTTCGGTGGGGCTCCCCTCGGTGATGACACGGCCGAGGTCCATGGCAACCAGGCGGTCGCTGACCGCACTGATGAGCTTCATGTCGTGCTCGATCACAAGCAGGGCTGCCCCGGTCTCCTGCTGGAGGCGGCTGAGCAGCGGGCCCATCTCCTGCGTCTCCGTCTGGGCCAGCCCCGACGACGGCTCGTCGAGCAGGATGACCTCGGGCTCGGTGGCGGCGACGACCGCCATTCCCAGCACGCGGCGCGTGCCGGTTGAGAGCTCCACCACGAACCGGTCGGCGAAGGCCTGTAGGTTGAAGGTCTCGATCAGCCGGTCGGCGCGGCGGGCCAGGAGCGTCTCACCATGGCGGGTGGCCGGCAGCCACGTCGCGGTCATCACTGCGTAGCGGGCGCGCACGAGCTTCTCCAGCGCCGTCACCAGCGTCTCGCGCACGGTCATAGTCGGGAAGAGCGTCGAGTCCTGGAACGCGCGGGTCAGTCCCGCCCGCGCCCTCGCGTCGGGAGACCACAGGGTGATGTCGCGGCCGGCCAGCTGCACCTGCCCCGTGTCGGCGCTGACGAAGCCCGAGATGGCGTCGAAGAGCGTGGTCTTGCCCGCGCCGTTGGGGCCGATGAGGCCGAGGACCTCGCCGCGGGCGACGTGCAGGCTGACGCCGTCGAGGGCTTTGACCCCGCCGTAGCTCGAGCTCAGGCCCTTGACCTCGAGGGCGATGTCCGGCGCGGTGCCAGTCGCGCGCCGCGGACCGGCGCCCGCGGGCACGGTCGACCCTTGCGCGCCGCCCCGCAGGAAGACCGAGCGGAGCAGGTCCTGGCGCGTGCGCAGCTCCGCGGCCGGGCCCGAGAAGCGCACCTCGCCCTTCTCCATGAACACCGCGCGGTCCGCGACCCGCAGCGCGAGCTCCACCGACTGCTCCACCATCAGGACCGTCGTACCGGCGGCGCGGATCTCCTGGAGCACGCCCAGAAGCTGCTCGACGACGGCGGGCGCGAGGCCGAGGCTCAGCTCGTCGATGAGCAGGAGCCGCGCCTCCATGACAAACGCCTGCGCCAGCGAAAGCATCTGCTGCTCGCCGCCGCTGAGCGAGCCGGCCTTCTGGTTGAGCCGCTGCTTGAGCACGGGGAAGAAGTCGTCGAGGACTCGCCGGCGGCGCGCGGCCACGGAGTCCGCGTCGCGTGCGAGCCAGTCAGCGAGGGCGAGGTTCTCGGCCACCGTCATCCCGGGGAAGACACCGCGCCCACCGGGCATCAGCACCACGCCACGCCGCGCGATGTCGTATGGCGGCGTGTGCGTGATGTCGTCGCCGTCGAAGAAGATCGCCCCGTTGGAGGCCTCGGTCAGGCCGGTGATGGCGCGCAGCAGCGTCGACTTGCCCGCGCCGTTGGTCCCAAGCAGCGCGACGAGCTCGCCCTGGTCGACGTCGAAGTCGACGTGGAAGAGCACCTGCACGCCGTCGTACTCGACGTCGACGTCGCGGCAAATGAGCACCTTGCGGCTCTCGCCGCGACGATGCTTTGCGGCCTCCTCGGCCGCGGCGTTCGCGGCCCGGGCGGCGCGCCGATCGTTCTCCACCTGGCCGCCGGCCGAAATGGTGAGGATCGCGCCGACGACGAACACAGGTGCTGTGATCACCATCGCTGCGGCAAAGCCGATGTTCTGCTCGATCGCTGCAACCACCGGGATGAAGGCGAGACCAACCAGTCCGAATAAGCCCTTCAGCTGCATCCCCAGTGTCCGGACTCGGGCGGGAATGATCGTCGACTCGATGGCACCGGATGCCGCAGCCGTTGGTGCGTTCACGAGGGCCACGGTGAACAAAAGACCGAAGACGATGATGGGTACCGCGAAGACAGCCATAAGTAGGAACGCGACCATGTCGACTGCGAGCAGCACCCCGATTAGCGTGAGGACGCGACCGGGCCGATAGCTCATAAGCGAGTCGATCAGCGGGGCAAACAGGAAGAGCCCAAGGATGCTCCCGACGGTTGTCACGCCGGAGACAAAGGCGCGCGTGCCGATGCTGAAGTGAAGGGTGTCTGCCATGTAGAAGAGCAGGATCGTGTAGATGCCGCCCGCACCGAACACGACCATGGGCTGCGCGTACCAGAGCCGGCGCAGGGTCTTGATGCCGGCGCAGATTCGCAGGGTTTCGGCAACGCCGACGGGTGGTGGTTCCTCGAGGCCTTCCACTGCTGGGGCCCCATCCATCTGTCCCCGGCGTGGCTCTTTGAGGAAGATCAGTGCGGTACCGACGACGAGCGAGGGAATGGCGAGGGCGACGTAGGTCGGCCGCCAGCCCAGGCGCTCACCGAGCACACCGACGAGGGCGAGGCCCACCAGGCCAGCAGTGATGGTCACCAGCGACTGGAAGGACAGCACGCGACCGCGCGAGTCGGGCGGATAGTAATCGGCCAGGAGGGGGGTGGTGATTGGGAAGTTGGGCGCACTGATGGTGTTGCGCGCTATCTGGATGCCGAAGAAGGACAGCGAAGAGTGGACTGTGGACATCAGGATCGTTCCGATGCCGAACCCGGCATTGCCGACGACGAGCATCCTGGTGCGCGGCAACCGGTCTCCGAGATAGCCGGCGACCGGTGCGAGGAGCTGCGAAAAGATCGTGACCGCACTGAATATCGTCACGAACAGAACGAGGCTGATCCCGAGATCGCGTCGCATTTCCGGGTACAGGATCGACAGCTGGCCCTCGATGGCGCCAAAGCTGCCCGTGATCACGATGAGCAGCAACGGCCAAGGGCTCTGGCCACCCGTGAAGGTACGGGGATCCAGTCGACGCGTGTAGTCGCGAAAAGCCTCGCCACGTGCGCGCTCGGCAACGACATTGCCGCCGCCGACGTAATCAGGCTTCGGCTTCCCCGCGAGCTGCTCGCGCACGGAAGGGATCAGCCGACGTGGGGCGGCGGCCACCTCGTCGGCAATAGCTTCGCGGTCCGCTTGCCTGACTTCCACGGAAGGTTCCGCCGTCTGCGTCATCGGCGCGCCCTCGGCTCGATGAACGCGACCTTGCGGATGCGCGGCAACCCTGGGACACGGTAGCGAATGGGCACGAACGCGGTTCCGCCGCCGCGCAGCAGCTTAGGCGCGATCGGCATCCGCTCGGTTACGCCGAGGCGCCGCCCCACCAGCGACGGCACGTCGATGTGGTGTCGATCGGCAACCCGGCGCAGGAATGCGTCTCGCGCCGCGAAGACCAGCTGCGTGAGCCCGCCGGGCGAGAGGGCGAGGATGAGCACGAGCACAACCGCCGCCCCGACGTCAGGACCTGCGGTGCCGACCGCGGACAGTATCGGTAGGGCGCCCAGGTACAGACTGCCGAGTAGCGGGCCCGAGACGGCGCCGAGCCCGCCGACGATGACCATCATGAACATGCGCTCGCTGACCTCGGCGGAGAAGGACCCCGCGCGCACGCCATGCTGCTCGAACGCGAAGAGCGCGCCGGCCAGGGCCGCGATGAACCCCGACACTGCGAAGATCTCAACCTTGGCCAGGAGTGGCGCGATGCCAAGGGCCTGGGAGGCACGCTCGTTGTCGCGGCCCGCGATAACGGCGCGTCCCGTGCGGCTGCGCCTCATCCCGAGGACCGCGCCGACGACGAGCAGCGTGATGATGACGCACAGGTAGTAGAAGACGCGCTCGTCCTCGAGGTCGAGGCCGAGGAGGGCAGGCCGGTCGAGGCGATCCGGCAGGAGGCGCCCACCAAGCGATGGCGAGATGAGCAGGCTGGCCACGGCGACGGCAAATGCCAGTGAGGTCACCGCCAGGTAGAGGCCCCGGATGCGCAGGCTGGGCAACCCGACGATGACCGCCACCGCCGCGCCGGCCAGGGCCGCGCCGAGGACCGCGATCGGCATGGGCCAGTTCAGGTTGGCGGCGAGCACGGCCGCGACCCACGCGCCGACCCCCACGAACCCGAACTGGCCCAGGCTAATCTGTCCCGCCCAGCCGGCGACGAGCAGCAACGAGAGACCGACCATCCCGTAGATGGCCAGTGTGGTGATGCCCTCCAGGTCGCCCGGCGCGCTGACGAGAGGCAGAGCTACGAGCACCACCACGATGGCGGCGACGAGCGCCCGCCGTGCCCGCTTGACAGGGAGGACGTTGCGCAGTTGCGGAGGAGTGGGACGGACCTCGCGCACCACGCGCCATACGGCTGCGTCCGGGTCATAGCGCGATGGCGCCCCGCGCGGCCGCAGCAGGAGCGCCACCAGGACGATGACAAAGAGCGCGCCATCCACAAGGCTGGTGTTCTGGAACCCGGCGAAGAACGCCTGGTCGAGACACGAGAGCGCGAAGGCCGCGGCGAGGGCGAGGGGGACGCTCTCCATCCCGGCCAGGATCGCCGCGACGAGCACCCGCACCATCAGGCCCGCGGTCGCGCTACCGCCGGTGGTGCCCCCGGCAGCCATCCCCTGCAGGATCGCTGCCAGGCCCGCCAGCGTCCCGGCCAGCAGCCACACCTGGGCCTGGACCATCGCCTCGTTAATGCCCAGGCTGGCGGCACGTTCGCGATCCTCTGCCGTCGCGCGCACCGCGCGGCCCGCGCGGGTGAAGCGCAGGAACGCCACAACGAGCAGGAGCGCGACCAGCGCCGCCGCGATGGCCAGCACTTGCCCAAAGTCGAGCAGCACGCCGCCAACGGCGAGATGCATCACCACCGGTGGCGTGAGGTTCGCTGAGTTCAGGAGCGCTCCGCCGCCACGCTGGGGATCGAACAGCGCAGGTAGGAGAGACGCGGCCGCCGCGGTGAGGGCGGTCCCCAGGGCGAGGGTTGCGACAGTGGAGACATACCGCGGCGCCCCCCGCAACAGGCGGAGGACGAGGAATACCAGCAGGCCCACGAGTGGTGCGGCCAGCAGCGACAGGAAGGCGGACACCCAGTACTCGGCTGGTCGGAGCCACCGGTTGCCGAGGCATTCCGGGCAGACGCCGTACACGAAGAAGACCAGGTAGTGGTGGCGGACGAGCTCGCTGAAGAGCGTTGCACTCACGGCCCCCATCTGGACCTGCGCGAAGTTGATCACGCGGCTGCTTTGGTAGACGAGCACCACACCCATCACCGCCAGGCCGGTGCCGGCACCGAAGGCCAGGCCGAGTGCATAGGTGCCGACACCCGCGTGGGGCAGCACGCTCGGGATGAGCAGTACCGCGACGACGATGGCCGCGGAGACCAGCGTCGTCCTCGCCTGGACGGCGCCCACGTAGGTGCGCAGCCGACCGAGGTTCATGCGCCCACGCTCGCTGGCGTGAACAGCTCCGCGCCCCGCGCGAAAAGGGCGCCCTCGCCGGCCAGATCGAGCACGGCGGCGGGGAGGTTGTCGGCCTCGAAGCACGCCTCGATCTGCCCGCGCGTGGCCACGAGGACGGCGTCCAGCTCTCGCTCCCGGTCCCGGTCCATTAGCTGAACCAGCTCCTCCGGGCTGACGGTCGGGGCTGCGCCGGGGCCCTGCCCCGCGCCCGTCAGCTCGACGACCGCGCCTTCGCGCACGCTCGCCCGAAGGCCGAGCAGGAGTGCCGGACCGTCGTAGACGAGCAGCGCCAGGTCGAGGTCGCCATGCCGGGCGAGGCAACCGGCGATGGGGGCCCACGCATCGGCCGGGGGCTCCGGCGCCGTGAGCACCGCGGGGCTCTCCCAGAAAGCGCGCTGGCAGGCGCGGAAGTAGCTCCACTGCGTGAGGTCCGGCGCCGCGGCGGCATCGAGCGCCTCGCCCAGTGCCGGGCGGTGGCGGTCATCCAACAGCACGACGCGCTTCACGTCCGCCTGGTGCAGGAGAGTCGTCGCGGCGTCCGGGTCGTCCAGCCGCAGGGCGGCGACGGCCGGGCCCGCGTTCTCGGCGTTCACCGTCGCCAGCACGCGCGTGCCGTCATGCCGCACCCAGAGCCAGCGGGCGTCGCGTGCCTGGCGCGCCGCCGCCAGGTCGCACAGCCAGGCGAACCCGTCCGGGTCCAGGTTCGTGACGTGCACCTGGGGCGAGATCATGCCGCGAGCTCCCACACGGCGGCGCCATACGCAGGAAGCGTCGTGTCATGGGTGGTGCGCGTCTCGCCGGGTGTGGCCTGGCGGACCGGCCAGAGGGCGCGCCATCGCGCCGCGGTCTTGACCGTGGTCGTGACCCGCACCTCCGCGTCGGACTGGTTGAGGAGGCCGACGACTTCGCGATCCGGGCCGCGCCAGCGGAAGACCTCCACGGCCGCGTCGGACACCTCCACGCCGGGCGTGGGCAGGTAGGCGGCGAGGTCGGATGGATGGTGCAGGCGGGTGAACTGCGGGGCCCTCGCGAGCGGGGCGAGCCGCTCGTCGGCCCTGGGCAGGCTCGGCCCGGCGCAAACGCGAACGCCACGCTCCGCGGCCGCGGCCAAGGTGTCGACGGCCGCGGCGTCAAGCAGCTCCAAGACGGGTACGGCAACGACCGCGTATTGCGCCAGCGGCGGCGGCGACGCGCTGACCGCGAGGCCGCAATCCAGACCCGCCTCACGGATCACCTGCCGCAACGCGCGCTGCCATCGCCGTGCCTCACCCGCGACGGCACCCGGGTCACCAAGGCCGAGCTCGAACGGCATCACCTCGCGGTAGGCCGGCACGATGTCGCCGAGCACCGCACGCGCCGCCTCGCGGCGCAGCTCAGCGCGAGGCTCGAGAAGCAGCACGGCCGTCTCGCGTTCGAGCTCGTCGAGGCGGGCTTCCGCCACGAAGGCGGTGAAGCGGCGAAAGAACGACGCGTGCGGTTCACGGACGCTACCGCCGTTGTCCAGCGGGCTGCCGTACCACCGGTCGCGATCGGCCAGCATGTAGAAGTTGCCGCCCTGGGCGCCCGCCAGGAACGCCGCCATCGTCACCATCTCCTGGTCGGTGGCGCGGATGCCGGCCGGGATGAGCCACGGCAGCGAGATCCAACCCGAGCCCAGCTCCGGGAAATGCGGCAGGCGCGAGGTCGTGGCGACATGCCGGGCGACGTCGGTAATCCAGCGTCCACCCTTGCGCGACGAGTACGCGTCGACGCCGGCGACCTGGATCGCACCACCTGCCTCGAGTGCGCGCTGGTCCATCGGTGTCTCCGTGCGCGCGTAATCGTTGTGGAAGAGGAGCGACTCCTCGAAGCCGGACTCGCGGAGTTCGCCCGCCAGCTCGGAGAGGGTCTCGCGCAGGTGGTGCTCGCGGAACAACACCCATTCCAGCCGTCGCAACTCGGACGGGTCACTTCCGTCTCGCGGCGGCTCGAGCCCCTCCGGGTTCGCCGCGTTCGTGCCATATGCACGGTTCACGGCGTCCAGCGAGCCATGCAGCTCGAGGACGAACGCGCGCCACGCCGCGATCGCCTCCGGGTGATAGTCCAGGGCGAAGGCGTGCGCCTGGAAGAAGAAGCCCATCTCGTTGTCGACCTGGACGGCGACGATGGGTCCGTGCGGCGCCTGGAGCCCCGCGAGCCGCTGTCCCACCGCGGTGTACCAGCGGCGGACCTCGGCGCGGAACGCGGACGATGCGTAGGACGGCACGGGGAAGAAATGGCTTGCGCTGGGCAGGATGTAGGGACGGCCGCTGCAGCGCAACCCCTGGCACTCGGGGCGCGAGACGATGTGGCGCGGGTACCCGTGCGTCGCGAGCTCGGCGCCGCACGCCGGGCCCGGGCGGATGCTGGCGCGCAGCCCGCGAGCGTGCGCCAGCTCGAGGAAGCGCGCGACGTCCAGCGCGCCGGAGAAGTCGAGCGAGCCGTCCGCCCGCTCGTGCACCTCCCACGGCACATAGGTGTCGATCATGTTGAGGCCGAGGTCGAGCACCCCGTCCAGGACGCGTTCCCAATCCCGGGGGTCGTGGCGCCAGTAGTGAACGCTGCCGGACAGCCAGCGGAAGCGCTCGCCCTCGGTGCGCAGCAATCCTCGGTCTACGGCGATCGCGCTCATGGGTCGCAAGGCCTCCCCTGGAAACCTGTCGTCCCGCTGGTGTTGACCGAGCCGTAGCCACCAAGCGCGACCCGGGCGCCGTGGTTGACATAGCACCACGTGGCTGCGGTGTACGTGTACGGTCCTGGGGTCGAGGGGTCGTACCAGATCAGCGCCGCGTCCTTGACCATCGTGTGGTCGCCGTTGAAGCCGACTCCGCCCTCGTAGTACGGGCTTGACGGGTTGGGGAAATGCGCGCGCTCCAGCCCCGCGGCAAATGTCTGGGGCGTGAGAATCGGTCCTGCCATCTGGATGCCCGCCGCGAGCACCAGGAGCTGGTTGTAGTCCTGCTGGCACCCGATCTCACTGAAGGGGCTCTGCTGGAAGTTGAAGCTCGGGTTGGCAGCGTGCTCCGCCCAGTAGCAGGGCATGTCGGCCAGCGGCTGCCACTTGTTCCAGAACGACACACCGATGGTGTGGCTCCACTGCTGCTCGGGCTGGTTGTGGCCCTGTGGTGGCTCGTAGTCGTTGGTGCCGAACGTGGAGATGACCCACTCGGGTGAGTAGTTCTGCCCCGTGGCGCCCTCCATCATCGCCTGGGTGGTCTGCGCGTGACAGACGCAGATAACGGTGGTGACGTGGTCCGCGTTCAGTTGCACCGCCGCGGCTGATGCCTCCTGCACGACGTTCTGGTCGGTCGGGTAGGCCGTGGTGTAGTCGACCTCTTTGCGGTCTTGCGAGGCCACCTGGATGCCACAGGCCTGCAGCTTGTTGAACAGCTCGGTCGTGTCAATATCCGGCGCGTTGGTGTACTTGGTGTTGACGACGCCAAAACGGCGCTGCGGCGGAAACAGCAGGTTGGGGATCGTGTAGGCAGGCGCCGCGCCGCGGAGCTTGGCGCATGCCAGCTCGGCCAGGTGATCCTGGATCCGGTCTTGCGCCGGGAAATAGTTCCACTCGTATGGCGCGTACTTGGCGTAGTGCGCGTCAGTGAGAACATTCGCGCGCTCGCTGACGCTGATCATAGGCGGGCTCGCGTGCGCCAGTTCGTCGTAGTAATAACCCTCGATCCCACCGATGTCATTGCACGACGTCGAGGCGAAGTACTTGTGTGTCTTGGCCACCCCGTCGGCTTTCTGCTGCAAGCCGGCGGGGTCAGAGGGACAGAAGCCTCCACCATTGAGAAGCACCAGCTTGCGTCCGTAGAACTGGTACCGATCATTGAAGAACGCCGTCATGTCCGTGATGAAGTTGTAGGACTCGTCCTGGAAGACGACGTAGATGTAGTCCTTGGTGACGCCCTGGTAGGTGGCGCCTCCGTTGTCGCCGTCCCAGTAGTTGATGCAGGGCGGCGACTGAGTGTCCTCGGTCTGCCGCGCGGGGTTGCCGACGCAGTGCTTGATTTTCGGAACCTGGATGGTAGGCCCGGTGGCCGTCGGGCTCGGGCTCGCCGTCGGCGGCGGCGTGGCGGTGGGATTGCCGCCGGTGTTGCCGCCGCCGGTGCCCGTCGGGCCCTGGCCGGACTGGCTCGTCTGCTCGGGGGGCGGCACCTTCAGGTTGTTGACCGACGGCGCGTACTCGGCGGTCGGCGGCGGCGGCGGCTGGGGCGGCCGCAGCGCCGGCAGGATCACCACCAGGAGCCCGAACGCCACCGCCGCATAGCTGAAACCCAGAATCCGCCCCGGTCGCCGGCCCGTCTCGGGGCCGGGGAGCACCGGTCCGCCCTCGAGCGACGCGGTCGCCACTCAGGCCACCTCGACGCCGACCGGCGACGGCAAAGGCGCGAACTCCACCGCGACCTTGATCGCCTCGTCCGAGCTCTCCAGGGCCTGGGCGAAGTCCGCCGGGGTCAGCACGTCGGTGACCATGCGCTGGACGATCCCCAGCGGCGCGATTCGGGAGAGATCGGCGGCGGCCCGGCGTACGTGCTCGGTCGAGGCGTTCACGGTGGCGATGAGAGCGTGCTGACGGAGGACGGAGTCACTGACCAGCGCGTCTGACGGGACGTGATGGTTGCCGGCCTGGAGCGGGATCCCAATCCAGACCATGCTGCCGGCCTGGCCGAGATGGCGCATCAAGCCCAGCGCGGCACTGGAGCTACCCGAGCATTCGAGGGCGATGTCAAACGGCGCCTCTGGCCGCCAGTCCCAGAGGTCGGCGGCGTCGAGGCGGACGTAGCTCGCACCGGCACGACGGGCGAGATGGGCGTTAAGGCTTGTCTCTGCGCGGCGGTCGATCACGGTAACGCTGGAACCGAGCGCGGCGAGGAGCTGGACCGCCAGCAACCCGACCGTCCCGGCGCCGGCAACCACGGCCCGCAAAGGCTCGCCCGTCGCAGCGGGCAGGCGTCCTCGCAGCGCCTGCACCTGGTCCATCGCCTTCTCGACAACCGACAGAGGCTCGGCCAGGAACGCGAACGACGCCAGCTCCGGCTCGATGCGCACAAGGGCGGCGGCCTCAATGTCGACGCGCGGCTGGGCGAAACCATGCAGGCGCCGGATGCCGTGCTCGAGGAAGCCGTCGCTCGAGCAGAAGTCGGGTCGACCGGCGAGGCAGGCCGCGCAATCCCGGCAGCCCTGGCGGATCGCCGCCACCACGCAGTCGCCCTCGGCGAGGCCGGTGACGCCGGGGCCGACCTCTTCGACGAGGCCGACAAGCTCATGTCCCAGCACCAGGTAGTCGAACCCTGCCGGGGGCTCAGCCAGGGCTCCCTCGACCATCTCGCGATCGGTCGCGCAGAAGCCGACGCGCAGTGTTCGCACACGCACGTTCCCGACCTGCAACCCCTCGAGCCGCGGCGGCTGGACCAGGTCCACCCGTCGGGCGGAGGGAAACAGCGCGACAGCCTTACCTTCGCTCAACGCAGCCCCCGCCACATTTGAAAGTTAGGTTCCCTAATATACTGAAACCAGCGGAGGGGTTGTGTGAAGCCACCGAACGAGGCTGCGCCGGGGGGCGGCGAGGCCACTGCCGGGATCGCGCCCGGCATGCTGAGGCAGGTGAACAAGTCGGCCGTGGAGCGGCTCCTCCGCGAGCGCGGGCCGCTCTCGCGGGCCGACCTGGCGCGCCTGACGGGCCTGGCCAAGCCGACCATCGGCGTCATCGTCAGCGACATGCTCGAAAGGGGCATCGTCCGCGAAAGCGGGGCCGGGACGAGCACCGTCGGGCGGCGCCCCATGATGCTCGAGTACCAGAGCGGCCTGGAGTTCGTCGTCGGTGTGCAGGTCGGCGTGAACCGCACTGTGGTGATGGCCGCCGACAGCAGCGGTGAGGCGGTCGCCTCGATGGAGGCTCCCCCGGTCGGGCGCGACGGCGACCTCACCGGAACCGCCATGGCGGTCCGCGAATGCCTCAGGCGCGCCCGGGTTCCGCGGCGCCGGCTGGCCGCGGTCGGCGTCTGCGTTCCTGGCATGGTCGACTTCGCCGAAGGAGTCTGCGTGCATGCCCCCAACCTCGGCTGGCGCGACGTCCCCGTACGCGCCCGGCTCGAGGGCCTGCTCGAGGTCCCGGTCCACCTGACCAACGTCACCCACGCCGCCGCGGTCGCCGAGGCAGAGGAGGGCGTGGCCCGCGGCGCGAGCGACGTCGTCGTCCTCTACGCGGGCACCGGCATCGGCTCGGGCATCCTCTCGGGCGGCCGGATCTACCGCGGCGGAGGCGGCATGAGCGGGGAGGTGGGCCACTGCCCCGTCCCCGGCCGCAGCGAGCCGTGCGCATGCGGCAAGCAGGGTTGCCTGGAGGCCGTTGCCGGGGCAGCGGCGCTGGTTCGCGCCTACCGGCAGGCGCGGCCTGACTGGCGGGGGCGGCAGGCCGAAGGCACGCTGCCGCTCGCGCGGGCGGCCTCCGCGGGCGACGTCGCTGCCGCCGCAGTACTGGCGGGCGCCGGGGTGGCCCTGGGCGCGGGCGCGGCCTGGCTCGTGAACCTCTTCAATCCCCAGGTGCTCATCCTCGCCGGCGGCCTCATGGAGGCGGGCGATGTGGTCGTCGAGCCGCTCGAGCGCACCCTGCGTGAGAACGCGCTACCAGCGCACCTGGCCCGTCTCAAGGTCGCTCGCTCAGAACTTGGCCGCGACGCCTACGTGCGAGGGGCCGTGCTACTCGCGCGGGGCCAGACGACCAGTCATTACCGCGCGGTTTTCGCGGGTTGAGGCGCGCCTATCCCTCGGTGTGCTCGAGGTCGGGCATGCCCTCCCGGCGAACGTGAGGCACCGAACGGTCCTGCACCCCCTTGTACGAGTACGGGTCGTCCCCCGCGACGAGGACCACGTCGCGGAAATCGGGCTCGCCCATCCACGGCAGGAGCGACTCGGCGCTCATGTAATGGTTGACCAGCGCCCGGCGGTAGCCGGAGGGGGCGCTGTTCCGCAGCGAGCGGTGGAGCAGGTATCCGTTGAACACGACCGCCGAGCCCGCCGGCAGCTCCACCGGCACCGCCTGACGCTCCTCGAAGGGGAAGTCGTAGGACTCGGGCGAGCCGTCGAAATTGGGATCGTGGTTCGCCCGCATCGGCCAGATGACCCCGGACCGATGCGACTCCGGGATGACCCACAGGCAGCCGTTCTCCACGGTCGCGTCGTCGAGCGCGATCCACACCCCGGCCAGGCTGCGGTCGCGTGTGGGAATGAAGGCCTCGTCCTGGTGCCAGGCCTGGCCCGGCTTGCCGGCCGACTTGATGAACAGCATCGATTGCATGCACTTCACGTTCGGCCCGATGACCTCGGTCAGGACGCTCGTCACGCGCGGGTGCGCGAGGAAACCGCGCAGCAGGTCGCTCGTCTTGTGGGGGAAGTGGAGGCACAGGGTGTGCGCCATGACCTCCTCGTCCGACTCCACCCCGTCTCCCGCAAACATCCCCCCTATCTCGCCGCGCCGCCCACGGCAGATGTCGATCGCTTCGCGCTTGACGCTCTCGAGTTCCGTGGCGTCGAGCACGCCTGGCACGACGAGGAAACCGTCGCGCATGTACTGCTCGCCGATACTGCGCATGGCGCAAGACCTTATGTCAGCGCTGCGTCATCCGCAAGCTTCCAGGGTTCAACCACGGAAGCGGTCGGGCTCCCGCCCTTTCTGCCCGAGAGACACCTGGAACACTCCCCCACTTGCCGACCCAGTTGCGGCCGCGGTGATGAACAGGATGTCGAGGTCCGGCCCGCCAAACGTGCACGACGTGACCCCCGACAGGGGCAGCGAAACGCGCGCGAGGAGCGCGCCCGTCGGGGCGAAGCGGCGCACCTCGCCGGCGCCATGGACCGCCACCCAGAGGCAGTCGTCGGCGTCGACACAGAGTCCGTCGGCGACGACCATCCGGCCCGGCTCCGTGCTGAAGCCGTCGACGTCGAGCACGCGCCGGCGGCCTCCGATCCTGCCGCTGTCCGGGTCAAAGTCGAAGCGGTCGACGGTTCCCGCCAGGCTGTCGACGTAGTACATGAATCGGCCATCGCCGGACCAGTCGATGCCGTTCGACAGGCCAACGCCGTCGACCATGGTCCTCACTTCGCCGTTTGGCTCAAGGCAGTAGAGGTGTGCCAGCCCTGGCCGGAGGTCGCGAGCCATGGTGCCCGACCACAGGCGACCCGCCGGGTCGCACGCGGCGTCGTTGAGCCGCATTCCGGGGCGCGCCGCCGGCACCTCTGCCAGCGTGCGGGGCGTCGCGGCGCCTCGTTCCAGCACGGCAAACCGGTCGGGCAGCGCAAGGACGAGGCCCCCGGCAGCGCGGAGCCCAAACCCGGTGACCTCATACCCGTCCAGCACGACCGTTTCGGTGCCATCGAGATCGACGCGGTGAAGCGTGCGACCGTCGATGTCCGTCCAGTACAGGCACTGGTCAACGCTGTCCCACAACGGGCCTTCAGCGAGGCGGGCGCCGGCGTTGCCGAAGCGCCTGGCCGTGTGCTGCTCAACCGCCATTTGCCGCCATCCGGCTGCCAAAACTAGCGGAGGATCGATGATGCGTGTGACCCGCGTGACCACAGCCGTCCTCGAGGCGAACTACGACTGGACGCTCGTGCGGGTCGAGACGGACGAGGGCGTCACGGGGCTCGGCGAGGCCTTCTTCGGTCCGGGTCTCACGGGCGTCATTCGCGACGTCGCCGAGCTGGTGATCGGCAGCGACCCCCGCGATGTCGAGCCGCTGACCCGCAAGATGCGACTCGCCACGGCGCACGCTGGAGCGGCGGGCGGCCTCGTTCACCATGCGATCACCGGGATCGAGAGCGCGCTCTGGGACCTCCATGCCCGCGCGCTGGAGGTGCCGCTCTACCGCGCGTTTGGCGGCGCGTTCCGCACGCGGATCCGCGTGTACGCCGACTGCCACGCCGGCGACGCCCTCGAAAGCTACTCATCAGTCCTCCAGTCCCGTCGCCCGGGCTGGGCGCCCCCGGACCCTATGGATGGAGTTGTCGAGGAGCACTGGGATCCTGTCGAGCGCGAGGGCGTGTACACAACGGATGCTTACGCCGCCCGCGCCCGGCAAATGGCCGGCGCCGGGTTCACGGCGTTGAAATTCGATATCGACCTGCCGCGTCTGCCGGGCGAGGACCTGTACGCGCGGACCATCTCACACGCCCAGCTGGAGCGCCAGGTAGAGCTGGCATCGGCGGCTTGCGACGCCGTCCCCGGCGTCGACGTGGCTTTCGATTGCCACTGGCGTTACGCCGCTCCGGATGCGCTGCGGCTGGCGAGGGCGCTGGAGGCGGTGCCGGTGTTCTGGCTCGAGGACCCCTTGCCGCCGGAGAACGTCGAGTCCCTCGCCGGGCTGTGCCGGGCGACCAGCACGCCGGTTGCGACAGGCGAGAACCAGTACCTCGTGCACGGCTTCGAAGCCCTCTTGCGCGCAGGCGCCGTGGACATAGTCGCGCCGGACTTCCAGAAGGTCGGTGGCCTGGCCGAGGCTCGCCGGATCGCGGACCGCGCTGACTCCCACTACCTCCCGGTGGCGCCGCACAACATCTCAGGCCCGGTGGGGACGATGGCCAGCGCCCACCTCTGCGCCGTCATCCCGAACTTCCTCGCCCTTGAGTGGCACGCGGCCAGTGTGCCGTTCTTTGAGGACCTCGTCGTCTCCGGCGGGCCCGTCATCGGCGAGGGCCATGTGCAACTCGGTACAGCACCTGGCATCGGGATCGAGCTAGACCTCGACGTCTCCCGGAAGTACGCACGCCGGGGCGAGCTGTTCTTTGGCGAGGACCTCGGCGCGTGAGGCAGAGCCCGGCCCTGCTCGCCAGCGGGCGCGGAGATCTGATGGCCACCACCATCCAGGTGAACGAGCCAGGCCCGGGCGAAGTCCTGGTGAGCGTCCGCGCTTCGGGTGTCTGCCACACCGATGCCGACATCGCCGCGACGGCGCAGGCGCCTCTCGTCCTGGGCCACGAAGGAGCGGGCGAGGTCCTGGCGGTGGGGCCGGGAGTGACGTCGGTGGAACCCGGGGCGCGGGTCCTTCTCACGTGGGCCATCGCATGCGGCGCGTGCGAGCAGTGCCGGCGCGGTAACAAGGTCCTGTGCCTCCGCCTTGGGCCGGGCCCCAACGGGCATGCGCGGCCCGAGGCCACGCTCAGGGATGGCGTGCCCCTGCAGCGAGCCTTCAACCTGGGCACGATGTCGGCCCTCACCGTGGTGCGAGAAGAGGCCGTCGTGCCGCTCCTGGACGGCGTCCCATTCACCTGCGGGTGCCTGCTGGGCTGTGCCGTGATGACGGGTTACGGTTCGGTCGTCAACGTCGCCCGCGTGCAGCCGGGCGAGGCTGTTGTCGTTCTGGGTGCCGGCGGCGTCGGTCTCAACGTGGTCCAGGCGGCGCGCATCGCGGGCGCCCGACCGATCATCGCCGTCGACGTGGATGAGGCGAAGCTTCGCTTGGCCCGCGACTTCGGCGCCACCGACACGGTGTTCGCTTCCCCCGACGATTCCGGACTGGAGGAGGCGGCGAGATCCGCGTGGCACCTCACCGAAGGAAGGGGGGCGGACCACGCGTTCGAGTGCACCGCTGTGCCGCGCCTCGCGGTAGCGCCCCTGCGCATGGTCCGTCATGGGGGCACCGCGGTGGCCGTGAGTGGTGTCGAGGAGGAGATCGGCGTCGACATGCGCCTGTTCGAGTGGGACAAGGTGTACATCAACCCCCTCTACGGGCGATGTGATCCCGCAGTCGACTTCGCGCGACTCCAGCACCTGTACCTCGAGGGCGAGCTGATGCTCGACCAGCTGGTCCGCGACGAGTATCCGTTCAGCGATGCGCGCCAGGCGTTCGCCGACCTCGCCGCCGGCAAGGTCGGGCGCGGCGTCCTCATCTTCGATTGATGTTTCGCACCGTCGACATCTCAGACCCGGTGCCGGGAGTTCCCTCGCTGCGGCATGTGACCGTCAAGAGCCCGGCCCTCGGACGCCGGGTGGACATCTCGGTCTGCATCAGCCCTGGCAACGACCCGCTCCCATTGGTGATCCTGCTACACGGCGTCTACGGCAGCCACTGGGACTGGGCAATCAGCGGTCACGCCCCCACGACCCTCGCCTCGCTGGTCGACGCTCGCACGATTCGCCCGATGGCGCTGGCGATGCCGTCGGACGGTTTGTGGGGCGACGGCAGCGCCTACCTGCGCCACGGCGACGAGGACGCGGAGACGTTCATCGTGGACGAGGTGGCCGCCGCGGCGGCGATCGTCGACCCGCGAGCGGGGGCGACCGGGGACGTCTTCATCGCCGGCCTCTCGATGGGCGGATTCGGCGCAGTGCGGTTAGCCTGCCTGCACCCGCAACGGTTCCGGGCTGCGGCAGGGATGTCGTCGGTCACAGAGCTGTCGTGGCTGATGGGCGCGGTCGAGGAACCGTTGAGTGCTTATGAGGCCGAGCCCGGCACCGGAACGCTCCTCGAGGTGGTGACCGGTGTCGATGCCGAGCTCCGCCCACCGCTGCGGTTCGACTGCGGGCTCGACGACCACCTGCTTGCCGCCAACCGTACGCTGCACCAGGAGCTGGTCAGCGCCGGCGTGCAACACGAGTACTCGGAGCCACCCGGCGGTCACGCGTGGCCCTACTGGAGGGCGCGGTTGCCCGAGGTCCTCAACTTCTTCGAACGGCAGCTGGCTTAAAGCGATCAGCCTGTCACGCCGAACATCCGGCGCAACTCGTTGACCGCGTCGTCCGGACCGGTGACCTGCAACTCGATCTCTGGCTCGGCGGTCACCTCCATGGACATCCAGGGGCAGCACTCCCTTTCCAGCGCGACCAGCTGGTGCAGGGAGGCAAGAAGGCCCGGCGCTGCTCGAAAGCTGATCCGCACCCCACCATCGACCGGCACGCGGCGTACGCCCCAGCCGCCGATGATCCCGGCCCAAGCCTGTGTCCGGTCCGCCAAATCGGACGGCGACAGGGAACACGCGATCGGCAGCTCTTCCATCACGTCCGAACGGTAGCAACCACAGCGGCGGAATAGGATCTCCTCTCAATTGCGGGGGAGGGCGTCACGTCAAGCAGACGCCTGAGGCGGCGCTGTTAAGAGGAGTGCGGTGGTCATGAAGGCGGCTGTCATCTACGAGAACGGTGGACCGGAGGTGCTTCGCTACGAAGAAGTGCCCGATCCGGCCTGCCCCGACGGCTGCGTGGTCGTCGACGCCGAGGCGATCAGCCTCGAGGGGGGCGACCTGCTGGCTCGGGCTTCAGGGGCGTTGCCGGCGGTGCCGCATGTCGTCGGCTACCTGAGCGCCGGGACCGTCACGGCGGTCGCACCCGGGGTCGAGGGACGCGCGGTCGGTGACCGAGTGGTCGCCCTGGGCGCCGCCGGCTCGCACGCCGCGCGCCGATCAGTCTTCGCCCTCACCACCTGGCCGATCCCTGCCGGTCTCGACGCGGCCCGGGCCGCCTGCGTGCCCGTCGCCTTCGGCACCGCGTTCGAGTGTCTGTTCACGGCCGGCAACCTCGCCGCGGGTCAGACCGTCCTGGTCCACGCCGGGGCCGGCGGCGTCGGCATGGCTGCGATCCAGCTCGCCAAGGGAGCGGGCGCCACCGTTCTCGCCACCGCCTCCAGCGACGAGAAGCTCGAGCGGCTCAAGGCGTTTGGACTCGACCACGGCATCAACTACGCCAAGGACAGCTTCGTCGAGCGCACCAACGAGCTGACCGATTCGCGCGGAGTGGACCTTGTTATCGACTCGATCGGCGGCAAGAGCCTTGTCGACAGCGTCCGCGTGCTCGCCTACCGGGGCACGCTGGTCAGCGTCGGGGTTGCCGGCCGGGAGGGCTCGAACATCGAGGCGCGTGCCCTGTGGGCGCGCAACAACACCCTGCGCGGGGTGTTCCTCGGCGGCGCGATCCTGCCCGACTACGCCCGGATCCACCCGATGATCGGCGAAATGCTCGACCGCGTCGCCAGCGGCGAGCTCAAGGTCGAGATCGATCGCTCCTTCCCTCTCGCGGAAGCGGCCGCGGCCCACGAGTACGCCGAGAGCCGCAAGGCGTTCGGCCGCATCGTCCTTACGCCTCGTGCGTGAGGCGGCTCCGCGGTTTTTCGCCGCGGGGTTGCTCGCCATCATCGCGCTCCTGGCCGGCGCCGGCGTCGCCGACGCCCACTCGCTGGTGCGCGCCTCGATCCCGGCCGATGGTGCCACCGTCACCACCGCCCCGAGCTCGATTCTCCTGGTCTTCACGGAGCCGCCCGATCCCGCCCTCTCGCGCGTAGATCTCCTCGACACCGCGGGGCGAACCGTCTCGAGCGGGCCTGCTTCGTCCGTTCCGGGCGACCCGCTGGCGGTCCGCGTCTCCGTGCCCTCGCTTCCGACAGGCGTGTACACAGTCAGCTGGCGGGCCGTCTCCGCGGTGGACGGGCATGTCGCGACCGGGGTGCTGGCGTTTGCCGTCGGTAACCAGGCCGTGCCGCCCACACCCATCGCCCCGGCCGCCGCGGCACCGCCGCCGTCGGCCCTCGGGGTGACGGGCCGCTGGGGCCTGGACGCCGGTTACGGGCTGCTGCTCGGGGGCGCCTGGGTCGACCTGCTGGCGCTGCAGGACTTCTCCCTGGCCGTGCTGCTCCTGGTCGGGGTCGGCGACCTCATCGCGCTCGCCGGGGCACTGCTGGTGGCGGAGGCCGCGCGCGAGAATGCGGCCGTCGACTGGTCCGTCTTCCTCGGCACCTCGCTCGCCCGCGGCATGGCCTTCGTGGTGGTGCCGCTCGCCGTCGCCGGGGTGACGGTGCTGATCGCCTGGCGCCTGTCCGGGCGAGCTCGGCAGCTGGCCCTCGGCCTGTGCGCGGTCCTGAGCCTCGGGGCGATGTTCGGCAACGCCTTCGTCAGCCATGCCGCCGCCAGCCGATACCCGCTGCTGATGGTCACCACGCACTGGTTGCACGTGACCAGCTACGCGGTCTGGATCGGTGGCCTCGCCGCGGTGCTGGTCGGTATCCGCGGGCAGCCCACGACCGCGAAGGCGGCCGCCGTGGGGCGGTTCTCGCTGGTGGCCGGTGTCGCGTTCGCGGCGATGATCGTCACCGGCTCGGTCCGGGCCATTGATGAAGTCGGCAGCCTGCAGAACCTCTTCACCACGACTTTCGGTTGGATCCTCATCGGCAAGACGTTGCTGTTCCTGGGCATCGCGCCCCTGGCGGCCACGAACAGGTGGCGCTATGTGCGTCTTGGAGTTGCCGGGATTCCGCACCTGCGCTGGATCTCACGGGGCGAGATACTGCTGGCGATCGTGGTCATGGTCGGCGCCGCCTTTCTGACCACACTGCCACCGCCGAGCTTCGTCACGGTGGCGGCGGCGCGGCAGTATCCGCACCTGAGCGCCCAGGCCGACGACAGCCAGCGAGCCGTCCATGTGAAGCTGGATGTCTCGCCCGGCCGGCCTGGCCTGAACCGTTTCACAGTCACCGTCTCTGACCGCGCTGGTAATCCCGTAACGGGGGCGCGGCTCTACCTGCTGTTCGACCTGCCAGCCGAGCCCGCCTTCGGTGAGACCGACCTGGAGCTCCGCGAGGTCGGGGGCGGCGTGTACAGCGCCCCTGGCAGCCGCCTCTCTGTCGCCGGCCAGTGGACGATCACGGCGGTGGTCGAGACGGCGACCAATTCGTTCGACGTGGTGCTGCCCGTGCACGTGGGTGCACCCGGCGCTACCGGCGCAGTCCCGGATGCAAGACTCGAGGGCCGATCGGCCTGAGGGACTCGGGACCAGCGGCCATCGATCCACGTTGTTCCGTTCTCGGATACTCCGACAAAACCTGATTGGGGAGCACTATGAAAACACCGGCTCGACTTCGACCTTTCGCCTTCGCCCTCGGGCTGGCTACCGCCGGCCTCCTCGCCTCATGTGGGGGTAGCACGAGCGCAGGCGGCGAGCTCGGCGCAGGCCTGCCCTCCAGCGTCACGGTCAACATCCCCAAGGCGGACCGCTTCGAGCCGTTCCTTGTGGAGATGGCGGCCGGCGGAACGGTCACCTTCACGAACAACGACACCGACGCCCACACAGTGGTCAGCATGCCGACCGACCCGGTCGATTTCTTGATCGTTGTCCCGCCAGGAAAGAGCGTCAAGAAGACATTCACGCAACCGGGCATCTACGGCTACTACTGCAACATCCATTCGGACTACGACGCCGTGACCGGGCTGATCAAGGCCAAGAAGGAGGCCGACGCCTACCCCATTTCGATGTACGGCGTCCTCCTGGTCGCCGGCGACGGCCTCCCGGTGGCGAGCGGCAAGGCGAGGGTGGTCATGCCCGACGCTGACCGATTCGAGCCGTTGACGCTCGCGGTCAAGCAGGGCACCGAGGTCAGCTGGAGCAACCTCGACAGCGACGCGCACACGGTCCAGACCGACCCCGGTCAGAAGGTGCAATTCAAGTTCGTGGTGCCCGCCGGCAAGACGACCTCGTACACCTTCTCTCAGCCCGGCATCTACGCGTACTTCTGCGACGCGCACGCGAAATGGAATGCCGACATCCAACGGGTGGAGGCCAGGACGGGCAGCTCGGAGTTCCCGGCAGCGATGGAAGGCGTGGTGTTCGTTCTGCCCTGAGCGGCCCCGCCTATCATGCCTCTGTGAGGCGTATCGGCGCGATCCTCGGGCTCACGGTCGCTCTCAGTGGGTGCGCATCGTCGACCTCGGCCACCCACTCGGGCGCCTCCACCACCACCCCGACCCCGACGCCGGCCACGGCCTGCACTCTGCCGGTGACGAGTGACCCGTACGACGGGTTCCACGTCGGAGTCCCCGACGGCTGGAACCTTTTCACCCTCCACAGCACCATCGTCGTCTCCAGGGACCCCACCGCCACCGAGGAATCCACCGTCACCCCCGTGTTGCTCACAGCCGGCCTGACCCCGGCGGCGGTCTTCGCGTCGTCGCTGAGCTCACTCCAGAAGGAGATAGCCGCCGGCGGCGGAACGATGACCGACACGGTCACCAACGCGGGGAGCCAGCATCCGACCGCGACCCTCAGCCTCCAATCGGGACAGGTTGCAATGGCAGGCCAGGCCAGCCTGGCGGTCCTCCCTGAGCGGACTGCCCATGGCGCGTCGGTCGCCGCTCTGCTCGCGAGCTGGGCTCCAACCAGCCGGTTCGCACAAGACCGCGCCACCCTGGCCGCGGTCGGAGCTTGCTACGGGCCGGAGCGAGGCAGCCTCTACCAGGTCATGAAGGACCAGGTCTTCACGTACGCGATCCCGCTGGGATGGACGGTCCGCAACGAAGGGCAGGACACGATCGAGATCGCGGATGGCAACGACGCGTCGGCCACGTACACCCTGACCCTGCTCCCACCTGGAACGGGCGTGAATTCGGTGCAGAGTCTCCGGGCGTACGCCTTTGGGAAGCTCGGCATCCACGTGGGCGCGGTGCTCAGCTCACAGCAGGTGCCAAACAAGCCTCTTGGAAACGGCAACACGCAGGGCCAGGAGTACCTGGAATTCACCGGCTCCCTGAGCGACGGGCGGGCAGTCCACGGCGTTTCTGACGTGGTGGCCGACACCGGCAGCAGCACACCCTCGGGCGTGATCCGCCTTGGCCTGGCGACGACGGCGTTATGGAACTCTGTGAACGGAGCGCTGGTCCACATCGTCACCAGCATTCAGCACAGTAACGCGCAGGACCTACAGCAATGGGAGAACCTCAACCGCCAGCAGCGGGTGTTCGACCAGCAGGTACAGGGGTTTGACTACGCACTCAACGGGGTCGACCTCGTCCACGACCCGGTGACCGGCGCAACGTTCGAGGCACCCTACGACGCATACAACGCGACCGGGCCCGACGGCCCGGGCTACTACGACGAGGCGAACAACAAGCTCCAGATCGAGACGCCGTAGCCCCACGACGAGGGCCAACGCGCTGCTTCAGCCGATCTTGCGCCGGTAGGCCACCATGGCGAGCGCATAGGCGATGAGGAGGACCCCGACGCACCAGGCGAGGGCGACCCAGATGTCGCCGCCGACCGGCCGCTGGTCGAACAGCGCTCTGATCGTGTTGACGATCGAGGTGACGGGTTGGTGCTCGGCGAAGGCTCGCACGGGGCCTGGCATGGAGGCAGTGGGCACGAACGCCGAGCTGACGAACGGCAGGAAGACGATCGGGTAGGCGAAGGCACCGGCTCCGTCCGTGGTTTTCGCCGACAACGCGGCGATCACCGCGATCCACGTCAGCGCCAGCGTGAAGAGCGCGAGGATGCCGGTCACCGCGAGCCACGCGGTCACGCCTGCTGACGAGCGGAAGCCCATCAGGAGCGCGACCAGGATGATGACGACCACGGAGATCCCGTTGGACACCAGCGAGGTCAGGACGTGCCCCCACAGGACGGATGAGCGGGCGATCGGCATCGAGTGGAAGCGCTCGAAGATGCCGCTCTGCAGGTCGATGAACAGGCGGTAGGCGGTGTACGAGATGCCGCTGGCGATCGCGATCAGCAGGATGCCGGGCAGCAGGTAGTTCACGTAGTTGTGGGTGCCTGCCTGGATGGCGCCACCGAACACGTAGACGAACAGCAGCATGAAGGCGATCGGCATGATCGTCACGGTGATGATCGTGTCCATGCTGCGCGTGATGTGGCGCATGGAACGCCCGAGCATCACGGTCGTGTCGCTGAAGAGATGAGTGTTCATGCTTGCTCCTTCGTGCCGGCACCGACGATCGCCAGGAAGATCTCCTCCAGCGTGGGCTGCCGTTCCACGTACTCGACTTTGGCCGGCGGGAGCAGCTTCCTCAGCTCCTCCAATGTGCCGGAGACGATGATCGTGCCGTCGTGCAGGATTGCGATCCGGTCGGCGAGCTTCTCGGCCTCGGTGAGGTCCTGGGTCGTCAGGAACACCGTCGTGCCGCTGGCAGCCAGGTCCTGGATCACCTGCCAAACCTCGAGCCGGGCCTCCGGGTCGAGGCCCGTGGTGGGCTCGTCGAGGAAGATGACCCGCGAGTTGCCGATGAGGCTCATCGCGATGTCGAGGCGACGGCGCATGCCGCCCGAGTAGGCCGACACCCGCCGCCGCGCCGCATCCGCGAGGCCGAAGCGCTCGAGCAGGTCGTCGGCCACCCTGCCGGCGTCCTTCACATGCCGGAGCTCGGCGACCATCACCAGGTTCTCGCGGCCGGTGAGGATCTCGTCCACCGCCGCGAATTGACCGGTCAGGCTGATGGACTCCCGCACCAGCGCAGGCTGCGACACGACGTCGAACCCGTTGACGCGCAGCGTGCCGTCGTCCGGCTTGAGCAGGGTGGTGAGGATCCTCACGATCGTGGTCTTGCCGGCGCCGTTGGAGCCGAGCAGCGCGAAGACACTGCCGCGCGCCACGTCGAAGTCAACGCCCCTCAACACCTTCAGCTCCTTGTAGGACTTCTGCAAGCCGTGAACCTGGATGGCCACGTTGCCCTCTTGCGTCTGCATGGTCGCTCCTCTCTTCACCGCGTCACTTGCGGCGGATGGTTATGTCGCCGTACGAGGTCCGCGCGCGCACCTCCACAGTCAAGGCGTCATCGGGTGCCTTGTCGCTGGGGAGCAGCTCGTTGCGAACTTTCCCGTAGCTCGTATTCAGCTCCAGGTATGTCGCCGCGCCCTCGGCCACGCCCACTTCGATACGGCCGTAGGATGTCGCCAGGTCCAGCGAGCCCTCGGTGGCCTCATCGACGGTCACGTGCCCGTAGCCCGTGTGCGCCTGGACATTCGCGCTGACCCGGTGCAGCCTGACGTCGCCCGAGGTCTTGATGCGGAGCGGCGCGGCCACGTCGTCCACCTCGATCTTGCCCCAACCCACCCGGAAGTCGGTGTCCCCGATCAGCCGGCCCGCGGTGACATGGCCGTAGGACGTTTCCATCCGGAGGATCGTGGCCGCCTCCGCGCGCAGGTCGCCGTACGAAGTCTTCAGCCAGCACTCGGCGAGCTCGCCGTCGACATCGATGTCGCCGTAGGACGTGTCGGCACGGACCACCGAACCGGTAGGCATCCGCACGATGACCTCGATGGTGCCGGGCTTGGTGAAGAGGCCGATCCGGCTCTTGGGGGATCGGATGTCGAGCCGGCCGTCGGCGAAGTCGACGCGGGTGCGTTCCGCTACTTCGACGTCGGACTTCTTGCCCGGGTGCGCGGGCAGGACTTCGACCGTGGTGGAGTCCCGGTCCTCGGCGATGATCCGGGCGCCGCCAGACTGAAGGGTTATCTCCGCGGTGATCGGGCCCGGGGTGGCGAACGTGCTCATCAGCGGAACCAACCGCCAACGCGGTCGCCGCCGTAAGGGTCCTTGCGCGCGGTTTGCCGCGCGGGGTCGAGGGCGGCGGTGAGGGTGCGGACGAGGAAGGCGTTCACGGACAGGCCTGCCCTCTCGGCCGCGTCCTCAATCTGCGCCTTCAAGCGATCCGGGGGGCGGAAGCTGATTCGCGACGTCCCGCTGTCGGCGTCGACGCCAGGGTCCCGAGGCACGACCGGAGGGGCCGCCTCCGCCCTGGGCGACTCGAAGGCGGGCGCGGGGGTGACGACGAAGGTGAGCTCGCGACCCCTGAGGCGCAGCTCCGCGGAGCCCGGGGCGAGCTCCCGCGTGATCTCCTCGGCCGCGTCCGAGAGGGCCTCCTGCAGGACCAGGCGCGCCGCCGCGTCGAGCGGCGCGGTCAGGCGTTCGGCAAGCTGCTGCGCCTCCTCACCGCCGGCCGCGGCGGCCACCGCCAGCTGGTTGCGGAGGGATTCGACGTAGCCGGTGAGTTCCATGGCGCCATCATGACATCAGGTTGACGGTCATTGTCAAGCACTCTGGCGCCAGAATGCCCCACCGACGGCGTAGAGGGCTCCCAGGCGCCCGGGCGAAGCGCTACACAGCGCGCATCCGGTTGTTCTTCGGGTTGTGCTCGACCTCAGCCATGCCCAGCGCCTCCAGCAGCGGAGGCACGTAGACGCCAAAGCGGCCGCGCAGGCCTTTCTTGAGCCCGTACCAGCCGCCAACCGGGTTGTCCGGGGATCGGCCCCAGGCCTCCACCGTGCCCTCCGCCGCGGGCTTCTGTTCGTCCGCCCCGCCCAGCGGCATCCAGTCGCCGTGCTGTTTGAGCATCGCGTGGAGATCGTCCACGCACCGCCACTGGTAGCGCAGCTGGGTACCCCCGACCTGGCAGACGAGGGCGGGAGGGTCGGCCGCCTCGTCACGCCACATCTCGTACTCCGATGTCCCCGGCGGGGTCTTCAGCTTCCATGGATCCGCCTTCGTTCCGGCTCCCACACCCTTGGCCACTTTGTGTTCTCCTCTCGACGCCAGAAGGCTGCCAACATAAGGGCATCATGAGGCAGCCAGGTGGGGCTCCATCAATTCGATTTGACGCCGCCCTGACGTTGATCGACGAGTGGACTATCTTGCGGTTGCCGGCAACGGCAAGCAAGGAGATGCCGTCGCGGGGCCAGGTCGCCGTACAGGGAACTATCAATGGCCACGAGTTCCGCACGGTGTTGGAACCGGATGGCGATTTCGGCCATTGGATGAGGATTGACGCAGAGCAGCAGAAGACCGCTGCCGTGAGTGCCGGTGACACCGCGATGGTCGAGATCGAGCCAGTCAAAGAATGGCCGGAACCCGGCGTCCCCGAGGACTTCGCGACAGTCCTGGAAGCGGCCCCTCAGCCGATCAAAGAGCTATGGCGTGCAATCACCCCGATGGCGCGTTGGGAATGGGTCCGCTGGATCAACGCGACCAACAATCCCAAAACGCGTCAACGACGTATCGAAGTGAGCATCTCGAAAATGGAAGACGGGAAGCGACGGCCGTGCTGTTTCAACCTCGCCGGCTGCACCGACCCGCAACTGTCGAGAAACGGCAAGCTCATCGAGCCGTCAACAGGCCCGAAGCATGATAGGTAACCTGCTCTTGTGAGCCTCAGCAACCTCGTCCTCGAGCGGCGTAACGCCAGCATCGCGTACGACGTGCGCGAGCCCTCCGCGCCGTCCGCACACTCCACGCTGTTGATGATCGGCCAGCCGATGACCGCGGATGGGTTCGAAGACCTCGCAGCCGCGATCACCGAGCGCACGGTTGTGACCTACGACCCGCGAGGGCTCGGGCGCAGCACCCGGTCGGACGGGAGCTCCAGCAACGACCCCGAACTGCAGGCGGAAGACCTCCACGCCCTGGTCGAAGAGCTCGGACGCGGGCCGGTTGACATCTTCGCGAGCAGCGGCGGGGCGGTAGCGGGCCTGGCCCTGGTGACCGCACATCCCGCCGACGTGCGGGTGCTCGTGGCCCACGAGCCGCCAATCTTCTCGCTGCTCCCGGACCAACAGCAGGCCTTCGCAGCTGAGCGCGCGGTGAACGAGGCCTATCACGAGGGCGGGTTCGGCGCAGGGATGGCAGCGTTCATCGCCATGTCGTCGTGGCAGGGCGAGTTCACCGATGAGTTCCTGGCGCGGCAACGCGCCGATCCGTCCCAGTTCGGTCTGCCCAAAGATGACGATGGCTCACGCGGCGATCCGCTGCTATCCGGCGTGTCCGGCGCGGTCACCGCGTACCGAGTCGACGTCGACGCGCTGAAGGCGGCCCCCACCCGGATTGTGGTCGCGGCTGGCGCCGACTCGGGCGATATCGTCACCGCGCGCTGCGCCCGGGCGCTGGCCGAACAGCTCGGTACCGAACTCACGATCTTCCGCGGCGGGCACGGTGGGTTCATGGCGGAGGAGTGGGGTCACCCCGGTGACCCGGCATTGTTTGCGACCCAACTTCGCGAGGCGCTCGGCCGGTAGGGAGCCCTCCCCAGCTGTGCTACTCATACCGCAGGAGGCAGCCCGTCAAAGCTTGTATGCGAACCGCGGCTAGCAGCGGCGGTCATTTCTTCTGCAGGGTCAGCTGCGCGGAGCTCTCGGTGTTGCCGCTGACCGCGGTGCTGAACGTGTATGCGACCGACGGAGCGCCCGCTGCCGGGGTGCCGACGACGCTGCTCGTCGAGAACTTGATCCCGACAATGAACAGCGAGCCCGGAGCCGTCTTCGGGACCGGAATGGCGATCTGCTGAACGTTCGTATTGCTGCCGACAGTGATCGTCGAGACCTTGTACTTCCCGTTGCTCAGCACGTTGCAGCTCGCGTCGTAAAGCACGACGGTTCCATTGCTCGGCAAGAAGTTGGGCCACCTGGAGCCGCCGGCGTTCGACTGGAGGAAGTCTGCGGTTCCGCCGGCGCTGGCGGAGAACTCCGAGTAGTAGTAGAAGACCCCCGGGTTCACGCTGCTGATCTTGCCGGCCTTCAAGGAGTACGAGATGGGACCAACGACGTTCGCCGGCGTCGGGCTGGCCATGAAGGCCGGGCAGGTGGTGTTGGTCGGATCCAGCTGTGAGAACGCCTGCGCCGCCGGGCTGACCGAGAAGCACTCATCTGAGGTTGCGTCCCCGGACGTCGGGAAGGTGTTGTCGCCCTGGTAGTAGGCGGCGAAGCACCAGGTCCCCGCGGTGTTGACAACCTGGCCGCTGGAGAAGGTCGTCGCTGCAGCACCTGAGCCGGACAGTGTCGAACTGCCCAGCAGTGAACCGGTTGTGTTGCTGCAGACGACCTGCGGGGTGGCCGGCGCGCAGACATAGAACGTGACCGATCCTGTGGGCGTCTGGGTCGGCGAGTTGCCCGTCACGGTGGCTTCGTCATATACGGTCGTGCCTGCCGCCACACCGGCGGCGGGAACCGCGGTGATGGGGCCGGTCGTCATAGAGGGCTGGCTGGTTGTCGAACTGAGGCCGGGCGTGGTCAGGACCACCTGGCCCGGTGGGTAAGACACTGAGTAGTTGACGTTTCCGAAACTCTGAAGCGGGAACGTCCCGTTTACCCGGCTGACGTTGACCACGGTCCATGTGCTGTTCAGCGGCGGCGACCCGAGGGTGCTGACCTGCAGGGTCCCGTCGAGGTCCGCGGTGCTGCCGCTGCTGCCGGTGATGGCCGTGTTCGCGCCATGGGTCGCGTCGACCGTCACTCCTAGCGTGCCCGAGGCCCCCTGAATGTAGGTGCCGAGGCCGCCGACGGTAACGGTTCCCCCGGATGGCACGACCGAGAGGACATGGCTCGCGTTGTTGAGGTTGGCGTAACCACCCACAGACTGGTCGCTGACCTGGATGGCGCCGTGGTCAGCGATATCGCTGCCGAGGTCGAGTTCCATGTTGTTGTTCTGGATGACGATCGTCTGCCCACTGGCGACACCGGGACTCGAGCCGGTGCCGGTGAGGCTGGCGTAGCCCGTCTCGTTGGTGAAGTAGAAACCGGCAGCCCCCGCGCTCGTGTCGTCGTCAAGCGTGCTGCCCGGTCCGCCGCCCATCGTGATGAAATGGCTCGCGACGGTACCGGCGCGCTGCACGAAGGTGCCCTGGCTGACCTCGAGCTCGCCGTTGTTCGTGACGGTCCCTGACAGGTTGTCGAAGGCCGAGCCTCCGCTCAGGTGCAGGTTCATGTTCGCGTCGACGGTTACCGCGCCGCCATCGTTGGTGAACGTGGTCGCGCTGTCAACGGCCGTGCTGTACAACGCCTCGACGCTCCCACCGGTCTGGTTGTCCACGTTCACCCGAAGGGCGCTGAGGTTCCCGGTATAGAGGTGACCCGTGTTGGTCAACGTGGCCGACGCCGGGCCGAGCCGCGCGTACCCACCCACCGAGCTGTCGCTGTCGTAGATGGTGCCGGCGTTCACAAGGTTCGTGCCGAGGTCGAGCTCCATGTTGTTGTTCTGCACGACCACGGTCTGGCCCGCGGCCACGCCCGGGCTCGCACCGGTGCCGGTCAGGCTGCTGTAGCCCGCCTCGTTGGTGAAGAAGAAGCCCGCGGCGGCGGCGCCGGTGTCATCGTCAAGGGTGCTGCCCGGACCCCCTCCCATCGTGACGAAGTGGTTCGCGACGGTGCCGGCGCGCTGAACGAACGTGCCCTGGCTGACGTCGATCTCGCCGTTGTTCGTGGTCGTCCCCGCGAGGTTGTCGAACGCTGAGCCGCCGCTCAAGTGAAGATCCTGGTTCGCCTCAACCGTCAACGAGCCACCGCTCTGCGTGAACGTCGTATTCGCGTCGAACCTCGTGCTCCGGGCGATGTCGACGCCGCCGCCGGAAGCGTTCACGAAGTTGACCTCAATGCGCGGGTCACCACCGACGGTGACGAGGCTGCCAGCGTTGGTGACTGTCGCTGGTCCGGCGAGCATGGCGAAACCACCGGCGCCGCTTCCAAGGTCGAGCTCCCCGTTGCCGTTGATGCTGCTTGCGTTGTTGACGCTCAAACCGACGTTCAGCGCTGCGATGACCACCGCCTGGTGCCCGGCCGGCCCGCCGAGGGTCAGCGAGTTGACGGTGTAGTAGGCGTTGTCGATCGTCACCGTGTACGTATCCGCGGCCGCCGCCGGGTTCGTCGTCGTAGTTGCGTCTATGCACACGTCGTCGTTCGATGTCGGGACGGCACCCGTGCTCCAGTTCGACGCCGACCCGAAATCGCCGCTGCCTCCGATCCACGTCACGCAGCCGGCCCCGAAGGCCGCGGGGCTGAAGTAGACCAGGACGACCGACAGCAGGAGAGCGCCGGTAAGACCGGCGATTGGGACGACGATTCGGCTACGCAGGCGCGGGTTCATTCCACCTCCTCCAGGACCTCGACGGGAACCGCTTCGACGATCCGCTCGAACGGGATGTCGGCGCGTTCAAACGCGGTGGTGACGAGCTCTTCCGACGCGCTGGTCAGCCACGAGAAAGCCCCCTCGTCGGCGGGCAGGAACGTCAGGCTGAGGAACTCGATCGCCGCCCCGTCACGGCGCATCGCAGCGACGACCTGGGCCAGGCGGCGAGCATCTGCCTTCAGGCGCTCCTCGCCGATCCCGGGCTCATAGCGTTCGACCAGGTACTCGTGCATCGAGCCCAACTTAGGCCTGCCCGCGGCCTAACAGGAATCGGGGACCTCCCTACATTTCGGGGTGCTCCGCGGCGCGCGCGGCAAGCTCTGCCCGCGTCGTGGTTCCAGTCTTCCGGTAGATGGACGTCAGGTGCGCCTCGACGGTCTTGCGGCTCATGAACAGAGCCCGCGCGATCTCGGGATTCGAACGGCCCTCGGCGATAAGAACCGCGATGCGGCGCTCGGTTTCGGTCAACGCGGCAGGCGCGGCCCTCCCTAGTCCCACCCGCATCCGTTCATCCGTGGCTCGCTTGGCCCACAAGGGGGCGCCGAGCTGGTCAAACAGCTCGGCGGCGCGCGTCAACGCATCGTCGGCAGTGGCTTTGCGCCGGGCGCGCCGCGCTATCGCACCGGCGGTCATCAGCGCCCTGGCCTGGTGAAAGGGTCGGCCGAGGTCCCTCTCCAGGTTGGCGGCCTCCCCGACCTCGCCCAGGGCCGCGTCGATGTCGCCGCGTGCCGCCCGCAGCAACGCCGAGGCGCGGGCAGCGTCCGCGATGGCGGAGCGCCGACCCAGCTTCACCGCCGAGCGCCGGTAAGGTTCGAGGAGTGCGTGCGCGTCGTCGGCACGCCCAAGGGTCACCAGGGCCTCCACCTCGTCCGGAACGAAGCGGAACATCGCGGGCTCACGATGACCCTCTTCGAGCAGGGCATGGTGCGCCGGCTCCATCCAGCGCAGCGCCTCTTCGGGACGGCCCGAGGATATTTCCAGGAAGCCCAGAAGCCCGCGATAGCGGGCCACGAGATACAGCACGCCACGCGGCTCGTCCAGAGCCAACGCTTCGAGCGCGAGCGACCTCGCCTCGTCCACCCGTCCGCGGTGCCCTTCGACGAGGGCCTGGCAGTAGATGGACGCGCCACGCCGACCGGCGCGGCCGGAGGCATCGACGGCGGCTCGGCAACGGAGGGCGTACACCGATGCCGCGTCGAGGCGGCCGCGCGCGACCGCCACCTCGCAGCACTGCCACAGGAGCATTGGCAGCGAGGATTCGTCTCCCTCCTGCTGCGCCACCGCCAGCTCGCCTTCCAGGCGCCGGGTAGCGGCGCCCAGGGAATCGCCCCGCCAGGCGATGAAGTACGCACCGTATGCGCTGGGCCGGACCTCTGCCGGGACCTCGGTGCCCAGCGCCTGGAGGCTCTCCGCGCGCTCGAGAAACGCGGTCGGGTCGTCTTCGCCGGAGAAGAAGGCGGTGAGGGCGCGAGAGATCAGGGCGTGCATCAGGGCCTGCCGGTCGTCGCACTGCTCGGCCAGCTCGAGTGCTCGTCGCGCATGGGACCCGGCGATTCCCGGTCCTCGACTCCACGTCAGGAACTCGGACGTGCTCGCCTCGATATCCACCTGCAGGCGTCGATCGGACGCCGCCTCGTCCAGGATCGACTGGAGCTGGCCGGGCGCCCCCTCGAACCCACCGTCGACGCTCGACGATCCATACTCGGCGAGCCGCCATACCGCGTGCGCGCGCAGCGGACCGCGTCGTGCGGTGCGCTCGATCTCGCGCCACAGCATGACAGCCCGCTCGGAATCGCCGGCGAGATGGTGGGCGAGCGCCAGCTGGTCCAGGCGCCGGATGCGCCCGTCCGGGTCGGCGCCCGGCGTCAGCGTGACGGCAAGCTGGATCAGGCCGGCCGCAGTATCGGGCGCGCCTCGCCGCGTGGCGTGAGCGGCCGCCTCGTCCAGGACGATGGCAACCTCTGCGTCGGCACCTGCGATGGAGAGACCAAGGTGCTGCGCCTTCTCTTCATTCTCGACCGGCAGCTGCGCGAGGCGGCCATGGAGCTCGCGCCTCTCCATCGCGGTCAACTGTGCGTACGCCGCCGAACCAAGTAGCGGGTGAGCCAGCTCCAGTCGATCGGCACCGGGCGCCAGGGTTTGCGCACGCCGAGCGAGCTCCACGCCGTCTGGGGCCAATCCCGCCAGCTCGAGACTTTGCTCGACGAGGTCCTGGGTTGGTCGGGCCAGGGCGAAGGTGGCCAGCAGTGCCTCCCTCGCCTGCCGCGGCAACCGGTCGAGGCGGCTCGCCACCATCGCGTGTAGGTCCGCGGGGATGGCCAACGACAGACCCGGGGCCGATAGGTCCCCACCCTGCTCCCCGAGCATCCGCGCGATCTCAAGGGCGTAGAACGGATTCCCCCCCGAAGCGCGCGTCAGGCGTGCGGCCAGCGGATGGGTGAGGGCGATTCCCAGGCGCTGACCGACCAGCTGATGCAGCGCCCCGAGGCTCAGCGGACCCAGGCGGAGGTGGCTCACCAGGTCACTGCTCAGCCACCGCTCGAGGCCGACGCCATCGGTCCCCGCCGGAAGGGGTGTGCGGCGGGTGGCCAGCACTGTGACGGGCTCGTTCTCCAGGCGGCGCAGCACGTATCCGAGGACGCGGGCGGAGCCGGGGTCAAGCCAGTGGAGGTCATCGATGGCGATGAGGACGGGGCGATCCGCGGACAGCATCCTGAGCATCTCGAGGACGCCGCGACTCATCGTTCCCTGGTTCACGGCGGCTCCTCCCGCCTCATGCCGCAGCAAAGCAACGCTGACCGCACGGGCTTGAGGTTCCGGAAGCCGAGCGAGCAGCGCTTCGTCCACGACGTCGCCGAGGAGATCGACCAGGGCGGTTAAGCCGAGGCTCGTCTCGGCTTCGGCCGGCCGGCACACCAGCACGTGTCTGACCCCGGCGCGCGCACGCGCGACTTCTCGACGCCACAGGGTCGTCTTGCCAATCCCGGGCTCACCCTCAATGACCAGCCCCGCTCCGCCACCGGCGCTCCGCTGGACGAAATCCGAGATCCACGCAACCTCCGAGTTGCGCGCCACCACCGCGAACTCCGATGCATTTGGGTCGAGCATGGCCGGTATCAGGGAGATCATCGCTCCGTATGCCGCGATAATGGCGGTTACTGTGAGCAACCCCGTCTACGAAGCGGCCCGGACCATGCTGGCAGTCCGCGAATACCAGGACCGTGCTGTGCCTACGGAGGTCATCACTCGGGTGGCGCGTACCGCACACCTCACGGCCAGCGCGGGCAACGGCCAGCCGTGGCATTTCGTCGTCGTCCAGGACCGCGAACGCTTGCGGCGCCTGGGGCAGCTCGTTCGGACCGGACCTTACATCGCCCGCAGCGCCTTCGCCATCGTGGTGGGGATCGAGAAGGACAACCGCACAGCGGTGTCGGACGCCAGCCGGGCTATCGAGTCGATGATGCTCACGGCCTGGGCAGAGGGGGTTGGCTCCAACTGGACGGGCTTCGCGGGCCTCGATCCCGTCGCCAGGGAGGTCGGGCTGCCGGAGAAGATGACTGCGATCGCGGTGGTCCCGTTCGGCTACCCGGCCCGGAACCTGGGCAAGGGGATCAAGAAGCGCAGGCCCTTCGACGAGGTCGTCTCGGCAGAGGTGTTCGGGACCGCACTCTCGTGAAGGCAGCCGCGACGCTCCCGGTCTTCCTTTGCCTCGTCGCGTGCGGCGCGTCGTCGACTTCGTCACCGAGAACGGCACCCACCCCTGCCGTTGACAAGTGCTTGGTGGGAACGTGGAAGACGACACCCCTATCCGGAAGCAGCGTTCAGGACGGTGAACCAATCACATACAGCGGCGGAGAGGGGGAAATCTTCACGATCACCGCGAATGGCGCTGTGACGATCAAAACCAATAACGCTGCGCCGGTCGTCATGTCGGCGCCAACTCGAACGTTTACGCTGACCACCACGGGCACAGGCGTGGGGAAGGTCACCACCCGCGGCAGCGTATTGACCTACACCCCTGGACCGGGAGACACGCTAACCGGGGCGTTCAGCGCTTCGGACGGCTCGAGCCAGAACCAGCCGGGGAACGACCTGGCCTTCACGGCCTTCTACACCTGCGTTGCGGGTGAGTCGTTCACCTACAAGGTGGTCGCGGACAACCGCATGGTGTATGCGGCCACGGTCAAACTGACCCGTCAGGCTGGCAGCTGAAGTACGTCACGTTTCGTCACCCACTCTGTTGGTGCGTGCGTGACGCGCAGCAGTTTCTCTAATTCCGTCGCCGCCAAAGGCCTGGAGAAATAGAACCCCTGACCGACGTCACAACCGAGGTCGGCAAGCATCTGTCCCTGCTGCATGGTCTCGATGCCCTCGGCCACGGATTTGAGCCGCAGACTCGCCGCCAGAATGACAATGGCTTTGATCAAATCGAAGTCCTGCTGCCGGTCCGTGATGCTCTGGACGAAAGAGCGGTCGATCTTGAGGACGTCGATTGGGAATTGGCTGAGGTACGCCAGCGAAGAGTACCCGGTGCCGAAGTCATCGATCGCGATCCGGGCCCCGAGCGCCTTGAGGCCCTCAAGCTTCTCCGTCGCCGACAGGCGATCGTGCATGAGAACGGTTTCCGTGATCTCAAACACGACGCGCCCGGCCGGCAGGCCAACCTCCGCCAGTACGCTGGCGACGTTGTCGAGGAGGCGCGGATTTTGGGCCTGGGTTCCCGAGAGGTTGACCGATAGCTCAAGTCGGGCGGCGGCCTCGATCCGCTCGCTCCAATCCCGGACCTGGCGCGTCGCCTCACGGAACACGCTCTCGCCAATGGGGATGATGAGCCCGGTCTCCTCGGCGACATCCAGGAAGTCGGCCGGCTGGACAACTCCATGTACCGGGTGGACCCACCGCACGAGGGCTTCTACTCCGACGATCAAACCCGTCCGGAAGTCAATCAAAGGCTGGTAGAAGGCCCGAAACTCCTCATTCTCCAGACCCCGCGAGAGGCTGGATTCCAGCTCCAAGCGCCTCAGTACGTCGGCGTGCATCTGTGGAACGTATGGGATCGAGGAACGGCTACCTTCTGCCTTGGCTCGGTGGAGAGCGAGGTCGGCATTACGGATGAGGTCCTCGCCGGAATGGGCCGCGCCTGAGCTCAGCGCAACCCCCGCGCTACCCGTAAGGTGCAAATCTCGGGCGCCGACGTGGATGGGCTCCCTCAGCGCCTCGAGAATGCGGTTTGCGGCGGCAACCGCGGCCAGGGAATCGGCTGGATCTTCCAGCATGACTGCGAACTCGTCGCCCCCCAGACGGGCCGCAGTGTCGACATTTCGGATGGTTGCCGTAACCCGTTCGCCGACCACGGTCAGGACGAGATCACCCTCAGCATGGCCCAGGCTGTCGTTGATGTCCTTGAATCGATTGAGGTCTAAGAAGATGACCGCCACACTCACCGCCGGATCGCGCCGCTGCCGGGCGCGTGAATGCTCCAAGCGGTCGAGGAATAGCGCTCTGTTGGCCAGCCCGGTAAGGTCATCGTAGAAGGCCTTGTGCTCAAGCTCCGCCATGGTGCGAGCGTCGGTCAGCGCAAGGCTGACGTGTTCGGCCATCGCCATTAGCTTCTCCTGGTCGACGGTGCCAAAGTGGCGACCTCTTCTTCGAGAAGCGACAGTGAGTGTGCCGATGACCAGGCCGGACTCCCGGATCGGCCCGACGATCAGGGTGGTTATCCCCAGGTCGCCCAGCATCCCTGTGGGATCAGCGCTTTGCCCACCCACCCGGCCGCGGATCACGACTCTGTCCTCCGCCATTGCCTCGCCGCTAAGGCCACCGCTGAATGGCATCCTCAGCAGGGCGTTGAGTTGAACGGGACTGATACCAAGATGACCGGGAATGAGGGCATACCCCGGGTTGAGGGGATCGCTGGTTCGAATGGCGACCAACTCCTCACCAAGAAGATCGGCAGTGCCCTTACAGATTGTTTGCAGGACCTCCTGTAGAGGCTGCCGGAGCGAAATCAACCGCTCAATCCGAGAGATCCATTCGAGTAGTCGCTGCCGTTCTCGCAGCTCCGAGACGAGGTGCTTGTTCCTCTTCGCCTGCCGCTCGCTGCGCTGTCTGAGCTTCCTCTCCGTGGCCACCATGGCCAGGAGCCGCAGCGTCAATCCGAGCGACCTCGCCATCGCCCGTAGAAGCAGAGCCTCCTCGCCGGTGAAATCGTCTGCGCCAGCCCTGGCGACGAGCAGCTGTCCACCATCGCTTTCGTCGATGGCCACGACGATCGAGCGGCTGGTCAGCGCGCCGGGGACACTTACTCCGCCCCGGCTGGACCCCGCCGAGGTTAGAAGACTGTCCGGGGCGCGTCCCTCGGCAAAACCAACTGACGAGATCACCTCGCCGCCGCGGACGATCGCCGCGATCTCGGCATCGACCGCGGCGGCGGCAAGTTCGACGGCTTGGGCTATCGCCGAGGCACCGTCGAGTGCTCGCGAGACAACGCCATTGAACTCCGCGAGCTGCTGGGTCGCCCAGCCGCCCCCTCCGGCTAGACCCTCATGCGATGGCAAGGATGACGAGCGTCTGGTTGTGGAATCCGCTGATCCCTGCGGTGCGGGCGATCTCTCCGTAGGTGTAGAAACCGGCGACGGGGGCTCCGCCCGAGCGGCTGCTGATCCTGTCTATTTCCTTGCGCACGCCCTGGTCCCCGAGCACCCCCCGTCTGCCGATGCAGTCAAAGGCGATGAACCCCAGGGGAGGGAGGTCACCCAAGGAGCGCAGGGCGTCGGCGCAGGCGGCGTCCGTAGCCAGCAGGACAGAGTCGTCATCGCCGGTCATGAACCACGCCAGCCCGCCCTGAGGCACGTTGGCGATGCAGCCGAGCGACCGGTCTACGAAGTTGGCTTCGCCAACGAATCGAACCTCCTCGCCGGTCCTCCGCCGGATGCCGAGCGGATGAGTAATCGCGAACCTGGTGAACTCGGCGGGGCTGGAACGCGCGGGCTCTTCCACGCCGAGCCGCTCGAGGTAAACGTCCAGAGCAGGGCGGTCCGCAAGCGTGAAGACACGATTGCCGGCACTCGACGTCACAAGCACGGGGTCGCCCACAGGGATCCACCCGTGCCGCGCACCAATCCCAAGCGGGGCGTTCGACGCGATCGCCGCGGCGACGACAGAGTCCTCAAGCACCTGGCGTCCGTGGAACTGGTGCGTCCGGCGCATCTTCAGGTCATCTCCGGCGCATCCTCCGACCAGCGGAACCTCGGCACCCGCGACTGAGTACGCGCCTCGCACCAGCTGCTGCTGGTCCCCGGACAGGCCGTCACTGAGAAGCATCAAGACTCGGTGCGGTCGAGCCGCGACGCTTGCCAAGCAGGAAGCCACCTCGGCGCCCGCCTCGTGCAATCGCCCAGCGATCCCAGTGGCGGACGTGGTGGCAATCGAGAACCCGCTGCCGCCCAGCGCGACGACCACGACAGTCGAGTCTTTGGCGCCGCGTCCGGAGATTTCGCCGGCCGTTGAACAACCTATGAGAGGTGCGTCACCAACGACGTCTGAGATGGCGCCGATGAGGGTCGGCAGGTCGTGGGCATCGGACGCGAAGACGATGACAAGCGCCGGGGTGACAAGCGCGCCAGACGCGGAGCGAGCCGCTTCGGCTCCGGCGGAAGCCGAGTCTCGGAGGCTGGATGAGCCAACCCCGAGGGTCCGTTCCGGAACGACCGTGCTATCGGCAGCGGGTAGCAGTGCCGCGGTCCTAGCCACGACGTGACTCGATGGGCAAGACGTGCATGGATTTCATGGTCGGTCGGCTCACGTAACAAAGTCCGCAACTCCGAGCCCCGCGGTTCGCCACCCAAATGGGCGATCTCGTGGCGGTTCAGGATGCTGCGAGATTGCTGAACTTGTTACGAAGTTCGGCGCTTATCTGAACGATGAGAGGCAGTGCGGCCGTCGCGGCAGAGGGTCGGAACGGGCCCTACAGCGCACCCCAGCTGCTGCGACGCGCGACACCCTTCATTGGAGCGGCCGTATTGGCCTTATCGCTGGGGGACCTAAGCCATCTGAGCGGTTACCGCTTGGCTGCGCTCGTGCTGAGCGTGTTCCTGATCTTCTCCTCGTTCTCCGACCGGTTATGGAACCTGCTCCCGAGGCAAGCGCGGCCCTTTCCTTCAGCGATTACGCTCGGTCTGTCAGGCCTTCCGATCGCGGGCAGCCCGGCGACGAATACCTCTGGTTTCGCCGTGCTCCTGGTCTCGGTCGCGGTGCCCTTCAGCATGGACGTCGTCCCCTGGGAGCGGGTCCCGCGATGGGCGGAGTCTGTCGCGTTTCTGGGCTCGGTGGCCGGCCTTCTGGTCGGCCGGCCGACCACCCTTGAGGATGCACTGTTGCGCCTCCCGATCGCCATCATCGTGGTGCTCTTCATCGCCCTGTATGGCAGCCGCGTGGAGTTGCTCGCGGTCCTCGGAATCATGGGTCTACAGTTCCTGATTCCCGGGGCCGCCGCGGGCCTCACCATGGCCCGGGTGTTCCAAGGCTGCATTCTCACGTCGCTCGCAGCAATCGTCGGCCTGTGCGTGCATAACGTTGTCACGGTGATGCGTCGCCAGCAGGCGACCATCATCGACGACCACCGGCAGGCGGAGGCGCGCGAGGCCTGGATGCAATCGGTCCTGGAGAACAGCACTGATGCCGTCGTGACAATCGACAAGCGGGGAATGATGCTCTCGCTGAACCGAGCGGCCAGGACCATGTTTGGCAACCTCGATTCTGGTGCGATCGGCCGTCATGTCAGTTTGCTCGTCGCACCACCGAGCCGTGCGGGGTTCAACCTCCGCCTCGCAGGACTTGGCCGCCGTCGCGGTGACCTGGCGGGCCCAGCGATGTACGAGATGGAGGCGATCACTAGCACAGGGCAGACGTTCGATGCCGAGTACAGCTTCGGCGAAGCCGAAAGGGATGGCGAGCCAGTGTTCATCGCCAGCATTCGCGACATCACCGACAGGAAGGCGCGCAGTGACATGCTCGAGTACAGGACGATGCATGACAGCCTCACGGGCCTTCCCAATCGAGTGCTGCTGCGTGAGCGCCTCGACCTCCGCATCGCACAAGCGCGCAGAGCGGGACGCGGGTTTGCCCTGATGATGGTCGACATCAACGACTTCAAGCAGTTCAACGACCAACTTGGCCACGAGGTCGGGGACGGCTTGCTGAGTGCGGTCAGCGAACGCCTGACGCGCGTCCTTCGCTCTGAGGACACCGTTGCGCGCCTGGGAGGCGACGAGTTTGTCGTCCTCGCCGTCAACGTCGAAGACGCTGCCACCGCCCACGCTTTGGCAGCCAAGCTGGTCGATGCTATGGCCCCGCCGTTCCGCCTCGGTGACCTCACCCTGGAGGCTCGGATATCAGTTGGTGCCGCCCTCTTCCCAGAGCACGGAGTGGACGGCGAAGCTCTTCTTCGCCACGCCGACACGCGCATGTACACCGCCAAACGCGCCGGTCAAGACGCACGAGTTGGTGTACGCGCGGCAGTTGGGAAGCATCAATAGATCTCGAGTAAGGAAGTTACTCGGTCGCTGGACGCAGATGCTCTCCCGCCCTATGTGTGGTGGGGCGCCGCCGGCGCGCCCTGGAGCTCGAACATCAGGTCGTCCGGGTAGCAGAAGTACCAGTCCTCCCCGGGCTCGAAGGAGCGGATGATGGGATGCCCGGTTGAATGGTTGTGCTTGGTCGCGTGCCTGTTCTTGGAGTTGTCGCAGCAACCGACGTGACCGCAGGTCGAGCACATGCGCAGGTGCACCCACGAGTCGCCAATCTGCAGGCACTCCACACAGCCGTCGCCAGATGGCTCCACCTCGAAGATCGCATCCAGGTGAGTGCAGGCATTCGAGTTCATACGCAGCCGCCTTCGTCTTCGGGTTGGCGCATATCCTCTCCCTTATCGGCGAGTGAACGTGAGATGAGTGACGCCGCTGGGGGACCCAACCGACTCGACATTGAAGCGGCGCTCGAGGTCCTCCAACCCGTCCCACAGCCGTTCTCCGCGCCCGAGAACGATGGGCACGATCGCTATGTGCATGTGGTCGACCAGGTCGGCGGCGAGGAATTGGCGGATCGTTGCGGGTCCTCCGCCGATGCGAACATCCCGGCCGCCGGCGGCCTCCCGAGCGACCTTCAGGGCCTCGGCTGGGCCGGCGTCGATGAAATGGAAGGTCGTGCCGCCCGCCATCTCGATGGATGGCCTGGGGTGGTGCGTGAGGACGAACACCGGGGTGTGAAACGGCGGGTCATCGCCCCACCACCCCTTCCAGTCCTGGTCCGTCCACGGTCCGCGCTGAGGTCCGAACTTGTTGCGTCCCATGATCTCGGCCCCGATGCCCGGACCCCAGTTGCTGGCGAAGGCGTCGTCGACGCCGGTGCTTCCCCCTGGCTGACCCTGCATCTCCTGGAAGGTGCGGGTCGGAAAGAACCATTCATGGAGCCTGCTACCGGCGTGCCCAAAGGGTGCATCAAGGCTTTGCCCCTCGCCGGTGCCGAAACCGTCGAGCGAAACCGCGAAGTTGTGGACCCGAACGCGTGACATAGGCGAGTCTCCTTAAGATCGGCCGGCCGGGCGTAGTATGAGGGCATAGTGAGCGCCAGCAACCGTCAGGCGGTCGAGAAGTACTGGCAGGCTGTCAACGCTCGCGACTTCGACGGTCTAGTGAAACTTCTCCACCCAGATTATGTGTGGGAGATGCCGCAGTCGGGCGAGCGGGTGCGTGGAGCGCAGAAGAACCGCGAGATGAACGAGAACTACCCCGCTGGGCTGCCCGACGTCGACGCTCGTCGGATCACTGGCAGCGCGGATAAATGGGTCACCACGCCGAGCTGGACGGTTCTCAAGATCTCGGGTTCGGGCGACGAGTACACCAGCGAGTCTCGGGTCAGCTATGCGGACGGCAGCGTGTGGCAGGCTGTCGACTTCTTCCGCTTTCGCGACGGCAAGATCGATTACCAGGTCGCATACTTCGCGCCGACCCTTCCTGCCCCCGAGTGGCGCGCCCAATGGGTCGAACGCTTCTAGGTCGCACGCGCCAACAGCTCTAGGCGACCCGCCGACCATCTGTGGCATCGGCCCAAGGCTGTGATCCGTAACGCTCACCTAAGCAACAACGAAGTAAGCTGCACTGCGCGTGCACCTGCATCCTGAGCACTCAGAGCAGCACTTCACGGCGAGCGACACCGTGCGCGATGTCGTCGTCGGCATGTCGGACGGGCTCACCGTCCCGTTCGCCCTGGCGGCAGGGATCTCGGGCGCCATCGCCGTCAGCCACCTCGTCGTCACGGCCGGGCTGGCGGAGCTTGCCGCGGGCTCGATCGCGATGGGCCTCGGCGGCTACCTCGCCGGTCGCAGCGAGACGGAGCACTACGCGAGCGAACGGAGGCGAGAGGAGGCCGAGGTGCGCGACGTCCCGGACGTCGAGGCGGCCGAAGTGAGGCAGCTGCTGCAGGCCTACGGCCTGACTGAAGATGAGAGCCGGCCTGTCGTGGAGGAGCTGCGCCGCCGCCCCGACGCGTTCGTGGAGTTCATGATGCGCTACGAGCTCGGGCTGGAGCAGCCCGACCCGCGGCGCGCGCTCAAGAGCGCCGCGACGATCGGTGCGTCCTACGCCGTGGGCGGCATCATCCCTCTCATCCCCTACATGGCGGTCGGCGACGCCCACGCGGCGCTCGTCGTATCGGCAGTGGTGACAGCAGTCGCGCTCGCTGTCTTCGGCTACGTGAAGGGACGCTTCACGGGGGCGCGGCCGGTGATCAGCGCCGTCCAGACGGTCTTGATCGGCGGCGTCGCGGCCACCGCCGCCTTCGCGCTGGCGCGGCTCATCTCCTAATCCCGCGGATCAGTCACCGCGACGCAACCCAGGTATGTGATCGTACGGCTGGTGACACGACGCGCGGGCCAGTTCGTTCTCTTCATTGTTGCGTCGCTCGCTGTAACGCTGGCCGCCCAAGCGGTTTGGACTGGCGTGCTCGTGGCAAACCTGAAGGCGTCTCCACAGGTGCCGTGGGCCGTCCCGGTGATGGCGATCATCCTGTGGGTGATGTGGCGATACGCGGGTGGCGCCTGGTTGCCCCTCAGCACACAACAGACTCGCGCTCACTACCGCCGCGCTGAGCCAGTTCCGGCAAGCGTTCTCCGATTGGGCATGCTTGTCGGCGTCCTCGGGGTCGGCGCACTCGTCGTCTTATGGGTCTTGCTCGGACATCTCGTTCACGTTCCTGGGAATCCATCGGCCAGGTACGGCAGCTACCCTGTCGTCACCGTTGCCTGTGTGATCGTGATGGCAAGCGTCGTCGGCGCGGTCGCCGAAGAAGTTGGATTCCGGGGCTACATGCTCTCGCGTCTCGAGCGCGCTCTGCCGGGCTGGGTAGCAGTCATAGTTGCGGCTCTCGTCATCGCACCAGCGCATGGAGTGACCCAGGGATTTGCCGCCGTGACGTTCGGTTGGTATCTGCTGGCCGATCTGCTGTTCGGATCACTGGCTCTGGTCACTCGGTCGATCCTGCCCGGCACCGCGGTCCATGCCTTAGGTCTGATGGCGTTCTTCGCGGTCGTGTGGCCCAGCGACCATCTTCGGCACGCGGCGCCGCTCGGTCAGCAGGGTTGGGATTTCTGGGTCGAATTGGGCCTGTGCGTAATGCTCACGGGCGGCGCCATCGCCTCCTTCCTCAGGCTTGTGGCGTCTGCGCGAAGGGCCGGCCCGCTGCCGACCGGACGCGAGATGTGAAGCAGGAGCTTAGGCCGATCGAGTCAGCTGGTTGAACATCGCCTGGTTTGGCACCGTGGGGCATCCGTCCGTAGGTGTTCGGTTGAGCTAAGGCCCTTTGTAGTTGATGTCCAGGATGCGGAATACCTGCCCGCCGGGGGCGCTGAAGTATGAATGGCTGCTTCCGACATGGCGGAATTCCGGAATCCCTACCTCGCGCAACTGTCTCTGAACCGCGGCGACGTCCTCGGTTCGGAACTCAATCCAGGCGCCGTGAAAAGCGTTCTCGTCATCCACGACGGCTTCTACCGGTTCGGCCGGAGCGAGCTCGGTGAACTCGACGCTGAACGCACTCCCATCGCGAAACGCAACGAGGAGGATGGGGTGGGCCAGGCCGAAATCCAACTCCTTGACGTCGCAACCGAGAACATCCCGGAAGAGGTGCGTGAACTCGGCACGAGCCCGTGGACGCACGAAGATGTGGACCCTGGCGCCGAGCCCGATGATCCTCGCCTGATCCAATCCGCCAGTCATGGTGAGTCCTTGACCAACTCTACGTCACGCGGCTTCCGGAGCAGTCTCAAGACGTGGCTCTGCTTCGCGGAGCGGATCGGGTATGCGGCCGCCGAGGCGAAACAGGACGGCCCCGGCCATCACAGCCGCAAGCGCGCCGCCCCACCAGATGGCGTCTGGCGACGTCTGCAGCAGGAAGCCACCAATCGCAGGGCCCAGGGCCAGTGAGATGCTGAAGGTCAGGTTGTAGAGAGACAGGTAGCGGCCGAGCAGATGGGCCGGAGCCATGTCCGCGACCAGCGGCCCGAGAACAAGAACGTGTACGCATTCGCCGACTGCAAAGACGATCGCAACGCCGGCGAGGAGACTGGTCGCAGCGAGCTCAGAGTGGATTAGCGTCGCCGGCAGCACCGCGAGCAGGCTGACCGCAAACAGTGCGCTTGCCACGGCGAAAGCGTGCGTGCGCCGCATCCGTACCACCACACGCACCGACGGGATCTGCGCGACGACGACGAAGATCGTATTGACGAGGACGATGATCCCGATCGCGGCGGGGCCGAGCGGCGTGTGGGCCTTGGCGAATGGCGGCAGGATGTTGGAGAAGAACGTGTGGCCGACGACGACGAGCACGATATTGGCTGCGATCACAATGAGGAAGACGCGATCGCGAGCGACGGCGCGAAAGCCGGTTCCGTTGGCGTCTGATGCTGCGACGGTCTCGGCTCGCGGGCTGGGTACGGCGGCGAGCACGATCAGCGCGAATCCGACGTAGGTGATGGCGTCGAAGAAATAGAGCGTTTGGAATGAGCTGAGCCGCTGCGCGGACCCGATGAGGAAGCCGGCTACGGTCGCGCCGAGGCCGAGGCCGAAGTTGCCCGCGACGCGGCTGAGCGCGAAGGAGGCCGCTCGCTGCTCGCGCTTGACCAGCCTGACTGTCAATGCCCGGTTAGCCGCCCCTGCCAGACCGATTCCGGCTCCGCTGACAATCGAGCAGGCGAAGGCCTGCCATGGCAGGTTTACGTAGGCGAAGCCGGCGTAGCCGAGAGCGCTCGCCAGGCTTCCCGCGATGACGAGCGCTTTGGCGGAGTACCGGTCGAGCAGGGCTCCCGTCGGCGGGGTGACGATTGCGGCAGTCCCCATGGTCGCCGCGAGAACCAGTCCGGATATCGAAGTTGCAAAGCCCCGCACCTGGTGCAGATAGATGATCTCGAAGGGAAGAATGAGCCCGTAACCGAAGTAGTTGAGAGCGTTACCCGCTTGAAGGATGACCACGGGGCGAGAGAGCCCGGTGCGCCAACCCGCGATGAGGTGTGAGACGCGGCGCTTCATGCCGGTGACGGTACGAGGCGCCGGTGCTTACCGTCTTGAACGATCCTGCGGCCGGGCGCTCGGACTCAGTGAAGGATTGCCAGCGCCGTCGCCCCCACGAGCCCCACGGCCAGCGCGACGTTGACGAGGCGGGCTCGCCGTGGGTCGCGAAGCAATGGCGCGATCGATGTGCCTGCGACCAGCCACGTCGCGCAGATCACGATGATCATCACAGTCAGCACCACGATCTTGGCGGCGGCGTCGTTCGTGGGCGCATCAGCGAGGTGGACACTGGCGAAGACCGCGGCGATGGCGACCCAAGCCTTCGGGTTGGCAACAGCGAGGATTGCTCCGCCCGCGAGCGAGAAGGCATTCGAGGCTCCGGTCGGCTTCGATAGCGGCGGCGCGGTCGCTATGTGATAGGCGAGCCAGAGGATATACGCGACCGAGATCCAGACCAGGACGGAGCCGATCGCAGGCACCGCCAGGAGTGCGGCGGTGATCCCGGTCGCGACCGCCGCGAGGACGAGCGTGGTGCCGAGGATGATCCCGAACAGGTACCGGAGCGATCGCCGCACGCCGCGGCCGGAGCCGGCGGCGACCAGGCTGATCGTCGCCGGGCCGGGGCTGCCCATGATTGCCACCGAAATCAGCACCAGCGTCCCGACCGATCCCCACCGAATCACGGGGACAAGGAGCGCCTCACCTCGCCATGGCTCCGCTATACCCTTGGCCCATGCCGCAAAGGCTAGGAGGCATCGATGGCGGCGGTCTTGAACGATCCGGCGGCGGCCGACGGTCGGACTCAATCAGGTTCGGACCGAGCGCGCAGGGCATCGAGCGCTTAGATGTCTACCTCTCCGCGCAAGCATTCGAACCACACCGGCACGACACGTATGCCATCGGCCTCACGACAGCCGGCGTGCAGATCTTTCAGTACCGCGGCTCGCGCCGTGTCTGCCTACCCGGTCAGCTGCATGTCCTGCATCCCGACGAGACACACGACGGCGCCGCGGGAACCGAAGACGGCTTCGGCTACCGGATGCTCTACATCGCGCCCGAGCTCGTCCGTGAAGCGCTGGCCGGTCAGGCGTTGCCGTTCGTCGGCGATCCCGTCCAGGATTTGACCCCGATGGCTCGACCCATCGCCTCCCTGCTCGCCGACATCGACGAGCCGATAAACGAACTCAGCAGCGCCGAGATCGCGGCTGCGGTCGCCGACGGCCTCCTGTCCCTCAGTGGCCAGACGAACGTCAGCCGCGCCACCATCGACATCAAGGCCGTCAAGCTCGTCCGCGACTACCTCGTGGCCCACGCATCCGAGCAGACGCCGGCCTCGATCCTCGAAAAGCTCGCGGGCATCGATCGCTTCACGATCGCTCGCCATTTCCGATGGGCGTTCGGGACGAGCCCCGATCGATACCGGACGCTGCGCCGCCTGGCGCTGGCACGGGCCGCGATCGAGAGCGGCCAATCACTGGCGCTCGCCGCTGCCGAGTCCGGTTTCGCCGACCAAAGCCACCTAACGCGCCAGTTCAAACGAACCTACGGTCTGACGCCCGGCCGGTGGATGGCTCTGACAGCGGCTACTTCGCGCACAGCTCCGGCGCATTGAGCGTTTGAAGAGCGCTGCCGTGGACTTCTCCCTCGAGCGCGGCAAGGAAGTGCTCCGTAGTACTCCGGGTGTGCTGCGGGCCATGCTCGCGGATCTCTCTGACGAATGGACTGCCGCCGGGGAGTCACCCAAGTCGTGGTCCCCTTATGAGGTCGTCGGGCATCTCACTTACGTAGAGGAGTGCGACTGGATCGATCGAACTCGGGTCATCCTGGAACATGGCGTCGAACGCGTCTTCGAACCGGTGGATCGAGAGGCTGGGTTCACGCGCTTCAAGGGCTGGAAGCTTGGTGACCTCTTGGATCGATTCGACTCGGTGCGAGCCACGAACCTCAAGACCTTGGAGGGATTGGTCGAGGTTGGAGATCTGCGTCGCCAAGGTGTCCATCCCAACTTCGGAGAGGTGACGCTCAGCCAACTCCTGGCCACATGGGTTGTCCACGATCTCAATCATGTCGGCCAGGTCGTCAAGACGATGGCCAAGCAGTACGGCGAGGCGGTCGGCCCTTGGCGCGAGTTCCTGCCAATCATCGACGCGCCCTAGTCGGAGCCGACGCGCGGCCGCCGAAGCCCTCGATTTGCCGTCGATCCCGGTTGTCGTTCCACACGCGCAGCGATGTGGTTTTAATCAAAGGGATGGGGATGCTGTTTGTGCTCGACGGTCCGGTACTGGTGCGCGCGGCCGTGCCGGGGCAGAAGGGGGCGTAGGTGTCGCCTGGCTTTGTCAGGCCGACGGATGCCGAGCTCCTCGCGCGGATGGGCATCTCGGACGCCGAGATCGAGCACCGCAAAGCATTCCTGGAGCTCACCGCCGACGACGAGCAGCGCATCGCTGCTCTCAATGCATCGGCGAAGGAGTACGCCGTCCCGGTCATCGAAGCCTTCTACGACCACCTCCTCTCGTTTGCCGAGACCAGCCGGTTCTTCAGCGACCCAGCGGTGCTGGACCGGGTCAAGCAGCTCCAGGTCCAGTACTTCCGGCGCCTCACGCAGGGCGACTACGGCCGCGAGTACATCGCCGACCGGCTCAATGTCGGCGCGATTCATGAGCGGGTCGGAGTGCACATTGAGCATTACCTGGGCGCATATAGCTTTTACCTGTGTGCGGTCGCCGACCAGGTCTTCGCGACCGAGCCCGCCGGCCAGACATCCGCATTGGACACGTTCAAGTCGCTCATAAAGCTCGTGTTCCTCGACATCGAGCTGGCGGTTGAGACCTACTTCAAGCAGCGCAACGACGAGCTCCAGCGGACTTCCGACGACCTCGAGAGCCTTGCCCATCTGATCGGCCACGATCTTCCCCAGCCAATAGCGGCGGCAAGAACCTACGCCCACCTGCTGGCGCAGCGGGGCGAGGAGATGGGCGATGCGGCGATGGGCGACCTGGCGGCGAGCCTCGAAGGGGCGTTGCTGCGCACCAATGAGATGCTCAGTGCCCTGCTCGAGTATGCCCGGCTCGGCACGCTGAGCGAGCCGGCAGTGCAAGTCGAAACCGGCGCGATCGTCGCCGGAATCCTGCGCGACCTGGGCGGCGAGATTTCACGCACCGGGGCGAAGATCACCGTCCGGGACATGCCGACCATCCTCGCTCCGCCGACGCAGTTGACCCACGTGCTGCAGAACCTCCTCGGGAACGCGATCAAGTTCGCGAGCGCAACTCCGGAGGTCGAGATCTCGGCGGCGGACGATAAGTCCGAGTGGATCTTCACGGTGAGCGACAACGGGATCGGGATCGATGAGTCGATGTGGGACCGGATGTTCGAGGCCTTCGAGCGGGGACCGGGAGATGCCCCCGGTCACGGCGTTGGCCTGGCAATCAGCCGGCGGGCGGTGGAACGCATCGGCGGCAGGATCTGGGCCGAGCCCCGCCCCGAGGGTGGCACGCGGTTCCATTTCACCGTCCCGAAGTCGATACGTCCTCGGTGATCGATCGAATTCGCGTCCTGATCGTCGACGACCACCCGCTGGTGGCCGACAGCCTGCGCCGGCTGCTCACCAGCGGAACCGACTGCGAGGTGGTTGGGGTGGCTCGAACCGGCGCCGACGCTCTGCGCCTGGCGCGCGAGATGAAGCCGTCGGTGATCCTGATGGACTACCACCTGCCGGATGAGTCGGGCGCTGCTACCACGGCGAAGATCCACGCCGACAACCCACAACAGGTGGTCGTCTTTCTGAGCAGCGACGACCGCGACGAGAGCCTTTTCGCAGCGGTCGAAGCCGGCGCCGCGGGCTACCTCAGCAAGGGGGCCGATCCCGCGACGATCCTGCCGGCGATCAGGCGCGCGGCTGCCGGCGAGATGCTCGTGCGTGGGGCAGACCTCGCCCGCCTCATCGCCACGCGCCGGGGCGCTGCGGTCGCCGCGGCGGAGCAGGCGCGCCATCGCGCGGCGTTCAGCGACCGCGAGATGGAGATCATGCGCATGCTGGCGGACGGTGAGGACACACCGCAGATGGCCGCCGGCCTGTTCATCGAAGCCGGCACGGTCAGGTGGCACATCAAGAACATCCTTACCAAGCTCGGCGTGCACTCCCGGATTGCGGCCGTCGCGGAGGCGGCGCGCCAGGGGGTCATCTAGGGCGCTCCGAACCTCGCGGAAGCCCCCCCAACCTGGGTAGGCCAGGTCTGCTCACCTGGGTGGTTACATGCAGGCGTCAACGAACTACGTTCGACGGATGAATGCGCCCGCGTCCCGCCGGCGCTGGTTTGGTGTTGCTGGGTCCTGGCGCCGCCTTCCGATCGCGACAAAGGTGGCGCTGGGCTTGATCGTCTGCGGCATGTCCTCTGGGCTGGCGGTGGCTTGGGTGCTGGGCAACACCATGTCACAGACATTCACCGAGGTATACCGGCAGGACGCCGAGACCGCGGCCGTCTACATCCAGGAGGAGGCTCGGCTGGATCTCAGCCCGGCGCAACTCGTGTCAGTGGTCGAGCACACCGCGGCGCTCAACCCGCATATCGATGCCGTGGTGCTGTACAGGGTCACGGCGACAACCTCCAGCGTGGTGGCCGCGGCGGGACGGAGGCCCACGGCTGGCGGCCTAAGCCCCGCGGAGCGTGCCTCCGCCAACCGGTCGGCTGCGCTGTTCGACGACGGGGGCTCAACCGGCGGCAAGTTGCTGGACTACGTGGCCCCACTCCGGTTCTCAGACGGCGGTCGGGGGGCGATCGAGGTCTTCCTCTCGCGTGCCAAGTTGGACGCGGCATCCGCGGGGGCAGTTGCCACAGTCGTGGTGGCGACGGTGGTGGCCGTGCTGCTAGGGATATTCTCGATGGGGACAATCCTCAACCAGGCAATCGTCCGGCGCCTGCGGCCCATGGCCGATGTGGCGCGGAGGCTTGAGAGGGGCCTCGTCGACATCGCGCCGCTGCAGCTCCGTGAGCCGGGCCGCGACGAGATGAGCCAGGTCGCGCGTGGCCTGGACCGCGTGGTGGAAAGCGTCCGGCGGCGACGCGAACTTGGCAACCGCGTCTCCAGTTTCGCCCTCGACGCCGCTGCCGCGACCGAAGTGCAGCCATTGCTGGCAGCCGCCGCGGCGACGCTCGCAATGCCTGTCGCCGGCGCATCAGCAGGCGCCGCCTACTACAACGAGACGACCCAAACATCCTGGATCGAGAGCGCGGGGCCGGCACCGATCGACAGGAGCCTGATTGCCCTCCTCAGCGCCGACGCGTCCGGTCAGGCCATTGTGGCGATTGAAGACCTGGCCCTCGATGGACGCTCGGCCTTGGTACCCCTCCTGGAGGCCGGCATGAGCTGCCTGCAGGCGGCACCGGTCCGCACGACCCAGGGAATCATCGGCACGGTCGTCGTGTGCGCAACGGAGCCTCGGCTGCTGTCCGAAACGATGCCCGAATACCTGGAGTCGGTGGCCGCGATCCTGGCTGCCGCGGCGCAAAGGTTCGACCTCCAGGTCGCATTCGACGACAGCCGGCGGCGCCTCAGCGCCACGTTCGACCGGTCGCCGGCAGGCCTCCTCCACCTGGACGCAGGCACTGGCCAGATCCTCCTCGCCAACCCGTCGTTCTGCCGGATGGTCGGCTATGACGCGGCTGAGCTGAAGGCGATGACTTTGCAAGCCCTGGGGCACCCAGACGACCCCGCCGAGATCCAACCGGCGCTGCTGTCGTCGGTGGTGGTCGGGGGGAGCGCGCAAGCCACGCACAGGTACCGCACGCGCAGCGGGCGAACGCTCTGGGCGGAGGTCAGCAGCTCAGTCATCAATGACAGGGACGGCCGGCCCGACTACATCCTCACCGCCGTGCTCGACGTCACCGAGCAGAAGGCAGCGGAGCAGGCCATGAGCGATACGCTCGCGCTGTTACGGCGCACCAATGAAGACCGGCAGAGGCTGCTGGCGGGGCTGGTCCAGGCTCAGCACCCCAGGCCTATCGGCGCGCCAGCGGACACGCTGCCGAGGGCGGGATGAGCGAGATACGCGTGGTCGTCGCGGATGACGACCGCAGCGTCCGGCTTGCTCTCGAGCAACTGATCAACATGACCGACGGCCTCGAACTGGTCGCTGCCGTCGACAGCGTCGACGAAGCCCTCGAGGCCGCGGACAGGCTGCATCCGCACGTCCTCGTCGCGGATGTAGAGATGCCGTCCGGAGGCGGACGCCGCCTTGCCCGGGAGGTGAGCGAACAGCACCCGGAGGTTTATGTGCTCGCCTACTCGTCGAGCAGCGACGAGCGCAGCATCGAATCAATGCTCGGAGCCGGCGCCTCGGGCTACGTGACGAAGCGCACCGGTCCGGCCGAGCTTCTTGATGCAATCAGACGGGCCGCTGAAGGCCGGGTCGTCTTCTCGGACGACGTCTCCCTGGCGATATTGCGTCGTATCCGCGGGCGCGACCACGGGCCGGCCGCATACATCAGCGCCCACGAGGTGCGGAAGGTGTTCGCCGCGGGCGCGCTCTCGATCGTCTTCCAGCCGATCGTCGACCTGTCGAGCGGCACGACCGTCGCCGCCGAAGCGCTCACCCGAATCAGCGCCCTCCCTCAGCTCGGACCCGACGCCTGGTTCGCCGCCGCGGAGAGTGCCGGCTTGCTGACGCTGGCCGAGGTGGCCGCGATCAACGCGGCCCTGCGGTCGAGCGCAATGTTGCCCCCGGGTCTGCGGATCGCGCTGAACGTGTCGCCGTCGGTTGTGATTAGCCGCGAATTCCACCGGGCGATCGCGCTAGTCGACCCCAAGAGCCTCATTCTCGAGATCACCGAGCGCGCGGTAATCGAGGACTATGACTCCGTCCGCAGCGCGATCGAGCCGCTGCGTGCCGCGGGCATCCAGCTGGCAGTGGACGACGCCGGCGCGGGCTTCGCGAGCCTGCGTCATATCCTCCAGCTCGACCCGGACATCATCAAGCTGGACCGGGAGCTGTGCGCCGGGATCAACCGCGACTCCAAGCGGATCGCCCTGGCCGGCGGCCTGACCTCATTCGCGTTCGGCCTCGGCGCCCAGATCGTGGCCGAAGGAATTGAAACCCAGGCGGAGCTCGACGTCCTGACCGCGCTCGGCGTGGGGATGGGACAGGGGTACCTGCTCGGCCGGCCCCAACCCGCCGGCGAGGCCTGGCCGGCGGCGGCTGCTTAGCGCACCCCCGGTGCAGCCGGCGACGGCGACAGGACGGAGTGCACCTCTAGCTCTGTGATCTGCGGCAGTGGCAGGCCCAGTTCTGCGCTGGCCGGGCCGACCTTCTCCTGAACCAGGCGGTCCGCGGCCTCACGGCTTTCGTAGACGTCTACGGCGCGCACACCGCCCTCAGTCTTGGCGGCCCAGTGGAAGAGAACGCCTGGCGCCGAGTGCCCGCCGAGCTCCATGCGCTCGATCAGCCTGTCGTACTGCTCCAGGGTCCACCCCGGTCCATCGAAGATCCGCGCAATCTGCATGTTGTCCTCCTCGCGAGAGCCCGAGTAATGCTCTCCCTCCGTCACGTGTGTTCTACACTCCTGATAGGAGTATGTCAACACCGACACGGCGGTCCACGACGGGGCACGCGATCCTTGGCCTCCTCGCGCTCAGGCCGTCATGGTCCACGTGGGAACTGGCGACGCAGCTGCGGCGCAACATGCGCTTCTACTGGCCTCGCGCGGAGAGCCGGGTCTTCGCCGAGGCTCGAAGCCTCGAGGAGCGAGGTTGGGCCCGCACCAAGACCACGCTCGTGGGACGGCGCCAGCGGACGACCTACTCGATCACGCGTGCGGGCAGAGCCGAGCTGCGCCGGTGGCTCGCAAGCCCACCGAGGGGCTCGAGCCTCGAGGCCGAGCCGATTCTGCGCTTTGTGCTTGCGGACCTCGCCAAGCCGGACGAGCTCAGGGCGGTGTTGGCGCGTGTCCGCGCCGATGCCCAGGCCATCCTGGACCAGGGCCGCGTGGTCGCTCCCGAATACCTCGCCGGGACGGCACCATTCCAGGACCAGGTGCACATCCGCGCACACCTCTTCGACTTCCTATCCCATTACGCATTCATGTTGCTGGAGTGGGCCGATCGCGCCGAGGCGGGCATCGCCGGCTGGGATCAACTCTCGGCAGAAGCGCGCGACGCCGCCGCGCTCGAGTTGATCCGAACATCACTGGCGCAGTTTCCTGATCCGGCGGGGGCTGGTGTTAGCCCCACTTAGCTGGCAGCAACTGCGCCTTGAGCGACTCGGCAAGCCATCGCTCGTAGCGCAGCGCCGACCAACCCATGGTCCTGCGCAGGAGGTGGTGGACCTCCACGGCGGCGAGGATCCAGTATCTCCGGCCGGCCTCCTCGACCGTCAGCCCATCCCGGAAGGGGCCTCTGGCCGCCACCCAGGAGATGAACTCGGTCTGGATCCTCAGGCGCGTCTTTTGATTTCGCGTCACCAGCGCTTCGATTTCTGGCTCTTGATCTGATGCCATGATCGCAGCCCACTGGACCGGCCCTGCTCGTTCAAGGATGTTGCGCGTGTTGCGCGCGAGGAGTTCGAGTTGACGCGTCTGGTTCATCTCAGCGCGCACCTCCAGCGTCCAGCTGCGTTCCGCCACGGCGACCGGGACTTCATCCCCCACCAGGGCGACTTCGATCACGCGGGCCAGCAACTTCGCCTTGGATCCAAAGGCACCATAGACAGTTTCGACCGAGAGCTCAGCTTCCTCGGCGATCTTCTCCATCGTGGTCGACTGGTACCCATCGCGCTCGAACAACCTGTGAGCAGCGCGGAGGACACGAGACTTTCGCGCTTCAGCTGCCTGGCGGCGGCTGGTTCGATCGTATGAGCGCTTGACTGGGGATTCCAAATTCGTTACAGTCTACCTTGAATCAAATTGACTAAAGGTCGCCTTGGAGGGCCAGGATGACGTCACCGAACATGCGGCTCGCCTTGGTTACTGGCGCCTCAGCCGGGATCGGCCAGGCTTACGCTGAGCGTCTCGCTCGCGATGGCTGGAACCTTATCGTGAGCGGTCGCCGCTCCGAGCGATTGGAGGATCTGGCGAAACATCTGCGCGACAACCACGGCACTTCCGTCGAGCCGATCGCGGCGGACCTTGCGACCCCCCAAGGCCGGCAGAGGATCAACGCCTTGTGCAGCGACCGCGAGCTGGACCTGCTGGTGAACAACGCCGGGGTCGCGCACTACAAGCGCCTCTTGGACCTCCCTGGTGACGAGCTTCAGGAGCTGGTGGACGTCAACGTGCTGGCGCTGACTACCCAGGCGCAGACGGCGGCTCGCGGGATGGCCGAACGAGGCACGGGAGCGATCGTCAACTTCGCCTCCATGCTCGGCTTCAGCGATGCGGCGGCGCTGCCCTTCTTCCCCAAGCGCGTCATCTACGCTTCGACGAAGGCGTACGTCATCATGTTCAGCCGCCTACTCGCCGAGGAGTTGGAGGGCACGGGGGTCAGCGTTCAGGTCGTCTGTCCGGGGGTGGTGCGGACGGAGTTTCATTCCCGCCAGAACATCGACGTCAGCAACGTGCCTCGAATGGAGGCCTCAGACGTCGTCCAAGCCAGCCTCGCCAGCTTGGAGCGAGGCGAAGTTGTGTGCATCCCCGGCCTCGCGGACGCGTCGGCACTCACCCGTAGAGACGCCGCTCAGGCCGCGTTGACGCAGGCGGCCGGCCAGGCCACGCTGGCGGAGCGTTATTCCGGACTCACACCGGGCCCTCGGCCATCTTGACCCGACGCTGGCACCAGATGTAGAGGGCGTCGTACATCGGCGACTCGAGGCGGATCTTCTCGTGGTCATCGTCGCCGTGCACCTGCGCGAAGCCGTTGGCGATGGCGTAGAGCCCAGCGGCCTCGGGAACGATGTCCCTGTCCTCGGCCACGTCTGCTCCGTGCACGATCTTCGCCAGCAGGTCGAGGGCCGGATCGGTCAGTCCGTATTTGAGGATGATCGACTCGAAGCTGCAGCGACCATCGACATGGCCCAGCTCCACCTCGGGAACGTCATACGGGATCGCCCCTTCGCGGTCGGCCACAGCCATGACCTGATCGGCCGGTACGAAGAGGAACTCTGCATCAGGATCTACGAACCTTCGCACCAGCCACGGACATGCGATGCGGTCTACGTTGGCGTTCTTGCGGGTGACCCACTTCATCTCAGCCCCCTTCTCGGGTTATCGCGAAGCGTAGCCTGAACCAGTGACCCGCTGCCATTCCATCGTCGCCGGACGAGAGCTGGCGGCTGCGATCGCTCTTGTCGGGGCGCTGGGCGGGTGCGCCACTCCCTCTTTGGGCAGCTCAGCGACGACCGTCCCGGGCTACCACGTGGCGGCAGAGGTCCGGCTGCCGGGGGACACGTCACGCTTCGACTACCAGGTTCTGGACCCGAGCCGACACCGGCTCTTCATCGCCCACCTCGGCGCGAGCGAAGTCATCGCCTTCGACACCGCCCGCCAGACCGTGGCGGGGGTAGTCAGGGACGTCGCCGGGGTCCACGGTCTCGCGGTGGCTCCCGAGCTGGGCCGCCTCTTCGCCAGCGCCACCGACCGCCACGAGGTGGTGGCGATCGACGAGGAGAGGTTGCAGGTGATCGGCTCGGCCGACGGGGGCGATTACCCCGATGGGATTGCCTATGTTCCGGCGTCAAAGACCCTGCTGGTGTCGGATGAGCACGGCGGCGGCGATGCCGTCATCGACGCGGTGGCGATGAGCCGGATCGGGTTCGTCGCGCTGGGCTCCGATGCCGGCAACTCCCAGTTCGACGCGCGGACCGGAAACGTGCTGGTGGCGAGCCATGGTGGCGAACTGGTGCAGGTTGATCCGGCATCGAGGTCGGTGGCGCGCCGGATCACGCTGGATGGCTGCGACACACCGCACGGGCTGCAAATCGATTCGTCCCCAAGGCTCCGGGCCTACGTGGCGTGCGCGGGCAATGCGAAGCTCCTGGTCGTGGACATCGCGGGCGGCAGGATCGACTCGCAGTTCGACATCGCAACTGACCCCGATGTCCTGGCCCTCGACCCAACCCTCGGTCGCCTCTACGTCGCCTCCGAGAGCAGCCGGATCGACGTTTTCGACATCGCCGGCAGCCGAGTGATCAAGCTGGGTGAGGGTGCAGGCGGTCCCGACTCACACACGGTGGCGGTAGATCCGAGCAGCCACCGCGTCTATCTGCCTCTCACGGATGTCGGTGGTCACCCTGTGCTGCGGGAGTTGGTGCCAGCTGCCTGAGGGAGTGTCAAGCAGGTACCGAACTAGACGTAAAGCAGGTACCGAACTTCTACAGAGAAGCTGGCTCCGGGGGCCGGGCTCGAACCGGCAACCTTGCGGTTAACAGAGTACGCTCGGTCGTCCCCACTCTTCCCTGGTCGTCTCCCGTTGTCCTTTGGCGAACTTGTTTCCGCCTACAACTCGGTCCCAGTTGTCCCTGGTCATCCCTACTCGTACCCCGACGTCTGTGATCATTTCTGTGATCAATTCGCCGTCCGCTACGACCTCGGCGAGGCACTCGACGCTCCGGCAGGCGGACGGACTTGTGCCCCTCCGAACCGAGCCGACGTCCTACCTATCATCCACGGATGAGTGACCTCCGAGAGTTGCTGCGGTTCACGGCGGATCGTGTTGCTGACTATCGCGCCACCGTCGGGCAGCGACCGGTAGCACCCCCGGTCGCCGTCGGGAGACTCCGAGACGCTCTTGGAGGACCGTTGCCGTTGGAGGGATCGGATCCTCGGAACGTGGTCAAGCTACTGGCGGAACTCGTCGAACCCGCCCTCGTTGCCACCGTAGGACCCAGGTACTTCGGCTTCGTTGTAGGAGGCGCGCTCGATGCTGCGACTGGCGCCGACATTCTGACTACCGGTTGGGACCAGCTTGGCTTCAATGGGGCGACCTCGCCAGCGGCCGCGGCGGTCGAAGACGTGGTGGGTCAGTGGCTCAAGGAAGTCTTCGGGCTGCCGGCGTCGGCTTCCTTCGGCCTGGTGACGGGTGCGCAGGGAGCGAATACGGTGGCCCTTGCGGCTGCGCGTCATCGTGTGTTGTCGAAGGTCGGCTGGGATGTAGAACAGCGTGGTCTAACCGACGCGCCGCGCATCCGTGTTGTAGCCAGCGATGAACGTCACGCCACCATCGACCGGGCCCTGCGTCTTCTCGGCATTGGAGCGGGAGCGGTGGATGCCGTAGCTGCCGAAGGCAACGGCGCGATCGCTGTGGCGGACCTGGCCAAGGTACTCGACGCGGACGCGACCGCCCCCACGATCGTCTGTCTCCAGGCAGGCAACGTCAACAGCGGCGCCTGCGATGATCTCGCTGCCGCCTGCGAGGTGGCGCACCGCGTCGGCGCGTGGGTGCATGTCGACGGCGCGTTCGGGTTGTGGGCAGCCGCAAGCGCAACCATGCGACATCTTGTAGCGGGCATCGAGCAGGCGGACTCGTGGGCTGTCGACGGCCACAAGTGGCTCAATGTTCCTTACGACACCGGTTACGTCTTCTGTAAAGACCCCGCGGCGCATGCAGCTTCGATGTCGTACACAGCCGCATACCTTGTCCGCGGCACTGATGAGATAGAGCGCGCCCCGTCCGACTATGTCGTCGAGTCGTCCAGGCGTGCGCGCGGGTTCGCAACATGGGCAGCCCTCCGGGAGCTGGGGAGGCAGGGGCTGGAGGACATGATCGAGCGTTGCTGCGCGCTGGCTCGGCGCTTCGGGGATCAGCTGCGAGAGATCGAAGGCGTCCAGATCGGGAACGACATAGTCCTGAACCAAGTGCTTGTCAGTTTCGGTTCGGACAAGCGAACCGACAATGTCATCATCGGGGTCCAGCGTGACGGCACATGTTGGATGGGTGGGACGACCTGGCACGGCCGGCGATACATGCGGATCTCCGTATCGAACTGGTCTACCACCGATGCCGATGTCGACCGATCCGTCTCGGCGATCCATAAGGTGCTCGCCGCGACACCGTAGTCACCGCGTTTCTGGGCCGAAGTGCATGGATACCCGCCCGGAATTAGTCGGCGGCGGGCCTGGACCCATGAAAATGCCTCCAGCGCCACCGATCACCGTCGTACGCCGCAACGCAGGTGACGCGGAACGGCTCGGGCTCGCGCATGCGGTGACCCGCCTCGTCGTCGAACCAAATGGTCCCCGCTGCCGCGAACGACAGGACGTCCGGCGAGCTCCAGGTGACTGCCACCCGGTCCCAATGCCACCTGACGGTAGGCACCATTTCCGCCATCAGGCCGAGATAGGCCACAGTCGAAGCTCGATCGAAGTGTTCATCCTCGTCGCCGATCAGGACAACGTCTTCGGCGAACAGATCAGTGATCGGCCCGAGATCCTTGCTGGCGAGCCGCTCCTCTAGCTCGGCGAGAAGATCTCGAGCCACGACTTCCGGATCCTTTGTCATGGGCATGATAGGAGCACGCACGACGTCCTATGTCAACTTAAGCGGCATCTGCGTCCAGGCACGGTGAGCGTCGAGCCTACCCGATCGTGCGAGCCCCAGTGATCCTAGGTCGCGGTTACACACAAAACTGCAGGCAGCGACAAGCAGATGGAGCACTTCGCCGCACGACCTCTCTAAGCTTCTTGCCGCCAGGTCGATGAAGAACGCCTGCTCCCCGTTGTTCTCCCAACATAGAACGTGCAAACTCGGTCCGATGCCCCCCGAGACACGGTACGCAAAGGCCGGCGACATCCACATCGCGTACCAGGTGGTGGGGACTGGGCCGATCGACCTCGTCATTATTCCCGGGCTCTGGACGCACGTGGAACACCAGTGGGAGGAGCCAGGGTTCGCCCGGTTTCTCGAGCGGCTGGCGTCGTTCACGCGACTGATCGTCCTTGACGCGCGGGGCGCCGGCCTTTCGGATCGCGCTCTCGAGCTACCGCCGATGGAGCAGCAGATGGATGACGTCCTGGCCGTTCTCGACGCCGTCGGCTCGGAGTCCGCGGCCTTCTTCGGGCTTTCGCAGGCAGGACCGATGGCCATACTGTTCGCCGCCTCTCACCCTGAGCGCACAGCTGGGCTCGTGCTGTATGGAAGCTATGCGTCGCCGCGGCGGAAGGATGGCTATCCGTACGGGCGCACTCTGGAATGGATGGCAGACTACGACCGCCTGATCGACGAGAGGTGGGGATCCGGGGTCTTCCTCGCGCAAGTGGCACCGTCGCGCGTGGACGACGAACAGTTCCGCCGATGGTGGAGCCGATACGAGCGCCTTTCGTACGGTCCGTCCAATGCCCTCGCCTACTTTCGCATGAACGGCCAGGTCGACGTCCGGGCGATCCTTCCTACAATCCGCGTGCCGACGCTCGTTTTACAGCGACGTAACGACGTGTACCGCGACCCGGGTCACGCACATTACCTTGCCGAGCACATCCCGGGCGCGAAATTGGTAGAGCTGGACGGTGCCGACCATCTGCCATATGTCGGCGACGCAGATGGGGTCGTCGACGAAGTCCAGGAGTTCCTTACCGGCGTCCGCCCACCGCCTGACCACGACCGCGTGCTTGCGACCGTCCTGTACACCGACATCGTTCAGTCGACAGAGCGAGCCAGCGTGCTCCATGACAAGGCGTGGGGGGATCTGCTCGAACGCCATCGAGCGGTCGTTCGCCGGGAACTCACCCGTTTCCGTGGGCGTGAGGTCGACACAGCGGGTGACGGATTCCTCGCCACCTTCGATGGCCCGGCGCGCGCGGTGCGATGCGCACAGGCGATCGTCGAAGCAGTGCAAGGCATCGGGATGAAGGTTCGCGCCGGCATTCACACGGGCGAGATCATGCTCGTCGGCGAGGGCGTCGCAGGCATCGCGGTGCACATCGGCGCGCGGGTCGTCGCGATGGCGGCTCCCAACCAGGTGCTGGCCTCAAGCACAGTCAGGGACCTCGTCGCCGGCTCAGGCATCGAGTTCGACGACTTCGGCACGCACACGCTGAAGGGCGTGCCCGGCCAGTGGCACCTATTCGTCGCTCGGCCCGCTACTCCGAACCGCGACTGATCACGACGTCGCCGCTTTACTGATAAACGCCCGCCCAAGGTTAGATCCCCAATCGCCGAGCTGCGCAAGTTCGTCATCGACCGCGCCCCACGGCCCCTGGCGAACAGCCGCGGCGTATTGATCGGTGTCCGGGTTGCTCGCAAACATATCGCGAGCTGAACAGCCTGAAATGCTTCCCGCTAGCGAAGGCCTGCGATGCGCCGGACGACAGCGGCCTCCGCGGGGCGAACGTTCTGGTCTTTGAGGCGCTCGCGAGCGACGTCCGGGAGGGCGGCCCGAACCGCGTCCATGTCGAACCGTGAGAGGAAGCGCCGGACGAACTCGCCGCGTCCGAGAGCCACCAGGCTTCGCTGCCAGCGTCCGCCGTCGGGCACGCTTGAGGCAATGATGAGCCACGACTGAGCAACATCGGCGGCAGGCTCGCCGGCGCGTGCATTCGTCCAGTCGATAACGACCGGGCCGTGGGGCGAGAGGACGACTTTGCCCGGGTGTAGATCGAAATGGAGCAGGGATCCCGTCGGTAAGGCAATCTGGTGCAACCGCGCCATAAGTTCGGCAAGCGTCGCCGCGTGGGCATAGAGGCGCCAAGGCCGCCGACCGAGGTCCTCCAGCATGGTGACTCCGCTCACGCGCTCCATCACTATCTCCGCAGCCCGGGCGCGCACCACCTCAGGTACGGGATACCCAGCCCGCGCCGCGATGCGCATGAACTCCGCCTCGTGCTCAGTGCTGTGCTCGCCGGCGAAATTTGCGACGACGTCGGCGCGGTAACGTCGGAGCACCGTGCCATCGCCGAGGTCGAACACATCGGCGGCGCGGCCGCGGGCTAGGAGCTGCATCTCCACTGTGTCTTTGGGGTCAATGAACTCCAGTACTGGGATTATCTCCCCGACTGCCTAGCCAACCGCAGCCTTGACCGCGGTTGTAGAACGCCCGATCCCCAATGCGGCAGGCGGTTGAGAACCGCATCCTCCAGTTCGCTGCGAGGGGCTGCTGAACTCAGACGTCTGTGATCATTTGTGATCAAATGCGAGCCCGTCATCGGTAGCGGCGCTCGCAGGGCCCGGCTTTCGTATTCAAAAAGCTGGCTCCGGGGGCCGGGCTCGAACCGGCAACCTTGCGGTTAACAGCCGCCTGACCTGTCATCCGCGGGCGTTCGCCGACGGCTTCTGGAATACGAATGTCCGCGCGTCGTGTCCGCCGAGGGACGCCTCTTACCGCCGGATTTCGCCCGCGTTGCTGTACTTCTCGAGTAGGTCACGTACCGCTGCGCTGATCGTGGTCGACTAGTCCCTGCACCTGGCGGACTTGCCCTGCTCGCAAGTCACGCGTGGATCGTCAACTCGAGCTCAGCCTCAGCCGCATTGAGCGCGTCGAGGATCGTCTCGGCGAGTAGCCGGATTTCGCTCTGTTGAATGATGAA